>Ga0209415_10003673_pt1 | contig 28568 bp, 25 predicted proteins | sample PeaSoiSIISIP2007_FD_187696 | JGI IMG/M metagenome (GOLD analysis project Ga0209415, IMG submission 187696) | Peat soil microbial communities from Weissenstadt, Germany - SII-SIP-2007 (SPAdes) (version 2) | ecosystem: Environmental > Terrestrial > Soil > Wetlands > Peat | place: Germany... | reverse complement strand
GTGGTCACCGTGTCGCCCGGGCGGACGGGATGGATGAAGGTGACGGAGATTTCGCCGCCGCTGATGTAGCCGGGGCCAAGCGTGCGGAACATCATCTCGTTGAGGTAGCCGACGAGCTGGCCACCTTGGGCAAGCGCCGCGCCCAGGCCTTGCTGGTGCGCCACGCTATCGTCGCTGTGGATGCCGCTGCTGCCCGAGCCGGTGTAGCGGGCCATCTTCTGCAAGGTGATCGACTTGCTGACCGCGATGGGTTCCATCATACGCCTCCCCGCTACTTCTTCTCGATATTGAAGTTCTCGCCCAGCACGAGTTGGGTACGCCGGTCGAGCACCAGCTTGCGGCCCGCCACATCGGTGAACAGCGCCTCGAACGTGACGAAGCGCCGGCCGCGCCGTTCGTATTTCTCCACCAGGTGGCCGACCGCGTGGACCGCGGTGCCAACCGGGATCGGGGCGTAGAAGGTGAACGCCTGCTTGGCACGGATATTAGGGCCGATCTCGCGGTGCATGTAGTCCTGAAACAGCGCTGTCATGCAGAGCTTCGGCACCATGTCCGGCGGCGCGATGCGCGTATCGTAGGGCGCCGCGCCGGTGGTGAACCACGGCAGGTCGAGTTCCATCGACGCCAGGTACTCGTCGATCATGGCGTCGGTGACGACCAGATCGGCGCACCCGGTTTCCGCACCGATCGGCACCGTGTCCCAGGTTATGGCCATTGGTTGGCTCCTTGCTGCTGCCGGCCGCGGCTAGATTCATCATGTTGCACACGCCGATTATGGTTCTCACCACGTCGGTAGTGCAGTCCACCGGCACGCTCGCGCGTCTCTCCATCGGGCGTGCCTACACACCTCTCCACTTTGCCCCACAACGGCCGCCGATGACGGCGATTTTATTCTTCGGGTCAGCCAGGTCATTCATGTTTTCCCACTTGCTCCCTCCCCCCTTTGTGGAGGAGGCAGGGGTGGGGGGTGCGAGCCCCGACCGGCAGCTTAGGCCGGTTCCCCCGACCCTGTCCCTCCCCCACAAAGGGGGGAGAGAATGTTGCTGGTCAGGTCACGCCTTCCGCCGCCAGCCGCTGACTATCCGGTGGCGTCACGCTCGGCATGTCGGTCAGCAGCCGCTCCTCGTCCTCGCCGTAGCACGGTGCGCCACGGCTGATCGGTCCGCCACTACAAATACTCGTCTGCCAGCGCCAACTCGCGGATCTCCGCCACCGTGCCAGTGCGCCGCACTTCGCCGCCGCGCATCACATAGCCTCGTGTCGCGAGTTTCAACGCCGGGCGCGCCATCTGTTCCGTCATCAGTACCGTGGTGCCGCGCCGGCGCAACTGCATGATCGCATCGCTGATTTGAGCGATCCAGACGGGCGCCAGGCCGAGAAACGGCTCGTCCAGCAAGAGCAGCCGCGGAAACGATGCCATTGCGCGTGCCAACGCGACGATCTGCTGTTGCCCGCCGGACAACTGTCCCGCCGGCTGGTTGGCGCGTTCGCTCAGCAGCGGAAACACCGCACACAGCCAATCCAGTGCCTCACGCTGACGCGCCCGCCCGCGGCCGAACGCGCCGGACAAAACGTTGTCGGTGACCGACAGCGTGGGAAACACCCGCCGCCCTTCGGGCGCGTAGCCGATGCCGTGCTGCGCGCGTTGCTCGCACGGCACGGCCGAAAGCTGCACGCCGTCGAACATGATGCGCCCGTCCGCGACCGGCACCAGACCAATGACCGCGTTGATCGTGCTGGACTTGCCAGCGCCGTTGGCACCGACCAGCAGCACCGTCTCGCCTTCCGCGACGTCGATGGACACGCCGGACAGCGCGGTTATCCCGCCATAGCGTACCTGCAGGTTTTCGATCCGCAGGAGCATCATGCGGCCTCGTCCTCGGCGCCGCCGAGATACGCCGTGATCACGTCCGGCCTGGCCAGCACCTCAGCCGGCGCGCCGTCCGCCAGCACCGCGCCAGCATTCAGCACCAGCACGCGCGGGCACAGCCGGCGAATCAGGTCCATGTCATGCTCGACGATCAGGACGCTGCAGCCACCAACTTCCCGCGCGTGCTGCACGAACGCATCGACGCGATGCCGCTCAGCGCGTTCCAACCCCGCCGCGGGCTCGTCGAGCAGGAGCATGCGCGGTCCGGTGGCAAAGGCCATAAGCAGACCCAGCATCTTCTGCAACCCGTACGGCAGCTTGTCGCTCTGCTCGTCCAACCGCTCGGCCAGGCCGAACTCGCCCAGCAGGCGGTCGAGCCCGGGCTGCACACCACGCCGGCCAAACCGAACCGAGCGGGAAATATTCTCGCGCACCGAAACGCTGCGGAAGATGTTTGTCTGCTGAAAGGTACGCGCCACACCGAGGCGGCTCAGCGCGTGCGCCGGTTGGCCGGTGACGTCGCGTCCGTCCAGCAACACCTGGCCCTCGGACGGCGGCAGACGACCGGAGATCACGTTGATCAGCGTCGTCTTGCCAGCGCCGTTCGGACCGATCACGCCCATCAGGCCGCCGGGTCCCAGGTTGAAGCTCACGTCCGCGAAGACCCGCAGTCCGCCGAAATGCCTGGCCAGACCCTCGACGCGCAGTTCCACCTGGCCCGCCACCTCATGCCCTCCGGCGCAGCAAGGTGCCGACGGTTCCGACGATGCCGCCGCGCGCAGCCAGGATCACCACCAGGATCAGCACCCCGTACAGCCCCTGCGCGTACTGACCGTGCGTGCCGAACAGGTTCGTCGCATAAACCAGCAGCGTGGACCCGACGATCGGGCCAAGAATAGAGGCGCGGCCGCCGACGATGGTATAGGCGATGAAATCCACCGCGGTGATCGAATCGAACGAACTTGGATGCGCGGTCAGCAGCATGTTCACCAGCGAGTAGCCGGCCAGCCCCGCGACGCCCGCCGACACGACGAAGCCCAGCGCCTTGTAGCGCCACACCACCAGCCCGAGGCTCTCGGCCAGGATCTCGTTCTCCTCGATCGCGGCGAAATGCTGGCGGAAATAGCGGGTCACCAGCGCGGTGATCAGCGTCGCCAGCAATGCCAGCCCGCAGGCGAACAGCAGCACCTGCTGGTTGCTGGCAAGCTCGGTTCCCAGCAGCGTCCCCGGTGGAACGCCGGCGATTCCGTTCGACCCGCCGGTCAGATCCGGCGTCTCGAACAGCAGCAACTGCATGATCTGCGACAACACAAAGGTGACGAGCACGAAATACGTGCCGCGCAGCCGCAGCACCAACGCGCCGAGCGGCACTGCCACCAGCGCCGGCAGCACGAAAGCGCCGGCCGTCAGCAGGAATGCGTTGGTGATGTCGTAGCGCCCGGCAATCGCCACGGTGTAGCCGCCGATCGCCATGAAAGCGGGCGTGGCGAAGCTGAGCAAGTTCATGCGCAGCATGATCCAGACGCTGAATGCGGCGACCACGCCCACCAGCACCTGGTTCAGCACCGAATAGACCAGCACGCTCTTGGTCGAGAGCGGGATCGCGAAGACGACGATGAAGATCACCACCGCGGCGATCTCCGCACCGCCCAGCCTGCGGATCAGCCCGGCCGATCGGTGATGCATGCGTCAGGCGCCCCGCACGTCGCGGCCGAGCAGGCCGGTCGGACGGAACACGAGCAGCAGCAGCACCAGCACGAACAGCACCAGTGCGCCGGCCGAGCCGCCGAAATAGACCGAGGTGTAGGCTTCAACGATGCCGACGATGAATGCTGCCAGCGCCGCGCCGCCCAGGCTGCCCAGCCCACCCAGGATCACGGTGATGAACGAGGTGGCCAGCACCGGGTCGCCGACGCCGGGCGCGAGTGCGAGGATCGGCGTCACCAGCGCGCCGGTCAGTCCGGCGAGACCGGTGGCCAAGGCGAAGGCGGCCGGGAACAACAGGCGCGGGCGCAGGCCCAGCGCCATGCCCACGGCCCGGTCATCGGCGAGCGCGCGCAGCGCGCGGCCGAGATCGGTGCGGAACAGCACCAGATACACTGCCAGGATGGCGGCCAGGCACACGGCGAGCACGATCAGGTTCTCGCGTGGCACGTAGATCGGCCCGGCGCGCAACGCGCCGGCCACCGGAAAGGTGAACTCCATCGAAATCGGCCCGAATACCACCAGCACTCCGGTCGAAATGATCAGGTAGAGCGCCAGCGTCAGCATCAGCGTGGCCAGGTGGTCGTCGATCAGCCGCTCGATCAGCAGCAGCTCGAACACCCAGCCGAGCCCCGCGGTGGCCAGCACGGCCACCAGCACCGCCAGCGGGTACGGCAGGCCGAGGCCGCTGACGCAGCTGTAGGCGACGTAGCCGCCCAGCATGTAGAAGCCGCCGTGCGCGAAGTTCACCACGCCGAGGATGCCGAAGATCAGCGTGAACCCGAGCGCGAGCAGCGCATACTGCGCGCCCAGGCTCACGCCGATGATGCCCGCTTCAAGGAATTCGTGCACGCGCGCGGTCTTGCGCCGAGGCCGCGCCTACAGCTTCGGCTCGACGCGCGTCACGCCGATTTCCTTGCCATCCTTGATGATGCCGACGCCGAACGCGAACATCAGTTCCTGCGCGATACCGAACTGCTTCTGGCCCGACCACACGCCCTTGCCCATGTTCGGGTCATCCACCGGCAGGTGGCGCAATGCCTCGGCCACCTTCTGCACATCGTCCATCGTGCCGGCAACCTCAATCGCCTTCAGCGTCATGCGCGCACCCGGCAGATTGCTCCACATCGAGGTGCCGAAGGTCTGGTCCTTGCCCAGGAGCTTCTTGTACTCTTCGTCAATCGCGCGCATCTGTGGCGTGTTGGGTGGCTGGGCCTCGTACCAGTAGAAGTCCTTCAGCACGTCGATGCCGCCGCAGACGCGCAGGATCTCGGCGGTGCCTGGCCCGCCATTGCGTCCGATCGGCCCGGTGAAGCCGGCGAGACGGAGCTGCTTGACGATCACCCCGGCGTCGCCCGGCGGCGAGGAGGCGGTATCCACCGCATCCGGATTGGCCGCCAGGATGCGGGTGATGATCGGCGCGAAGTTGGTGGTGCCGCGCTGGTAATATTCCGAGGTGGTCTTGATGCCATTGTCCTTGTAGGCCACTTCATCGACCGAGACGATGTCGGTGCCGCCCTGATCGTTCGGCGCGATCAGTGCGACCGAGGTGATCTTGAAGTACTTGAGTGCCTGCTTGATCACGGCATCCGCCCACGCCCCGGGTCCCGGACCCATGTGGAACATCAGCGGGTAGCGCGGCATCAGCGCGTCCTTGGCGTAGCTGGCGTTCCAGGCGATCTGTTCGTTGCGCGCGGCTACCGGTTTGATCCCGGTCGCCTCCGGCGCGCCGACCGGGCCGATGATGAAGTGGATGCCCTCGGCGGCGAGCGCATTGGCTCCGGCCGCGGCGCCGTCCGCGGTGTACTTGCTGTCGTAAGCAACCACCGTCACATGGCACGTCTTGTTGCCGACCTTGAGGCCGCCCTCGGCGTTCACCTCGGCCGCCGCCATCCTGGCCGCGGCGTCCATGGCGAGGCCCCACTGCGCCGCGCCGCCCGACATAGGGCCCATGGAGCCGATCTTGAGTTCGCAGCCCTGTCCCCAGGCGGGTAGGGTAGTGCAAACGACGCAAATAGCCGTGGCTGCCGCGAGCAGCGCGCGATGCTGTTTCATGGATGTTGTTCCCCCGACCTTTCCGCCGCATCCGCAGCGTGCTTGTCTACTGGTTACTCTCATAGGATATCACGGAAACGTCAAGTGTAGGGCGGAGTGGCAGACGGCGTGACAGTCGTTTTCATCGGCGACATTTACCAGCAGCATCGAAGTGCGTTTGCCTCCGCGCAGAGACGAGTTACGGCGTTGCCGGCCGCGCATCATCGCTGCCAGTCTTGATTGGGGATCGTGATGCGACTCCTGGCCGGCGGCATTGACCTGGATCAATCGCCGCCAACAGGTCGGATCTCCCACGGCCCGGCGGTGGGTCTGGACACCAAGCGGCGCCTGTCCGAAGGTCCGCGCCAATCCGACCGGGGGAAACACCATGCTGCGGCGCCGTACCTTGCTGTCGCTGCCCATGTTTGCTGGGATCGCCGCGACCGCGCACGCCCAGGGTGCCGACTGGGCGAAAGTGGTCGAGGCCGCCAACCGGCAAGGCCACCTTAATATCCTGCACAACACGCCGCCGCCGATGGGCGACCTGTGGCTCGCCGAGTTCAACAAGGCATTTCCGGCTATCTCGGTCGAGGCAACGCGGCTGGGCAGTTCCGAGCTCATGCAGCGCTTCAACACCGAATACGGTGCCGGCGCGTCGCAGAACGATGTCCTGATCACGTTGTGGGACGACACGCTGACTAAATGGCAGCAGGACGGCTGGCTCCGCAGCTTCACGCCGCCCGAAGCTAACGTGTTCCCGGCACAATATAAACGCAACAATCAGATCTACACGATCCAGCTCATTCGTTCGACGCTGGTTTCCAACAAGACGCGCGTGCGTGACGCTGACGCACCGAAGGATTGGGCCGATTGCTTTGATCCCAAGTGGCACGACAAGTTCGGCATGGACCCGCCCTGGCGATCGGTGGCGGTGCAGGAGATGTTGGCGTTTTGGGATCGGCTCGGCATCAAGGACGTGCCGCAGCGGCTGAAGGCCAACGGTGTGCGCTTCTTCAACGGCAGTGCCGGCGTCATCCAGGCAGTGATCCGCGGCGACATTCAGGTGGCGGCGGTGATCGATCCGCCCGTCATCAGCGCCCTGGCCGACGGCGCGCCAGTGCGCGTCATCTATCCGGCATCTGGCGTGCCGTCGATTGCCACCGTCACTATGCTGCCGGCCAAAGCGCCGCATGCGGAAGTCGGCATGGTTTTCCTCAATTGGGCGATGAGCGAGGCGGGCCAGCAGGCCTTCGTGGATATTGCCGGGGCGCCGGTGACCCGCCCCGGCATCAAGCCGCCGAAGCTGGTGCCGGGGATCGAAGGCCAGAAGATCGTGTTGAGCACCGAGCTTCTGACTCCGGAGAATCAAAAGGCGATGATCAACGAATGGCGTTCGGTGTTCGGGCTGCAGTAGCGGGCGGAGCGTGTTTGGCGTGGAATAGCGATGGCGGCGTCGGATCACCCACTCGACCTGACGGGCTCCGCGGTCGTAACGGCTTCGCGCATGGTCCGGCGCCGATCCTCGGATGCCGTCATCCGCGTGATCTTCATCGGCACCTTCGCGGTGACTGCCTTCCTCATCGTGACCCCGCTGGCCTCGCTGCTGTATGGCAGCTTCCGTACCGGCGGTCCTGGCACCGGTGCCGTCTACACACTGCAAAACTGGCAGAACCTCGGCAGTCGCGGAGTCATCAACACGCTGTTCACCACCTTTCTGATCTCGGTGCTGACCTCGTTGTTCAGCAGCGTCTGCGGCGGGGCGATGGCGTGGCTGACCTATCGCACCGACTTCCACTACAAGCGGATGCTGGTCGCCGCCATCGGGCTGAGCTTCTTCTTTCCCGGATTTATCCTGGCGATGGCCTGGGTGATCCTTGGCTCACCGGGCGGCATCTTCAACAGCGTCCTGTCGGATGTACTTGGTATCGACAGCGTGCAGTTCGACATCTATTCGGTCACCGGCATCATCTGGATCCAGGTGCTGCATATCACGCCCTTCGCCTTCTTCACGCTGCGCGGACCGCTGTCCAGCATGGACTCCAGCCTGGAGGAAGCAGCCTATGCCTCCGGCGGCAATCCCTGGCAGGTTGCATGGCGGGTGACATTGCCGCTGATGATCTTCCCGGTTCTGTCCAGCCTGCTGTTGTGCTTCGTGCTGTCAGTGGAACAATTTGCCATCCCGGCGCTGGTCGGCATTCCCGGTCACGTCAACACACTGGCCACGGAGCTGTATCTGCTCACCAGCTTCTCGCCGCCGAATACCGGGTTGGCAGCTGCGGTGGGGCTGGCCATGAGCGCAGTGACAGGGCTTTCGATATTCGCCCAGCGCCGCGTCGTGCATCGACGCAATGCGCCCACCGTCAGCGGCCGCGGTTATCGCCTGCGCGCTCTCAATCTGGGACGCTGGCGCATGGCCGCCAATGGGCTCTGCCTGCTGTATGCGCTGCTGAGCTTTATCATTCCGGCGATTGCATTGGTGTACACGTCGGCGATCAAGTATTTCGTCGCCAACCCGTTCGAGGCTGCCTACACGTGGCGAAACTACCGGCAAATCTGGGAGAGTCCAGGGACGATCCGCGCGTTCTGGAATACACTGATTGTTGCCGGCGGCGGTGCGGTACTGGGCCTGGTCCTCGGCACGCTGGTTGCGTATTCCACTCATCGCCTGAAGCGACGCGGCTACCGTGCGCTGGACGTGCTGGCATCGTTGCCGTTCGGCATCCCCGGCATCGTCATCGGCCTCGGCTTCCTGTGGTCCTATGTCTATCTGCCGATCTACGGCACGCTGTGGGTGCTGGTGTTCTGCTACGTCGCACGATTCCTGCCTTATGCCACCGAGACCATCGGTGCGCAGGTGGTGCAGCTTGACCGTGCCCTGGAGGAAGCCGCCTGGACCTCCGGCGCCAACCGGGTCGCCAGCTTCCGGCGCATCATGTTGCCGCTGCTGCGCCCGGCGCTGCAAAGCGGCTATTTCCTGTTGTTCATTGCGTATTTCCGCGAGATCGCCGCGGCGGCGCTGATCTACACCTCCAACACGCAGGTGCTGTCGATCTCCATCTGGGCGTTCTTCGAGAACGCCAACTGGGGCGTGGCCAGCGCGCTTTCCATCGTCACCAGCGTGATCACCGTAGCGCTGATGGTCGTAGTGATGCGCGCGTCGCTGCGCTTGTAGGAGGCTGTCTTGGGCATCAAGGTGCAGAACCTGGTGAAGCGGTTCGGCGACCGCACCATCATCGACCATGTCAGCTTCGAGATCGCTCACGGCGAGCTGCTGTCCCTGCTCGGACCCAGCGGCTGCGGCAAGACCACGACGCTGCGCTGCATCGCCGGACTTGAAACCCCCGAAGCAGGCCGTATCGAGATCGACGACGAGATCGTCTTCGATTCGGTGCGCGGCATCATGGTGGAACCGTACAACCGCAGTATCGGCATGGTGTTTCAGTCCTATGCCATCTGGCCGCATCTGTCGGTGTTCCAGAACGTCGCCTTTCCGCTGCAGGTCCGCCGCCGTCCGCGCGCCGAGGTGGAAAGCCGCGTGATGCGCGCGCTCGAGATGGTAGGGCTGGCGAGTTTCCGCGACCGTTCTTCACAGCAGCTTTCCGGTGGGCAGCAGCAACGCGTCGCGGTGGCGCGTGCCATCGTGCACTCGCCGGCCGCGCTGCTATTCGACGAGCCGCTGTCCAACCTGGACGCCAAACTGCGCGACCGCACCCGTGCCGAAATCCGCCGCCTGCAACGCGAATTGCATGTCGCCACGGTGTATGTCACGCACGACCAGGGCGAGGCGCTGTCGCTGTCGGACCGCATCCTGGTGATGGGCGAAGGTCGCATCCACCAGACAGGCACGCCGCAGCAGATCTACGGCGACCCGCAGGATGCCTTCGTCGCCGACGTGGTGGGCGCCGCGAATTTCTTCGACGTGGAGATCCATAGAGCCGACGCCGACGACTTTCGCTGCGTCGCGCTGGATGGCACGCTGATTCACGCGCATGGCCGCGTGGCCGTGCCCGGGCCAGGCCGCGTGATGGTGCGGCCGGACCGGCTGGTTATCGAACCCGATACCGGCAACGGTACCGCACCCAACCGACTACGTGGCACGGTATTGCAGCGCCTGTTCCTTGGCGGCCATTTCGAGTACGCCGTGACGGTGGGGCCAACGCTGCTGCGCATATTCTCGCCCGTGCAGATCGAGGAAGAAACGCGCGTGGTCGTCTGGTTCGCACCACAGGACGGCATCGTCCTCGGCCCCGAGCATGTCCCTGCCGAGGAGGAGCCCGGGTCATGGACCTGACTGCCACGCTGTGCGGGCATATCGCCGCGCTGGCGAGGTTGATCGTGGGGTTCCACTTGCGCAGCAAATCCAGGTAACCGGCCAGCGCGGCGATCATACGACGGCTGCTTGCCATCCAGGGTCATGCCTTCCTTAATACCAACTTCCAGAGCCGATCGGAACCGCATGAGTCTCATCTTCATTGGCGACATCCACCAAGAATGGCACCATGTCGAGGCCGGTCTCTCCGCCCTGCCAACCCCTCCCCACGCAGCCGTACTGCTCGGCGACATCGAGTGTGAGCAACCACTGGATCGATTGGCCGCGCCGCTGCTGGACCGCGGCGTCAGGGTGTATTGGATCCACGGCAATCATGATTACGATACCGGCCCCGAGATGTGGGCCAATCTTGCCGAGCCCGAGCGCAATCCGCTTACCTCGGCGGGCGCGTTGCACGGCCGTGTCGTTGAAATTGCCGGGGTCCGCGTCGCCGGACTCGGTGGAGCGTTTCTGCCTCATGTCTGGCCGGCCAATAGCCCACCCAGACTGCGTCGGCGCGAACAACTCGCCGCCAATGTCGCGGTCAGCCGGCCCGACCTGGACCCTGCGCAAGCCGCGGCGTTCATGCACTTTCTGACCACAACCGCGATCTGGCCAGAGGATGTTGATGCGCTTGCGGCACAACAAGCCGACGTGCTGGTCACGCACGAAGCGCCGTCCAGCCACCCGGAGGGCGTCAGCGTACTGGACAACCTCGCCCGCGCGATGGGCGCGCAACTGATCGTGCACGGCCATCACCACATCACGTCGCACGCGAGGGCGGATGACGGGCTGAGGGTTCTGGGCGTGGGTGACACTTGGGCCGTTGACCTCGACGGCAACGTGGTGTGGAGGGGAAAGAAACGGCAACGTCCCCTCCCACGACCCGGTGACGGCTGGATGGTTCAGTGGGTCGCCGCGTGAACCAGGTTCGCCAGGCGATCCTGCCGCGACGAATATCGGAATACTAGTCGGCCGAGAGCGATAAATTGATTGTTTGGCAACGACTGACCTGCAACGCTGATCAGCATGGAGGAAACGATGGCCGAAATTCTGGCGCTGGGAATATCACATTATCCGCCGCTGACTGGGCGCGATGATCGAATGGCGGGGATCCTGCGACGCATGCTGCAGAACCCGGACCTGCCGGCGAATCTTCGGACCCCGGAGGGTTGGCCCGCGGCGATGCGGGAGGAGTGGGGCGACGACCAGGGCACCGCATCGGCGGCCCGTCATCGCGCGGACCTGATAGGATGGATGAAGCGGACCCGGGCTGCGCTCGACGCGTTCAACCCGGATTTCGTCCTGATGTGGGGCGACGACCAGTACGAGAACTTCCGCGAGGACATCATCCCGCCGTACTGCATCAGTGCCTATGACAAATTCACCTTCTCACCGCCGCCCGACAATGTCTGGGGTGAGACCGACAAGACCTATGAGCTGGCCGGGAACCGTGACGCGGCCAAGATGTTGGCGACCCGGCTGCTGGAGCAAGGGTTCGATACAGCATATGCGTACAAGCCGCTGCATCACTCGCTCGGGCACGCCTTTACCAATGCGATTTACTACCTTGATTACGATCGCAAGGGGTTCGGTTATCCGATCGTGCCGTTCGCGATAAACTGCTACGGCCGTAAGGTGGTCGCCCAGCGCGGCGGAGTGCCCGCTTTCGACAAGGCAGTTGCCGATGCCGACCTGGATCCGCCGTCGCCCGCGCCCTGGCGGCTGTTCGACCTTGGTGCCGCGACGGCGCGGATACTTGCAGAGTCGCCTTACCGTGTGGCGCTGCTGGCGTCGTCCGGTTGGTCGCACGCCTTCCTTACCGCCAAGAACCACTTTCTCTACCCTGATACACCGTCGGACCGGCGGATGTACGAGCATCTTCGCGTCGGCAATTACGAGGCGTGGCGCAGCTATACGACGCGTGCCGTCGAGGACAGCGGACAGCAAGAAATCCTCAACTGGATGTGCCTGTCAGGGGCGCTCAGCGCTCTTGAGCGCAAGCCGCAGGTGACCGGCTTCGTCGATACCTGGATCTTCAACTCGTCGAAGGTCTTTCTGGTTGCGCCGCCGGGCTGAAACTGCCGGGTTGGATGGGGACTGGGTCTGCCCGTGAGGGCGGTTGCCGTCGCGCTGCTTTGTGTGGGCACTGGATGAGAGAGATGGCGTCGGATTCTACAGCCGCAGCCTATGACGTAATCGTTGCCGGCGCCGGTCCGGTCGGTCTAACGCTCGCCATCGATCTCGGCCGGCGTGGCGTCCGGTGCTTGCTCTTGGAGCGCCATCCCACGACCTTGCCTTGGCCGAAGATGGACCGGTCGAATGCGCGCACCATGGAGTTCTATCGGCGGATTGGGATCGTCGATCGGGTGCGGGCACTGGGCTATCCGCCTGACAACCCGATGGATGTGTTTCTGGCCACCCGCCTCAGCGACAAGCCGATCGCGGTGCTGAAATACCCGTCCGTAGCGGAGCGCCGCAAGCAGATCGCCGAGTCTCCCAATGGTGCCTATTTGCTCGAACCGTATCAGCTTGTCTCGCAGAACAAGCTTGAGCCATTGCTCAAGGAAGTGGCGGAGGGGACGCCCAACGTTACCGTGCGCTATGGTTGCGAACTGGTCGATTTCACCCAGGACGATGGTGGCGTGACGGTTCAGGCCTGCACCGTGGACGGCCACGAAGAAGTACTGCGTTGCGCCTACCTCGCCGGCTGCGACGGCGGGACCAGCACGGTGCGCAAGAAACTTGACATCAAGCTCGAAGGTCGAGGTGGTATCCGCGATCTCGTTCAGGTGATCTTCTGGTCAGATACCCTGTACGAGCGCATCGTGACCGGAAAAGGACGCCACTACCAGTTTGCCGACGCGGCCGGTTCCAGCATGGTCGCGCAGGGCGATCGCAAGGAATTCACTCTGCACTCGTCGCTGCCGCCAGATACCGATTTCGAGCCGGTCATCCGCGACCTGATCGGGTTTCCCTGCGACTTTGAGATTCGTTACGTCATTCCCTGGCGCCATCACCTGCTGGTTGCGGAGCGGTATCGCGATCGGCGCGTCTTTCTCGCCGGCGATTCTATCCATCTGGTTATTCCGACCGGCGGTCTCGGTATGAACACCGGCGTCGGCGACGCTTTCGACCTATCGTGGAAACTCACCGGCGTGATCAAGGGTTGGGGCGGTCCCGGCCTGCTCGACGGCTACGAGCACGAGCGCAGGCCGATAGGAATACGCAATGTCGCCGCGGCGGGGTGGGCCGCGGCGGGTGTGCCGATCTGGAGGGCGTTGGTCACGCCTGCGGTGTACGACGATACGCCCGAAGGAGAGGCGCTGCGCCGCGAGCTGGCAGCGTCCTTCGACGTCAACCATCGGCGCATGCACGGAATGGTCGGGGTGGAGGCCGCGTATTCCTATGCCGGTTCGCCGCTGATCGCCGACGAACCGGGCAATGTCGCGGAGTGGGAGACCAGCAGCTACACACCCCATGCGCGCCCCGGTGTCCGCATCCCGCATATCTGGCTGAAGGACGGGCGCGCGATGCAAGACGTGCTCGGGGAAGACTACACGCTGCTCGATCTTCGTGGCGACTGCGATGCTGCTTCGATCGAGGCGGCGTTCCGCGCCCTTGGTGCACCGCTCAAGGTTCTTCACCTCGATGAGGCACGCGTGCGAGACGTGTATGGTGCCACGGTGTTTTTGCTGCGCCCCGACCTACATATCGTGTGGCGCGGCAACGGGCCGCCTTTGGACCCGACCGGGCTGGCTGCTTTGGCCACCGGACAAAAGCAGACGGCGACCGTAACATCCTAAGAACCCGCGCGCTGGGCCTCGGGCGATGCCAATCGGTGCGGCGGCCACTTTGTTCGGGGGGCCGAACGTCTACCCTTGCGCAGCGCTTAACCATTCCGCTGGGATCGGCTGTGCCCGCTGGTCCGCAACCAGTTGTTTGCGGCGAATCTGCTCTTCGGCGCTGATCGAAGCCGGATCCTCCCGGAATTCCGGTCCCAGTGCCATGGCTTTCTTGACGGCCGGCCGCTCGCCGATTTCTTTTAGCCAGCGCTTCACGTTGGGGAACTCGTCGATGTCGATGCTCCGGGTCGCCCAGCTCGAAGCCCAAGGATAGCAGATCATGTCGGCGATCGTGTATTCGCCGGCGGCGAGATAACGCTTGTTGAACAAACCGAGGTTCATGACTCTGTAAATGCGATGCGCCTCGTTGTCGAAGCGGCGAATGGCATAGGACAGGTCTCCATTGTTGCCGCTCTCGCGCGCCCGCCGAAAATGGCCTTGCTCGCCGAGCTTGGGACCCTGATTGGCCATTTGCCAACTGACCCATTGGGCGACGTCGTATTTTCCGCGTGGATCCACCGGGCAGAACCGTCCCGTCTTCTCGGCCAGGTAGGTCATGATCGCGCCGGATTCAAAAATTGAAATCGGGTCGCCACCGCCCATCGGTTCGTGGTCGACGATCGCCGGCATCCGGCCGTTGGGTGAAACCGTCAGAAACTCGGGAGTGAGCTGGTCGCCGCGGCCGATATTGATCGGCTTGAAGGTGTATGGGAGTCCCAATTCCTCGAGCAGAATGACAATCTTCTTGCCGTTTCCGGTCGGCCAGAAATAGAGATCGATCATTGGTTTCCTCCTGTTGAAAGCGAGAGAGTCGTTACCACCAAAGTCCTGCCGCCGGCTGATCGCCACTCGAGACCGTCGCGGCTATCCAGGCGGGATCTTCCCGATCATGGGCGCGCGGCCCGCGGTCAGCAAGCGCGTCCCCAAAGAATCTTTGTCGCGCGCCGCGCCCCCTCGGCCAATGCCTCAAACTTTGCCCAGCAGATCGAGGGATGGCCGACCCGCGTTCCGAGGCCGCAATCCGTGCCCGCCAGCACATTCTCGCGCCCCACCAACCTGGCGTAGCGAACCAGCCGCTCGGCCACCAGGTCCGGATGCTCGATGAAATCGGTGAAATGGCCGACGACGCCAGGGATCAAGGTGGCACCTTCGGGCAACTTTACTTCCTCGAACACCCTCCATTCATGCTCGTGGCATGGGTTCGATGCTTCGATCGAGAAGCTCCCTGCGTCTACCCGAAAGATCAGGTCGATGATGTCCTTCAGCGGAATGTCATCGTGATGCGGACCGTGGTGGCTGCCCCAGCAAACATGCAAGCGGACCTTATCCTTTGGGATGCCTCGCAGGGCGTGGTTAAGGGCGTCAACCCGCATCGCGGCGTAGTTGCGATATTCCGGCAGGGTAATGTCGGGCAGGCAGTTCCAGCCATCGGGAAGGTCGGGATCGTCGATCTGCAACAGGAAGCCGGAATCGACGATGGCCTGATATTCCTCGTGCATCGTGTCGGCGATGGCGAACACGAATGCCTCGTCGTCCTGATAGTGTTCGTTCAGCATCCAATGTTCGATCGTACCGGGGGTGTTGGCGGGCAAGAAGGCCTCGGCCACGTTGACCCCCGCAAGCGCCGCCTTGAAGTTATCGAGGTCCCTGGCAAGGTCGGCCTGGCCGACATAGCGCAGCTCACCGACACAAACCGGCATCGTCGGCGGACCCAGCGACCAGCGGCGCGGATTGGCCTCAAAATAGCCGGCGAACTTTGTCTCGTCACGCGCGGTGATGCTGAGCCGTCTCGCCCCGCTGGATGGCCGCGTTTCGTAGCCGGCAATCCGCCACCGCACATAATCCGTGAAGTTGGTCTTGGAAAGCTCGCCGTCATTCACACAGTCGATGCCACATTCGGCTTGGCGGCGCACGACCTCCGCCACTGCCGATCGCAGCCGCGAGTCCAATGCGGCCGGGTCGTAGGGTGTGCCGTTCGCCTTGGCGAGGACCAAGTCCCTGAGGTCGGGCGGACGCGGCAGCGAACCGGCATGGGTCGTCAGAATGCGATCGGTGCTGTAGAGCATCTCGTGCCTCCTGATTGCTCAGCGCCAGAGTTGGCGGCTGGCCAACGCCGCCCCTTGGGCGAGCGCTTCGAGTTTTGCCCAGGCGATCTGCGGGTGAACGCGACCACCGAGACCACAGTCGGTTGAGGCGATGACCCGGTCCCTGCCGACGACGTTGGCAAAGCGAAGGATCCGCTCGGCGACGAGCTCCGGGTGCTCGACCACATTGGTGGCATGGCTGACGACACCAGGCAGCATCAGCTTGTCGTCGGGCAGCTTCACCTCCTGCCAGACCTTCCACTCGTGCTCGTGGCGGACGTTGCCGGCTTCGAACGAATAGGCATGGGCATTGATCGCCAACATGACGCCGACAATGTCGCGCATCGGGATGTCGGTCATGTGCGGGCCGTGCCAACTGCCCCAGCACAGATGGAACCGGATGCGGTCCTCCGGCAGGCCCCTGATCGCGTGGTTGAGCGCTTCGACGCGGAGCATTGAGAACTTCCTGTAGTCTTCCACCGTCGGCTCGGGGTTGACCATGTCCCAGTTCTCGGCGATCGCCGGATCGTCGAGCTGCAAGATGATCCCCGCTTCGACGATCGCTTTATATTCCTCCCGCATCGCATCGGCGCAGGCGTACAGGAGTTCCTCCTCGGACTTGTAGTAGGCATTGCCGATCCGCGAGGCGCTGCCCGGGGCGACCGAGCTCATAAAGCCCTCCTCGACGCCGGCTGCGCGCATCGCTGCCTTGAAATTAGCGATGTCGGTCCTGATCGCGTCGTGGCCCGTATAGGTAATCGGCGCGACGCAGGTCGGTGCCGGCGGCCGTGGCCCGGTGGTAATGCCGGACTCGGGATCGGCGTAGGCGGCGGCGAATTGGCTACGATCCCGGCGATCGCGAAAGGTCGTCAGCACGACCTCGCCAGGGCCGGACCGTCGCGGCGCCGTGTCGAAGCCGGGTCCGTCGGGATCGAGCCCGCCGAGCCGCTGCCACGAATATCGCCACCACGAGCCATAGTTGACGCGCTGGCCCATCGGTTTGCCGAACTCGCCGTCACCAGGGATGTCGATGCCGAGATCGTGTTGGTAGCGCACGACCTCCGCTACCGCTGCGCTCAGCGTCTGCTGAAACGCCTGCTCGTCGACCGGCTCGCCGGTTTCAACGGCACGGTTCGCAGCGATCAGCCCGTCCGGGCGCGGCAGGCTGCCGGCATGACTGGTAATGATATGATCCAGGCTGGCCTTCATGGTTTCCTCTCCCTGACGTAGGGCAGTATGACTCTTAGATCGGGTTGAGGTAAGCTCCGCCAACCCGATATGGTATGACGAATGGCAACGCGGCCCGGAGACGCGTTGCGTGGCGGAGAACCGGCTGATGAACCCGGTTGCCGCCGGGCGGCCCTGCCTCGCACGGCGGTTCATCCGGGAGCGCAGGCGCCGTCGCGCGATTCGATGGTAGCTGGGGAGGTAGTAGTATGACCGAGCAAACGAAACCGCGGCTGGTCGGTATCAACCACGTGGCGATCGAAGTCGGCGATATCGATGCGGCACTCGAGTTCTATGGCAAGATCTTTGGCTTCACGCTGCGCGGCCGCAACGAGCGCAACGCGTTCATCGATATTGGCGATCAGTTCATCAATCTGGTGCAGCAACCGTCAGGCGGTTCGACGCAAAGCGAGGCCGAACACCGCCATATCGGTCTGGTTGTCGACGACCGGTCGAGCGTGCGGGCTCGCGCCGAAGCGGCAGGTGCCAAGTTGCTGCCGGGGCGCTTTCTCGATTTCCTCGACCCATGGGGCAACCGCATCGAGGTCGTCGAGTATGCCAACGTCCAGTTCACCAAGGCGCCGCACATACTGCGTGGCATGGACCTCAAGCTTGACAAGAACGAAAACGCGCGGCGCGAGCTGGCTGAGAAAGGCCTGGGCGAATAGTTCTCGGCATAGTCCCGGTCCGCTATTCGCCCGGCCAACCGCCCCTACAGCCGCTCGAATTTTATCACCCGCCGCACGCGCCCCCACTCGCCAGGCTGCACGACATAGAAGTCGCCGCGCGAATCACCCCAGATGCCGTGACAGGAGCGGTGGATCGGATCTCCCCACCTGGCAATCCGATCGCCGTCCAGCGTCAGAATGCTGATCATGCCGCCATTGTGCTCGGCGATGTAAACGATGTCGTCGGCGTCGACGTAGAAAAACGCGGGGCCAATCAGTTCGTTCGGCCAGATCTCCAGCAAGTGCCCATTCTGATCGAACACCTGCACGCGGTCATTCTCCCGATCCGCCACAAGCAGCCGGCCGCGGCGATCGACCCATACGCCGTGCGGCAGATTGAATTGCCCCGGCGCGTTGCCCGGCTCGCCCCACGAAAACAGATACTTCGCCGCCGCGGAGAACTTGTGGACCCGCGCATTGCCATAGCCATCGCTCATGAACATCGAGCCGTCAGGCGCAAAGGCAATATCGGTCGGCAGATTGAATGGCCCGCCGCCATGCGTCACCTTCTTCCAGGCTGACGAACTGAAATCGTCATCCGGGACACCGGTATCGGAGCGCTGCCCTCGCACGCCGATGGTCTGCAGCAGCTCGCCCTCTGGCGTGAATTTCATGAACTGCATGTGGTGTTCGTCGGTAAGCCAGGCGAAGCCCTGCGCGTCGAACCGGATGGCATGTGGGAAGCGGAACATCCCGGCGCCCCAGGAGAACAGGAAGTTGCCATCAGGATCGAACACGACAACGGGGTGCTCCGCACTTCGGTTGAAGCAATAGACGCGGTCGTGCGGATCGACCGCCACTGCCGCCGGCTTCAGGTCCACGCCGGCGGGCACAAGTGCCCAGTCCTCGTGCACCTTGTAGATGTATCGTCCACTGCCAACGACTTCTCGCATCGCACCCCCCATATGTCGGCACCGGCTCGCTTCAACTTCTCCCTGACAGCCAGAGATGGCCGAACTGCGCCGCAACGATCCGATCGTAAGGCACGTCCGCGGCAAGTACGCCCATATCTCGGGCGAAGGCGTTGATCGCTGCGACCGAAGCCGCGCTGATCGAGGCGTCATAGAAGGGAAGGTCGCGGCGCACGATTCCGACAATCAGCTCTGCCTCGCGTGGCGGAAAGCGCACGTGGCCAACTATGGTGGCGCGCGACACGTCTTGTTTCAACGCATGCTGGGTCGCGACCAGCGCGCGCACCGCCGCCGCGGCGGTTTCAGGCGAGCGTTCGATCAGCCGCTGGGTGGTCGCAAGCACCGGAATTGTATAGTCGAAACAACCTGGCGGCCCATCGCCGCGGCGAACGTCGAGGACGATCGTGCCGACGCCTGTCGTCACCGCCAGTTCGGTCGCCATGCCGTTGGCCCAGAAACCGTCGATCTTGCCGGCTGCCAGCGCTTCGGCCGCGGTCAGTCCGAAATTGACGGTTGAGCCGGTCGCCCCTGGCACCGGGCCGATCCCGATATGATCGCGCGCCGGATCAAGCCCGGAAACGGCCAACAAGCGGCGCAGCCCCATCTCGACCCAGGGCGCTGCGCCAATACGCCGTCCCCTGAGTGCCGTCAGATCGCCCCGGACGATGCCGAGCTCAGCGCGCATTACCAGGAACCAGTACATCCCCTGCGCCAATGCGCCGAGTAATCTGACGCCGCGCCATTCGGGAAAGGCGGCGAGCGCGCCATGCGCCGCACCGCCGACAAAATCGACTTCCCCGTCGCGCAATGCCGCGTAGGCGCGATCGACCGGGAAAATCAGCTCGGCCGCGACCGCGATCCCCTCGCGCTCGAAAAATCCGAGCTCGGCTGCCGCCAGTGCCGGGAAATACGAGTTAGAGATCAGATCCGGTATCGCGAGTCTCACCGCTGCCACTTCAAACGTGCGGTGCCCTGTACGGAAGCCATTCCTCTGTTACGCTCCCTGACACTTCGCCGACCAGCTCCCATCGTTTATCCTCCGATCCGCGGCCGTATAACGCGCTCAAACGCCTGAACCTCGGCCTCCGGCATGTTGTAGCCGCCCGCAAGGTCATGCGCCGGGAACAAGAAAACGTCCTCAATGCCTGCCTCCTCACGCGCACGCAGCAGCCGCTCTGCACATCGTTCAGGTGAGCCGAATAGCCCGAATGCATCGGCGATCTGGTGCGCGCGGTCCTCCTGGATACCAGCGGGATCGTGCGCTGCCTCAATGTCGAAGCCGGCTTCCCGGAGCCAGTAAAGATTCGAAACGCTCGGATAGGCGAGGAACGGCTGGCCCGGAGCGAACGAGCTCCGCACCCATCGCGCTCCCGCCTCAGCATCGGGTCCGAGACCGAGAGTGACCACGAACACCACCGGAAAGCCGGCCAAGGAGCGGCCGGCCCGTCTGGCCCCTGCCTCCAGGTGGCGAAACGCGGCGCGGACGGAAGCCGGATGGAGGCCGACCATGAGAAAGGCGCCATCGGCCACCTCGCCCGCGAGTTCAACCATGCGGGGCCCGGCCGCGAGCAGATACACCGGCACAGGCGTCACGCTGAGGTTCCTGAGGCGGGTCGACGCTGGACCAAACCCCACTTCCTCCCCGGCCAGCAGCCGGCGGAGATCGCGGATCGCATCACGCATGAACCCCAGCCCCGCGCGCGGCTGCCCGATGCTCCGCGTCGAAATGAAACCGGGAGCCACGGTCAGAAAGGTGCGTCCGGGCGCGATTTCCTCCAGGCTGTGGGCGAGCGAGGCAAGCACCAGCGGATGCCGAACCACGGGGCTTGAGGTGGCCGGGAACAGCCGCAGGCGGTGCGTCGCCTGGGCTGCCAGCGCCAGCGCCAGGTAGGCGTCGCGGCCACTGGAGGGATGGTCGTGAATGCCGACTCCGTCGAAGCCCGCGTCCTCGCAGCGGGCGACGAATGCCGCGACCTCGGGCAACGGCCGGCCAACCGGAACTCGGAGAGCGATGCGGAGCAGGGTCATCGACAAGCTCCTTCACCCCATCATGTCAACGATGCAGAGCTTCGTAAGAAATGAGAAAATGCGCAATGCCAGCAGGCTGGCAAGTGTCATCGAGAGCCTGGCTGGTGAGCTTTGCTCTCAATCAGTGCCGCTATCGTCGATCCCATCTACTGGCGTGGTGGCCGGGCTATTTATTGTCCGAGGGCTCACCCTCCCGTAATCTACTCCACTACGGGCGACAATCGACGGCACGGCGGGCTGTTCAGGGGAGGCGGCAATGGCGGGGGAGGAGAAAAGCGGTCAACGCCGCGGGGTCGGCGCGTCGGTGCTGCGCAAGGAGGACGATCGCCACCTGCGCGGCCGCGGTCAGTTCGTCGCCGACATCGCGCTGCGCGGCACCCAGGAGGTCGTGTTCGTTCGCAGCCCGCACGCTCATGCCCTCATCCGCGCTATCTCTGTCCCGCCCGCCGCGCGAGGCCAGGTATTCACCGCCGCCGACCTGCCGCGGATGAAGCCGATCCGGGTGGTGACGCAGGCGGCCGGCGCCCGCTCACCGCCCTGGCCACCGCTGGCCACCGACAAGGTGCGCTATGTTGGCGAGGCGATCGCCGCCTGCGTTGCGCCGACCAGGGCCGAAGCCGAGGACCTCGCCGCCGCAGTCACCGTCGATTACCGGCCGCTCGACGCCGTGGTCGATGCACCAGCCGCGCGTGCCGGCAGCCCCGACCTGGTGCATGAATACTTCGGTGACAATCTGTTCCAGGAGCGCACTCTTGAGGGCGGCGACATCGAAGCCGCCGCACGCGCCGCCGAGATCACGATCCGTCGCGAATACCGCATGAACCGGCAGTCCGGTGCGCCAATGGAGTGTCGCGGCGTCCTCGCTTGTCGCGACCATAGGCTCGACGAGGTCGTGATCTACGCCTCGACCCAGACGCCGCACACGATGCGTGTCGCGCTGGGCGAAATCCTCGGGCTCGAGGAGCGTTGTATCCGCGTCGTCGCGCCTGATGTCGGCGGCGGGTTCGGACCCAAGGCCCGGCTCTATCCGGAAGAAATTGTCCTGACCGCACTCGCGCTACAGCTCGACCATCCGGTGCGCTGGATCGAGGACCGTAACGAACATCTGCTGACCTCGGCGCATACCCGCGATCACCATTACCGGGTAACGGCTTATGCCGATCGGCAAGGCCATATCCTCGGTATCGATTGCGAGATCACCGTCGATGCCGGCGCCTACGGATTGTGGCCGCAAGGTCCGTATCAGGAAGCCAACATGGCGGCGCGCTGCCTGCCGGGGCCCTATACGATCCCGCACTACCGCGCCCGCACCTATACGGTCGCGACCAACAAAACGCCGCTCGGTCCCTATCGCGGGGTCGGCCGCCCCGGCGCCTGCTTCGCCGTCGAGCGAACGATTGACGAGGTCGCACGCGCGGTCGGCCGCGACCCCGTCGCGGTGCGCATCGAGAACATGATTCGGCCCGAACAGATGCCCTACGCCTCGGTAACGGGCATGCGCTACGACAATGGCGATTACCCGGCAAGCGTGCGGCTCTGCGCCGAGTTGCTGAACCTCGAGGCGATCCGAGCACGCCAGCGACAGGGCGAGCCGAACGGACGGCTCATCGGCATCGGCTTCGCCAGCTTCACGGAGCAAACCGCACACGGCGCCGCAGAGTTCGCGACGCGCGGCGCCTCGATCATCCCCGGTTTCGAAAGCTGCACCGCGCGCATCCTGACCGACGGCAGCGTGGTGCTGATGGTCGGCATTCAGTCGCATGGCCAAGGTTTGGAGACGGCGCTGTCGCAGATCGCCTGCGAGGAACTGGGTATCGACCCGGCGCGCATCTCGGTGCGGCACGGCGACACCGAGAGCACCGCCTTCGGCTTCGGCACATTCGCCTCGCGCAGCATGGTCATGTCGGGTGGAGCAGTGGCACGCGCCAGCCGGATTCTGCGTGATAAGCTGTGCCGGATCGGCGCCCATCTGCTGCAATGCGATGTTGCCGAGGCGCGCTGCGAAGGCGGTGCGGTACATGGGCCGAAGGGCTCCGTGACGATCGCCGAGATCGCCGCCATCGCGCATCTGCGCATGCACGAACTACCGCCCGGCGTTGAGCCGCTGCTCGACGCGACCGCGACCTATGAGCCGGGCATCAGCACGGGCGTGTATTCCTACGCGACGCACGGCGCGGTCGTTGCGGTCGACCCCGAGACCGGAGCGGTCGAATTGCTCGATTTCGCCGTCGCCGAGGATTGCGGCACGATGGTCAATCCGATGCTTGTCGAGGGTCAGATCCGCGGCGGCGTGGTGCAGGGCATCGGCACCGCGCTGCACGAGGAGATCCCCTACGACGCACAGGGCCAGCCGCTCGCCGCGACGTTTCTCGATTACCACATGCCCGGCGCCCATGAGTTGCCGGCGATCCGGATCGGGCACCTGCACACTCCCGCGACGGAGACCGAATACGGCATGAAGGGAATGGGCGAGGGCGGTGCCGTCGCCCCGCCCGCGGCGATCGCCAACGCGGTGCGCGATGCGCTGGCGGGGTTGGGGGCGGAGGTGAACGAAACGCCGCTGACACCAGAGCGGGTGCTCACGGCGATTAGGAAGGCACAGGGCTAGTAGACAGCCGTGGTGACGAAGAAGGCTTTCCTTGATGAATGGAGGTGGGACGAGGACTGAACCGCTGTCCTCCTCTTAGGGGGAGAGTTCTTCACCCGCATGTGGTATGATATTACCACACGCCAGAACCCTTGACGCCACCGGCATTTCCCCCCATACCCCGCCGCCAGATCGCACGGACCCCCACCACAATGTTAAAGACAACCATCTCGCTGAAACCGGCGGAGGTGAAGAAGGACTGGGTGCTGATCGACGCCGAAGGCGTCGTGCTCGGCCGCCTCGCCGTCATCGTCGCCACCCGCCTGCGCGGCAAGCACAAGCCGCAATTCACCCCGCACGTCGATTGCGGCGACAACATCGTGGTGGTGAACGCCGCCAAGGTGCGCATCACCGGCAATAAGGCGGACCAGTCGATATTCTACTACCACACCGGCTATCCGGGCGGCATCAAGGGCCGCTCCATCCGCCAGCGCCTGGAAAGCAAGCATCCGGAGCGGGTGGTGGAAAAGGCGGTGGAGCGCATGATCACCCGCGGCCCGCTACAGCGCCGGCAGATGAAACATCTCTACGTCTATCCTGGCCAAGAGCATCCCCATGATGGGCAGCAGCCGCGGAAGCTCGACGTCGCTGCGCTCAATCCGAAGAACAAGCGAGGCTGACCGCCGATGTCCGGAACCCATTCCCGCTCGCTCGCGGACCTCAAGGACATGCTGGCGGTGCAGGCCCAGGCCGCTCCGCCCGGTGCCGAGCCCGTCCTCACCGACCAGCCGAAGCGCGAGCCGCAGCGCGACGCGTTCGGCCGCTCCTATGCCACCGGCCGGCGTAAGAACGCCGTGGCCCGCGTCTGGATCAAGCCGGGCAAGGGCGAGATCACGGTGAACGACAAGAAGGTCGTGCAATATTTCGCCCGGCCGGTGCTGCGCATGCTGATCACCCAGCCGTTCCTGGTGGCCGACCGCTACAACCAGTTCGACGTGTTCTGCACGGTCGTCGGCGGCGGGCTGTCCGGCCAGGCGGGCGCAGTGCGCCACGGCATCTCTCGCGCACTGACCAATTACGAGCCGGATCTGCGTGGCATACTGAAGGTGGCAGGCTTCCTCACCCGCGACTCCCGCGTGGTGGAGCGCAAGAAGTACGGCAAGATGAAGGCCCGACGCAGCTTCCAGTTCAGCAAGCGCTGACGGACGCCGACGTCTCTGGTTTGGGGGGTGGGTCCGTCAGGGTCCGCCCCCCTTGCTTTTCGTGCCGTCTCTCCAGACCATAACCTCCAGCCGACAGGAGCGACACACATGGCGAAGGCAAGCGTCTTCATCGACGGGGAATCCGGCACCACGGGCCTGGGAATCCGCGAGCGCCTCGCCGCGCAATGCGACGTGGAGGTCCGCAGCCTGCCCGCCGAACGTCGCCGCGACCCGACTGCACGGCGCGACATGATGGCGCAGGTGGACCTCGTCGTGCTGTGCCTGCCGGACGACGCGGCGCAGGAGTCTGCAGCCATGGCGGAAGGGCTGGGTAGCGCCGCGCCCAAGTTGCTGGATGCCAGCACGGCGCATCGCGTGCACCAGGATTGGACCTATGGTTTCGCCGAAATGCTGCCCGGACAGGCAGACCGCATCGCCGCGGCGCGCAAGGTGGCCAATCCCGGCTGCTATCCCACCGGCGCGATTGGTCTGCTCCGCCCACTCGTCGATGCCGGTTTCATTCCGTCCGATTATCCGATCACGATCAACGCCATCAGCGGCTATTCCGGCGGCGGAAAATCGATGATCGAGGCGCATGAGCGCGACGGCGGCCCGGCATTCGAGCTCTACGCGCTGAGCCTGGAGCACAAGCACGTGCCGGAGACTCAGCTCTATGCCGGCCTGGCCAGGCGGCCAATCTTCGTGCCGTCGGTCGGACATTACCGCCAGGGTATGCTGGTCTCCGTGCCGCTGCATCTCGACACGCTGCCGGGCCGGCCCGCCGCGGCCGACCTGCAAGCGGCGCTGGAGGCACGCTATGCCGGCTGCGACCTGGTGCGTGTGATGCCGCCGCAGCCGGACGGCAAGCTGGAGCCGCAGGCGCTGAACCACACCGACCGGCTGGAGCTTACGGTCTATGCCAACGAGAAGTACCGTCAGGCGGTGTTGCTCGCCCGGCTGGATAACCTGGGCAAGGGCGCCTCGGGCGCGGCGGTGCAGAACATCGGGCTGATGCTAGGGCTGCATGCAGGCGTGGATGCGCGGGAGGCGGTGCATGCCTGACCTCGTGCCCGACCGGGCCGTGCCGGCTACCGGCTTCGGCCCGGTGTTCTCGCTGGACGGCGTCACCCCGAAGATCGCGCCGGACGCCTTCATCGCCCCTACCGCCGCGGTGATCGGCGACGTCGTGATCGGCTCCGAGACCGGCATCTGGTTTCACTGCCTGGTGCGTGGCGACCTGCAGTTCATCCGTATCGGTGCGCGCACCAACATCCAGGACGGCACGATCATCCACGTCGATTCCGGCGGGTTTTCCACCACCATTGGCGATGACGTCACCGTCGGGCACAACGCGGTGATCCATGCCTGCACCCTGAAGAACCGCGCGTTCGTCGGGATCTCGGCCACCGTGCTGGACGGCGCGGTGATCGAGGAAGGCGGTATGCTGGCGGCGGGCGGCCTGCTGACACCCGGCAAGGTGATCGGGCCGAATGAGCTGTGGGCCGGCACCCCAGCAAGGTTCCTGCGCGTCATGTCGCCGGAAGAACGCGCCAAGTTCGACCGCAACGCGGAAGTATACCGGGAGCTGGCGCGAAGGTTCCGGGCTGGGCTCCGCAGCGCGACCTGAAGTCGGAGTCCTCCCCCCTCGCTCAAAGCGAGGGGGAGAGTTTTCCGCCACGGTCATGGCAGCGGCGCACCGGGCGTCGAGCGCTCCGTGCGGCCCCTGGTCTTCCCGCCGCGCACGCACCATGTAACTGACAGCCACCGAAGCGGAGCCCATGTCATGGTTGCCCGGTTCCGTGCCCTTCTCGTCTGTCTGTCGATCGCCTCCTGCGCCGCCGTCCAGCGGACGGACACCGCGCAACTGCCGCCGTTCTTCTATGGCGCACTGATTGACAACGACATTGGCGCCATCAACGAGGCGTCCTGGGCGCTCGGTTCGCCCGATCGGACGCGCGGTGATCCCGTTGAGGCGCTGCGTGCCGCGGTTGCTGTCGAGTACCTGGCTGGCGAACTCAACACCGCACCGCGCTGGGTGGCGATGTCGCCGATCGGCAAAATGCAGATGCTGCAAGCCCGTGCCGAGTTCCGACATGTGCTGGGCATCAAGCCGGATGCGCCGTCGCAGTTGGTGGTCAACGCGGAGATCTGGGTGATGTGGGACGTGGAACGCGGCGACGTCGTGGCGGCGCAACAGGAACTGGCGGGGCCGATCTTCACCTTGCCGCCGCAGCAGACCATGCAGGTATTGAACAACCTGCCGATCCTGCCGGCCGCCCGCGCCGCCACCGCCGAAGCGCAACAGCAGGAGATGCGGGACGGCTGACTCACGATCGCCCGGCAATCGATTGCCGGGCGCCTCGCAGCTCCCTCGCCTTCGTCGCTGTGCGCCTCAACCTCTCCCGCCTCGTGGGCGAGGTCAGGTGAGCCGCACCCGCACATACGATCCTGGCGCATCCTCGATCGGCTTCAGCTTGCCGTCGCCTGGCACCTGCGCCGGCACATGCGCCTTCGCCTGCGTCGACACCCAGCGGTGCCAGTCGGGCCACCACGAGCCGGCAATCTCGGTCGCGCCCTTGAACCAGGCGTCCGGGTCGGGCGGCAGCGCCTCGTTGATCCAATGGCTGTACTTGCCGCCGTCGGGAGGGTTCACCACGCCGGCGATATGCCCCGACGCCGCCAGCACAAAGCGCTTCGATCCGCCCAGCAACTGCGTACCCTTATAGGTGGATTTCCACGGCGCGATATGGTCCTCGCGCGTGGATAGGAAATACGCAGGCGTCTTGACCTTGCGCAGATCGATCGGAACGCCCGACAGGGTGATGCCGCCAGGCTGCGACAGCAGATTCTCCTGGTACATTTTGCGCAGGTAGAAGCTGTGCATGCGCGCCGGCATCCGGGTGGAATCGGCGTTCCAGTACAGCAGGTCGAACGGGAACGGGTCGTTGCCGAGCAGATAGTTGTTGACGACGAAGGACCAGATCAGGTCGTTGGCGCGGAGCATGTTGAAGGTCGTCGCCATCTCGCTGCCCTCGAGATAGCCGCGCTTGTTCATCTTGTCCTCCAGCGATGTCAACTGTTCCTCATCGATGAACACGCCGAGCTCGCCGGCCTCCTCGAAATCGGTCAGCGCCACGAAGAACGTTGCCGACTTGATGCGGTCGTCCTTCTTGGCCGCCATGTAGGCCAGGGTGCTGGCCAGCAGCGTGCCGCCCAGGCAATAGCCGATCGCGTTCACCTCGCGCTCGCCTGTCGCCTGTTCGATCGCGTCCAGCGCCGCGAGGTAGCCCTGGTGCATGTAGTCCTCGAAGCCCTTCTCGGCGAGCTTCTCGTCCGGATTCACCCAGGAGATCATGAACACCGTGTGACCCTGTGACACCGCCCAGCGCACCAGGCTGTTTCGCGGCCGCAGGTCAAGGATGTAGAATTTGTTGATCCACGGTGGGCAGATCAGGAGCGGCCGCTTCAGCACCGTCTCGGTGGAGGGCGCATACTGGATCAACTGCATCAGCTCGTTCTGGAAGACCACTTTGCCGGGCGAAACGCCGATGTTCTCGCCTAGCCGGAAGGCCTCCATGTCGGTCATCTTGATGTGCAGCTTGCCCTTGCCGCGCTCCAGGTCCCCCAGCAGGTTGTTCAGCCCCTTCAGCAGGTTCTCGCCGCCGGTCTCGGCGGTCCGGCGCAGCACCTCCGGGTTGGTGAGCAGAAAGTTGGACGGGCTCATCGCGTCGCAGAACTGCCGGGAATAGAAATCGACCTTCTGCGCCGTCTTCTTGTCCAGCCCGTCCACCTGCTTCACCACGTCCTGCACATAGCGCGCCGACAGCAGATAGGACTGCTTGATGAAGTCGAACACCTCGTTCTCTTTCCAGGCGTCATCCTTGAAGCGCCGGTCTGTGGCGGGTGCGTCGATCACCGGGTCGGACTCGATGCCCATCATGCGCCGCGCGGTGTTCTGCCACAGCGTCATGTAGTCCTGCCAGAAGCCGATCTGCGCCTTCATCATCTGCGCCGGATTGGCCATCAGCCGCGCCGTCAT
>Ga0209415_10003672_pt1 | contig 28569 bp, 31 predicted proteins | sample PeaSoiSIISIP2007_FD_187696 | JGI IMG/M metagenome (GOLD analysis project Ga0209415, IMG submission 187696) | Peat soil microbial communities from Weissenstadt, Germany - SII-SIP-2007 (SPAdes) (version 2) | ecosystem: Environmental > Terrestrial > Soil > Wetlands > Peat | place: Germany... | reverse complement strand
AGGCGGGGTATGAGGTGATGTGTGGGGCGGGGTATGAGGTGATGTGTGAGGCGGGGTATGGGGCGGAGTATGGGGTGGCGTGTGTGGCTTGATATGTGGAGGGGTATGGGACGGCATAGCGATTGATAATACCACAGGTCGCTTATTAGAGTGTCAGATGAGACACAGCATCGCCTGCTCCGCCAGCACCAGCGCGCCGAGCACTCCGGCGCGCGATCCGAGCAGCGGCGGAACGATGAACTCTCGCGTGCGCTCGATGATTTCGGACGCCTGGATGTACCCGTTCAGGAGTTCGAGCAACTCCGCGCGGATGAGGCCGAAGAGATGCGGCTGCTGCATGACGCCGCCGCCCAGCACGATGCGCCGCGGCGACAGAGTGCACACGTAATTCACCAGCCCCAGCGCGAGGTAATGCGCTTCTAGCGTCCAGGCGGGATGCTCGGGAGGCAGATCGGACGCGGGCCTGCCCCAGCGCGCTTCCATCGACGGACCCGACGCCAGCCCTTCCAGGCAATCGCGGTGATAGGGACAGACTCCGGTGTAAGGATCGCGCACCGTGTCGTGCGGAACGCGGATGTGGCCCATCTCGGGATGCACCAGCCCGTGCACCACGCGTCCGCCGCAGACGGCGCCGCCGCCGATGCCGGTGCCGACCGTCAGGTAAACGAAGTCCGTGAGCCCCTGCGCGGCGCCCCAGCGCGCCTCCCCGAGGGCCGCGCCGTTGACATCGGTATCGAAACCGATGGGCACGCCGAGCGCCTGGCGGACGGCGCCGGCGAAATCGAAGTTGCGCCATTCGAGCTTGGGAGTGGAGGTGATGTGCCCGAAGGATGGCGAGCCGGGGTCGAGCCCCAGCGGCCCGAACGAAGCGATTCCCACCGCCTGCAATTCCGCGCCCGCGCGCCCGCGCAGGAACGCCACGACCGCGCCAATGGTCTCCCCGGGCGAAGTGGTGGGAATCTGGATGGTCTCCAGGTCGCCGGGGCCGGTGCCCACCGCGCATACAAACTTGGTACCGCCTGCTTCGATCGCGCCAAACATGTTCGATGGTTTCCGCGAATTAGAGTAACATGATGAACTCCGGCGGCCGGCTCCGCCAGGCGGCGTCGAGGGCTCCAAAATAGGGTACTAGTACTGGTTGTGCCTCTGATCCAAATCGGTTAGAATCGATACACTGCGTTCTCAAGCGTCATACGACGCGGAGGAGAAAACACCAAATGAAGTTCTGTTCCAGCCGCATCGCGGCCACCCTGCTTGCGGCTACCGGATTGGCCGTGGTGGCGCTCGCCCAGGGGGATCGGCCGCGAACCGACCCGGGAGATGACGGCATCAACTTTGCCGAAAAAATCAAGCACAAACCGAACCCCCATGGCGCACCGGCCGCCCCTCCGGCGGGTTCCATCGGAATCATCAATCCGCCGATTACGTATCACGGCGGGCCAGTGATTGGGACGCCAAACGTCTACTTGATCTGGTACGGCAACTGGAATCAGAACAATGGCACCGATACCGCGGCCGGGCAGCAGATCATCCGGGATTTCGTTTACGGCATCAACAATTCGGCCTATTTCAAAATCAACACCACCTACACCACCGGGCCATACACCGTGACCGGAAGTGTCAATAAAGAGAGCGAATTCACGGTCGGCAGTCCGTACTCCAACCGGCTGTCGGACAACGGCGTCCTGACGGTGGTGAGCAACGCCATCAACGTCGGCAACAAGAACGGCAAATTGCCGTACGATGCGAACGGCGTGTACTTCGTCCTCACCTCGTCGGATGTCAACGAGACTTCCGGTTTTTGCACGCAATACTGCGGTTGGCACTACTGGGGCAACACCAGCTCTCACCAGCATGTGCGGTACTCGTTCATCGGGAATGCGGCCCGCTGCCTCAACGCATGCGCCATCCAGTCTACCGGCCCCAACGGCAACGCGGGCGTGGATGGCATGGCATCCATCCTGGCGCACGAACTCTCGGAAACCACCACGGATCCCGATGGCACCGGCTGGTGGGACAGCCAGGGCCAGGAGAACGGCGACAAGTGCGCGTGGACTTTCGGCCAGACCCTGACCACGTTGGCGAGCGGCGCGTACTATAACGTGACGCTACCCGCGTCATCGACATCCTCCCGCAACTTCGAAATCCAGCGCATGCTGAAGCAGGCGCCCAATGCGGACACCTGCAACATGTCATTGACCTCACAATAGGGGGACCCTCTTACAGCGGCGGCCTTCTCCTGGAGCGGCGGCGAATCGGAGTATCCTGAGAGAAGACGGGTGCCATGTCAACCCTGACCAAGACGTTTCTCACGCCCGAGGCATACCTCGAAATCGAACGTAAGGCCGATTACAAGAGTGAGTACTGTAATGGCGAAATGTTCGCGATGGCCGGCGTGAGCCGGCGCCACGATGCGATTGGGGTGCAGCTTCAGTTCCTGCTCAGCCAGCATTTGCGGCGAAAGAAATGCCGCGTGAACTCGTCCAGCATGCGCATTCTGGTGACTCCGGCCGGATTGTATACCTATCCGGATCTCTCCGTTGTCTGCGAGGAACCCCGGTACACGGACTCGACTGTCGACACACTCGTGAACCCGGCGTTCGTGGTGGAGATCCTTTCCCCCAGCACCGAAGCCTACGATCGCGGGAAAAAGGCCAAGCTGTATCGAGCCATGCCTTCGCTTTTGGAGTACCTGTTGATCGAGCAGGATAGCTACGATGTCGAGTTATACCGCAGGCAGGCGGATGGGACATGGTCCGTCATCGAAGCTGGCGGACTCGACTCGTCCATCGAGCTGACCACCATCGGGTACACCCTGCAACTCCGCGAACTCTACGAGCCGCTTCTTCCCGAGGTCTCGCCGCTAGAACCCTAATACACCTGCCAAACGTGCACTGCTTCCTTGGTAGCGGTGGCGACCAGCAGGCGCCCGTCCTCAGTCCAGCCGCCGCCCACAGCGAGTTTCGGCGGCATCCATTCCACCCGCCGCCGCCCGGAGTCCGCTTCCCAGACCACGATGGGGGCCGGCTCCAGCATATTGTCCGCCTTCATGAACACGGCTGCCAGCAGATCGCCCTTGGGCGAGACCAGCAGAGCGTTGGGAGGCTCGGCAGTGCGATCCATGCGGCGCACGATCTTGCCGGTGGCCGTGTCGACGAAGGCGATTCGCCTTGTCGCCGCCGCCGATCAGCGCATGCTTGCCATCCCCACTGAATTCGATGGCCAGGGGCTCATTCAGAGAGTCGTCGTTGGCGGCAAGCAGTTTGCCACCCGCGGCTTCGTAGATGCGGACCACCGTGTCGCCATCCACGGTGGCCAGGCGCTTGCCGTCGCGCGAGAACGCGATGGCGTTCGTGCCTCCCACCGGATGCTCCAGTTCGGCCAGCTTGCGGCGCGCCCCCACATCGAAGAGCTGCACCGGTTTCGCCCGCCGCCGCAAGCGCGAGTAACCTGCCGTCGTGGGAGAACGCCCCGGCGGAGTGATAAGGCGACAGGCGGAAATGCATGTGACTTTCACCGGTGGCGCTGGCCCAGATGTTGATGTCGCCCTGGTGGTCGCCGGTCAGGATCCAGCGGCCGTCGTCGGAAATGGCGGCTACATAGACGTACCCGCCCGCCAGGTCAATGGCGCGCAGCAGCCTGGCTTCCGGCAGCGCCCAGATGCGCAGCTTCCGATCGGCGCACGCCGCCGCCGCCAGGTTGCCGCTCCTCGCCAGCACGAAATTCGTGGCCTCGGCCGGAGTGGGTAAAGTAAAGACTTCCCGCGGCGGCATCACAGCCGCTCCAGCACGATTTCGAAGTTCACCGCCCCGCTGATTTCCTGGGGGTCGCCGGTGAGCGTCACCGGCCTGACCAGGTCGGCGCTCTGAATCAGCGGATCGCGCGTGCAGTTGCGCGCCGGATCGCCCTCAAAAACCGGATCGGTCGCAAAGTAGAGTTGAGTGAGCGGTTTGTGGCCGGGCGCCTTCACCACGTAGTGAATGTGCTGGCACACCCGCGCCGGATAGTGCCCCGGCATCACCGAGTCGAAAAAATACTTGCCGGCCTGGTCGGCCACCAACGTCGCGCGGTAGCGATAGCCATCCAGATCGTAGCGGCCCTTGTGGTCGGCCTGCCAGATCTCGATGCTGGCGCCCTGGACCGTGTCGCCGCGCGAATTCAACACCTGGCCGGAAACCGCGATCGGCAGGCCCGGATCTCCAGGCGCCCGCAGGTGCTGGTTCCGAGGCGCCCTGCGCTTGTAGAACGGCCCAACTCGTCCCAGGCCGTGAGCTTCCGCGGTTCGCGCGCCTGTTCCTCCCAGAGATCGAGCGACCCGGCAAGTCCCAGCGGCGTCGCAATGCGAAGCGAACCGAGCGCGGCGCACTTGAGTAACAGGTCGCGTCGGGGCAATCGTCCGGCCGGCATGGTATCCTCTCCTGAATCGTTCCAGAGAGTCTACCACACTCCCTACAGCCGCTTAATCCGTATGTTCTTGAACCACGCCACGTCGCTGTGGTTTTGCAGCGACACCTGGCAACTCTTCCGCGGCTGGTCCACCAGAAGGTGATACACCGGCGAATCCTTGCCCCACCGCTTGGCCACCGACTGCGCGATTTCGGGCACTTTCAGGCTCGCGTCCACCACCTTCTCGCCGTTCAGCCAGTGCTCGATGCGGTCGCCCTTCACCACCAGGCGCGAATGGTTGAACTCGCCCACCGGACGCGTCACGTCCTTGGACGCTGCGAACATATCGTAGAGCGCGGCCGTCTGGTGGAGCCCGCCGTTGCGCTGCGCGTCGGAGTTGGCGGCGTTGTCGGTGAGCTGGTATTCGAAGCCGATCACGTACTCCTGGCCCTTCGCCGGCCGGTCGGTGCGCCGGTTCTTCAGCACGGCGTTCACGTTGTCTTCGAACTTCGGCAGCCTCTGGTCGGGCAGGAATACGCGGTCCTGAATGCGGTACTTCAAACCGCTGTTCCCGCGCGGCGAGATCTTCCAGTCGAACTGCAGCTCGAAATCGGCGAAGGTCTCCCCGGTGAAGAGATCCTCCTCGATCTTGGGGTGCGAGGTCGATTTCAGGCAGCCGTCCTCGATGCTGAAGGAATCGCCCGGCGGCGATCGCTTGGTGGGATCCTCCCATCCGGCGTAGGTCTTGCCATCGAACAGCAGCTTCCATCCCGCGGCTTTCTCCTGGGCGGTCAGTTGATTGTCGGCCGCCGGCGCGCCGCTCGAAAGCAGCACCGCGCCGGCCAGCGCCCACAGGCGCATCGGATTTCGCATGCGCATATTGTCCCATTTGACAGCATAGGCGGCGCATGATACATAATGATCCTATGCCTCGCTTTCCCATGCCTCCCGGCACGCTGGCTCTGCTGATCCTGCGCGTCCTGCGGTCCGGACCCCTGCACGGATACGCCATCGCGCAACGTATCCGGCAGCTCTCCGATGCGGTCCTCGAAGCCGAGGAAGGCTCGCTCTACCCCACGCTGCAGCGCATGCTCCTGGAGGGCTGGGTGACCGCCCGCCCTGGCCTCTCGGACACCGGACGCCGAGTGCGCTTCTACACCCTGACGCCGGATGGCGCCAAACAGCTCAAGCGCGAGCTCGCCGAATACGAGCAGGTCTCCGCGGCCATTCAGGCCATTCTCCGCACCGCCTGAAGGAAGCAAACATGCGGTTCGCGCTCTTCCTCATCTGCGCCGCGGCCTGTGCCCAAGACACCCATGTCATCCTGCTGGGCACCGGCAATCCCAATCCCGAGCCCCAGCGGATGGGCCCGGCGGTTGCCATCGTCTCGGGCGGCCGAGCGTACATCGTCGACTGTGGCCCGGGCGTAGTCCGCCGCGCCGCCGAGGCCGGTTTGAAGATGGAGCAACTCACCCGGGCCTTCGTCACTCACCTGCACTCCGATCACACCGCCGGCCTTCCGGACTTCATCTTCACGCCGGCGGTCACGGGCCGCAACGTGCCGCTCGAAATCTTCGGCCCGCCCGGTCTGCGCGCCATGACCTCGCACGTCATCGAGGCCTGGAAGCAGGACATAGCCATCCGCCTGCACGGACTGGAGCCCTCCGTCCCGCAGGCGTACGTGGTGAAGGCACGCGACGTGAGGCCCGGCGAGATCTATCGCGACGAGGCCGTGCGCGTGGTTGCCTTTGCCGTGCAGCATGGCGCCTGGAAATACGCCTACGGCTACCGCTTCGAGGCCAAGGACAAGGTGATCGTGCTCTCCGGCGATACCACTTACAGTGAGTCCCTCATCCAGGCGGCCAAGGGCTGCGACATTCTGATCCACGAAGTCTATTCGCAGAAGGGCTTGTCGCGCCGCACGCCCGACTGGCAACGGTATCACGCCGCCTACCACACGTCGGGCCCGGATGTGGGCCGCGTGGCGGCACAAGTCCGTCCCGGCAAGCTGGTGTTGTACCACCAACTGCCCATGGGAGAAACGCCCGCCGAGGTGATCGAGGAAGTCCGCGAACATTTCCAAGGCCCGGTGATTTACGGCAACGACCTCGACGTGATCCGGTAGGGCGGGCCGGGGCCTCCATCAGGGTCTCGACGCTCACGGCATCGGGCGCGGAGGGAGCACCGTCAAGCCTCGACGGCCTCCCAACGCCGCGCCAAATCTCTAAAGGCCTGCTCATTCGCGGGCCATTCGTGAAGGGTCGCAGGATCAAAGTCCGCTCCGTTAGGCCACACCCATGTCTCGACCTCAGGATCAATCGTCACCTGGTTGAACAGCTCGACATTGCGCAGGGGGCCATACAGTTCCCCGGCAAGAATGGCTCGAAAATCGATCACGTGTTCGGTATTGTCGTCAAAGCGAACACGGAGTGTGTACGGAGCAACGACCTCAAAGGACCGGACTCGATAAATCGGATGGCTCATAACCGCCTATTTCAATGGGTCGATGGATGTTGGGCGCTGCCCCCGCTGCAGCCGTTCCCAATCGGCCTCCAACTCAGCTTGATGTAACTCCGCCCACGCCCCCGCTAGCCGTCTCTGCCTCCTCGATAAAGAACCCGCAATCAGCTCGACGGGATCGATGCTGAAGATCCCGACCTCGCCTTGGTAATATGCGTGGAAGGGAGGGGCGTGATGCGGCGATCCCGGTTCAGCAAACATACGAATGATAATTCCGAAAAACCGGCTGAGTTCCGGCATAGCTTCATTCTACATCGTGGAACTTCTCCCGCCGCCGGCGAGAGCACCTTAAGTTCGCGGCTATTCCCCACTCCTTTCTTGCAGCCCCACCCGTTGCGCTTAGAATAGAATCCATGGCTTCCGATCGCCCCGTGCGCGTCGCCATCCTCGGTCTGGGTTTCATGGGCAGCACCCACGCGAAGGCCCTGCGCGAAATCCCCGGCGCCGAGCTGGCGGCCGTCTACAGCCAGGACGAAAAGAAGCTCGCGGGCGACCTCACCGCGGTCCGCGGCAACCTCGGCGGCCCCGGCGAGAAGCTGGACTTCTCCGCCGTCACCCGCCACCGCGATCTCGATTCCGTCCTCGCCGATCCCCACATCGATGCTTTCGACATCTGCCTCCCCACCGATCTGCATGAGCCCGTGGCCATCGAAGCGCTGCGCATGGGCAAGCACGTCCTGGTGGAGAAGCCCATGGGGCTCGACGGCTTTGCGGTCGACCACATGCTGGGCGCGGCCACGCGCTACAAGCGCGTCCTCATGACGGCCCACGTGCTGCGGTTTTCTCCGCCCTACATCGCGCTGCGCCAGGCCGTGCAACGCGAGGAACTGGGACCGCTGCGCTTCGCCATGTTCCGCCGCCGCTGCGCCGCGCCCGGATGGGGCGGATGGCTGCTCGATCCGCGCAAGTCGGGCGGCGGCGTCTTCGATCTGCTCATCCACGATGCCGATATGTGCCTGCACCTCTTCGGAAAGCCCGAAGCCGTCGCCGCCACGGGCTACTCCGGCCCCGACGCCGGAATCGACTGCATCGATGCGCAGCTCTTCTACCCGCACGGCGGCATCGTCTCCATCACCGGCGGCTGGCACCATCCCGGCGCGTACCCGTTCTCCATGGAGTACACCGTGACGCTCCAGGGCGCCACCATCGACTACAGCTCGAGCGGCCGCCCGCCCACGCTGTACGCTCCCGGCCAGCCCGAGCAGGTGCTGGAGGGAGAAACGCGCGACGCCTATGTCGCCGAGATCGCATGCTTCATCGAAAGCTGCCGCGCGGGGCGCCCGCCCGAGATTTGTCCGCCGGGCGAATCGGCCGATGCGGTCAAGCTGATGCTCCTCCTCCTGGAGGCGCGCACGCGGAACGGAAGGAAAATCCTATGCAGCATCTAGAGCCGCTCGAACCGGGCGTGATGTTCTGGGCGGAACGCGACTCGCTCGCCGAGATCCAATCGCTGGGCGTTCGCTGCGGTCAGTTGGGCATTGCCGGAGACATGCCCTTGACGCTTGAAACGGCCGAGGAATGGAAGACCGCGCTCGGCCGGGCAGGCTTCACGGTGGTCACAGTCTTCGCCGCATACGAAGGCGAAAGTTACGCGGACGCCGCCACCGTCCAGCGTACCGTCGGCTTCATCCCTCCGGCCACTCGCGCCGCGCGCGAGCATCGCACCTTCAAGGTGAGCGATTTTGCCGCGGCCCTGGGGGTGGGCAGCATCGCCTGTCATATCGGCTTCGTGCCGCACGACTCTTCGCACGCCGACTACCTCACGGTGCGCGAAATGGTGCGCCGGGTTTGCGATCGTGCCGCGCGCCACGGCCAGACCTTCGCGCTCGAAACCGGCCAGGAGCCGGCCGAGATCCTGCTGGCTTTTATCCGCGACGTGGATCGCCCCAATCTGCGGATCAACTTCGACCCCGCGAACATGATCCTGTACGGCACCGGCGATCCCATCGAAGCGTTGCGTACGCTGGCGCCGTACGTGGTTTCGGTGCATGCCAAGGATGGCGATTGGCCGCCCGCCGATTCGCCCCGCGGGCTCGGCTCGGAGCAGCCCCTCGGTAAGGGATCGGTCGGCATGGAGCGGTTTGTCCGCACGCTGGCGGAGATCGGATTTCGCGGACCCTTGAACGTGGAGCGCGAGACCGAAGACCAGGCCCAGCGCCTGCGCGAAATCCGCAATGGCGTGGACTTGCTGCGGAGAATCGTCCGCGAGCATTCGGACGATCGCGCTTAGACTTAGACCGTAGAGGAAGCGCCAACGCTCGCTCGATAGAGGACCCGTGAGAGTCTACTTGGACGCTTGCTGTCTGAACCGTTTGACGGATGACCAGAGCCAGCGGCGCATAGCCGTGGAGGCGGAAGCCGTGGAACAGATCTTGCGGCTTCTAGGCGCCAAGAGGATTGAGTGGTTGTCCAGCACCGCATTGCAAGCTGAGACGAGCAACAACCCGGACGCGGAGCGTAGGCACGAAGTCGAAGTGCTCTTGTTGTTGGCGACAGTTACCATCCCACTGGAAAGCCAGATCATCCAGCGGGCGCAGGACCTCGAAGCTGTTGGCTACGGCGCTTTCGATGCGCTGCATTTGAGCACCGCCGAAGCCGGCCATGCGGACGTTCTGCTCACCACCGACGATCGATTCATAAAGAAGGCTGGGCGCGCTGTCGGCAGGCCGCGCGTTCGGGTCTTGAACCCAGTAGAATGGTTACGGGAGCAGGGAGTATGACGTCCGTCGAACAGATGACCGATGAGCAATTCGAGCGCTACGCCCTGGAGGTGCTGCAGCGGGAGCTTGGTCCGGACGGGTTGGCCCGCTTCCTGCGCCTCAACCGGTCGGGCAAGGGGGATTACACCCGCGATCGAATGGAGTGGCAGCGGAATCTGAGCGTTGCCGAAATCGTGGCTTCTCTCAACCGCCCACACGACCGGTAGCGCCCGCAGCCGGCGGGGCCGCCAGGTTCTGATATACTTGCCGCTGGTTCCACGAGAGATTTCCGTAACGAGGAGTTCACCATGTCGCCAGAAGCCGCTCCGCTTGTCCTGCTTGGCAAGTGGACTTCGACAACCCAGAATCCATCGGCCGGCCTGCCCCTGCCAAGCAAGGTCTCGCTGAGCTTCGAACAACACGAAGATGGTATTCACTACACGGCCGATTCCGAATTTCCGGACGGCAAGACCGTGCACGCCCACGCCGTTTTGCAGTTCGATGGCGGGTCTTATCCGATAACCGGCAGCCCCTTCGGCGATGCGGTCAGCATCCGCCAGACCGGCCCCGGGAGCTTTGAAACCGCGACAACGAGGGCTGGCGCGCCTTCCGCCCGCGCGACCGTCACCGCAACCGACGCCAATCACATGACAGCACATTGGGAAGCGCACACCCCGAACGGCATCGTGACCTGGACGTCTGAGGCGGTAAGGGAAACGTCGTAGGCTTTCCGCACCCGAGTGCCTAACCGTTCCCGGGGAATTTGCGACTCAGTGCCGGAAACCGCTCCCTTGCTCGCCAAGGGCGAGGGACGCGGCTCTGTTTCGAATGCCGCCTGTTTACAGAACGGTACGGAGCCGCGACCGTCAGGGAGCGGTTGGCCAGACCCAGTTTCCCCAGATCGGTTAAGCACCCTTCCGCGCCCCTGACATCCTGACGGTGATCCGCCGCGTTATAGTGGTCTGAATGAATGCCAGACTCGCAGGGGGGATCATCGCGGCGCTCGTGGGCTGTCTCTACGCCCCGCCCGCAGCCGCGGACAACTATCCGCGCCAGCCGGAGATTGACGTCCAGCACTACGTATTTCGCGTGACGCTGAACGACGACAACGACGAGATCGCGGGCGAGACCACGGCCACCATCCGCTTCGTCAAGGACGGCGTCGCCGCGGTCACGCTCGACCTCGCGTCGCCCGCCAACGGAAAGGGCATGTCCGTCTTGGAGGTCACGGTGGAGGGCGCCGCCGTCCACTTCGCCCACCAGTCGGACCGGCTGGCGATCACGCTCGCTTCCGCGCCCAAGGCCGGAGACCTTCGCCACATTACCGTGAAGTACCACGGCATTCCCGCCAACGGCCTGAAAATCGCCAAAAACAAATATGGCGAGCGATGTTTTTTCAGCCAGAACTGGCCCGACCTCGCGCGCCAATGGCTGCCCACCATCGACCATCCTTACGACAAGGCGTCCAGCGAGTTCGTCATCACCGCGCCCGCCAAATACCAGGTGGTGGCCAACGGTTTGCTGGTGGAAGAGATCGACTTGGGAGACGGGCGCCGCACCACCCACTGGAAACAGTCCGTGCCCATCGCCACGTGGCTGAACAATATCGGGGTGGCGCAGTTCTCCGAGCGCAGCTTCGGCACGGCCGCCGGCACGCCGCTCCAGGATTGGGTGTTTCACCAGGATCGCGACGCCGGCATCCTCACCTTCGAAACACCCATGCGCCAGGCCATCGAATTCTTCAACGACCACGTGGGCCCGTATCCTTATGAGAAGCTCGCCGCCGTCCAGAACGGCGCCGCCAACGGCGGCGGCATGGAGCACGCCAGCGCCATCTTCTACGGCCAGAATTCCGTGAACGGCAAGCCCGCATTCGGCCTGGTGGCGCACGAGACCGCGCACCAGTGGTTCGGCGATTCGGTCACCGAGAAGGACTGGGACGACGTGTGGCTGAGCGAAGGCTTCGCCACCTATTTCGCGCTGCTGACTACCGAGTATTACCAAGGCCGCGAGGCTTTTGTGGCCGGTTTGCAGCGCAGCCGCACCGGCATCTTCACCACCGAAAAGCGCCTGCCCGGCGTGGCCGTGGTGCAGGACAAACCGTGGAAGGGCATCCCCAACGGGATCGTCTATCAAAAGGGAGGGTGGACGCTGCACATGCTCCGCGGGCAGATCGGCACGGAAAAATTCTGGGCCGGCATCCGCGAATACTACCGCCGCTACCGCGACAGCAATGCCTCCACGGCCGATTTCCGTAAGGTGATGGAGGAGACCGCGGGCAACGATCTCGGCTGGTTCTTTCAGCAATGGGTATACCGCGCGGGTTCGCCCGTGGTGGAGGGCGGGTGGAAGTACAACTCCGCGTCGAAGAAGATCGAGATCGATCTGACCCAGCAGCAGGGCGGCGACCCTTACCGATTGCCGATCGAGGTCGGGGTTTCGGCCAAAGGCGCGGCGCGGCCTGCTATCCGGAAGATCGAGATGACCGGGAAGCAGCAGCGCTTCGAGTTGGCGTCGGACCAGGAACCCGCGTCGGTCGAGCTGGATCCCAACACCTGGATGCTGATGGACGCGAAGTTCGCCAGGAGGTAGCGCTGGCGTGCTGCAGAAAATGCGCTTTTCCTCGCTCCTCATCGGAGAGCCGGGTCAGCGGATGAGCTGAGGCGCTTGAGGTCGTCCTCCGTCCAGCGGGTCTGTTCGATCATGCTCTTCAGCGTCTTGCGCCTGAAGGTGCTGCTGCCTCCGTGAAAGACGACGGTGACTCGCCAGCGGTTCAGCGCGGAAATAATTTCCCGGGCGGTAACGTTTCCGAAGCTCTGCGTAGTTGATGCCCACGGGTCAGAGCGTCACGGCCACACGAGGTTCTATAGTGATCTCAACCTGGTCGCCTGGCTCGTCGGGGATGCGCTCGCCGTGTTCAAGCAAGCTGTCAACGACCATGCGAACGACGTCGTTGATGCGCTTAAGGGCTTCGTCCTCCGTTTCGCCCCACGTTGCCGCCCCGTGCCGTTCGAGCGCCGGGCAGTAGGCGTGCCAACCCGACGGATTGCCATCGAAGTCCTCGTGGGCTCAACCACCGCTTTGAGAGTATAGGTCTTCATCCTGGGCAATTCGGCCGGGAATTTCGTTCCGCTTTCAGTGTATGGTGACAGGGGTTTTCGTCAACGAAGCTGTGGACAAGTACAATAGCGCCATGCACCGATCCCTTCTGATAGCCGCGGCCTTTCTCTCACCCCTGGCCGCGCAGCCCGTAATCACCGGCGTCTTTCCGCCCGAGGAGTACGCCGCGCGGCGAGCCCGCGTCATGCAGAAAATCGGCGAGGGCGTGGCCATCCTGCAGGGCACCACCGAGCGGCCCGGCGAACAGCCGCTGCGCCAGGCCAACCAGTTCTTCTACCTGACCGGCGTCGTGGAGCCGCGCGCCATTCTGGCGATCGATGGACGCACCAGACGCGCCACCCTCTTCCTCAATCCGCGCAACGAACACCGCGAGAATTCCATGTACGGGCCGGGACTCTATCCCGGGGAAGAAGCCGCGAAAGCCACCGGGATCGAGGCCGTCCTGCCGCGCGACGAATTCGCCCAACTGTTGGCGGGGTTCGCCGCGGAGGGGCGGACCATCTTCACGCCGTACCGTCCCGAAGTCCTGAGCAGCGCGTCGGCGGAGGGTCCCGTGGCGCTCGCCCGGGCCACCAAAAACGACCCCTGGGACGGCCGCCCCACGCGCGAAGAGGTTTTCCGCGACAAGCTGAAGGCGGCCTCGCCGCGCTCCGAGCTTCAGGACCTCGACCCCATCCTCGACGAGATGCGCGGCACCAAGAGCCCGCGCGAAATCGCCATTCTGCGCGAGGCCACACGCATCGCGGGGCTGGGCATTATCGAGGCCATGCGCGATGCCCGCCCCGGCATGCACGAATACGAGTTGCAGGCCGACGCCGAGTTCGTCTTCAAAAAGTACGGCTCCTATGGCGCCGCCTATTTCGCGCTCATCGCCACCGGGAAGAACACCTGGTACTCGCACTACCACAAGGACACCGCCATCTTGCAGGATGGCGACCTGGTGCAATTCGACTACGCGCCCGACTACAAGAACTACGTGTCGGACGTGACTCGTGTGTTTCCGGCGAACGGCAAGTTCACCCCGCGGCAGCGCGAGTTCTACACCATCTACCTGCGCCTCTACCAGGCCCTGATGACCTCCATCAAAGTACACGCCAGGCCCAGTGACATCGTTAAGGATGCGGTCGCCAAGATGGATTCGATCCTGTCCTCCTACCGGTTCACCGATCCGAAGATCCAGGCGGCGGCGAAGCAGTTCGTGGACCGCTACCGCAACAGCCGCGCGAACAGTCTGGGCCACACCGTGGGGATGGAAGTCCACGACGTGCGTAATCCCACCCCCACGCTCGAACCCGGCCAGGTCTTCACCATCGAGCCTGCCATGCAAATCCCCGACGAGCACGTGGGCATCCGCCTCGAGGACATGATCCTCATCACCGAAACCAGCTACGAGAATCTGTCCGCATTCGTACCCATCGAAATCTCCGCCATCGAGAAGGTCATGGCCGAGCCGGGGCTCAGCGATGCGCTCTACAAGGAAACGAAACACCACTAGACGATCTTCCGAACAATTTTCGGAACAAAACTCGATCTGGCCCGTACATCAGATATACTCTTCAGGTCGATTATCGAGTGGAGTATGAGGAATCACCGTTTTCTTCGGCGGGCGAAGTGGGATCGGGAACGCCTCGCGGAAATCGAGTCGCACGTGCAGATGGAGACCGACGACAACATTGCCCGCGGCATGCCGTCCGGCGAGGCGCGCGCGGCCGCCCGCCGCAAACTCGGGAACGCCACCCTCATTCGAGAGGAAATTTACACCATGAACACCATCGCCTTCCTGGATTCGCTCGCCCGCGACATCCGCCACGGGCTGCGCGCTCTCCGCCGCAATCCTGTGTTCACCGCGGTCGCGCTCCTGACGCTGGCGCTCGGCATCGGGGCCAATACGGCGGTGTTCAGCGTGGTCAACAGCGTGCTGCTGAAGCCGCTGCCCTATCCTGAGCCGGAGGAACTGGTCGCGGTCTGGCAGGCCGCTCCCGGCGCGGAAGGTCTGGCGAGTCTCTCCGGCGAGCTGCGTCTCTCGGCCTCCATGTACTTCACCTATGCCGAGCAGAACCGCACCTTCCAGGCGTTGGGCATATGGTTCATGCTCGCAACCAATGTCACCGGACTGGCGGAACCCGAACAGGTCCGCACCGCCCTCATCAGCGACGGGGTGCTCCAGGTGCTCGCCGTCCCACCGATAGCCGGACGCTGGCTCTCGCGCGCCGACCAGGCGCCGGGAGGTCCCCAGACGGCGATGCTCGGCTACGGATATTGGCAGCGGCACTTTGGGGGAGATCGGTCCGCCATCGGGCGTAAGTTGATGGTGGACTCGCGCCCCCGCGAAATCGTGGGCGTCATGCCGCAGGGCTTCCGGATTGTCGATGCGGAAGCGGATTTAATTGTGCCCGCGGCCTTCGATCGCAGCAAGCTGAGCCTGCCCGGCTTCGGATTTCAAGGCGTCGCGCGGCTCAAGCCGGGGGTGACCATCGCGCAAGCCGATGCCGATCTGGCGCGAATGCTGCCCATCTGGATGTACGCATGGCCGTTCCAAGGCAATCCTCACGTTTATGATTCCTGGAGAATCACGCCGGCGCTGCGTCCGCTCAAACAGGAAGTGATCGGCAATATCGGCAATGTCCTATGGGTGCTCATGGGGACCATCGGCATGGTGATGCTGATCGCCTGCGCCAACGTGGCGAATCTGTTGCTGGTCAGGGCGGAGGCCCGGCAGCAGGAGTTGGCCCTGCGCGCCGCGCTCGGCGCCGGACGGGGGCGAATCGTCCGCGAGCTTCTGCTCGAAAGCCTGCTGCTCGCACTCATGGGCGGCGTACTGGGCTTGAGCCTCGCCTATGCCGGGCTGCGCCTGCTGGTCGCCATGGGTCCGGCCAGCCTGCCCCGCTTGAGCGAAATCGCCGTCGACCCTAGAGCGCTAGGGTTCACCCTGCTCCTTTCGCTGCTCTCCGGTCTCCTGTTCGGGTCGCTGCCGGCTTTGCGATATGCCGGGCCGCGCATCGCCCAGGATCTCCGCGGCGGCGGGCGCACCTCGGGCCAGGGCCGCGAGCGCCATCGGGCGCGCAACATTTTGGTGGTGGCCCAGGTGGCCATGGCCCTCGTGCTGCTGGTGAGCGCGGGGTTGATGATTCGCACGTTCCAGGCATTGCGGACCGTCGAGCCGGGATTCACGCAAGCCGGGCATCTCCAGACCGTTCGCATCTCCATTCCCGCCTCCCTGGTCGCCAACCCGGAGCGCGTCACCCGCATCCAGAACGCCATTGTGGACCAACTCGCCGCGATTCCGGGAGTGACCTCCGCGGCGTTCGCCAGCGCCATGCCCATGGAGGGCATCGAGCCCAACTGGGATGACATCCTCGCCGAGGGCAAGACCTACGCTGCCGGCGAAATCCCGCCGCTCCGCATGTTCCAGTATGTCTCGCCCGGCTTCTTTCACGCTGCCGGTACGCGCATGGTTGCCGGCCGTGACCTCACGTGGACCGATGTCTATGGCCTCCGCCACGCCGCGATGGTTTCCGAGAATCTCGCGCGCGAGCTCTGGGGCACGCCCTCCGCCGCGGTCGGCAAGCGCTTCCGCTCGGACCCGTCCGCTCCCTGGTGGGAGGTCATCGGAGTCGTGCAGGACGTCCGCGAAAACGGCGTCCACGATCCTGCGCCCGAAATCGTCTACTGGCCTTCGATGCTGGATAATCTCTACGGTCCGGGTCCGCTCGACGCGGTCCGCTCGGTGACGTTCGTGGTCCGCAGCGAACGCACCGGCACCGCAGGCTTTCTGAACCAGATCCGGCAAGCCGTCTGGTCGGTGAATGCGAACCTGCCGCTGGCCTCCGTGCGGACCATGCAGGAAGTATACGATCGATCGCTGGCGCGAACTTCCTTCACGCTGGTGATGCTGGGGATCGCGGGAGCCATGGCGCTGTCGCTCGGGATCGTGGGCATCTACGGGGTGATCTCCTACACCGTATCGCAGCGCCGGCGCGAAATCGGAATTCGCTTGGCGCTCGGGGCGCCGCAAGGCGAGCTGAAGCGGATGTTCGTGCGCCACGCGCTGGCGCTGGCGGCCATCGGCGTGGCGATCGGGTTGGGGACGGCGGCTGCCCTGATGCGGCTGATGAAGTCGCTGCTGTTCGGCATCAGTCCGTTGGACCCGCTGACCTATGCCGCCGTGCCCGTGGTGTTAGCGGCCGCCGCCGCGCTAGCGAGTTATCTGCCGGCGCGGCGCGCGGCGGCGGTGGATCCCGTGGAAGCTCTGAGGGTGGAGTGACGGCGGGGGAGCAGCTACGTCTTAAGAGCTTGCTGGTAATCCTGCTTGGCGTGGACAATGCGCTCGATAGCCACTCCGCCTTTCGAGGGCGATAGAAAATCAGGTAGCTCTCGAATCCGGGCACGCGCCACATGCGCACGCCAGCAAACTTTCCTTCATACACTTTGAGCGGTCCCATGCGTGGCATCTCCGCGAGGGCCTGAAAGGCCGTTTCCGCAGCATGCAGGAAACGCTGCGCCACCTCGATGCCAGCGTGCTCGGCGAGCCAAACGAATTGGAGAGTCAACTCACGCTTCGCCGCGGGCCGTTTGATAATGCGCGGCATCGAAGCTAGCAGGACTTCCGGGCATTCATCACCGCCAGGCCCTCACGCTCGATGTCCTTCCAGTCTTGGGCGGTCATCTCGGTGTAGTCGCCACTATCCTCGGCTTCCTGTAGAAGCTGTTCCAGCCGTACGTCATCTATGCCGTTCTCTTGCAAGAGCGAATCGATCTGCTGCCGTTCCTGCTCCCGAACCAGCACCTTAACAGCGTCAACCAGTACGGCCTCGGCATTCGGGTACACGCCTCCTCGGATCAAATCGGTCACTTGTCGCTCGATCTCCGGTGGGAGAGTGAGAATCATGGCTGGCTCCTTCGAAAAGACGTGTGTCCTTCACGCTCCATTCTACGCTCGTCGCCGCAAACTGTCACTTGCAAGAGCGCCTCATGCACGCTTTTTCCGGCGTTGTTCTGACCGTTGCCTGATTTGTGCGCGCAACGCTTCGCCGTTCACCCTCTCGCCACGATCGAGGGATGCGAGGCGGCGGTCCATCTCCGCGCGGAACTCGGCGAGCTGAGTCGTACGCGCCTGTTCGTGCTCCTCCAGCAGGCGGAGCGCCTCCCGGACGACCTCACTCGCGGAATTGTATCGGCCGGATTTCACCTTCGCGTTCACGAAGTTTTCCAGTTGAGGGGTCAGTGAAACGTTCATAACAGATACCTGCACCGTAACACCCGATAACAGTCTTTGTCAATCCATGACACTACACCCGCAGTCCATCATGGTCACTCCGCCAGCTTCGGCAGGAACGACGTTTCCACTACGTAGCGCCTGGGATTGTCCGGGTCGACGATCACCTCCATGGTTTTCCCCGTGATGTACCTCGCCGGGTCGTACCAAAGGTTGTGGCTCCGGTAGACGCGGACCTGGTTGGTCATGGGGTCCAGTGACTGGCAGACGATGCGCCAGGGACATTGTCCGTTCACACGCACCAAGGTATTCACTTCGACGCGGTCGAAATCCGCGAAAATGCGGCGGCCGTTGGCGCGCAGCCAGTCGTCTCGGCGCTGGACGCGGCGCTGCCAGACGAAGGGGATGAAGCCGACCGAGCCGAACACCACGCCCATGCCTCCAAAGATCAGCGGGAGAAGCCACAGCGACACGAAACCGTTGATGGAGGCATGGGTGGGATCGTCGGGATCGTAGAACACCTGCACGCTCTCGCCCACGCGGTACGACGGCGGATTGGTGCCGGTGCTGGATACGAAAGTGAGCTCTTGCCCGCTGTTGGTGCGGAAGCGCACGCGCGCATGGTAGTTCCGGCTCCCCACGTTTTCGATGACCGTGCCGTCGGCGGTCGCGGCGCTCCGCAGAAAGTTACTCGTGCGCAGGCAAAGCAACAATGCCGCCGCCAGCATCACCGAGCCCACCACGGCGAAAATCACGAAGATCAGCCGTCCTGCTCTCGGCATGGACCTACCTCTTGGCGCCGGCCACCACCGCCGATTTCCCCGCGAACATCGAAAGGTTGATGGCATCCGCCATCGCCTGGTAGCCGCCGTCATTGGGATGCAGGTGATCGCCGGGGTCGAACTCCGCGCGGAAGCGCTTGGGATTAGCCGGATCGCGCGTGGCCGCCTCGAAATCCACTACCCCATCGAATGCGCCGCTCGTGCGGATGAACTGGTTCACGGCTTCGCGTACCGCCTCGCCGTTTTCGCGCTGGTAGTTGGCGCCCTCGTACGGTGTCAAGGTGCAACCGATTACCGCGATCCCGTGCGTGTGGGCCCGCTCGATGATCTGCTTGTAGCCGCCGATCAGCTCCTCGGCCGTCACCGCTTCCGCCGGCATGGCGGCCTCCCTGCCGATGTCGTTGATCCCCTCCAGCAGCATGAGCCACCGCACGCCGGCCTGGCTCAGGACGTCGCGGTCCAATCGCGCCAGCGCGCTGGCTCCGGTGACATCGCGCAGCACCCGGTTGCCGCCGATTCCCATGTTGGCTACTCCGATGTGCGCGGTCTCCTTCTTTGCGGCGAGCCGCGCCGCCAGCAGCGCGGGCCAACTGTGGTTGGTCTCGGAGGTCGAGCGCGCGCCATCGGTGATTGAATCTCCGTACGCCACGATCAGTGCCGCATCCGCCGGCGCCATCACTTCAATGGCGGCCAGGTAGTAGTAGGATTGCGTGGTAATCGCGTCCGGCATGGCGGCCTGCGCCGTGACATCGCCCTCGGAGATGTACGTGTTGTGCAGGGCGGTGGCGTGGTTGGTGGGCGGACCGGTCGCGCCGGAGAAGTACAGGCTCACCGCGAGGTCGCCCACCTGCGGGACGTTCAGATCCACCGGGTCGCTGTACAGCACCACTCCAGCCCTGACGGTGCAGCCCGGTTTGCCGTTAAACGTCAGCGCGTGGTCGGATTCGGGGGCGATCCCGGAATCCTTGGCGCGCAGTGCGATGTGCGCCGCACCCACCTCGACCGCCGCGCTCCCGAATGCATTGGACAGCGCCACGCGCGCGCGGCGCCCGCCCAGGCTCGTCCGCACCATCATGCGCACGGTCTGGTTGCTGAAGCCCCGGGCATTGATGGATTGCGACGTGGGCGGACCCGCTGTCGCCGCTGGAGGCGCCGCTGGCGCGGGCGCAGGCGCTCTCGCGAGCAATTGCGCCGTAGTCCATGTGGCGACCCAATGCTCGCCTCTCTGCTGGGCCTGCACCAATGTCAACTGGCCGAGTGCGGCCAGAGCCAAAACCAACGTCACTCGCAGCTTCATGACGAGATTATACAGGAGGGCCGCTACCCGCCCGCACCGCGACCGGCGCCGGTCGACCCAAAACCCGCCCGCGACACGCCGTGGATGCCGGAAAAGAACCCGTGACGGCAAGCTCCGCCCAGCGCGGCGGGAGTCGCCACGCCTCCCTGCGTCACGAATTCCTGGTAGGCGTCGTAGTAGTAGGGAAACGGGTAGTGGAAGGTCATGCCCACCCATCTCCCGTTCCAACAATAGCCGCGCTTCTGGACCGCGTCCTGGCAGGACTGTTCGTTGAAGGTGAGCGCATCGCAGGGATTCGGCCGCTCGCGGGCGCGTGCGGCCAGGCCCATGGCGGCAACCACCGTCAGGGTCACGCCGGCCGATCTCTTCATGACACAGCGTTACACCAAAGTGTGAGTTAAGTCACGAAGAAAATCACCAACGGATGGCTGGTGGCCTTGAGCGGGCGAGTTTGGTGCGCCGGCGGACCGCCTTTGGTTGCGGCCTGTGCGGCCCTGTGGGGCAGGGCTTCAGCGTGCGGTGGGGGCCCTTTGGGCACTTCAGCGGATTCTGTTCGGCCGATTTCCGCAGTTTTCGGCCACTGTGCAGAACTGATATCACGCGGTCTTCGCCGAGGCCTCGGTGCGCTGCGACAGGCTGAACCAGTTGCCCGAATTGTCCTTGAACAGCGCTTCGATGCCATAGAAGCGTTCGGTCGGCGGCTGGGAGAACTCGACGCCTTTGGCCTTCAATTCCTCGTAGGTCTTGTGGATATCGGCGGTCTGCAGCACTCCGCTGCCGAGCGCGCCCTTGCCGATCAGGGTTCGCAGCATGTCGGACGTCTCCTGGTCCATCATGGGCCCCGGGCCGCTGGGCATGAGCGCGATTTCCAGGTCGGGCTGCCCCTTGGGGGTGACGGTCAGCCAACGGAAGCCGCCATCCATGGCCGCGTCCGTGTGGACCTCGAAGCCCAGCTTGTTCACGTAGAAATCGTAGGCTGCGGCCTGGTCCAGGACGTAAATCGTAATGTGGGAAAAGCGTTGAATCATGTTTTCTAACCTCCGGGAAACAGATTCTCACAGAAGGGCGGGGCGGCGCTTCTCGGATCTTGCGGTTTAGAAGGCCCGGGAGCCGAACGAGAGCAGGTAACAGGCGGGAATGAACCGGTAGGGCGTGAGTTGCAGCACCGGGAAAACGCGGCGAAGCGACTGGCGGTACTCCGATGGCGAGCGGCCGACCACGGAGCGAAAGAGCGAGCTGAACGAGCCCAGGCTCTCGTATCCCACTGCCAGGCAGACTTCGGTGACCGGACACACGTCCCGCGCCAGCAACTGTTTGGCGCGGTCGATGCGCCGGCGGGTGAGGAAATCGTGCGGTGTCTCGCCGAACGCGCGCACGAACATCCGATGGTAATGGAACGGAGACAGGCACGCCTGGCGGGCGGCATCTGAGAGGCGGACCCTCTGGTCGAAACTCTCGGCCAGGAACTCGCGCGAACGGTATAGGCGCACGAACGTTTCCTCCTCGACCAGCGGGCCGAGCCGATGGCCAGCGGTGTACAGAAGAGGATGCTTCGGCGCCACCTCGACAGATTACCACGGGAGCCTTGAGGCATCCGTGACCAGTCGCCGCAGACGCTCGGTCTGGGCGGCGAGGCCGCCATGCGGCCCACAGCGAGACATGGGCTGGAGGTGCTGGACGCTCTGTAACCCATTGGGGCCCCGCTACCGCCTATAATAAAGGTTCATGCGTTTTCTTCTCGGCCTGATACTCCTGGTGTGTGCTTTTGCGCAAACTCCCGTCTTGGCGCAAACCGACGATGACCCCGAAGTAATGCGCGCCAAAGCCGGACTGGACAGACTGCGCGGCCTGGTGGAAGCCGGCGCCCTTCCCCGGATCCAACTGGAGAAGGCGGAAGACGCGATTGCCGACGCCCGCGATGCCGCGTTTCTGCGCAAGACCATGTACGGCCAGGATCTCACGCCCGAACAATCCGACGAGATGATCGCCGCCTCCACGCGCCGCTTCGATCGCCGCAAGAAGGCTTTCGACGATGCCAGGAAGCTGGTGGAGATCGGGGTGGAATCGCAGCTTTCCCTCGCCACCTTCATCGACGAACTGGAAATGGCGCGCAAGGAGTGCGACCTCGCCGAGACGCGCGCCAAGCTGGCCCGGGAACTGGCCGAAATGGCCAGGGCCGAGGAGGCCGTCGAGGCCAGGCTGAATGCGGAGCCGTCGGCGGTGCCGGGGATCGCCGAGCGCTTCGACGGCGACGGCGTTTTCACGGCCACGACATTCTCCCGGGTGGAGATGGCGTTCACCAACCAGTTCGGAAAGCCGCTCCCGGTGAGCGCCATGGGCGATAGCGCCGTACACCGCGCGCTGGGCTTCGACCATACGGGGCGAGTGGACGTGGCACTCAATCCCGACCAGGCGGAGGGCGTGTGGCTGCGCGAGTTTCTCACCCGGAACAAGATTCCTTACTTCGCATTCCGCCAGGCGATTCCCGGCAAGGCCACGGGCGCGCATATCCACCTGGGGCCCATGAGCACGCGGTTCAAGCTCGGCGGATAATTGGATTCCATGACTGATCCCAAGCTACGGGTGCTGATCTCCGCCGAGAGAATTCACGCCCGCATTCGCGAGCTCGGCGAGCAGATTTCCCGCGACTATCCCGAGGGCCGCCTGCACATGATCTGCATCCTGAAGGGCGCCTGTTTCTTCCTCACGGACCTGGCCCGCGCCATGAAGCGCGACGTGTATGTCGACTTCATGGGGATTTCGACGTACGGCAAGGGCAAGACCACATCCGGCGAAGTGAAGGTCACCAAGGACCTCGACATCTCGCTCGAAGGCTCTGACGTGCTGATCGTGGAGGATATCGTGGACAGCGGCGTTACTTTGAATTACCTGATGCACGTGCTGGAGCAGAGGCGGCCGAAATCCATCCGCATCGCCGCGCTGCTGGACAAGCCCGAGCGGCGGCTCCGCCCGGTGCACGCCAGCTACGTCGGGTTTCAGATTCCCGACGAGTTCGTGGTGGGATACGGGCTGGATTACGCGGAGCAGTACCGCAATCTCGACGACATCTGCGTTCTGGAAAGCAGCGCGCCGGCGGCGGGCTAGCTCGGCTAGCTGATTCGGACGCTGCGGATCAATCCCTGGACGTCTCGGGTTCCTCCCCGGCCGGATTTTCCTGCTCCGGCTCCGCCTCCGGCCCGTCGTCGCGGGCGCGCTCCGCACACCTCGCGAGGGCCCGCCGAATCCGCTCTTCCAAGGCAAGGGGTTCGGCCTTGGATTTCCGGGGTATCACCGGTGCTCGTCCTGCCATGCTTGACTACCTCTGTATGGAAACCTAACGCAAACGGCGCAAAATGGAAAGGCCGTTCTGTGGTGGGGCAGGCGCTTCCACCTGCCAACGTGCGCGCAATCGTACGTGGATGCGATCAGGGCCTGAGGCGAGCTTCCAGGAAGCGTTGCCATTCGTCCAAACCCTCGCCGGTTTTCGCGGAAACGCGCAAGACCTCCATTTTGGGGCGGACGGCCTGAATGTTGGAGAGCACGGTTTCCCAGTCGAACTCCACAGCGCCGGCGAGGTCGATTTTGGTGATCACGGCCACATCCGCGGTGTTGAAAATGGTGGGGTACTTGAGCGGCTTATCCTCCCCCTCGGTTACCGAGAGCAGCACCAGGCGGAGATTCTCTCCCAAATCATAGGACGACGGACAGACCAGGTTGCCGACATTCTCGATGAAGAGAAAGTCCAGGTCGTCGAGGTTCCATTCATCCAGGGCGCCGCGGACCATGGCGGCTTCCAGGTGACAGACCGTGCCGGTGGTGATCTGTTTGACAGGCGCCTGGCTGCGGCGGAGGCGGGCCGCGTCGTTCTCGGTGGCAAGGTCGCCGACCAGCGCGGCCACACGATGATTCCTGCCGAGAAGCGAAAGCGTCTTTTCGAGGAACGCCGTCTTGCCCGATCCGGGACTCGACACCAGGCTTACGGTGTAGACACCGGCTTCGCGGAAGCGCTTGCGCAGTTCGGCGGCGATGACGTCGTTGTGCTTGAGGATGTTTCTCCGGACCTCGACCAGCCGCGGCTCCGTGCTCATGGATTTGGCGCTCCCATCGCGGCCATGGCCGCTTGTCCCAGGCTGATGCCGCCGTCGTTCGGCGGGACGGCGTGATTGGTCCAGATGCGCAGGCGGCTGTCGGCAACCAGCGCTTGGATGTCGGCGAGCAACATCTCGTTTTGAAATACCCCGCCCGATAGTACCACCGTCCCGGTGCCGGTTTGGCGGCTCAACGTTTCGAGAGCGGCGCACAGGCCTTGCGCGATGCCCAGTTGGAATGCGCGCGCGATCTCTCCCGGGTCACGGCCGCGGCGGCGGTCCTCGGCCACCGCCAGGAGCAGCGGGCGGAAGTCGAGCTCCGCTTCAACCAGGGGGAACGGATATGCGTCGCGCGGCGGAGCAGTGCGCGCGATGTGCTCCAGCCACATGGCCGCCTGGCCCTCGAAGGTGATCGCGGTATGGAAGCCGAGCAGAGCGGCAGCGGTGTCGAAGAGCCGCCCCATCGAGCTGGTCTGAAAGGTTCGCACCCCTGTGCGGGCCAAGTGGCGCGCCACTTCATAGCGTTGCGGAAACAGAAACGGCTCCGCCGCCAGGTTTGGGAGGCCCTCGATATTCAGCAGGAAGCCGGCCGCGGCCTGCACCGGGTGCTGCGCGGCGGCATCGCCTCCGGGAAGCGGCGCGTAGCGCAGGTGCGCGATCCGCTCGAATCCGCGCGCGATGCTTCCCGCGAAAATCTCGCCGCCCCAGATCGCTCCGTCGTCGCCGTAGCCCGTGCCGTCGAAGCTGACGCCGAGCACGGGCTCGTCCCAGGCCTCGCGTTCGGCCAGTACGGAGGCGATGTGGGCGCGGTGGTGCTGCACCGGCCATCGCTCCGCGGCGGGCAGTTCCAAGGCGAGCGTGGTCGAGACATATTGCGGGTGCGCGTCGCGAACCACCAGCAGATCTTCCGGCCGCACCTGGTACATGGCGAGGAGGTCGCGGATGGTCTCGCGGAAGGCTTCGAAGGCCTGGTAGTGGTCGAGGTCTCCGATGTGCTGGCTGACGAAGGCCTGGCCGCTGGCAACGAGCGTGATCGTATTTTTGAGATCGGCGCCGACCGCCAGGATGGGACGATCCACCGCGAAGCGCGCGACCGCACCCGGCGCATAGCCTCGGGAACGGCGCAGGATTACCGGGCCGAAGGCGCCGGCGCGGGCCACGGAATCGTCCACGCGCCGCGCGATCGGCCGCTCGCCGATGAGGAAGGCGTCGGCGATTTCGGAGAGCCGTTCGCGCGCGTCGTCGTCGGTGTAGGCGATGGGCTCGGAGGAGCGGTTGGCGCTGGTCATCACCAACACGTCGGGGGCGCCCGCGGCGAACAGCAGGTAGTGGAGCGGCGCGTAGGGCAGCATGACGCCGATTTCGTCGTTATCGGGCGCCACTCCCGCGAGAGCGGCGCGCGCCGGGGAGAGCACGATCGGCCGCGCAGGCGACGTCATCAACGCTTCGGCATCCGCGGTCAGGTGTACCAGGGCGCGGGCGCAGGTGAGGTCTTTGGCCATGACGGCGAACGGTTTTTCCTTGCGAAATTTCCGCTCGCGCAGCGCGAGCACGGCGGCGTGATTGGCCGCGTCGCAGACCAAATGATAGCCTCCGATTCCCTTGACGGCGACGATTTTGCCGGACCGCAGCAGGTCCGCCGTGGCCGCAATGCCGGGTTGCAAGTAGTTCGGGCCGCAGGCGGGGCAGGAGACGGGCTGCGCGTGAAAGCGGCGGTCGGCGGGGTCGTGATACTGGCGGGCACAGGCATCGTCCAAAGGCCAGTGGCTCATGGTGGTGTTGTGCCGGTCGTAAGGCAGCGCCTGCGTGATGGTGTAGCGTGGGCCGCAGTTGGTGCAGTTGATATAAGGATACAGATAGCGGCGGTCGGCGGGGTCGAACAACTCGCGGAGGCACTCGTCGCAGACGGGCAGATCGGGGGAGATGCGGGTGGAGGGCTGCGCGTGCGAGCGGCTTTCGCGAATCGAAAAATCCCGGAAGCCGGCGGGCTCGGCCGTGCGCACTTCGAGCGCGGTGATGCGGGCGGCGGGCGGAGGCTGGGCCTGCAGGTCGCGGAGGAAGGCGTCCACCGAGGGCTCGGCGCCCTCCAGGTGAATCTCCACGCCTTCTTCGCCGTTCAGCACCCAGCCCGCGAGGGTGTTGGCATGAGCGAGGCGGAAGATGAACGGGCGGAATCCGACTCCCTGCACCACGCCTCGCACGCGGATGGACCGGGCGCAGGTCATGGCGCTAAGACCAGCACGGGCACGAGCCGCTGGCCGCCGGTCAGCTCGCGCATGCGCGCGAAGGCCGCGCGATCCAGTTCCACGTCGTATTCCAGGAAGTCGCGGCCGCGGAATTCGAGCCACTCGGGCATCTCGCGAGTGTGGGGGCAGCCGGCGGTTCCAAAAAACTCTAGCACGGGCATGTTGGATTAATTCCAGATTAGCGCGGATCACGTGATAGACGGATGCCTGGACTTCCCGAATACGCGAGGCCGCGGCGGCAGTCCTGCCTCCAAAACATAAGTGACCACTAATGTCTCGGCCCTGGCGCCCGAGACTGCCAGGTCGTTGACCGTTAAGTTGACCGCCCGCCGGTATCGAGCGCCAGGTGACAAACGTCTTCGATACCGGGTTGTGTGACCGCGGTCATAGAAACGGAGTCGGTGCTTTCCACTACACTTGGCCAAAACAAAAGCCGGCCCCGGGGCGGAGGATCCCCGGAGCCGGCCACCCTGTTTGGTCATCAATTAGACAGCGAGATACATAGTGCTACCGTGCCGATTGACCAACAGGAGAGTGTCCTCTTTCGAGCCGGCGACGGCGCGCTCGAAATCGGAAGTGTTGCGGACGGGCTTGCGGTTGACTTCCTGGATGACGTCACCGCGGCGAAGGCCCGCTTCGGCGGCGGGGCTGCCGGGGCCGACCTTGGTGACCACCACGCCCTGGGCGTTGGCGGGAAGTCCGAGATCCTTGGCGGACTGGCCGTCCAGATCCTGCACCGAGACGCCGGACAGCGCGCTGCTGCTGGAACCCTTACTGGCGGGCTCGACCGAAGCTTCGGTGGTGGGAAGCTCACCCAGCTTCACCGTGAAGTTGCGTTCGGATCCGCTGCGCAGGACGCGCAGGGTTACGGTGGAGTCGGGAGCCATCATCGAGATGGACATGCGCAGGTCATTGCTGTTCCCGACGGGCTTGCCGTTGAGATCGAGAATGATGTCGCCCTTTTCGAGGCCGCTGCGGGAGGCCGGGCTGTTGGGGCTGACGTCGCCGACGAGGGCGCCTGTCAGGTCTTTGTCACCGAAGGCTTTGGCGATGGCCGGAGTCACGTCTTGCGGGACGATTCCCAGGTAGGCGCGAGTGACTTTGCCGTGCTCCACGATCTGCTGCATGACGTTGCGCGCCATGTTGGCGGGGATGGCGAAGCCGATGCCCTGGTTGCCTTCGGAGCCATGGGCGATGATGGCGGTATTGATGCCGATCAGGTTGCCACGGTCGTCGACCAGGGCGCCGCCGGAGTTGCCGGGATTGATGGGAGCGTCGGTCTGAATGAAGTCTTCATAGTCTTCGATTCCGAGGGCGGAGCGGCCGGTGGCACTGACAATTCCCATGGTGACGGTCTGGCCGACACCGAAGGGATCGCCGATGGCCAGCGCGTAGTCGCCGACCTGGACCTTTGATGAGTCAGCCACGGTGATCAAGGGCAGATTGGTGGCGTCGATCTTCAGGACCGCGATGTCCGTCTTGGGATCGGTGCCGACGATCTTGGCTTTGAACTCGCGCTTGTCGCCCAGGGTGACCTGGACGTCGGTGGCCCCATCGACCACATGGTTGTTGGTGAGGATATAGCCGTCGCGGGTCATGATGACACCGGAGCCGAGAGCCTTTTCGCGCTGTTGCGGCATTTCGCGCGGGGTGCGGAACTGACGGTTGTCGTTGTCGCCGAAGAACTGGCGGAACAGCGGATCATCGGGCATCTGTTGGAAGAAGCCCGTGGGCATCTTGGATACTTTGGACGTGGCGATATTGACGACGGAGGGCAGCGCCTTTTTCACGACCGGCGCAAACCCGGTCCGGCTGGGAGCCTGGTCGGAACTCGCGAGGTTCAATTCCATCGCGGGATGGTGCGCCAGGTGGTCGACCGCGGCGTAGCCGGCGCCGCCGATTCCTACCGCGAGTGCCGCGGCCAGCAACGCTGCGTGGCGCCGCCTCCAGAAATTCTGTTTGTACATGTAGCCTCCAAATTGAATTCGACGGCCTCGGGCAGGTTGTTGAGTCCCGTTGGCCTCAATTCAATGGACGGATGGGGGCTTGAAGGGTTGATACCGGGGAGTCGGTATGAGGGGTCCCGGCGATTGGGTATGGCGCAGCAATCGCGGGGGGAGCGGAAATCTCGCGGGTTGCGGAGCGCCGGCTGAAGCCGGCGGCAGCCAGGATTGGCTGCCCCACAGAGCAGCAGAGCCGCAACCAAACCGGGAGGG
>Ga0209415_10003671_pt1 | contig 28573 bp, 30 predicted proteins | sample PeaSoiSIISIP2007_FD_187696 | JGI IMG/M metagenome (GOLD analysis project Ga0209415, IMG submission 187696) | Peat soil microbial communities from Weissenstadt, Germany - SII-SIP-2007 (SPAdes) (version 2) | ecosystem: Environmental > Terrestrial > Soil > Wetlands > Peat | place: Germany... | reverse complement strand
GAGCTGAACGTGTACCGGGGGCGCGAGGTCAAGACTACCGGGGACGGCTTCCTGGCCATCTTCGACAGCGCCACACGCGCCGTTCAGTGCGCGGCGGCCATGATCCGATCGGCCCAGGCGTTGGAGCTACCCATCCGCATCGGGATCCACACCGGTGAGGTCGAGCTGGCCGGCGGCGACGTGCGCGGCATCGCGGTCCACGCCGCCGCCCGCGTGCTCGCGCTGGCCGGTCCGAACGAAGTGCTGGTCTCCTCGACCACGAGCGGCTTGCTGGAAGGCTCCGACCTCATCGTCGAGGACGCCGGCCTCCATGAGCTGAAAGGTCTCTCCGGTTTGCGCCAAGTCTTTCGCCTCGTGGTGAGGCCCTCGGCATCGGGTGCGCCCCCAAGCGGGTAGATCGCCGCCGGGCCGGGTGGGACTACCGTCGGCGTCCCGGAGGCAACGTCCGGCCTTGAAAGAGGGGCCATCCGACCCTGCCGAGGGCACGTTGCACAGCGTCATGCTCCCGGGCATGTCGCATCTGCTCGCGCTGCCGACGCTGTGACGCCACCAGCTCGGCCCGGCGGGGACGGCTCGCGCCGGCACGACCCAAACTACAAGTGGGTCGCCCTTTCGAACACGACGCTCGGGGTCCTGATGGCGTCGATCGATGGCTCGATCGTCATCATCTCGCTGCCCGCCATCTTCAACGGCATCAAGCTCAACCCCCTCGACCCGGGCAGCACGAGCTACCTGCTCTGGATCATGATGGGCTACCTGCTCGTGACGGCCGTGCTGGTAGTGGCCTTCGGCCGGCTGGGCGACATGTACGGACGGGTCCGCATGTACAACGCGGGCTTCGCCATCTTCACCGTCGGATCGCTGATCCTCGCCGCGACGCCCTTCACCGGCCCGGCCGGGGCGATCTGGATCATCTGCATGCGCTTCGTCCAGGCGATCGGCGGCGCCCTCCTGTTCGCCAACTCGCAGGCCATCCTGACCGACGCCTTCCCGGCCGAGCAACGTGGCCTGGCCTTCGGCATCAACGGCATCTCATTCCTGGCCGGCCAGTTCATCGGGCTCGTCGTGGGCGGTATCCTCGCCGCCATCAACTGGCGGCTGGTCTTCTTCGTGAGTGTCCCCGTGGGCATCGTCGGCACGATCTGGGCGTACCTGCGCCTGGAGGAGCTGGGGACGGTCAGCCGTGCCCGGATCGACTGGCCGGGGAACCTGACCTTCGGTGTGGGTCTCACTGCGCTCCTCATCGGGATCACGTACGGCATCCAGCCCTACGGTGGCCAGACCATGGGCTGGGGTAACCCCTTCGTGCTCGCCATGATCGTCGGCGGGGGCGTGCTCCTCCTGCTCTTCGCCTGGACCGAGCGGCGGGTCGCGCAGCCGTTGTTCGACCTGGACCTGTTCCGCATCCGCGCCTTCGGCGCCGGCAACCTTGCCGGCTTCCTGGCCTCGCTCAGCCGGGGCGGCCTTTCCTTCGTCCTCGTCATCTGGCTCCAGGGCATCTGGCTGCCGTTGCACGGGTACGACTATGCCGACACGCCGCTCTGGGCGGGCATCTACATGCTGCCGCTCACGCTGGGATCGCTCGTGTTCGGGCCGCTCTCCGGCTACCTCTCGGACCGCTTCGGCGCGCGACCGTTCGCGACCGGGGGCATGCTCGTGGCTGCCGGCTCGTTCCTGGGCCTGCTCCTGCTGCCGGTGAACTTCCCGTACGCCGCGTTCGGCGGCCTGCTGCTGGTCAGCGGCATCGGGGCCGGGTTGTTCATGTCACCGAACATGGCCGGCATCATGAACAGTGTGCCGGCTCGCCAGCGTGGCGCGGCCGCCGGGATGCGGGCGACCTTCCAGAACTCCGGGATGGTGGTCTCGATCGGGGTCTTCTTCACGCTCATGATCGCGGGCCTGGCGGCCTCGCTGCCCACGACACTCGAGCGGGGCCTGCTCGCGCACGGCGTCCCAGCGGCGGTGGCGACGCAGGTCGCCCACCTGCCGCCGGTGGCCAGCCTGTTCGCTGCCTTGCTCGGCTACAACCCCATGGCCACGATGCTGCCTGCGTCGGTCCTCAATGCCCTGCCTGCGTCCCAGGCGGCCGCGCTCACCAGCAAGGAGTTCTTCCCCCAGTTGATCTCGGCGCCTTTCGGGCAGGGCCTCGTCGTCGTCTTCGTCGCGGCCGCGGCCATGTCCGTGGTGGCCGCCTGGGCGTCCTGGCTGCGTGGCGGACGCTACGTCAACGACGAGTCGGCCGCCGAGTCGCGCGCCACGCCGGCGACCGCGGCACAGAAACCCTAGGCGCGCTCACCCGAGGCCGGCTTTCAACGAGCGCACGCTGACGTTCCTCCGAGGCCACCGCATGGGCCGGGGTCCGTGGCCAGGCCCCGGACGGTGGTGGTGTCGGGGGCCGGCACGGCCGTGATGAACGGGCCTTCCGCATCGCCCTGCATGACCCAGGCGCCCTGCCGCAGGGCGAGTGGATCGGTCGGTTCTCCGGCCAGCGGGCCATCGACCTGCCACCACAGGTAGCCGCCGGCGGCGACCGGGCCGCTCCGGACGGCCAGGAGGCTGCCCGCCGGCAGATCCTCCAGCATGGTCGCGGCGATCGACGGGGCCGACCGGAGATGGAAGTCCACGATGGTGCGCACGAACGCGCCCGGCGCCACGGTCGGTGGAGCGCTGGAGGCGACCGCGGTCGTCGACCATGTGCCGACGTTCCACGCCTTGTCCCTGGCGCGGACGTGGAAGGCGACCGTCTGGCCCTCCCCGACGAGATCGGTCGCGGCAGTGGTCTTGACCCCGCGTAACCAGGGGGTCCACGGCCCGCCGTCGATCGACGTGTCCAGGTCGTAGCCGGCGATGCCCGAGCCGGCCGAGGCGCCTGCTCCGACGTCGCGGCCGGACCAGCTGACGGTGACGCGCTGGTCCGGCGACACGGCGGGCAGCGGCGCCAGGGTGGCCACCGGGGCCGTGGTGTCGCGCGGTCCGAAGGCGGCGCGGGCGGTGGCGGTCAGCTCGGGATGGCCGTCGTCGTAGCCGAGCGCCCACAGGCCCACGCCGCGCAGCCCGTCGCGGTTGACCAGTTCGTCCTTCAGCGCCAGCGAGGTGGGGTCGTCGTAGTAGAGCTCGCGCTCGGTCAGCGGGCAGGTTGCACAGGAACGGGAGGTGTAGGCGGTCCAGGGACTCTCGGTGACGCCATCCCAGTGCCGGCCGTGGGCCGCGGCGGTCGCAGCGGCCGCGGCGTAGGGCGGGGCGACCGAGAGGCCGTACGTGTTGCCCTGGGGACGCGTCGCGGCCTCGAGCGACGCATCGACCGTGCTCCACGCCCGGCCGTAGTAGGGCTCGCCCAGGATGATGGCCGACGCCGGCGCGCCGGCGGCGAGATAGGCGGCGATCGTGTCGAGCACGTTGTAGCCCGGGCCGTTGAGCGGCGCCACCGACCCGGCGCTGGCGGCATCGGACCCCAGGTAGTCGTAGGCCATGACCAGCACGGCGTCCGCGTACCCCGGCGACGCGAGGGTCGCCACGTCATAGCCATCCGGCACGGCCGTCGCGTCGTAGGTCAGCTCGGAGCCGGGTACGGCGGCCGTCAGCGCGCCTCGCAGGGCGGCCACCAGCAGGTCGAAATCGGACGCGTCGCCCGACGGGATGGGCTCGAAATCGAGGTTGACGCCGTCGACGTGGCGGCTCCTGACGGCGGCCACGATGCCCGCCACCAGGCTGGCCCTGGCGGCCGCCGATTCGAGCAGGGCCCGCGAGGTCGCGTCGTCGGCGCTCGTCCAGGCGAACCGCTGGACGGTGAGCACGACCCGCGCCCCGTGGGCATGGGCCGCGCTGATGACCCGTGACAGGGCGGTGCTGCGCCAGCCGGCGTAGCCGGGCCCGGTCGTGGCCAGCTCGCCGGTCGCCGTCGCTTCCACGCCGAAGTAGGCCACCGTGGTGAGCGTCGTCCAGTCGAGGGCGGCGATCGTGGTGGCATCGAGGCTCCAGTAGGGAAGGAAGCCGAGCACCTCGCGCCGCATCCCGTTCGGGTAGGCGCTGGGGGCACCGGTGGCGAGGGCGGGAGCCGGCTGGCTGGTCGCCGCGGTCGCCGCGGTTGCCGCGGTCGATGGCGGTGCTGTGAGACCGCCGGTGAGCAGGAGGATCAGCACCAGGGCCAGGCTCCGCCGTATCGGCGGGGCAGCGCGTGCCCGGCGACGGCCCCGATAGGACACGGACGGTGGCAACGGCGGCCTCCCGGCTCCAGGCGACGGCCCGGGGCGAGTATATCGAGCGGGGGTGGTAGTCTCGTTCTCCCGGCTCGGAAGGGTCGCCGCCGCCGCGACGCCACGCCGGCGGGTTCGCCCATCACCCCAGATGCGGAGACTCATCGATCGTGGCCACCACGTCGCGCGCGCCCCGCCCGGCGGACGTCATCCTGGCGGCCGACCGCCTGCCGCCGCTGCCGCCGCGGCCGCGGGCGGGCACGGTGCGGGTCTTCATGATCGGCGACCTCATCGGCAAGCCCGGGCGTGAGGCCCTCGAACGGATCCTGCCCGACCTGCGGGCGGAGCGGCACATCGATCTGGTGACGGCGAACGGTGAGAACCTGGCCGGGGGGATGGGCCTCACGGCCAGCACGGCGGCGGCCGTCTTCGCTGCGGGCGTCGACGTCATCACGAGCGGCAACCACATCTGGGACAAGCGCGAGATCTACGCCGAGCTGGAACGCGACGAACGGATCCTGCGGCCCCTCAACTACGGCCTGTCCGGCGTCCCCGGGCGTGGCTGGGGCGTCTTCCACGCCCACGACGGGACCGAGGTGGCGGTCATCAACGCCCAGGGGCGCACGTACATGCAGCCCATCGAGAGCCCCTTCGCGATGGTCGATACCCTCCTCGAGGACGGGGCCGACGAGCTGCCGGCCGTGCGCCTGGTTGACTTCCACTGCGAGATCACGAGCGAGAAGACGGCCTTCGGCCTGTTCCTGGACGGGCGCGTCAGTGCCGTGGTGGGGACCCACACGCACGTGCCGACCGCCGACGAGCGGATCCTCCGCGGCGGCACGGCGTATGTCAGCGACCTGGGCATGACGGGCCCCGTCCATAGCGTCATCGGCTTCGAGCCGGAGACGGTCCTGCCGCGCTTCCTCAACGGCCTGCCGACCCGCTTCGAGGTGGGCAGCGGACCGGTCGTCTTCAACGCCTGCCTCATCGACATCGAGACGTCGTCCGGCGCGGCGGTCGGCATCCAACGCGTGAGCCGGATCGTCGACGGGTGAACGGGACGACCTGACCCCGACGGTGACCACGCCCCGCCGCAACCGTTACGACTTCCACTGCCACTCGGCCGCCTCCGACGGCCGCGACCCCCCGCTGGCGGTCTACGCGGCGATGCGCGACTGGGGCCTGAAGGTCGCCGCGCTCAGCGATCACGACACGCTCCAGGGTTACCTCGTGGTCCGGGCGGCCGGGCTGGGCGGCGCCGATGCGCCGCCGGGTTCGGGACCGCGTCTCGTACCCGCCCTCGAGGTCAACGCGGTGGCGGTCCCGGGTCAGGACGACGGTGGGCCTCTCGGTGAACGGCACTTCCTGGGGTATGGCATCGACCCGGCCGACCCCGGCCTGACGGCTGCGCTGGAGCGCCAGCGTCGCTTCCGGCGGGAGCGCATCGAGACCACCGTGGCCCGCCTGCGCGCCATCGGCCTGCCCGTCGACGACCAGCTGCGGCAGACGCTGGGTCCGGACGTGAGCGCCGCCGGCCGACCCCACGTCGCCCGTGCACTGGTGGCGGCCGGGCACGCCACGAGCGTGCAGCATGCCTTCGCCCGCCTCCTGAGCCGTGGCCGACCGGCCTACGTACCTCGCCAGGGCCTGGGCAACCGGGAGGCGATCGAGGCCATCGTCGCCGCCGGCGGCCTGGCCGTTCTGGCCCACTCGGCGGACGTCGTGGAGGCTCCGCAGATGCTCGATCGGCTCCAGGGCTGGGGCCTCGGTGGGCTCGAGGTCTACTACGCCGGGTACAACCGCGTGTTCACCCCGCGCCGCATCGGCCAGCTGGCCAGCCTCGCGGCCGGGCGCGGACTCGTGGCCAGCGGGGGCAGCGACTACCATGGCGACACGATGACGCTGCAGGAGGCCGAGGCTCGCACGTGGGTGCCGCGGGCCGCGGCGGAGCGCCTGCTGGACGCCATCGGCTGGGCGGGGCCGGCTTGAGCGGACGCGCCCTGCCCGTCCTCGACATGCCGCCGCCTGCGGCTCGTGGTGCTCCCCGACGGGCGCCGGCACCCGACGCGGCGCTCGCCGAGTTCGTCACCGACACGGTCGCCCAGCCGGCGTTCCACGTCTGGACGCTGGGCTGCCAGATGAACCGATCCGACTCCGAGGAGATGGCCGGGGCCCTTTTGGCCGCGGGCTGCGCCGAGGCGCCGGCGCTCGAGGCGGCCGACCTGGTGGTGATCAACAGCTGCGCCATCCGAGAGGCGGCCGAGCAGAAGGTCATCGGGCGGATGGGCGCGCTGGCTCGACTCCGGGAGGCCAGGCCCAGCCTGCGGGTCGTGCTCACCGGCTGCGCCGTGCGCGCCGACAACCAGGCTGCCTTGCGCAGACGGTACCCGGCGGTGGACCTGTTCCTGCGGCCGGATCAGGAACCCGAGCTGGTCGCCCGGCTCGGCCTGGCCAGCGCGACGTCGCCGGGCGCGATGGGCGGCGAGGCCGGCCTGACGCGCGTCGGTCGCTCGATCGCGGCGACGGCCGACCGCCTGCCCGCGACGCGGGCCGCGGCGGTGGGGGAGGGGCACGTCGCCCGTGGCAGCGGTTCGCAGGCCTGGCTGCCCATCATCTACGGCTGCGACAAGACGTGCACCTACTGCATCGTGCCGTTCAGCCGCGGGCCGGAGCGCAGCCGGCCGTTCGACGACATCGTGGACGAGGCGCGTCGCCTGGCCGTGCAGGGCTACGGGGAGGTGACGCTCCTGGGCCAGAACGTCAACTCGTACGGCCACGACCTGCCACCCGACGGACGCTTCGCCGGTGTCCACGGGGAGCGACGGCTGGGGCGGCGGCTGGACCTGGACGACCGGCCCGACATCGCCGCGCTGCTGCGGGCGATCGACGGGCTGCGCACCGCGGACGGCCGTCCCGCGATCCCGCGCCTGCGCTTCATCACCTCCCACCCGTGGGACCTCACCGACCGCCTGATCGCGGCCATGGCCGACTGTCCGTCCGTCTGCGAGCACCTCCACCTACCCGTCCAGTCCGGCTCTGACGCCGTCCTGCGGCGCATGGGCCGGCAGTACAGCGTGGCCGGCTACCTGGACCTCGTGGCGCGGCTGCGGGCGGCGATCCCGGGCATCAGCCTGACGACCGACGTCATCGTCGGCTTCTGCGGGGAGACGGAGGCCCAGTTCGAGGCCACCCTGGACCTGCTGCGGACGATCGGCTACGACCAGGTGTTCGCGGCCGCCTTCTCGCCCCGCCCCGGCACGCCGGCCGCCCGCCTGCCCGACGACGTGCCGCCGGCCGAGAAGCGCCGTCGCCTCACCGCGTTGCTGGACCTCCAGGAGGAGCTGGGACTCCGCCGCCAGCGCGCCTGGCTGGGCCGCCCGACCGAGGTGCTCGTCGAAGCGGTGCGGCCCGCCCGATCGCATGAACACGAGCACGGGCACGAGGCGCCCGGTGCGGCTGCGTCGGCGCACGGCGCGGCGGGGGAGGGGGGCACCTGGCTCAGCGGCCGCAACCGCGAGAACCGCCTGGTGCACGTCGCGGGCGCGCCCGACCTCGTCGGCAGCTTCGTGACGGTCAACGTGGAGCATGCCGGGCCGTACGCGCTGCGCGGTCGTCTTGCCTGAGGCGTTCCCGCCGCTGCTCGTCATCGCCGGCGCCACCGCGACCGGCAAGACGCAGCTCTCGCTGGCCCTGGCCGACGCGCTCGAGAACGTCGAGATCATCAGCGCCGACTCGCGGCAGGTCTTCCGCGGCATGGACATCGGCACGGCCAAGGTCGCGCCGGCTGACCGGGCGCGCATCGCCCACTTTGGCCTGGACCTCGTCGACCCTGACGCGAGCTTCACGGCGGCCGATTTCCAGCGCCACGCCTATGCCGTGCTGCCGGGCATCGCCGCCCGTGGCCGGATGGGCATCCTCGTGGGCGGCACCGGCCTCTACCTGCGGGCCGTGGCGCGGGGCGTGCCCTTCGACGAGGCGTCGGTCGACGCTCGCCTGCGGGCCGCCCTGGAGGCGCGCCTCGAGGCTGAAGGCCTGACGGCACTCGCCGAGGAGTTGCGCGCCGTCGCGCCGACCATCGCCGCCCACACGGACCTGGCCAATCCGCGCCGCGTCGTGCGCGCGCTCGAGCGGGCCCGGCTCGTGGGCGACACGCTGCCCGAGCCCCCGCGCGGCTACCCCGGCCCCATGACCTGGCTGGGGCTGCACGTCGGTGCGGAGGTCGGGCGCCAGCGGATCCTGGATCGAGCGACGGGCCAGTTCGCGTCCGGCCTGGTCGAGGAGGCGGTGGCCCTGCGGGCGCGGTTCGGGACGCCGCCGCGCGCCTTCAGCGCCTTCGGCTACTTCGAGGCGCTGGACCTGGCGGACGGCCGCCTGGACCGCGAAGCCGCCCTCGCCGGGACGGTGGGCCGCACGCTGGCCTACGCGCGGCGGCAACGGACCTGGTTCCGCGGCGAGCGCGGCATCGGCTGGCTGCCGACGGGGGAGGACCCGCTGCCGACGGCCCTCAGCGTCGCCCGGCGCCTCCGCGACGGCGTCGCGTATCCTGTGGCGCGTCCATGAGCACCCGCCTGATCGACCTGACCGCGCCTGTCGAACGGGCCTTCCTGGTGGCGGTCGACACCGGGGGCGACGACGGATGGACGGCGGAGGAGTCGCTCCAGGAGCTGGCCGCGCTGGCCGCCACCGCCGGCGCCGAGGTCGTGGGCGCGGAATGGCAGAACCGCCGCCATGTCGATCCCAACTGGTACCTGGGCAAGGGTCGGGCGGAGGAGCTCGTCACGGCCAAGGGCGAGACCGGTTTCGGCCTCCTCGTCGCCGACGACGAGCTGTCGCCCAACCAGCAGCGCGCCCTGGAGGAGCTGCTCAAGGTCAAGGTCCTGGACCGCAGCGGCCTGATCCTGGACATCTTCGCCCAGCACGCCCAGACGCACGAAGGTCGGCTCCAGGTGGAGCTGGCCCAGCTGGAGTACCAGCTGCCGCGCCTGACCCGCCTGTGGACGCACCTCTCGCGCACCGGCGGTGGCATCGGCACCCGCGGGCCCGGCGAGACGCAGCTCGAGACCGACCGGCGGGTCATCCGGGACAAGATCAAGAAGCTGCGCCAGCGCCTGGAGACGGTCCGCCGCACCCGCGACACGACCGCCCGCTCACGCGAACGGCGCCTGGTGCCGAGCGTGGCGATCGTGGGCTACACGAACGCGGGCAAGTCGACGATGCTCAACGCGCTGGCGGGCAGCGAGGCGGCACACGTGGAGGACAAGCTCTTCGCCACGCTCGACCCGACGAGTCGTTCCGTGCGGCTCGGTGACGGCCAGAGCGCGATCGTCACCGACACCGTCGGCTTCATCCACAAGCTGCCGCACCAGCTGGTCGACGCGTTCCGGGCCACGCTCGACGAGGTGCGCCGCGCCGATGTGCTCCTCGAGGTGGTCGATGCGGCCGACAGCCACCTGCCCGAGCATCGCACGACCGTGCAGGCGGTCCTCGACGAGCTGGGCGCCGGCGCCAAGCCCCGCGTCGTGGCTTACAACAAGGCCGATCTCGCGGCCGCCAGCGCGATCGACGGGGACCAGCCGTCGCCGATCGTCGGCGAGGCCGTCTACGTGTCCGCGCTGACGGGGTTCGGGCTGGAGGCGCTGCGCGGCCGGCTCAGCGACGTGCTGGCCTCGCTGTGGGAGGCCGTCGACGTGGTCGTGCCCTACGCGGCCGGCGAGCTGCTGGCGCGGGTCCGCGAGCGAGGCACGGTCGAGATCGCCTACCGCGCTCGCGACGTGCGGGTCCACGGCCGGGTCGCACCGTCGCTGGCGGCCGCCCTGCGGCTCACGGGTGAGCAGTGGCGCGCCGCGGGAGCGGACCGCGGCGCGTCCTGACCGGACCTACGGGAGTGCCGTATGCCAGGTGCCGTCGACGCCGTCGCCGGTCGTCTGACCTGGCGCCGTGTCGCCGGAGTACTCATAGAGGGGCCGGCCCTTGTACGCCACCTGGGTGTGGCCGTCCTCGCCGGTGATGGTCGTCAGGGCGCCCGTCAGGCCGCCGCCGGCGGTCACCTTGCCACCGCTGCCGACGATCAGGGCGGGCCAGGTGACGTCGCAGCCGTCGCTCGCCATGCAGGCGCTGGTCGTCGTGCCGACAGGGTCTTCGTCGAAGATGTAGAGCGTCCTGCCGTCCGGTGCGACGAGGAACTTGCCGGTCGGGTCGGTGTTGACAGCCACGTCGCCCGCGGGCGCTCCGGCCTGGGTCGGTGCCGCGGTCGGACCCGCCGTCGTGGGGGTGGCCCCGTTCGCCGAGCAGGCGGCCAGCAGGATGAGGCTGGCGGCGGTGAGCGCTCCGGCGCGCAGCGGCAGCCGGGCGGGCAGGTGGAACATGGTGGTCCTCCGAGTGGTCGCGGGCTCCGTGGAGCCGCGTTGCTACCCTCGGATACGCGCGGGGGCAGCGGGCCGGTTTCGCGGCGGGGGAGGGGTGGGACCGCTCGATGCGACCCCCGGCGCGCCGGTCAGCTCCGCGGGGCGATGATCACGTAGTCGTTGCTCCACCGCACGGGGAACGCCTCGGTGTAGTACGTCATGTAACGCGCCAACTGACTCGGCGTGAAGTGTGTCCCGGGGCGCGGGTCGTAGCCGCCGCTCTGACGCGGATACAAGGGGCCCATGACCGTCACGCTGGTGACGTTGAACGGGCTGCGGAGCGGGTCGGCGGTCGCCGCGAAACCGGTCATGACCCAGGCGTGGTGGGCGTGGTCAACGAGGAGGCCCACCGGGAGGTTCGTCTCACGCATCGCCGTGGTGGCCGCTCGCAAGGCGTCGTCGAACGTCGCGAAGCTTTCGTCCTGGTAGGAGTGGCTGCTGAACGTGTTGAGCAGGCCGACCCAGCTGGCCGGATCCAGCCCCCCCGTGGCGTAGTGGTACGCGTTGTGGGCGCGCCCCCACGCATACCACGTGGCGATCTGGCTCACGCTGTGGTTCGACGTCCCGTCCGCGAGGTTCAGCATGATCTGGACGGCCGTGGGCACGCACGTGTGGTAGTCAGGCTGGGTGGTGAACGCCGACGCCCGGTAGAGCTCCACCATGCCCGTCCAGGGCGTCGCGGTGCGCGGGAAGAAGGTGGGCGCGCCGGTGGCCACACTGGAGGCTGCTGCCGGCGCCGCCGCCACGGTCGCAGCGAGGGCGAAGATGAGGCCGGCGAGCGCTCCGGAGCGCCCGAGCCGACGTGCCAGTCGGGCGTGCGGGGACCTGGAGGCTGCTGGATGCGCGGTGACGCCAGAGTCGCAGGCGCCGACGGCGCGCTCGTGGCTGTCCATCGGTCCGGAGAGCATCGCCCCCGAGGCCTGCATCCGCCATGGTCAATTGGTCCCGCAGCCGCCCGACGCCATCGTCCCGAGCAAGCGGCCGATCACCGGGTCAGGCACTTCCGATAATGGAAGTTATGTAACATCCGCCCCCCGTAGGCGCGCACGTCGCCCGCCAGCAGCGCGGTGATCACGCGCACCGAGTGGTCACTCGACCAGCCGACGTGTGCCAGGGCGTCCTTGCGGGTCCGTGACCAGTCCTCTGGTTGGTGCTCTATCCCTTGACGGCGAGCAGGTCGACCAGGCGGATGTCAGGGTCCTTGGCGAGCAACTGCGGGCCCGCACTGGCCAGCGCGGCCGGGATCTGGCCCGCCAGATGCGCCTGACGTGCCGCCTCGTCTTCGAACGCGTCGAAGATCCCGAAGGTGTTGGCGTTGACTTTGAAGCCGTACCAGACGCGGGTGCCTGGCTCCTGTTCGACGATTGCCAGACCGCCCTTCACGAAGGCCTCGACCTCCGCCTCCTTGCCCGGCTTCGCCTCTACCAGAGCCACGATCCCAAGGGTGAGCGCCATGTCGTTCTCCTTGCTTCCCGCTGCCGACGCGTGCCTGGACACTGACGATACCGCGTACGTCCGAAGCAGACGCTAGGCGCCGTGCCCGTGCCCGTACCAGTCGAGCACGCGCAGGGCGCGGAGGGTGTTCCAGCGGCTTGGTTGCCCCTCCCCCGCCTCCATCACAACGTGGGTCTCGCCTGCGTAGACGTTCTGCAGCGGCCACCGGCCGTGGGGGTCGCGGTTGCTCTCGACGACCCCGATCGCCTCTGCCACCCGCTCGTCGGGATCGACCTCGGCGGCGCGGAGGTAGTCCAGCCCGCGCAGGACGTCGTAGTGCCACCACGTCGGGAACGAGAACTTCAGCCAGGTGGGGTCGATCACCTCGCCGGTCGACTTCCGACGGAACAGCCGGCGCTCGAGCATGTAGTCCTCGCCACGCAGCCGTGCGGCGGCCACCACCGCCGAACCACCGATCGCCCGCTCGTGCTCGAGCAGGCCCTCCAGGACGTTGATCGTCGTCCCGAAGGACGAGACCGTCGCGCCGTTCTCGACCTCGCAGTTCCAGCCGCCGTCGGGGAGTTGCTCACCCATGAGCCGCTCGACGAGCGGCGTCATGTCCACGCCGAAGTAGGAGCCGGTGGCCACGACGTTGCCGTTGATGCAGGGCTCGACCTCGCCTTCGAAGAACCGGTTGCCATCCCACGCCGTGTCCGCCGGGGAGCCGCCCCTCCACGTGACGTGCTCTTGGACGAGACCGACGACCCGCCGGGCCTGCTCGCTCGTGGGGTCCAGGCCCAGGCGCCGCAGGAGCTCCAGGACGTGGAACGTGTCGGTCCAGTCGCGTGACCACGGCCGGCCACCCCACTGGCCGTCCGGCGCCTGGAGCGCCAGGAGGCGTGCACCCCAGCCCTCGGTCGCGATCCTGGACCGCTCGGCACCGATGACGTCCGCCGGTTCGTGTGTCAGGTCGCGCATCACCTGCCAGCGGATCGACGGATCCGCGTCCAGCAGCCAGTCGATGACGGCGGTCATGCCCCGGCCGGGACCTCGAACTGGTCGTGCCTGGCCATGAACTCGGCACGCTCGGCGTCGCTGTAGGTCCGGCCGGACGCGATCCGCTCCGCGAGCTCTCGGAAGTAGGCCTCGCGCGGCGGGGCTGGCGCGAACAGGATGAGCATCGAGACCGGGGCGCCGCTGTCGTTGCGGAAGGCGTGGACGCCGCACGGCGGCACGTACAGGAAGTCCCCTGCCCTGCCCTCGCGCCAGCCGCTCCCGTCGAACAGGGCGATGCGCCCGTCGAGCACGTAGAACGCCTCGGAGAACGAGCGGTGGAAGTGGGGCGTGGCTCCCCTGGACGACGCGCTCATGTCCCAGCGGAACAGGCCGTAGTGCCCATCGGTCGCCGACCCTGTTGCGACGAGTCCAGCGGTGGTCGCGCCGACCTGCAACTTCGGGACGTCGGTGGCGGTCACGAGGCGCGCGTCTGTGATCGGTCCATCGGTCGTGAAGGTCATGCCGCCAAGCCTACCGGCCTCGTGGCCACCATGGCGTCGCGGCTCGAGACGCGCTTACCCGGTGAGGCTTGACAGGTCCAGGATACAACCGTATGGTTGTACCAATGGCCTCGACCTTCAACCCTGACAGCGTATTCGCCGCTCTCGCGGATGCCACCAGGCGCGACATCGTCCTGCGGGCACTCACGGGCGCCGAGGGCGTGGCCCAGCTCGCCGGGCACTACCCGATGAGCTTTGCCGCCGTGCAGAAGCACGTCGCGGTCCTCGAACGCGCCGGCCTGGTCACGAAGGAACGCACGGGCCGCCGCAAAGTCGTCCGCACCAACGTCGAGGGGCTCCGCGTCGCCCGAAGCCTGCTCGACGAGTACGAGGCGCTATGGCGCGGCCGCATCGAGCGCATGACCGACCTCATCACGAGCATGGAGGAGACCGTCGCATGACCGTGACCGATGTCCGGAAGGATCCCGCCGCCCTGACCTTGACCGTGACCGCCGAGTTCGACGCTCCGCCTGAGCGCGTCTGGCAGCTGTGGGCCGATCCGCGCCAGCTCGAACGCTGGTGGGGTCCGCCTACCTATCCCGCCACCTTCACGGCACACCACCTCGCGCCGGGCAGCCGCGTCGAATACCACATGACGGGACCCACAGGCGACCAGCCGCACGGCTACTGGGAGGTCCTCGAGGTCGAGCCACCGCGTCGGCTCGTCTTCCGCGACGGGCTCGCGCACGCGGATGGGACGCCCGACGACGACTTCCCGCGCAACGAGGGTCGCGTGACGATCGAGCCTCTGGAGGCCGGCCGCACGCGGATGTCCATCCAGAGTCGTTTCCCGAGTTCCGCAGCCATGGAACGGTATCTGGGCCTGGGCATGGAAGAGGGCCTCACGCAGGCAGTCGGCCAGATCGACGCGATCCTGGCCGAGAAAGGAGCCGCACGATGACCACGACGACGATGCACACCCTGGATGTGCCCGGCGCCGTCCTCACGTACGACATCCGGAGGGCTCAGTCCGGCACCGCCGCCCCGGTCCTGTTCCTGATCGGATCGCCGATGGGCGCCAGCGGGTTCGGCGCGCTGGCCAGCCACTTCCCCGACCGCACGGTGGTGACCTACGACCCGCGAGGCGTCGAGCGCAGCACGAAAGCTGATCCGACCAGCCCCTCCACGCCCGAGCAGCACGCCGATGACCTGCATCGGCTGATCGACGAGATCGATGCCGGCCCGGTCGACCTGTTCGCCAGCAGTGGTGGTGCGGTCAACGCGCTCGCGCTCGTCGCGACGCACCCGGAACAGGTCCGCATGCTCGTGGCGCACGAGCCGCCGCTCGCCTCGATCCTGCCCGACCGTGATGGTGCGATGGCGGCCACCCAGGCGATCCACGACACGTACGAGCGCAGCGGGTTCGGGGCCGGCATGGCGCGGTTCATCGTCGCGGTGGGGCACCGGGGGCCGATGGACGCGGCGTTCCTGGGCCAGCCGGCGCCTGATCCGGCGATGTTCGGGCTGCCCGTCGAGGACGACGGCAACCGGACCGACCCGCTGCTGGGTCAGAACATGCCGTCCTGCCCGCATTTCGAGCCCGACTTCAAGGCCCTGCGGGCGGCGTCCACCCGGATCGTGCTGGGCGCAGGCGTGGAGTCGGAGGGCCAGATGGCCTGCCGCGGTGCCTTCGCCGTGGCTGAGCGTCTCGGAACGACGCCGGTCCGATTCCCGAGCGGCCACGGCGGATTCATGGGCGGCGAGCACGGCCAGCCCGGCGACCCGGACGGCTTCGCCGCGACGCTGCGCGAGGTCCTCGCCCAGGCCTGAGCACCGGTGGGCGCTGGATGGCGGTAGCCTGTGGGGCATGGCAGCAAGACCCGGAGGAGCCCGTGGCTGAGGTCCTGCTGTTCCACCACGCCCAGGGGCTGACCCCCGGCGTCCGGGCGTTCGCCGACGAGCTGCGGGCCGCCGGCCACACGGTCCACAGCCCGGACCTGTTCGATGGGCGGACGTTCGGGTCGATCCCCGAGGGAATGGAGTTCATCCAGGCGGTCGGCTTCGATGCCCTCCGCGCGCGTGGCGTCCACACCGCCGACGACCTGCCCGCCGGGCTGGTGTACGCCGGCTTCTCGTTCGGTGAGGCGGTCGCCCAGGAGCTCGCCCAGACCCGCCCGGGAGCCCGCGGCGCGCTGCTCTTCTACTCCTGCATCCCGATCAGCGGTGAGTGGGCGTTCGGGCCCTGGCCAAATGGCGTGCCGGTCCAGATCCACGGCATGGACGCCGACCCGATCTTCGTCGGTGAGGGCGACATCGACGCTGCCCGGGAGATCGTCGCGAAGGTCCCGGACGCGGAGCTCTTCCTCTATCCGGGCGAGCAGCACTACTTCGCCGACAGCTCCCTCCCCTCCTACGACGCGGAGGCCACCGCGCTGCTCACCCGGCGGGTGCTCGACTTCCTCGCCCGCGTCTGACCGCCCCTGTAACCGATCCACGGCGTCCCGGGTAGCATCCATCGATGACGCGCCGCGGTTTGGTCCTCTTCGCCCTGATGTCGGTCATCTGGGGCATCCCGTACCTCTTCATCCGCATCGCCGTCGCCGAGATCCAGCCGTCCGTGCTGGTCCTCGTGCGCACGTCCATCGCGGCCGCGATCCTGCTGCCGATCGCCCTGACCCGCTTCGACCTCCGCCCCGTGCTCGCGCGATGGCCGTGGGTGGTCGCCTTCGCCCTGGTCGAGATCGCCATCCCGTGGGTCATGCTCGGTTCGGCGGAACAGCACCTGTCGAGCTCGCTGTCGGGCCTCCTGGTGGCCGGTGTCCCGCTCGTGGGGGCCATCATCGCCATCGTCACCGGCGGCGCCGACCGCTTCGGACGGGCGGCCGTGGCGGGTCTGCTGGTCGGACTCGTCGGGGTCCTGGCGATCGTGGGCGCCGACTTCCGGACGTCCGACTCGACGGCGCTGCTCGAGATGGCCGTCGTGATCGTCGGCTACGCCACCGGGCCGGCGATCCTCGCCCGCCGCCTCGCCGGCGTGCCGGCCGTCGGGGTCATGGCGTTGTCCCTGACGCTCAGCGCGCTGATCTACGTCCCGATCGCCGCCGCCCAGTGGCCCGCAGCTCCGCCGTCGGGCAATGTCTTCGTCGTCATCGCCATCCTCGGCGTCGTCTGCACGGCCCTCGCGTTCATCCTGTTCGCGGCCCTCATCGCCGAGGTCGGCCCGGTGCGGGCGACCGTGATCACGTACGTCAACCCCGCCGTGGCGGGGGTCCTGGGTGTACTCGTGCTGGGCGAGAGCTTCAGCCCCGCGATGGCGGTCGGCTTCGCCCTGGTCATCCTGGGCTCGACGCTGGCGACGCGACCGGCGCGCGCCGCCGCCCCGAACGTCCAACCAGCGCCGTCCGAGGTCACGCTCCGCCCGGCACGCGACTGAGGCGCCGCGGATGGCTGCCGGCGACACCGCGCGCCTCTACCACCGCCTCACGTCGTACTCATACATGCCGCCGGGTGTGTGGCCGACGCCGGTCGATGACCCGCTCATCCTCCAAGACTTCGTCCCGAACGACCTCACGCGCTGGCCGACGCCCTGCAAGGTCTACCCACCGGGCCTCCCGGTGGTTGCGCTGCCCCGCTCCTGGCCCGCCATCGAAACGCCGGCCACGGTCGTGCTGGCCGGCCAGTCGCCCGGCGCACCGGGCCGACTTGACCTGCCCACCGTCGCACGGCTGCTGCACCTCTCGGCCGGCGTGGTGCGCGTCTGGCAGTACAAGGACCGCCCACTGCAACTGTTCCGAGCGGCCGGGTCGGCTGGCGGACGCTCCCCCTTCGAGGTGTACCTGTCGGCGCACGGCGTCGAGGGCGTGGCCGACGGCGTGCACTGGTACGACCCGGTCAACCATGCGCTCGTGGTGGTCGGGCCACCGGCGAACGGCGACGCCACGACGCTGGTGGTGACCGGCGTCCCATGGCGGACCGGGTGGCGCTACTCAGAGCGCGGCTTCCGTCACATCTACTGGGATGTCGGCACGATGCTGGCCCAGGCGCTGGCGCTGGCGGATTCGGCCGCGCTCGCCCCGCGGCTGTGGACGCGCTTCCCCGACGCCGACGTGGCCCGCCTGGTGGGCGGACGGCGTCCATGAGTTCCCGGTCGCCCTGGTGGGTCTCGGCGAGGGTGCGCCGGCGATCCAGCCAAAGGGCGATGCCGCGGTCGGCGCCGTCGACCTGGCGCCCATGGAGTTCCCCCTGGTAACGCTCGCGCAGCACGCCGGCGACGGCGACGTGCTCGGCGACCCATGGCCGGCCGGTCCTCCCCTCGCCGGCGAGCTCCCCGCATCGCCTGATCTCGATGCGGTGATCCTGCAGCGTGGGTCGACGCGCCGGATGGATCCGAGTGCGACGGTGTCGCGCAAGCTGGTCGACCTCTGCCTCCGTGCGTCGCTCCGCGCCACCCGGGTGCCGCACTACATCGTCATCCACGGGGTGGAGGGGCGGCAGCCGGGACTCTACCGCTGGCCAGACCTCGATCACCCCCTACGCCATGGCCCACTGCGCGAGGAGATGCTGCTGATCTGCTGGGACATGAACCTGGGGCGGGACGCCGCCTTCGTGGACGTGGCCGCGATCGATCTCCAGATTCTCGACAATCGCGGCTACCGCGAGGCGCAGCTCGACGCCGGCCTCGTGGAGGGCCGCCTGCACCTGGCCGCCTATGCCCTGGGGATCGGCGCGTGCGGGATGACGTTCCTGGACACCGAGGTCGAGGGCCTACTCGGCGAACCGCTGGCCGGCCTGCTCCTCACCTGTGTCGGTGTCCCCACGTACCACAACAGGGCCGGTGGCCTGCCCGGCGAGCCGGTCCCGATCGTCATGCCCGTGCCAGGCGAGACGCCGCGCGCTCCGGTCCCCGCCTAGGACGCCTGCGAGTGCCCGAGGCGGATGTCAGTGGCGTCGTCCGCCACACCGCCGAAGAAGCGATCGAGCACGTGGGCGAAGACCGGTTCGTCCGGCGCGGCGCGGTGGAAGAGCGTCATGCACGAGCGGAGCTTCATCGCGTCTGTGGACCCCAGGATCTCGTCCGCGGTCTTGCTGCTGATCTCCAAGACCAGGTCGGCGCATTCGCGCAGGCGCGGGCCAAGGATCGGGTGGGCCAGGTAGGCGCGGGCCTCGTCGAGCGAGGCGATGGCGTAGCGCTCCGACACCCAGCTGTGCCCGAGGCCGGCGATCTGCGGGAAGATGAACCAGATCCAGTGGCTGGTCTTGCGCCCGCGGCGGAGCTCCTCCAGCACGTCGTCGTAGACCCGCTCCTGGGCCTCGACGAACCGCTCGAGGTCGAAGCCGCCGGCCGCATCGGGCGGGCTCACCCGAGTCGCAGCTCATAGCACAGGCTCAGCGGGTCGAGGAAGTACGGGCCGAACGGCGGGATGCGCACGAAGCCCAGCCGCTCGTACAGCGCGATCGCCTCGCGCTGGTAGATACCGGTCTCGAGACGCACGAGGGCGATCCCGTTCGTCCGCGCATGGGCGACGAGGTGCTCCAGGATCAATCGGCCGAACCCGGCCCCGCGGCACTCAGGGCGGACGTACATCCGCTTGATCTCCCCGTAGCGGCCGTCGGCGTCGTCCACGAAGAGGACCCCGCCGCAGCCGGCAGCGACGCCGTCAGACCGCAGCACGAAGAAGTGCACCCCCTCCCTCACCAGGCGCTCGACGCTGAAGCCGTGCCGGCTGGCGGCCGGGTAGAGCTCCGCCAGGTGCGTCTCCAGCTCCGTGACGAGGCGCACGGCGTCGGGTGAGTCGGGGCGTTCCGGGGCGATCGTGACGGGCATGGCGCCCGCCATTGTGCGGGTTGCCGCTGCGGGTCGTTACCATCGCGTGACCACGATGAGGAGCAGCCCATGACCCTGCGCGAGATCCAGCGGCCGATCAAGGCACACTACGTCTCCGAGCCCGACGCGGCCAAGATCACCCTGCGGGCCACCGGCCAGACCGCCGACGGGGCCCTGAGCTGCTCCGTCGACATCGGGCGGGCGCTCTATGCTGCCGGCGCCCATCCCGGGGTGGGCGGATCGGGCCTGGCGGCCTGCTCGGGCGACCTGCTGCTGGGGGCGCTGGCGGCGTGTGCGCAGCTCACCTGCCAGATGGTGGCCGAGAACATGGAGCTCGACGTCAGGATCGGTGTGACCGTGGAGGGTGACCTGGACCTGCGGGGCACCCTGGGGACGCCGGACGTGCCGGTCGGCTTCGAGGCGATCCGGGTGCGCTTCGACCTGCAGCCCACGAGCCCCATCGAGCCCGACCGCCTGGAGCGTCTGCGTGACCGGACCGAGCGCTACTGTGTCGTGCTCCAGACCCTGCTCACGACCCCGCCGATCGCCACGGAGTGGACATGACCGAGAAACCGACCGCGACCGCCCGGATCGATGCCATCCTGGCGGCCGCCCCCACCGACCAGCGCGTCGCCCTGCAGAACCTCCGCGAGACGATCGCCGCGGCGGCCCCAGAGGCGGACGAGATCATCAGCTACACGATGCCGGCCTTCCGCTACCACGGTCGCGCCCTGGTCTCGTACTCCCCGTTCAAGGCCCACTGCTCACTCTTTCCCATGACCCAGGCGCTGATCCTGGCCAACCCGGACCGCGTCGCGGGCTTCGCCACCGCGAAAGGCACCCTGCACTTCACGCCCGAGCATCCTCTCCCCCGTGAGCTGGTCGAATGGATCGTCCGCGAGCGGATGGCCCAGATCGACTCCCGCCCCGCCGCCAGGCGCCGCGCCACCGCCCGTCCGTCCTGACCCGGGAGGGTAGTAACGGACAGGGACATGCTCGGCAGGGCCCCGAATCGGTCGAATCTGGCCAAGTCTTGTCCCGGCAGGTCGCTCTCTGACCGATCCAGGCTCCCCGCAGCCCGATCGCGTCCGATACGAACCTTCCAGGTCAGAACTCGCTGGCCTCCCAGGTCAACTGACGCTGCGACCGTCTGCACGGTCCCGAGTTGGCTGCGAGTACCCGCCCCGGTCTCAGGACCAGGTGATGGTGGCGATCTCGATCGGGGCGGCGACCCCTTTCACGGGTGTCTGTCGGCGGGCGGAAGTCGGGATGTCGCCCGCCTCGGCGAGGGTCTCCGCCGTTGCCAGGATCTCCCCTCCCCCGGCGAGCGCCCCGACCCGCGCCGCCACGTGGACGCCCTTGCCGCTGTAGTCGGCCCCGCGCTGGTTGGCGTCCGCGGTGTGCAGGCCGATCCGCACGGACGGGGCGAAGCCGGTGCTGGCGCCGTGCTCGCGCAGCGCACGCTGGATCGAGATGGCGCAGTCGACAGCCGGCCGGGCCGCCTGGAACGCGGCGAAGAGCCCATCGCCCGTCGAGTTGACGATCTCCCCTCCCCCGCTCGTGACGAGGCTGCGCAGCGTGTCATCGTGCCATCGCAGGAGCCGCTCCCACGCTGCGTCACCGAGCGTCTCGGCGAGGTTGGTGGACCCCACGATGTCGGTGAACATGAACGTGCGGCGGGTCGTGGCGGCGCCGTGCAGGTGGTACTCCAGGTCACGGAGCTCACGCTCGGCCGCCTCCACGTCGACGCGGGCGCCTAGGCGACGGAAGTCGCCGAGGGCCGCTTCCAGTTCGAGATCGGCGCCGTCGTCGTCCTTGATATCCTGCAGTGCCCGCGCCAGGACGACCCTGATCCGGGCGACCTCGTACGGCGCGCCGACGTCGCGCCAGTCCTTCATGGCGCCCCGGAGCGCCTGGACTGCCTCGGCCGCGCTGCCCTCCGCGAGGAGCACGCGTCCGAGGGCGGCCTGGCGGCCAGCGTCAAACGCGGGGGATGGATAGCCCGCCACGATGGTCGCCAGCTCGTCCACGGCTGCGCGCGCCCGGGCGACGTCACCTGACGCGAGCGTGATCTCGACCTGCGCGGGGAGCAGCCGGGAACGCGCCCATCGGTCGTGCGTCTCCTCGGCGACGGCCGCGTTGATGGCCGCGGCCGCGGCCTTCGTCTTACCCTCCGCCAGGCGGATCAGCGCGAGGGCCGGTTGCGGCGAGCGGCCACGGGCGTGAGCCTCACGCAGCGCGGCCTCGGCCCCTTCGAAGTCACCTCTGAGGCGTCGGATATCGCCGATGGCGTAGAACCCGTCGGCCTGCGGGGGGATCGCGTTGTAGGCGGTCAGCTCGTTGGTCGCTCGCTCGAGTTCCTGCTCCGCTCGCTCCCAGGCGCCACCGACGGCGGCCACCTCAGCGCGATGGATGCGACAGATCCCCGGGAAGCCCGACAACGACTGCCGGCTGCAGTACTTCTCGGTCGCCTCGATCCACTCACTGGCCCGGCGGTAGTCGGTGAGGTCACGGCAAGCGCCGATCATCTGGCAGGCCGTGACGCCGGTCGTGAAGGGCGATAGCTCGCCGTTGACGGCCGCGATGGAGGCTTCCTCCATCATCGCGATACCGTCCGCCGTGTCACCGGAGGCGATCTTCAGGGCCCCGAGGTTCGACAGGGAGTACGCCTTCAGGTCGGCGTCGGCCGCCTTGTCGCCGATCTTGACCGCGCGCTCGGCGAGCGCGAGTGCGCCATCTGTGTCGCCTGTGGCCCGGGCAGCCGCACTCCGGACGAGGGCCAGGTACCCGTGGGCGTACGTGTCGCCCTCAGGACCGATGAGTCGCTCCGCTCGGTGCGTCCACGCAGAGGCGATCGAGACCTTGCCGGCCGAGCCGTAGAAGCGGGCCACGTCCAGGGCCAGGTAGGCAGCTCGCAGCGTGTTGCTTTCCGCCTCGTAGACGGCAAAGGCACGCTCCTTGATCTCGAGCTCGAGATCGGCCTGCGCGGTGAAGAACGCGGCCGAGGCCAGCGCTTCGAGGTCGGCTCCGGAGAGGTGGCCTGCCTGGTCGGCCCGCGAGAGCAGGTCGAAGGCTTCCCGCCACGCGTGCCGGTCGAGCGCCTCTCGGCCTGCGCGGGCGGGGTCCTCGGCGTCAGTGGGCGGGGACACGGCATCGCTCATGGTCCGAATTGTGCCACCCGCCGGACCGGGATCAGTCGGTCTTGACCGTGACCCTCAGCAGCACGGCGTTCAGTCGCGCGAGGCGAAGCGGTCCGTGGCCGCCAGCAGTCGCCGGTCCATCTCCGCATCGCCCGTGTGTCCTCCGGCGATGAAGTGGAGCTCGGCATCGGGCCAGGCGCGCCCGAGCTGCCACGCCACATCCGGTGGTCCCGCGAGGTCCAGGCGACCGTGCAGGAGGACCCCGGGGATCCCCGCGAGTCGTGATGCGTTGCCAAGCAGTTCCCCGTCCTCGAGCCACGCGGCATGCGAGAAGTAGTGGGTCACGAGTCGGGCGAAGGCGATCATGAAGCGCTCGTCCGCCCACCGGGGGTGCGGCGTGACGTAGCCCTCCTCGAGTGACAGGACGGCGTCCTCCCAGGCCACCCAATCGCGCGCCGCCTGGAGTCGGATGACCGGGTCCTCGCTGTGGTTCAGGAGCCGGTCGTAGGCCGCCACGAGGTTGCCGTCGCGGTCGGCCTCCGGGACGCCGGAGCGGAAGCGGACCCATTCGTCGGGGAAGAAGCGGCCGGTCTCGTGCGCGAACCAGTGGACGTCCGCCCGCCGGGTCATCGTGATCGATAGCAGGACCATCTCGGTGACCCGCTCGGGGTGTCGCTCGGCGTACGCCAGGCCGAGCGTGACGCCCCACGAGCCACCCCAGACAAGCCACCGTTCGATGCCCAGGTGCTCCCGCAGCCGCTCGATGTCGGCGATGAGGTGGTGGGTCGTGTTGGCCGTCAGGTCGGTCGTCCAGTCGCCGGCATGGGGCGTGCTCCTCCCGCAGCCCCGCTGGTCGAACTGGACTAGGCGGTAACGGCGGGGATCGAACCATCGCCGTCGGCCGGGCGTGCTCCCGCTTCCAGGGCCACCATGGAGAGCGACGGCGGCCTTCCCCTCCGGGTTTCCGGAAGCCTCCCAGTAGATGGACTGGCCATCTCCCACCTCGAGCATGCCGGTCTCGTACGGCTCGAGGCGCGGGTAGGGTTCGGGCCCTCGACGGTCAGCGGCCACCGGCGCCCTCGATCTCGAAGCACCGCCCGTTCCTGGGGATCCGGGTCAGCCCGACATCGTGCATGAGCGAGGCGGTCCACAGGATCTGCCCGTCGAAGGTCCAGCCTTCCCCTGCCGCGATCGAGGCGGCCCAGCGATAGGAGCGCACCGAGTGAGTCAGCAGGTAGTCCGGCAGGAGGCGATGGGACCATCGCCACGCGGCGGTCGAGATGGGGTCCTGGGGCACGGCCAGCCCGGCGATCCGGCGCGGGAGGGGCGGGCTGGATCGCACCGGCACATCCTAAGGGCAGTCAGACTGGGCCACCGCAGTCACCACTCACCCGGCCGAGCGCCGTCGACCAGGAGGTACGTCGTGGACTGGAAGCTCGAACTCATCGTCGTGCCCGTCTCGGACATCGACCGGGCCAAGGCCTTCTACCTGGACCGCACCGGCTTCGAACTGCTCGTCGACGTGAGCGGCGCGGAGGACTTCCGGGTGGTCCAGCTCAACCCGCCCGGGTCGGCCTGTTCGATCGCGCTCATGCGCAACACGGCCGGGGCGCCCGGTTCGGTCAAGGGCCTTCACCTGATCGTGGAGGACATCGATGCCGCCAGAGCGGAGCTGGTCGCGCGCGGCACCGATGTGAGCGACCTGTTCCACTTCGAGGACGGGCAGCAGCGTCCCGGGCCCGATGCCAAGCGTGCCAGCTACAACTCGTTCTTCTCGTTCGAGGACCCGGACGGCAATTCGTGGCTGGTCCAGGAGGTCCATCGAGGCGAGGCGGCCGCGTGACGGCCGCCGGCCCCAGCGTCGACGTCGCGTTCATGGCGCTTCTGGAATGCCACCGGCGCGAGCTGCACCTCCACTGCTACCACATGCATCAAACGTGGCCAACGACGAAGATGACAGCTCCCGGTGGCGCCGTATGGACGTGAAGGGCGTTTCCGATGTCTATCTTCACCTTTTGTGTTCGCCGCGGCGAGGATCCACGTCCAGCTTCGTCGATAGCCACCCTTCAGGTGGATGCCTGGGTTCTCGGGGCCGCGCTCGGCGATCAGCGCCGTGGGCTAGGCTTTGCCCATCCGCTGGAAAGGGATCCGCAGGGCAGGAGACGCCATGCTTCGTGACAGCCACGCCTTCTCCGGTTTCTCCACGAACGACATCGCGAAGGCCCGGACGTTCTACGCCGACACGCTCGGGCTCCAGGTCAGCGACGCGAACGGCATGCTGACTCTGGACTTCGCGGGGGGCGGTCGCGTCATCATCTACCCCAAGCCCGACCATCAGCCCGCCTCGTTCACGGTGCTGAACTTCCCGGTGCACGACATCGACTCGGCCGTGGACGGCCTCGGCAAGGCCGGGATCGAGTTCGAGCGCTACGAAGGGGCCGGCCAGGACGAACGGGGTATCGCGCGGGCCTATCCGCCCCCCATCGCCTGGTTCAAGGACCCTGCCGGCAATATCCTGTCGGTCATCCAGGTCTAGGCCCCTGGACCGGCTACGCAACGCCAGGCGGGCGGGTGAGGCGCGCCCGCGGTCCTTCGCGACCCCCTTGCGCCATCATGCGCGACATGCGCTGGTTCGCGGTCGGTTACGTCGGCATCGGGGGCTTTCTCGCGGTCGAGGCCATGGTGCGCGAGGGAGGTTCTGCGTCCAGCCTCGACGCGTCAGTCGACGACCATGGGACCACGTACGCGATCGTGACGGCAGGCGTCCTGGCAGCGGTGTGCGCGCCGATGCTGCGCCGGATGCCGCAGCCCCAGCTGCCTCGTTCGACGGGCGCGGTCGGAGTGCTGATGCAGGTGACTGGTCTTGGGCTACGGGTGTGGTCGATGCGCACGCTGCAAGCGGCCTACACCCGCACCCTGCGGACCGCCGGCGACCAGACCACCGTGGACCGTGGGCCATACGCCGTGATCCGCCATCCCGGCTATCTGGGGTCGCTGCTCGTGTGGGTCGGATTCGCCCTGACGTCCCGCAGTCCCGCGACCGTCGCGCTGGTCGGCATGCTGCTCGGTCGTGCCTATGGGCGCCGCATCAGGGCTGAGGAACGACTGCTCGAGCAGGACCTTCCCGGCTACGTCGAGTACGCCCGCCGGACCTGGAGGCTGATCCCGCTCGTCTGGTAGGTCGTCGGGCGCCGGCGTCGGGGTGACCTTCGACCCCTCGGAGGTGACCTTCGGCTCGTCCGCGTGTCACGGCCGCTCCCCCATCCTGTGCCCAGCGAACGGACCGCCACTGAACGGACTGCATCCGACGGCGCGAGGACCTACGGCGGGATGCCGGAGGGTCACGGAGTCGGAACTCTTGTCCCCCAGGCGGTCCGTTCCGATTCCCTACGAACAGTACTGGGCGGCCTTGCCGATCGCCGCGTACGGACAGGCCGCCGCGTTGATGAGGTAGAGGATCGCGCCGCGGTTGCGGGCCGTCTGGGGCGCGATGACGCTCTCCGGTGAGTAGACGGGCGCCGTGCCGGAGCCAGCTGCGGGGTACAGCTCGAAGGTGAACGAGAAGATGTGCTCGACGCCGTACAGCCAGTCGATCTCATCACCGTCGGTGACGTACAGGTCGCTCGACTGCTCGGGTTTGTAACCGTTGGTCCTGGCCATCGCCTTGGCCATCGCGACGAAGGTGGCGTGGTCGTCCACGGTCATGTCGGACGGGATGTCGGTCTTCGTGTAGCCGTACGGCCAGAGGATCAGCTCGCCGTCGGTGTGGAAGGTGACGTGCGTCCTGATCTGCTGGACGCCGTTGACCACCCGGCTCAGCACGAAGTCGCGCACCGCCCGCGCCTCGGGCGTGCTGAAGGCCGACGGGCCACGGTAATTCCACGCCACGGCGGAGCCCGATGAACCGCCACAGCAGCCCCAGTGGTACGAGTAGTTGCGGTTGATGTCCGTGCCCACGGCCGACGTCCCGGCGTTGGGCTGGCGGTTCTTGCGCCACTCGTTGTACGGGTGGCCGGACAGGTCGTAGACCAGGCCGTCGGGGTTGACCGCGAAGATGATCCAGACACGCCGCGTGTCGACGAGGTTCTTGACCACCGGGTCGGTCGAGTAGTCGTGGGTCAGCATGTGCAACGCATAGAGCGACTGCTCGAGCGCCAGGTGCTCGAGCGAGTGGTGGAGCCCGTCGATGAGGACCTCGGGCTTGGCCACCGGGTCGGAGACGTCGCCGCTGACCTCGGCGGCCCAGATGTCGCGACCCTGGTAACTCTTGCCGATCGAGAAGACCTTCACGAGGTCGGGATACGCAGCCTGCACGGCGTTGATGTCGACCTCCATCCGCTGGTAGTTGTGGTACAGCGTGGCGCCTGAGGAGTAGTCGGGCCCCGGTGGTGGCACCACCAGCTGCCCTTCCGACCAGGCCGCCAGTTCGTTCAGGATCGCATCGCGCACCGCCGCCTGGCCGCCAAGAGCCACCAACCGGTCCGGCCGCGCGGCGATGACCGCGTCGCGGGTCGCCACCTGGGTCGGCGTCACGTCGGGCAGCACCAGCAGCATGGGGGCGCCCAGGGTCGCGGCAAACGGGCCGCCCGCCAGCGCGTCGGGGAAGTCCAGGCCGCTGGCCGGGACCGCCGTCGTCGCATCAGGCAGGAACCGCTCGGCGACGGCCGCGGCGGTCGCGTAGCGGTCGACGCCCGATACGCGTTCGACGGTGGGCCCGAGCTTGCCCACGGCCGTCGCGACGGCCGGGCTGACCGCCGCCGTGCCGCCCACGATCACGACGTGCGCAGGCGCCAGGTGGCGGATCTCGGCGGCCGCGCAGGCGAGGAGGCGGTCTGGCGGCGTCAGCAGGAGCGGGTCCCCTGCGACACTCGCCGCGGGGGCCGTGGCGAGCGCGTCGGGGAACGCGGTCCCGGTGGCGAGGAAGAGCGTGTCTACCGGTCCGGCCGGGAACGCATCCTCGACGAGCGCCAGAGAGGTGGCGTAGCGATCGCTGCCCGCGATCCGCTCGGGCGTGACGCCGCTGGCCGCCCCGGCTGCGGCGAGGACGTCGTCGCTGACCGACGATGGCCCGCCCACCACGACGAGGCGCTGCGGGGCCAGGCGGGTCAGCTCGGTGGCGACGACGTCGGGCAGGGCATCGGCCGGTGTCAGCAGGACGACGCCGTGGTCATGTGCCGCCATGGGCGCGGCCGAGGCCGCGTCGGCGAAGCCGGTGCCCGAGGCCAGGAGGACGAGTGGCGCGCCGCCGCTGGGGGCGACGCGCTGGGAGATCGCCACCGCGGTGGCGTACCGGTCGGCGCCGGCCACCCGATCCAGCGTGACCTGGGTCGGGGGAGTTGCGGTCCGGCTGAGGGACGCCAGCCCCGGGTCGGATGCGGGCTGCTGCTGGGCTGGGGGGCTCGTTCTGGTCGCACCGGCGGTCGCGAGCCCGCTCAGGAGCACCGGGAGCAGGACGAGGGCATGCCACGGGCGGGGTGAAGACCGTCGGTGGGGCATGGGCCACAGGGTGGCGGTCTTCACCGCCCGTGCAACCTACCGGATGGGGCCATGCACCCGGCCCGATGGGGCCAGTGCCTACGGCATCGCGGTACCGAACCAGGTCCCGGTCGCGTCGCTGAAGAGGACGCCGTCCCGCATCAGGAACGCATTCACCGTGCTGGAGGCGAGGACCGTCGCCGTGTCCGGGCCGGAGATCGCGGCCTCGGTCCAATGGGTGGCGTCGGCGGATGTCCAGAGCTCGTTCGGCGCAGATCCGTCGAAGGTCCGGTTGCCGAAGAGACGCAAGCGTCTGCCGTCTCCGGCAAAGCTCCCGTTGGGGTTCCCGACTCCCTCGCCGGTCGATTGCACCCCGAGCGGATCGAGGGTCGCAGGCTGTGGTGTCCAGCTCCGCCCGTCGGTCGACGTCCAGAGCCTGGTCGTGCCGGGCGTGACCCCTGGGTCCGTGGTCTCCGCAAGGAGGCCGCTGGGGCCGGCGAACAGGTAGTCGAACGCCCAGCCGGGGGCGCTCGGGACCGTGGCCGTCGTCCAGTGCTGCCCGTCGGATGACCACCAGGCGAGTGGCTCGGTGGTCGGACCGCCGTCG
>Ga0209415_10003670_pt1 | contig 28576 bp, 16 predicted proteins | sample PeaSoiSIISIP2007_FD_187696 | JGI IMG/M metagenome (GOLD analysis project Ga0209415, IMG submission 187696) | Peat soil microbial communities from Weissenstadt, Germany - SII-SIP-2007 (SPAdes) (version 2) | ecosystem: Environmental > Terrestrial > Soil > Wetlands > Peat | place: Germany... | reverse complement strand
GCAGCCGCGTCTGCCCGCTCGGCAGGAGCCGATGTCCCAGCACCGGCGTGGCCAGGGCCTTGATATCGTCGGGGACCACGAATGACCGCCCCCGGACGGCGGCACGGGCTTGCGCGGTGCGCCGGAGGGCGAGCGAGGCCCGCGGGCTCGCACCAAGGGCCAGGGCGGGATGCGTGCGTGTGGCCTGGACAATGGCGACGAGATAATCCCGCACCGCGGGCGCCACCGTCACGGAGCGGACGGCGCGGGCGGCCGCCAGCAGCGCGTCCAGATCCGTGCAGGGGACAAGGTCGTCGAGCGGAGAGTCGCGCTCGAATCGGTCGAGCATCGCGGCCTCCTCCGCGGCCGTCGGATAGCCGAGCGACAGTCGCATCAGAAACCGGTCGAGCTGCGCTTCCGGCAACGGAAACGTGCCGACGAGTTCGATCGGATTCTGGGTGGCCAGGACAATGAAGGGTCGCAAGAGGGGACGCGTCTCCCCCTCGACCGTGACCTGCCGTTCCTCCATCGCCTCCAGCAGCGCGGCCTGCGTCCGCGGGGTCGCGCGGTTGATCTCGTCAACCACAAGCACTTGGCAGAAGATCGGCCCAGGATAGAACTGGAATCCCTCCGACTGCGATCGGTAGACGGACACGCCGAGCACGTCCGTGGGCAACAAATCAGGCGTGCACTGGATGCGTCGGAAGGCGCCGCCGATACTGCGGGCGATCGCCTTCGCCAACATCGTCTTCCCCATCCCGGGCACATCCTCGATGAGGACGTGCCCTTCGCTCAAGAGGGCGACAAGCAACAGCTCGATCGCCGCCGCTTTGCCGACGATGACGCGGCTCACGTGCTCCTGGATCTGTTTCGCGATCGTGCCGACCACCGCGGGCGAGTCCATCGTCACCATCCCCAGTGGACGAAAAATGGCTCCTACAGTGGTCCGCTGTAGAAGCCATCGGCCACCCGAGACACCGTCTCGGAGGCGGTTTCGGCGAGCTTCATCGCCGTGAGAGACTGACCTATTCGATTGTACCCTTCATTATACGAACGACCGCGGATACCGTCAATTCGGCGGTCCCGTACGGCTCGTGTCCGGTAGTCCGTGGCACCGGCAACAAGGCCCTGGAACCGCCTTCGGTTCAGGGCCTCCGCGCGCGCGGCGCGTGCGAATCCTCGACGGCAATCCCGGGGTGCCGTTCGTCGGGTTCCCGTTCCGCGCCTCCCTGCTGCGGGCGCGACCCCACCGGCGGGACTCGGACGGGCGGGTTCCTACTTCACCGCCTCGACGTTCCACGGCATGATCCAGCCTGCGGGCTTGAACCCGGGAAGCCCCTTGCGGCTCAGCACCAAGCTGTCAAAGCCGCCGGGACGGACAACCGGAGCCTCGGCGTACCAGAGCTGCTGGAGCTTGGCCCAGAGCTGCGCGCGCTTCGCCTGATCGGTCTCCGCGGTGAACGCGGCCAGCACGCGGTTCTTGTCCGGCGTGTCCCACCATCCCGGATGCGTCGTGCCGTCGTAGATACTCTGCAGCGCCGGATCCGGCACGAAGCTACCCGACGTCACGTACACCTCCCAATCAGGCGGCTTGGCGCGGTGGTCGAGCAGGCTCGCCCAATCCATGACCTGCAGGTCCACCTTGAACCCCGCGTGCTCGAGCTGGTTTGATGCGACGACCGTGCCCTTGAACATGTAGTCGTACTGCAGCGTGGACAGCCACCGGATCGGCTGCCCCGAATACCCGGCTTCCTTGGCAAGCTGCTTGGCTCGGTCGACGTTGTGGACGTTGTACCAGTCGGCGCCGGCCGTCGTGTACCAGGGCGTCCCCTTCGGATAGAGGCTCGGATCGAGCGCGTACAGGTTGGGGTTGCCGAACGCCGCCTGCATGATCGGCTGCATGTCGAGCGTAACCAGCAGCGCCTGGCGCAGCTTCAGGCTGGTCATCAGCCCCTGCCGTGTGTTGAAGACGAAGACCAGGTACGACCCCGGGACGGCGCCCACGTCGACCTTCGGATCCTTGGAGAGCGCCAGGTACGCGTCCTGACTGATCACGTCGGCGATGTCGTAGGTGCCGCTCTGCACGCCGGCGATGCGCGTGGCGACTTGGGACACGGGGTAGTAGTAAACGTCGTCGGCGAGGGGGTCCTTGCGGCCCGCGTAGCCGCTCGGCGGCTCGCTGCGTGCCGCGTACTGGTCGAAGCGGGCCACGTGGACGTACCGGTCCGGCGCCCACTCCATAAACTTGTACGGTCCGGTCCCGATGAGCTGCCTGACCGGGGTCGCGCCGGCGGAGTCCGCGATCTCCTTCGGCATGATCGCCGCCGGGGCGTTCGGCAGCGCCAAGAATGACAGCAGCGGCGCGAACGGCGACTTCATCTTCATGATCACCGTGTCGGTGCCGCCCGCGGACACCGAGTCCACGGCCTTGTACACGGCCACGCCGCGGATGCTGCTTCTCCCCCAGCGGTTGAGCGAGGCGACGACGTCCGCGGCGGTCATCTGGCTGCCGTTGTGGAACGGAACATCCTTCCGAAGCGTGAACGTGTACGTCAGGCCGTCCTTGCTGACCGTGTACGACGACACCAGCGACGGTTGGATGCGCCAGTTGGCATCGAACGCGAACAACTCCTCGAAGACCGGCAGCGCAAGCGTGGCCGTCAGGTCGGCCGTCGTGGCCACCGGGTCCAGCATGAGGGGCTCGCCGATCTCGGCGATCTTGAGCGTGCCGCCTCGGCGCAGCGCGGCGGCGGCCTCGCTCGCGCCGGGCACCGTGCCGGGCACCCACCGCGACACGGCTGCGCCGACACCGGCCGCGGCTACCCTGCCCAAGAACCTCCTCCGGGTCACCGATCTCTCCCGCCCCGCGCTGTCCATGGCCATCGCCCATCCTCCCGCCTGCGTCGTGCGGAAGAGCCGCCGGATCGCCGTGTCCCTGACCGGGGCCTCCGCGGGGACTTCGCCCCGTTACCACTGGGTCTATCGATCAGTCTCTCACCCGAGTTCGCGCCGCGCCGAGCCGGAGAACGAGCCCCTCCGAGTTCCGGTCCCGCTCCCTCCGCTCCTCGCCCGCCGCTCCGAGTAGGGCCGCCGGATCGAGAAGGTCCGTGTGCGATCCACGACGCTAGTCGACAGCGCCGCGATCGGAATCGCGGCGCTGCGAAAGACGGTGAGCCACCACGCGCTCGCGGGGTAGTTCCGCCTTCTCCCAGGAACTCCTCCCGCCGCGGCCCCGCGCTTACATGTCGGGCGCGGAACCGCCAACGGGGCTCCGGCCGCCTTCATCGGGCGAACGCGCGCGCGACCCGTCTCCGGTCCGTGGCGACGCACACCACCGACGACGGCGGTGCCTCCTCCGCAAGGATCCACGGCGGCAGTCGGGCTCAGAGAGGATCTTCCGTCTCGTACCGCTCCGCGTAGAAGCGCAGTTTGTCCTCGTCGAGCGTGACCCCGAGGCCCGCGCCGCGCGGCACCTCAAACGATCCCTCGCGAACGGGAAGCGGGCCCCCAACCACGATGTCGTCCGCCAGCAGCGCATGCATGCTATCGATCGCGTAATTGATCTCCGGCGTCGCTGCGGCGATCTGCAGGTGGCACGACGTCGAGAGCCCGGCCTCACCGCCGCTGTGCATACTCATGCCGATTCCATGATGGGCGCACAGGGTGGCCAACTGGCGAGTCGGGACCACACCGCCCCACTTGTGGACGTCGGCGTGGACGACGTCGACGGCGTCCAGGCGGACGGCCGGGACGACATCCTCCAAACGCACGACGCACATGTTCGTGCACAACGGCAGGCGCACACTCGCGTGCACACGCGACATCCCGTGCAAGCCGGCGCACGGGTCCTCAAGCCATTCGAGTCCCGACGCTTCGAGCCGGCGCCCGACGCGAATGCTGTCGGACACGGACCACGCCGCGTTCGGGTCGACGCGCAACGCGATCTTGTCCCCGACGGCGTGGCGAACCGCCTCGCAGAGGGCGGCGTCGTCGTCGGGGTTGTGGGACCCCTTGATCTTCAGCGTCCCGTAGCCGTATGCCGCGATCATCGCGTTCGCCGCGTCGCCCATGGCCTGACCGTCGGCGGCTTCGCCCCGCGTGAGGAGTCCGGTGATCGGAATGCGGTCACGGCTTCGCCCTCCGAGCCAGTCCGCGAGGCTCAGTCCGCGCACACGGCAGATCAGATCGAGGCACGCCATCTCGATGCCGGCCATCGCGGCGTAGCCGATGTACCCGTAGAAGAACGGCACCATGCGGAAATCGGCTTCCAGCGACTCGACCGCAGACACGTCGCGATTGATCAACCTCGGCGCGAGTTGCGTAATCAGCTCGCTCGTCACCGCGCCGCGGAAGGTTTCGCCGACGCCGACCAGACCGTCGTCGCTGGTGATCCGGACGAGCGTGCGCGCCGTGGAGGCACGGCTCCCGAACGAACTCACGAACGTCGTGCGAAGCGGCAGGGAGAACGGAATCGCCTCGATCGTCTTGATGCGCATCGCGGCCCTCCAGGATGGCGTATCTTGAGCGCGCCGAACCCGCTGGCACGCCGCGCCGGTCGCCCGGGCGGTTCACGGCCGGACTGGGAGCACCCGCTCGACGTGCCGGTAGGTTTCCGGTCCCCGGTGATGCTGCCCGGGCGAGGGTCCGAGTTCACCGTGGGGCAGCTCTTCCCCTGTTGCGGGAGGGACGGCCCAGCGAGCCGCCCGCGGGCTTTCGTGATCCTCGCCCTCAACAATGAGGTTCATCAGGAGAAACCGGGAAACACGTGCCATTTATCTATCCAACCAGGAGAAGGGGCACCCGCTGGGTGCCCGGATGCCCCTGTAATTTGGGGCGTGCCCTTCGATGTTACGAGCCTGGTGCGCGATACGGGACCGTCTTCTTGGTGGCTTGGTCGATCTCTTCGGGGGTGAGTAAGACGACGGCTTGGGTAGTGGCCCCGCCGCCCGCGTTGACGACCAGAGAGATGGCGGCGGCACTCACGTTATCGGGTAAGTCAACGATCGTATACAGGTCAGTGTCTCCGAAAGCATAGTACATGGCCTCAATTCTTCCGCTCAACCCCTGCGCCATCTGTTGGAGTGCCGCTCGGCGGGCGGTACCTCCGCCGCCCTTGATGAGCCCTTTGGTTCCCTCCGCCGTGTAGGAAGACTTGAAGAGATACTTCGCCATGTTTCCCCCTCCATCAACAGAGTCGGGGGGTATTCTCTATCCCGGACTACCCGCCCTTCAGTCCTCGCGCTCGTATATTCGCTACTTTGAGGAATTGGCGTGTTTCCCGTTATTGCCAGAAGAACCAACAATGAGGGCGGAGGGACGTGACCCCCCCAACCTGGATCCCGGAGTCATCCAAGGGGAACGCACCGTCCACGGCGTGAGCGCTATGAGACACGTCAGGTGCTCGGCTTCGTCTCCCCGAGATGGCGCACGCGGTTGAACCCAAGACTGGAAACCGCTCGGCGTCGCCTACGATGAGCGCCGTGGAGACGGACAACGTCCACGCCCTCTTCTGCCGAAGAAGGAATTCCTCAAAACGGCGACGGAGGGTGTCCCGCCCAGTGGCAACCGTCGTGCAGCCAACGTCTCTTTCTCGGCATCATCATCCGGATGCGAACGCTGGCCACGTGGCAGGAGGACGTCCCACCGTGACGACGCTCGCCGAGGGCCTCGCCGCCTACTTCGACTATCTCGTGCTCGCCCGCCGTAGGTTGCTGGATTGGGTGCGGCAGGTGCCGCCGCCAGCGTACACGCAGACGTTCCCCGTGGGACGCGGCTCCATCCGTGCGACGCTTCTTCACGTCGCGGGCGCCGAGTGGGGCTACGTCGAGGCGTTGAGGAAGGGGGAGGTCACCGCACAGGAGCTTCGACAGGGCAACCCGTTCACGGTCGAGCGGCTGCCAGAACTTGCGCCCCTCGTTGCAGCCTGGGACAAGCAGCGGCCCATCACGCGGCAGGCGCTCGTCGAGCTCGGGGAGCCGGAGCGCCCGACGGCCATGGTCGCGCGAGAGATGACGCCGCCGATCCGGTTCCAGCTTCCCGCGGGAGGGATCGCCGCCCAGATCCTGTTCCACGAGATCCACCACCGTGCGCAGATCATGGCGATGCTGCGGCAGGCTGGCCTCGTTGCTGAGAACCTCGATTACTCCGTACTGATGGCGCAGCGGATCCCACTCGCGTAGCCGCGAGCCGAACGCTCGTCACTCAGCGCAGGACCAGGGCGTCACACGGTCGGAGGGGTCTTTTCACCCGCGTCGACGGGGACCTCGTGCCGCCGCCCCACACACCATGACGTCCGGGTCCTTCCGGCCCAAGATGGCAATGGCGCTGCGGAAGAGACGGTCGAGCCCCGCGCCCCCGACCGCCACGCCTGGTCTATGAGGGCCGGCGCGGAGCCCGCAAGACTGCAACGCCGGGGAGGTCCTCGTGTCTCGACGTGTGCGCGGCGCTTATCCCGTTCGTGCTTGACTCCGTACCACGCGGGCAATCCGCTGCGGCAGACGCGCTCGTGGTTGCGGCCCGCGCCTGTCAGACGTGCCTCCTACCCCACGTTTAAGGGAATCTCGTGGCCGCATTGCGGGCTTGCCTTCTTCACGATCCGCGCGCTGGGATTCACGCGCGCCTTTCGCAGCTCACTCTCCGGGACGGGGATGACGTACCGGTTCCCACACATCGGACACTCGCCCTTGAAGACCTTCACGTCGCCTGCGGCGATTTCGGCAGCGGTCTCCCACTCCAGAATCGTGTACGCGCCAACCGCAGCCACGAACCGATACCCGTCGCTGGCCGCGTCGTTGAGCGCGCGTTCCAGCGATTGCTCCCCCCGCTCCGCCGAGACGATCCGGTAGTGAAACGACATCGGACGTTCCTTCATCACCGAACGAGCATATGGCGTCAGGTCGACCGGTGTAGCTGTTCGTCGAGTGCGTGCCGTGGCGCGAGCCGCACGGTCACCGCGGCAACGGAGCGTCACCCCACGCGCGGTTCACGGGCACGTCCCCGCGCTCTGGACCTCCCGCACCGCGCCGCTCGCGAGCGTCACCTGCATTTGGATCTGCTCCCCCTGTGCGCCGGCCCCGTTGTCGATGCACAGGATGGTCGCGACACCGTTCCCGGGATTCTGCGCCGATCCGACCGGGCAGCCAGCCACGGCCGCCCGCCCCTCGCCGTCGAATGTTGTGAGGTTGCAGTAGGCGACGAGGTGCGCCGGCGGTGGGACCGTGAACGCATACAGGAGGCTGCCCTGTTGACCGGCGCAGGCGGCTTGGGAACACGGGGTCTCGATCACCTGCCACCCGGTCGGCGGGGGGTAGATCTTGCCGAGCCAGAATATGATCGGCACCGTCTGTTGCGCGGCCGCGATCTCCTGCGCCTCCCGAAAGTCCTGCACAGCCTGCAGCGCGGACTGCCGCATCGCGGCCGTCCCTGCGTATCCGTTCAGCGGCGGCATCAGGATGGTGACCAGGAACGAAATGATGGCCGCCGCGATCACGATCTCAAGGACCGTGGTGCCGCGCTCGGCTCGCGCGAGTACGCTGGGGCCCCGACGTCCGAGCCATCGTGCCCAATCGCGGGGCCGCGACGGTCGATTCGCAGGAAGATCCTCGCCGTGGGTGACGCTCGCCCGGCGATTCCTTACAAGCCCGCGCACATAGATCATCGTCATACCTGTCTCCAATCTCCCCCATTCCTGCTTCAAGCCTACGCGCTCCCGCGCGTTTTCACGATGGGACTTTCGGCCGGGGCTGGGACGAAAGACCTAACCCAGCATCGTCCGGGCGCGGGAGCGCGCGGGCGCACGTCATGGCGGTCAGAGCGGAGCGAGACCTCGGCCCCGGCCGCGTGGCCGGCAAGGGCGGAGCCGCAATTAAGGAATATTTCACTATCGTTACGGGGGCCCTGAGCGGCAGGGAGTGCCCAAGCACCAGGCCAACAGGGAGTCTGGACGCGAATGCCGCGGGTTCTTGCGCGGTTCGGCTAGCCTAACCAACCAGCCCCAACCGACCCTACGCGCTTGTCGACATCTCCGTCATTCTGAGCCGCGGCCGTCAAGAATCGGGCGAGCGCCGCCCGTCACGGTGCGCGGCCCGCCGGCGATCCTAGGGTCGCCCCCCGGACGTCCTCCGGCCCGCCCGCGATGGTCCCCCACCCGTCTGCTCAGGACCCTCGCAACGCCATGTGACGATCGTCGCCATCGTGAAGGGGGGGATGATCGCCGTAAGCGTACACTCGGCACCCGGTGCGATACGCGTCGGGCTTCTAAGCGCCCGGGCTCATTTGCCCGCGCGTTTCCCTCTGTCCGGTACGGCGCGCCGTTGGACACCGTGGCCAGCCCCGCACACCGACGACGTCAGGACGCCACACGTACCATCAGCTTGCCGAAGTTGCGCCCCTGCAGCAGGCCGAGGAAGGCGTCGGGTGCCCGTTCCAGTCCCTCCACAATGTCCTCCCGGAACTTGATGCGGCCGTCCCGGACCCAGGCCGATACCTCGCGCAAGAACGCGTCCTGCGCCGCGGCGTGGTCGGAGACGATGAACCCGCGCACGGTGAGGCGCTTGGTCAGCACCGACGAGAGGCCCGGTCCGGGTCGCGGAGTCGTGTCGTTGTACTGCGCGATGAGACCGCAGACCGGTACGCGGGCGAAGTCGTTGAGCAACGGCCAGACGGCCTCTTGAACCGCGCCGCCGACGTTCTCGAAGTAGACGTCCACACCGCTCGGACACGCCCGGGCGAGCGCCTCGGCGAACCCGGGCGAGCGATGATCCACGCACGCATCGAGGCCGAGCACGTCGACCACGTAGGCGCACTTCTCAGCACCGCCGGCAACGCCAACGGCGCGGCAACCCTTGATCTTCGCGATCTGGCCGACGACCGAACCAACCGCTCCGGACGCGGCCGAGACGACCACGGTCTCCCCCGCACGCGGCCGGCCGATCTCGAGAAGGCCAACGTAGCCGGTCATCCCAGGCATACCGAGCACGCTGAGCGCGGTGGTGATCGGCGCAAGCGCCGGATCCAGCTTGCGCAGCCGCCGGCCGGGCGCGACCGCGTAGTCTTGCCAGCCCCCATATCCGAGCACGACGTCGCCGACGGCGAACGCAGGATCGCGCGAGGCCACGACCCGTCCCAGCGTGGCACCAACCATGACCCCGCCGATTGGCACCGGCGCGGAGTACGACCGAGCCTCGCTCATCCGGCCGCGCATATAGGGGTCGAGGGAGAGCCACAAGGTGCGCATCAGCACTTCCCCATCGCCCGGCTCCGGGATGGGGCTCTCGACCAACCCGAAGTGCCCCGATGTCGGCAGTCCCGCCGGACGGCTCCGCAGCACGATCTGTCGGTTTCGAGATGAGCCTTGCATCGTCGCCTCCTCGCGCACGGCCTCGTCGCTTGAAGGATCTATCATTCGCGTGAGCCGAGACGGGTTCCCCTCGGGGCTGGAACGCTCGCGGACGCGGGGTGCAGCGCGGGCGAGCGGTCGCGGGAGCGCGGTACCGTGACGGCCTCGCCGACGGCCCCGGGCCTGCGCAAGCCGCGACCACCAGGGGACGCGCGCCCCGGCATCAAAGGAATGCCCAATGCCGCCCGTGGGCCGCCCGTCGAGGGTCGCTGCCCCCCGTCCGAACGTTTCGAGCGACTCGGAGCCGTGGCCAAACCCCCGCTGCGGATCGGGATGCGTTGGGAGAGCTCAACTCGAGTGTCGCCCCAGAGCGTAGGGGAGGACGTGACATGACCGAACGATTGTACCTGCAGGACAGTTATCTGCAAGAGTTTGACGCCACGGTCACCGCGGTGGAGGGGCAGGCCGTTGCGCTAGACCGCACCGCGTTCTACCCCGGCGGCGGCGGGCAGCCGCCGGACGCCGGCAGGCTCGAGTGGGACGGCGCGCAATCGGCCGTCGTCGAGCTACGCTGGGACGGAGAGACCGTCTGGCACGTGCTCGACCAGACTCCGCCGCCAGCCGGACGCACGGTACGCGGTCGCATCGACTGGGCGCGGCGGTACGCGATCATGCGTCACCACACCGCGCTCCACGTCTTGGTCGGCGTGGTCTATCATCGGTTCGGCGCGATGGTGACCGGCGGCGCGATCTACCCCGATCGCGCAAGGATGGACTTCTCCCTGGAGGACCTCAACAAGGAGCGGGTGGCGGCGATCGAGACCCAAACCAACGAAATCATCGCAGACGACCGGCTGATCCGGGTGCGGGTCGTATCGCGAGAGGAGTTTGACCGAACCGACCTCACGCGCCTCCGGAACGTGTCGCTGCCGGCCGACGTGCTGCACGTCCGGGTCGTGGACATCGACGGCTTCGACGCCCAGGCCGACGGGGGCACTCACGTCGCGCGCACCAGCGAGATCGGTCGGCTCGTCATTACCAAAGCGGACAATAAGGGAAAGGCCAACCGCCGGCTGGAGATCGCCCTTCACCTTCCCTGATTGCGACGCCCCACCGCGCGGAGCCTCCCCGGCGACGGCGCACCGCAGGCCGTGCGTGTCGGCATCCAACGGACGACAAGCTTGCGGAGAAGTGTCCGCCGGCGGAGCCGCGGTGCGACCGCACGATCTGCACGCCGTGACGCGCCGGCGTTCGCCGGTCCCGACTCACCACCGTAGGCCGTTCGTCACACGCGCGACCAAACGTCCCATTGCGGGCACCTCTCGGAGAGCGGTACGCTTCACCCTGGACAACCACCCACACTCAGCCCCACACCGCAACACCCCCCACGGCGGCGTGAGAACGGAGCGGACCGGATGAACGGCGGTTCCGTGACTTCCGGCAAACGGAAGGCGGCCATTCTCATGCTCATGTTGCCCAGCGACATCGCGTCCCAGGTCCTGAAGTTCCTCGCCCAAGACGACGTGGTGCCGCTGCTGGCGGAGATGATGACGATCGGGTCGGCGCCGGTGCAGGAGCGGACCGCCGTGCTCAAGGAGTTCATCCAGGCCACGATCTCCGGCGACGGCAGCGGGATCTCGTACTACCGGGACCTGCTGCAGGGGGCCATGGACCCGCAGCGTGCGGAAGATCTGCTGCAGCGATTGATGCCCAAGCAGAACGTGCTGTTCGACCGGATGCGCCGCGCGCGCCCGGAGCAGATCGCCGCCGTGTTGCAGGACGAGCATCCGCAGGCCGCCGCGCTCGCTCTGTCCTACCTCCCGAGCGACGTCGCCGGGCGGGTGCTGCAGGTCATGCCGGAAAGCGTGAAGGCGGACCTGGCCCACCGCATCGCGCGCGCGCAGCCCGTGAGCCCGGAGCTGTTGCGTCGCGTCGAGCACTCGCTGGAGAAGAAGATCATCGTCATGTCGCCGGCCGCCTCGGAGCCCGCCGGAGGCGTGAAGGCCCTGGTGGACATCATCACGCGCGTGGACCGCGAGTCAGAGCGCGTCATCCTCGGTGCACTCGAGAAGACCGACCCGAAGCTGGTGGAAGAGGTCAAGGCGCTCTTGTTCACCTTCGACGACCTGCTCATGCTCAGCGACGTGACGCTGCAACGGGTCCTCCGGGACGTGGAACACAAGGCGGTGGCCACGGCGCTGAAGGGCGCCGCGGAGGACGTGCGCGACAAGATCTTCCGCAACCTGAGCCAGCGCGCCCAAGAGGTCGTGAAGGAAGAGATGGAGCTCATGGGTGCCACCCGGATGCGCGACGTGGAGAATGCGCGCCGGTCGATCGTCTCAATCGTGCGGACGCTGGAGGAAGCCGGCGAGATCACGGTCGTGCGGGGCGAGGAGGAGCTAGTCGCGTAGCGCGCCGCGAGGGGAGACACGGTCCCGGGCGAACGCGGCGCGGGACGGCGCGCCACGAGCCTAGCCCCGGCACGTGCACCGGGCCGCACCGACGTCCGCGTCCCACGACGTCCAACGACGCCTCGCGCACGAACCCGCGTCACTGCTCGACGGGCGCCAACACGATCGCCCTGGACGCCACCCCGGGACGCGGGGACCCCACATGTCCGTACACCCCAGGACCACGTCATCTCATCGTCACGGATGCGCGGCATGGAGGGGCGGGGCGGAGCGATCCACAACCAGCGTCACCCGGCCATCGCCAGCAACCCGGGGAAGCGCGATGCGCTCGGCGGCGTGGTCCGGCATCACGACGGCGAGCGCTGGGAGACGCGGTGGACGCGGGCTGCCACATCCTCCCCGACCGGTATGGTATCCTGATAATTAGACTGGCACCTCTCGCATGGAGCGTCGTACGGCGAGCGGGCCGACGCTTCGCGCGAGGGGACCGTCCCTCGACTTCTCCCGGTGGCGGACCGCTCAAGGCGCGCGTCGCGCATTGGACAGGACGACATGGCTCACACGAGGCATCGCACGAATGCACACGGGTCTGGTCAGTCTGGTCACCAGAGCCCTCCCTCCATCCGCGGCGGGAGCCGATGTTGTTGGACAACAGGACCAGCATGCCACGCGCCCACGCGACCACACCCGTACGCGGGCGTTTGAGGGTTCTCGACCCGGCCTCCTCAGCTCGCGGTTCCAGGACCTCCGGACTCCCCCGATCGCCGGCCACCCGAGGACCGGGCGACGACTCGGTCCGTACATCCACAATCATGAGGACCACGACGGAGAAGCCTCCGGTCACGCGCTCGGTGCGATCCGCCTCCGGAGCCGCCCTGCCGGAGAGGTCCAGCGGTTCATGCCGGGTCGGGCGTGCCTCACCCGCCCCTTCCTCGGGGAGCGCCGGGGGACGCTCCGAGTTCGCGACGCGGCCGCGTGGTGACACCGGAGCGGCTGCTGCCGTTTCGCAAGGCCGCGAAACGGCCCACGGACGCGACCGGAGATCGTGACTTCTTCCGCGGCGAGTTACTGAGCATTGAGGGTCTCGACGCGCTCGCCAAGACCCTGGCCAGCGGCCTGACGCCGTCGCGAAATTCGTCGCGCGCCACGCGACAGTTCTTCTCCAGAATCGAGAGCAATGGCCGGAATCTGCACCGAGCCTACCGCACGCTGGCCGGCAATGCGGGCAGCGCCGAAACCTTCATCCCTGCCTCGGAATGGCTGCTGGACAATTTCCACCTGGTCGAGTCCGCGATGCAGGAAGTCCGGATCAGTCTGCCGCGATCCTACTACCTCCGTCTGCCAAAGATCGGCTCCCAGGACCTGCACAGGACCGCCCGCGTCTACCTGATGGCGCTGGAACTCATCCGCCACAGCGACGGCCGGCTTGATTTGCAGCGACTCACCCGGTTCGTCTCCGCCTTTCAGACGGTGGCGCCCCTCACGATCGGGGAGCTCTGGGCCTGGCCGACGACGCTCAAGGTGGCGCTGATCGAGAATCTCCGGAGACTCGCGGAGGAAATCCTCGCAAGCCGCGCCGCACGCATGGACGCCGATCGGTACCTCGCCGCGTTTGAGGCCACGCCGCCCGAGAGTCCGCCCCCGGAATTCCCGGATGAGCTTCCGACCGCCTATGTCGTGCGTCTCCTGGAACGGGTGCGCGAATTCGGCCCTCGGGTCTCGCAACTGCGCGCTCGACTCGAGGCACGACTCGCCGCGGATGACGTCACGCCCGAGGACGTGATCCACGCCGAGCATCAGAAGCAGGCTGGGTGGCAAGCCTCCATGGGGAACGCGATCACCAGCCTGCGGTTCTGCGCCTCTCTGGACTGGAGCCAGTTCTTTGAGCGCGTGAGCACGGTCGAGCGGATCCTCCAGCGCGACCCGGCCGGCGCGTACGCGAACATGGATTTCGCCAGCCGGGACCGATACCGCAAGGCCGTCGAGGAGATCGCCGACCCAACCGGCGAAGCCCAGATGGGCATCGCGCTGCGGGCCATCGAACGCGCGAGACAGGCGGCCGACCGGACCCCCGGAAACCGCCGGGCGGCGCACGTCGGGTACCATCTGATCGGAGAAGGCCGGAGAGCCCTTGAGACGGACGTCGCCTACCGGTCCAACGTCCGTCAGAGAATGCGCCGGTTCATCGACGCGCACGCGACGCTCGCCTACCTTGGGAGCATTGCGGTCTTGACCGCGCTCGGCGTGAGCCTGACCTGGGCGCCCGGGCGAGGATGGCGCGAAGACGCGTGGATCGCCGGTCTGGCGCTCATCCCCGCCAGCGAGTTCGCGGTCACGCTCGTCCAGTGGTTCGCCGCGGTGCTGGTCCCGCCGCAGCGGCTCCCCCGGCTCGATCTCAGAGGAGGCGTCCCCGAGGAAGGACGGACGGCCGTGATCGTCCCGACGCTGCTCACAAGCGTCGGGCAGGTCGGCAGGCTGCTCGAGCACCTCGAGGTGCAGGCCATCGCCAACGAAGACGCCTGCATCCATTTTGCGATTCTCAGCGACTTCGCCGACGCTCCCGCCGCCGAGATGCCGGAGGATCGCGACATCCTCGCCGCCGCCCGTGCGGGCATTGAGGACCTCAACGCGCGGTACGCGCAGGACCACCCTGGTCGGTTCTACCTGTTCCATCGTGCCCGGCGGTGGAATCCGAGAGAGCGCTGTTGGATGGGCTGGGAACGCAAGCGCGGAAAGATCGAGGAGTTCAACCGCCTCCTCCTGGGCGCCACGGATACGAGTTACCGCGTGCAGATCGGTGACCTGTCCGTGCTCCCCAAGATCCGGTACTGCATCACCCTGGACACCGACACGCGCCTCCCTCGGGATGCCGCGAAGCAGCTCATCGGGATCGCCCTCCACCCGCTGCACTACGCCACCCTCGATCCTCGGACGAAACGGGTGACCGCGGGGTACGGCATCCTGCAGCCCCGGGTCAGCGTGACGATGTGGAGCGCCGCGGGGTCGCTGTTCTCGCGGGTGTACTCCGGCCATACCGGCGTCGACCCGTACACGACGGCGGTCTCGGACACCTACCAGGATCTCTTCGCGGAGGGCATCTACACGGGCAAGGGGCTGTACGATGTGACCGCGTTCACGTCGGCCCTCGACGGCCGCGTCCCCGAGAACTCCCTTCTCTCGCATGATCTCTTCGAAGGGCTCTATGCCCGCCCTGCGCTCGTCTCCGACGTGGAAGTCGTCGACGAGTATCCCTCCAGCGTCCTCACGCACGGGCGCCGTCAGCACCGATGGGTCCGCGGAGACTGGCAGATCCTCCCGTGGCTGTTCCCCTGGGTCCCCGGGCGACACGGGATCGAGCGGAACCACCTGCCGATCATCAGCCGGTGGAAGATCCTCGACAATCTGCGCCGGAGCCTCGTGTCGCCATCGCTCGTGATCTTCCTGGCCGCCGCCTGGACCGTGCTCCCGGGCCCCGCGTTGGCGTGGACGCTGGCGGCGCTGACGGTCATGGCGTTCCCGCTCTACCAGGCCCTCGAACGACTCAACCGCGGGCCCGAGTTCCGCCAACCGTGGGGGGTCTTCCTCAGGGACGTTGGGCAGGGGCTCAGTACCGCCGTGGCCCAGCTCATCATCGAGATCACCCTCCTGGTCTACCAGTCGTACCAAAACGTGCATGCGATCGGGGTCACCCTGACGCGACTGTGGACCGCCCGAGGGCGGTTGCTGGAGTGGGAAACGGCGGCACGAGCCGCTCGCGTCGTTCGGGGATACGGCGTCGCACAGTTCCTCCGCGAGATGGGCATCAGCCCCCTGGTCGCGCTCATCCTGCTGTGGATCGTGCTCGCCACCCGTCCCAGCGCGGTGGCGGTCGCCGCCCCGTTCCTGCTCCTGTGGTTCGCCGCCCCCGTCATCGCGCATCGGTTGAGCCGTCCCGTCGTCGTGCGGCGTGTGGAGCTCAGCCCGGCCGACCGGCGGGAACTCCGGCGCGCCGCCCGAAAGACCTGGCGATATTTCGAGACGTTCATGGGGGCCGAGGACCACGGCTTGCCGCCGGACAACTACCAAGAGGCGCCGGACGAGTCCGTGGCCCACCGCACGTCGCCGACGAATATCGGCCTGGGGCTGCTCTCGACGCTGGCCGCGTACGATCTCGGGTACATCTCGGCGCAGGCGCTGGTCGAGCGGCTCGAGCGCGCCGTGGGGACGATCGAGGCCCTCGAGCAGTTCGAAGGGCACCTCTTGAACTGGTACGATTCGCTGACCCTGGCACCGCTTTCGCCACGCTACGTCTCGACGGTGGACAGCGGCAACTTGGCCGGGGCGTTGATCGCGCTGACCCACGGCCTGCGCCAGGTCGCCGACACCCCCCGGGATCCCGCCGAGCGGCGTGAGGCGTGCCGTGATGTCGCGGCGCTGCTGCTCGCAAGCCTGACCGCCTTCGCGGCGAGCGGCCCGGGGTCGGAGGATCGCGTCGATGGACTGCGGCGCCACGTCGAAGGGATTCGGGATGCCCTCGCCGAGACGCGTGGGCCGGCGGCGACGCTCGCGGACCTGTCCGACCGCGCGACGGCGCTCGACGAGGCGGCCGCGCGCGTGGAGACGGCCTGGGCCGCCTCGCCGGAGCGGGACGACGTCCTGTTCTGGACACGACGCCTCGCCGAGACACTGGCTTCCGACGCCAGCGGGGACACCGACCAGACCCTCGCCCCACGGCTCCGGGAGCTGGCGGGCAGGGCCTCCGCGCTGGTGGACGCCATGAACTTTGCGGTCCTGTACAGCTCACAGCGCAAACTCTTCGCGATCGGCTACCGCCTCCCCGACGCGGAGGGCCCGGGCCGGTACGATCCGTCGTTCTACGACCTGCTGGCCTCCGAGGCGCGGCTCGCCAGTTTCATCGCGATCGCGAAGCGCGATGTTCCACAGGAGCACTGGTTTCATCTCGGACGCGCGCTGGTCAGCGCGGGCGGGCGCCCGACGCTCGTCTCGTGGAGCGCGTCGATGTTTGAGTACCTCCTGCCCCTCTTGCTCACGCGGACGTACCCGGGGACGCTGCTCGACCAGACGTACCGGAACGTCGTGCGTGTCCAGATGCGCTACGCGAAGGCCCGCGGGGTCCCCTGGGGCATCTCGGAGTCGGCGTTCAACTACCTCGACCGCGCAGGGCACTATCAGTACAAGGCCTTCGGCGTGCCCGGGCTGGGGTTGAAGCGCGGCCTGGCCGATGACCTGGTGATCTCGCCCTACGCCACGGCGCTCGCCGCGCTGATCGACCCGAAACAGGCGGTGCGGAACCTGCGGCGTCTCTCCAAGGCGGGGCTGGACGGGCGCTACGGCTACTACGAGGCGATCGACTATACGACGCCCGACCCCTTCGACACGAGCGGGCCGGCGGATGGACGGCACGGCCACGCGACGGGGGCGATCGTCAAGACCTTCCTGGCCCACCATCAGGGCATGTCCTTCGTCGCCCTGGCGAACGTACTCCGCCAGTTCACCATGCAGGCACGGTTCCACGCGGATCCAAAGGTGCAGGCGACGGAGTTGCTGCTGCAAGAGCGGCTGACCCACAATTACCCCATTACCGAGGCCAAGCCCGCGGAGGCGACGCCCGCGGGGCCAGCCGAGACCGGGGGCGCGGTCCGCCGATTCCGGACGCCGCACACGCCGTCCCCCGAGGCGCACCTGTTGTCCAACGGCGCGTATACGGCGATCGTCACCAACGCGGGGGGCGGCGCGTCGATGTGGCGGGGTCTGGCCGTGACGCGCTGGCGGGAAGACCGCACGCGCGACCTCGGAAGCCAGTTCATCTACCTCCGAGACGTGCGCACCGGGTCGGTCTGGTCCGCGGCGTACCATCCCGTGGACACGGCACCGGACGAGTACCTCGTCACCTTTCTCCCCGACAAGGCCGTGTTTCGGCGCCGCGAGGCCGAGATCGAGACGCAGTTGGAGATCACCGCCTCCTTCGAAGACGACGTCGAAGTGCGCCGGCTGTCGGTGACCAATACGAGCGACCGGGCCCGCGAAATAGAAGTCACGAGCTATGTGGAGCTCGCGCTGGCGCCCCCCGCGGACGACTTGGCCCACGCCGGGGTCGGGAAACTCTTCCTCGAGACCGAGTATCTGCTGGCGAGCGCGGCGCTGCTGTGCGGGAAGCGATCCCATCTCGCCGGCGAATCGGGCCCCTGGGCCGTGCACGTGCTCGCCACCGAAGGATCGATGCAGGGCCGGATCGAGTGGGAAACGGATCGGGCGGAGTTCCTGGGGCGAGGACGCGGGCCGGACAATCCCATCGCCCTCGACGGGCGAGCCCTGTCGGGCGCGACGGGCGCGGTGCTCGATCCCGTTGCCTGCCTGCGGCAGCGCATCCGTCTGGCACCGGGCGGGGTCATCCGCCTGGCGTTCTCAACCGGAATGGCGCCGACCCGCGAGGCGGCTGTGGCGCTCGCGGAACGCTATCACGATCCGGCGGCCGCCGCGCGCGCCTTTGCGCTCGCGATCACGCACGCTCGCATCGAGCTCCGCCACTTCGCGCTCACCCCCGACGAGCTGCAGCAGTTCCTGCGGCTGGCCTCGCGTGTCCTCTACGCCGCTCCCTCGCTGCGCGCGGACCCGGCCGAGCTGGCACGCAACACGCTGGGACAACCCGAGCTGTGGCGGCACGGGATCTCCGGGGATCTGCCGATCGTGCTCGTGCGGGTGTTGGATGAGGACGCGCTCCCGCTGGTGCAAAGCGTCCTGAAGGCGCAGGAGGTCTGGCGCCTGAAGGGGCTGAGCGCCGACGTCGTGATCCTGAACGACCACCAGATCGGCTACCGCGACGAAGTCCACAAGCAGCTGGAGACGCTGCTGGACAGCGGTTCGTGGGCGGCATGGAAGGGCCGTCCCGGCGGCGTCTTCCTGCTGCGCGGCGACGGCCTGAGCGAGCCCGGCCGCCTGCTGCTCGCCGCAGCAGCGCGCGCGGTCCTGAACGGCGATCGCGGCGATCTCGCGAGCCAGCTCGACGCGCCGGACCCGGAACCGGTGTGGCCGCCCGCCTTCGTTCCGCGCCGTCGACCCGAGGCGAAGGCGTCGGGGGCCGTCGCCCCGGCTCCCGAGGTGCCGCCGTTCACGCTCGCCAACGGGCTGGGCGGCTTCACGCACGGAGGCCGCGAGTACGTGGTGGTGCTCGACGGCGATCAGGAGACCCCGATGCCGTGGGCCAACGTGCTCGCGAACCCGGGGTTCGGCAGCGTGGTGACGACCTCGGGGGCGTCGTTCAGTTGGGCCGGGAACAGCCGGGAGCACCGGCTGACGCCGTTCGCGGGTGATCCCGTCACCGATCCGACCGCGGAGGCCGTCTTCCTGCGCGACGACGACACCGGCGAGACGTGGACCGCCACACCCGGCCCGATGCGCCGCCAGGGGCACAGCGGACGCTGGCTGGTGTGGCACGCCGCCGGGATGACACGGTTCTCGCACGCCACGCCCAGCATCACCCAAGATTTCACCGTCTTTGTGCATCCGGACGACCCGGTGAAGTTCTCGCTGCTCACGCTCACGAACCATGGCGAGCGACCGGTGAGCCTCAGCGTCTTTGCCTATAACGAATGGACACTCGGGCCGCCGCGGGTCGGCGAGCAGCTCCACGTGGTGACCGAGGCCGACCTCGGGCGGCAAGCGGTGCTGGCGCGCAACGCCTACAACCAGGTGTTCGGCGGCATCAGCTTTGCCGCGATGAGCGAAGTCCTGGTCTCGGCCTGCGGGGACCGGCTCGAGTTCCTGGGAAGGAACGGCTCGCTGGCACGGCCCGCGGCGCTCCGCCGCGCCCGCTTGTCGGGACGGTGCGGCGCGGGGCTAGATCCGTGCGCTGCCCTCCACACACGGATCGCGTTGAGGCCGGGGGAGACACGGCGCCTCCTGGTGCTCCTCGGGCAGGGGCACGACCGGGAACACGCCGACGCGTTGATGCGGCGTCACGGCACCGTGGAAGCCGCGGAGGCCGCCGCCGAAGCGGTCCGGGCACGCTGGGATGAGGTGCTCGGCACCGTGCAGGTCCACACGCCCGATGACTCGTTCGACGTCATCATGAACCACTGGCTGCTGCACCAGGCGCTGAGCTCCCGGCTGTGGGCACGCACGGGATATTACCAGCCCGGCGGCGCGTATGGGTTCCGCGATCAGCTGCAGGACGTGATGGCCCTCGCGCTCGCCCGGCCCGATCTCTTCAGGGAGCACCTGCTCCGGGCCGCCGGTCGGCAGTTCGTCGAAGGAGATGTCCAACACTGGTGGCATCCGGAGACGGGGGCGGGCACACGGACCCGGTGCTCGGATGATCTGCTCTGGCTCCCCTACGCGGTCGCGCACTACGTGGAGACCACCGGAGATCGGGCCGTGCTCCAGACCGCGGTGCCGTTCTTGGAGGCGCCCCCCCTTGAGCCGGGGCAGGAGTCCGCGTACGGTGTGCCCCAAGTCTCCGCCCAGAGCGGCACGCTGTACGAGCATTGCCTGCGGGCGATCGACCGCGCGTCCACGGCCGGCGCGCACGGCCTGCCCCTCATCGGCACCGGGGACTGGAACGATGGGTTGAATCGGGTTGGGTACCTGGGGAAGGGAGAGAGCGTCTGGTTAGGGTGGTTCCTGTACGCGGTGCTGGGACGCTTCGCGCCCCTGTGTGACGCGCAGGGCGACAGCGGCCGGGCCGCCGGGTACCGGAGCGCGGCCGTCCAACTCGCGCGCGTCCTCGAGCTGGCGTGGGATGGGGACTGGTACCTGCGGGCCTACTTCGACGACGGAACGCCGCTCGGGTCGGCGCAGAGCGAGGAGTGCAAGATCGACGCGATCGCGCAGGCCTGGGCGGTGCTCTCCGGAGCGGCACCCGCTGGGCGCGCCGAGCGGGCCATGGACGCGGTGCGCACCTTCCTGATCGATCGCCGAGATGGCGTCATTCTGTTGCTGACGCCTCCCTTTGACAAGACCGCGCACGACCCCGGGTACATTAAGACCTACGTGCCCGGCATCCGCGAGAACGGAGGCCAGTACACGCACGGGGCCGTGTGGACCGCGATGGCGATCGCGAAGCTCGGGTACGGGGACGAGGCGGTCGAGCTGTTTCACATGATCAACCCCATCACCCATACGCGGTCCCGCGACCACGCGGCACGGTACAAAGTGGAGCCCTACGTCGTCGCGGCGGACGTCTACACCCATCCGCTTCACCTGGGGCGGGGCGGCTGGACGTGGTACACGGGATCGGCAGGATGGATGTATCGCCTGGGGCTCGAGAGCATCCTCGGGCTCACGCGGCACGGCTCCGCGTTCGCGCTGGACCCGTGCATCCCCGCCTCCTGGCCCGGCTACTCGATTACCTGGCGCTTCGGGCGCACCCCCTACGAGATCACCGTGACGAACCCGGAACGGCACACCCACGGGATCGCCGAGGCCCTCCTGGACGGCCACGCCGTCGCCCCGTCCGCGATCCCGCTGGTGGACGACGGCATGCGCCACGAGGTCCGCATCGTGATGGGGGCGCCCGGCGATGCCGGCCTGCACCAATCGTCGACGCCCATCCCGAACGCGTGAGCCCGCCGTCCCGGCGCGCGCGGCAACGACCACCACCAAGACCCGCACCGTCGATGAGCTCCGCCGGTGGCCCTACGCGGGTCGCGCACCGCGGCGCAGGCGGCCGGCGGCCAGGAGCACCCCCGCCGCGACGACGAGCGCGGCCCCGTAGAAGACGACCGGGAGCCCCAGCCCGACGATCAGCGCGCCTCCGGCGGGGCCGGCGATTCCCGCGAGGTAGAGCGGGAGGTATACGAGGTTGAGCGTCGCCGACCGACGTTCCGCCGGGACTTCGACGACCAGCAGCCCGAAGACCATCGCGCTCACCGCCGCGCTGCACGCCGCCACCGCGCCGCTGGCGACGGCGAGCCAGAACACGGTCGGCGCGGCCGGCAGCCAGGCCAGCGTCACCCCCGCGCCGACGAGCGCCGCGATCAATACCGGGCGAAAGCCGATGCGGTCGCCGACCACACCGGCAACGGGCGAGATGACCCCGCCGACGAGCGCGGACGTGCCCACCACGAGCGCAATCGCGCTCGCGAGCCCCGCCTGACTCCCGCTCACGCGCTCCACGACGAGGGGCAGAAACGGCCACGCCATCTGCCGGGCGAGCAGCACGCACCCAAAGAGGGTGAACAGACGGCGCGTGACGGTGTCCATAAAGACGCCCTGCATCGCGGCGCGCGCCAGCGCCACGACTGACCCGACCGGCACGGTCGCCGGACGGACTTCGCGCAGGCAGACGGTGAGCATGACGGCGCTCGCGACCGAAAGCGCCGACGACAGCCAGTACACCGCCGCGATCGAGGTGTGCAGGTGGTCCAGGAGCAGCCCCCCCACGGCCGGGCCTGCGGCGAGCCCGATTGCAGACATCGCGCCAAACACCGCCACGGCGGTCCCCAGGCGGGCCCGCGGGGTCACGTCGCGGACCGTGGCCAGCATGACCCCCGTGTTCCCGAGTTGGAACCCCACGAGCAGCAGGCTGCCGGCGAGCTGCCATGGGTGGCGGCTCAGCGCGACCAAGCCGAACACCAGCGCCTCGACGGCCGCGCTGCGGGCGATCACCAGTTTTCGGGTGTACTTGTCCGCCAGCACGCCCCAGACCGGCACGAGGGGCAGGCCGAAGATGAATACGAGCGCGTTGAGGAACCCCACCCAGCGCGGGATCTCCGCGGCGGGCAACCCCATCGCCTTGAGATCGAGCGGCAGAAACGCGCCGATCTGGCTGATGCCAAACGTCTCGATCACGGACGTGATCGAGAAGAGCGCGAGCACGATGGTCCAGGACTGCGGGGTCGTCGTCCCTCCTCGGCGGTGCGCCTCCACGTCGCCTCCTGCGCATGGACCTCGTTCTGATGCCCACCCAGCAATCCCAGACGTGCCAACGGACCGGCGACGCGGACACGGCGCCGGAGACGATCATCGTGGCGGGACGCGCTGGCCCGCACGTCGCGTCACGTGCACGACTGCGGCGGACGCGGCGTGCCGACGTCCGTGCGCGACACACGAACGGCTACAGGACGGGGCGGCCTGGGATCGGCAGCGCGGCGTCCGACGCGACCGGACGGCTACGGCTGTCGGACCTTGCCCTGGTTGGCCACCGCCTCCATCGCCTGTTTCACCCGCTCCTGATCTCCCAAGTAGTAGTGACGGAGCGGCTTCAGGGCGTCGTCCAATTCGTACACCAGCGGGATCCCGAGCGGAATGTTCAACTCAAGAATGTCCTTCTCGGACACACCGTCCAGGTATTTGACCAAGCCGCGCAGGCTGTTGCCGTGCGCCGCGATGAGCACCCGCCGCCCCGACTGGACCGTGGGCGCGATCACCTCGTGCCAGCACGGCAGCGTGCGCGCGACCGTATCCTTGAGGCATTCCGTCAAGGGAACCTGCTCCTTGGCGAGAGACTGATAGCGGGGATCCTTCCCCGGGTAGCGGGGATCGCTGAGATCCAGGGCCGGCGGTCGCACATCGTAACTCCGTCGCCAGATCTTCACCTGCGGTTCGCCGTACTTCGCGGCCGTCTCAGCTTTGTTGAGCCCCTGCAGCGCCCCGTAGTGCCGTTCGTTCAGGCGCCAGTCGCGCTGCACGGGGATCCACATCAGGTCCATCGTGTCCAGCACGATCCACAGCGTGCGTATCGCCCGCTTCAACACGGACGTGAACGCCACGTCGAAAGTATGGCCCTCCTGCTGGAGCAGCGCGCCGGCGTCCGCGGCCTCTCGCCGCCCTTGCTCGGAGAGGTCGACATCGGTCCAGCCCGTGAACAGATTTTCCTTGTTCCAGACACTCTCTCCGTGACGAAGGAGAACGAGCTTGTGCATCGCACGACCTCCCGAACTGTGCAATCGATTTGGACCCGCGCGGCGCGGTCCCGTGCTGTTGCGGCGCGCGGGGATCTCGGGATCGTCGCCGATCCCGACTTCAGTGTACCGCACCACACGGGGTTCCGGCAGGGGTCCGCGCCAGCGGCCCCGTCGCGTGCTTGGGCACGGTCCGTGGACACGCGCTGGATACCGTGACCTGAATCTGGCGCGTGCCACGAAGGTACGCCGCCCGCAGGTGACGGGCCCTCGTCGTCAAACTCTTCGGAAGCGAGGTGAGACCGATGCGACGAGTGTTGGCAGCCGCCCTGCTGTTGGCGTTGATCCCGTGGACCGGGGCAGAAGGCCGTCCATCCCCAATCGTGATCGGAGCGATCTACCCGACCGGCGGCCCGCAGGCCGGCCCGGGAGCGGGGACCGACGAGTACGACGGACTTCGATTGGCCGCCGACTACGTGAACGCGCACGGCGGCGTCAACGGGCGCCCCGTCGAGCTCCGGCTCGCCCCCGCGAACTCGTCGGACGCCGCCCCCGGCGCGGTCGCGCAACTCGCCGAGAGCGGCGTCACGACCATCGTCGGCACGTACGGCAGCGTGATCGCCCGCCCCGCCGCCGAGACGGCCGCCCGCTTGGGGGTCGTCTATTGGGAGACCGGCGCAGTTGGGGCGATCGGAGCGCACGCGGCTCCCGGAGTGCATTTCTTCCGCGTGGCCCCGAGCGGATCGGTCCTGGGCAGACAGGCGGTCGACTTCGTTCGCGACCAGCTCGCGCCGCGTCTGCACCACGGTGCGCCGCTTCGGTACACCGTCGCCTACGTGGACGATGTGTTCGGCAGAGCCGAGGCACAGGGAGAAGTGACGGAGATCCAACGGTCCCGACTCCCGCTCGCGGCCACGCTGCCCTACGACCCGTGGCACGCAGACTACGCCGCGTTGGCCGCGAGGATCGCTCGGGCGCACACCGATGTCTTGATCGTGGCCGCGTACATGGAAAACGCCGTGGCGCTCCGTCAGGCGATCCTGCGCGCCCACGTGCCGCTGGCGATCAATATCGGCGGGTGTTCCGCCTACATCATGCCGGAGTTCGGCCAGCGTCTGGGGCGCGACGCCGTGGGGGTCTTCTCGTCCGACAAGACCGGGGACCTCCTCCCGACGAGCGCCTTGACCCCGGCCGCGGCGCAACAGCTGATCTGGGCCCGCCAGCAGTTTCAGCGGCAGCACGGACACCCGCTATGGGAACCGGCGCTGTCCGGGTTCGCCGGAGGACTCGCGCTGTTCCAAGACGTCCTCCCCCGGGCCGCCGACCTTTCCCCGGCCGCGGTGGCGGCGGCGGCCCAAGCCGCCACGCTCCCGATCGGCGCGTTGCCGAACGGCGCCGGGCTCGCGTTTGGCGCCGCGGGAACGCCGGTCGCCGGAGAAAATCAGCGGGCCGCGAGCGTCATTTGGGAGTGGGTCGCCCCGTACACGCGGGCGCTCGTCTGGCCCCCAGCGCTCGCGACCCACCCGATCGTGCTGCCGTAGGGCGGGTTCGCCCGGACGCGGGCGCGCGCCGGCCCGGCGGGGATGGGCGTGCCGCCATTCGGACGCCGCCGCCGCGACGCCGAACGCACGAGCCCGCCGTGCTGCTCAGCGCCACACCTGTGAGAACAGCCGGAGCAGGTTTCCGCCGAGAATCTGTTGCACGTGCGTTTCCGTGTAGCCTTTGCGAAGCAGCGCCTCGGTGAGGCGGGGCAGCAGATCGGTCGAATGCAGGCCGTCGACGAAGCGGGTCTCGAAGCCAAACCACGCGCCGAGGCTGCCGGTCACTTCCGGGTACAGGCCGGGCCGCCCAAACATGCGCTCCCACTCTTCCTTCGTCGCGCTGTTGGCGCTGTGGTCGGTTCCGATGCCGACATGGTCGATGCCCATCAGATCGACGGCGTAGTCGATCGCGGTGGTCAGGTTGTCCAGGGTCGGCCGGCCTGCGCCCGGCACCGCGTTCATCGGCGACCACGGACAGACGCCCAGCACTCCGCCCCGGGCCGCGAGCGCGCGAAGGACGGCGTCGGGCTTGTTTCGCGGATTCTGGACGACACCCCAGGGGTTCGAGTGGGTGACGGCGACGGGGCGCTCGGACGCGTCGATCGCCTCGCGGGTCGTGCGCACGCCGCAATGCGACAGGTCGACGAGCATCCCGACCTGGTTCATGGCCCGGATCACCTGAACGCCGAACTTGCTCAGCCCCGCGTCCGCCGCTTCGGTGCACCCGTCGCCGATGAGATTGCGCTCGTTGTAGGTCAGTTGCATGACGCGCACGCCCAGCGCGTGCAGCGCCCACACGTGCCCGATCCGGTCGTGGACCGGCCGGGCGTTTTGCAGGCCGAGGGTGATCCCCACGCGGCCAGATGCCTTCGCGGTGTGGATGTCGTCGATCTCCTTCACCAGCAGGTAGCAGTCGCTGAGCGCCGTCACGGCCGCGACCACGCGCGCCAGGTCCACGACCGTGTCGCTCAGATCCTGGTCGATGTGCGCGGCGGTCAGGTTGACCGCCGAGACGCCGCCCGCCCGAAATCGCTCGTACTGCTCGCGGGTGACGGGCGACGTGTTCAAACCGTCCACCACGGTCGTCCGGTCGTGCAGGGTTGCGGCCGCCGGGTCGATCTTCTCGCTGGGGGTACGCGGGACCATCGGGGACCTCCTTGGTTCAGGCGTTTGCCGTCGCGCTTCGGTGACTCGTGAGCTAGCGTAGCAGGAAACCCGGGTGTTGGCTAGAACGATTACACGCAACGATGTCGGCTGTTTCGCTTGAAATTTCGATCAGATACTGGTATCGTTTACACAGATGCGCATCACGATCCACGACGTTGCGGCGCGGGCGGGCGTGTCCACCGCGACCGTCTCGCGGGTGCTCAGCGAATCCGGGCCGGTGTCGACGCGGTCCCGCCGCAAAGTGCTGGCGGCCGTCAAAGCGCTCGGATACCGGCCGAACGCCATCGCCACGAGCCTCCGCCAACGCCGGACGTTCACGGTCGGCATGCTCGTGCCCGACATCACCAACCCGTTCTTCTCCGGGGTCGCCCAGGCCGTCCACCGCGTGCTGTTCGGCCAGGGCCTGTCGTTGCTCCTCGTCGACACCGACCACTCCATTGACGCGGAGCGCCGTTTCGCCTATCACTTCGAGGCGCGGAGAGTGGACGGGCTGATCGTCATTTCCAACGACTCGTCGTCCGCGTTCTGCGAGGAACTGGCGGGCCGGGTGCCGGCGATCGTCCTCGTCGACCGGCCGCGAAGCGACCGGCTCGACAGCGTCCGGGTCGACAATCACGCGGGCGCGCTGCAGGCCGTGGCCCACCTGGCGACGCGAGGCCGGCGCAAGCTGGCGATCGTGTCCGGCCCGATGTCTCTGCTGTCCAGCCGGGAGCGCCTCGAGGGGTTCCGCGCCGCGCTCCAGCTCCACAACCTGCCGGGACTCCCGCGGTACGAAGCCGTCACCGGCTTCTCAGTCGAACAGGGCGTCGCCGAGACGCGGCGGCTGCTGGAGCTCGCCGACCCTCCCGACGCGATCTTCGCCGGCAACAACACGCTGGGTATTGGGGCGGTCAGCGCCATCAAGGCCCTGGGGAAGCGCATCCCAGAGGACGTCGCGCTCATCATCTTCGACGATCTTTATCTTGCGGAGGCCGCGGATCCTCCGCTCACCGTCATCGCGCAGCCCGTGACGGACATCGCAACGACGGCGGCCGGCCTCCTGCTCGAGCGCCTGCAACATCCGTCCGGATGGAGCCCGAAGGAAATTCTGCTGCGGCCGCAGCTGATCTTGCGGCGGTCGACGTAGGGAGCGCGGAGGCCGGGAGAGGGACGCGGCTGCGCGTGGACGCGACGACACGATTGGCGATGCGGAGGGCGAGCGAGATCGTGCAGGACGAGTCACACTGGAGGAGGAGGATGCTATGTCGAGAACACGGACGCCGATAAACGAGGCGCTACGGGCGCGGGCGGCACGCGTGCACGCGCGCGCGATCGTGATCGATGGGATGTGCCCGGATCACATCGCACATCCGCACTCGACGCTGCGGTTCAACGAGCCCTACCTGCAGCGGCTCTTCGACGGAGGGATCACCGCGTTCAACCAGGCCGGCGCGTCCGCCCGCACGTTCAAAGAGGCCGTCAAACTGGTGCGCACGTGGCAGCACCGCGTGGCCCACACCTCGGACAAGGCCGTCTTCGTCACCCGGGCGGACGACATCCGGCGCGCCAAGGCGGAGAGCAAGGTCGGCGTGATCGTCGGTACGCAGGACCCGGCGATGATCGAGGACGACACCGACTACATCGAACCGCTCTACCGGACGGGCGTACGGATCCTGCAGATCACCTACAACGAGCGAAGCCTGCTCGGCGACGGATGCCAGGAGCGAGTCCAGGGCGGGCTGACCGACTTCGGCATCGCCGCCGTGGAGGAGATGAACCGGGTGGGCATGATCGTCGACGTGTCGCACGCGGGCGAGGCCACGGCCCTGGAGGCGACCCAGGTGTCCCGCGCGCCGGTGATCATTTCGCACTCGGCGTGCCGGGCGCTGCGCGACAACCCGCGTAGCGCGAGCGACGAGCTGATTCGGGCCATGGCCAAGACCGGGGGGGTCATGGGCATTTGCTTCCTCCCGTTCATCCTGAACGCGGACGGTCGAACCACGGCAACGCTCGAGGACCTGCTGCGCCACATCGACCACGTCGTCGATCTCGTGGGCGTCGACCACGTCGGCTTCGGCTCGGACCTGACCGAAGAAATCGACCCGACGGAGATGATGACGGAGACCGGCGAGCTCGGACAGTTGCTGAACCGGCCGTACAAGCCGTCGGTGTATCCTCCGCTCCCCTGGATCTTCCCCGAGGAGGCGAACTCGATGGCGAAATGGGGGAACCTGACGCTCGGCCTCCTCGCGCGCGGCTACTCGGACGAGGAGGCGGCGAAGATCATGGGCGGGAACTGGGTGCGGGTCTACGGTGACGTGT
>Ga0209415_10003669_pt1 | contig 28583 bp, 24 predicted proteins | sample PeaSoiSIISIP2007_FD_187696 | JGI IMG/M metagenome (GOLD analysis project Ga0209415, IMG submission 187696) | Peat soil microbial communities from Weissenstadt, Germany - SII-SIP-2007 (SPAdes) (version 2) | ecosystem: Environmental > Terrestrial > Soil > Wetlands > Peat | place: Germany... | reverse complement strand
CGGTCAGCAATCGGGCACGGGCACGGGCACGGGCAGGGGCACGGGAAGGGGCTGAGGGTGAAGCTTCGCTCGGCGGCAGTCCCACCCCCGGAAGGCGGTGCGACGGAACCTCCGCCCCCACGGGCTGTCAGCGCTTCTTCCGATGGCCGCCCAACCGACTTTCGCCGCACCCTCCCCTCGCCCGGCCCGCCCTGCTATCCACGCCGAGGTGTCCCCCCCCGAGCCGGTCCTCATCCCGGACCTCCTGCACCCCACCCCGATGCGCCGGATTGACGCGGCCGCGACCAAGCTCGCCATCTCCCTCGCGTTCGCGAGCGGCGTGTCTGGAGGGCTGTTCGGCGACGCGCTGGACCGCGCAACCGTGGCGCCATCGACGTGGGAGCCTCGGTCGTTCGCGAGCGATCTCTTCCTCGCGAGCTTCGTCCAGCGGTGCTTCACCATACGCCACGGGACGGAGGAGGCCGCGCTCTCGAGGCACCACCTCACGAACCTTCTCGCAAACCCGCCCGCGGACGTCGCCGTCGTCCACCACCGGCGCGCCATCGTCGCGGAGCTCGCGGGGTCCCCCGCGCTCCGTCGCGAGCTCGACAAGCTTTACCAGGCAATCTGCCGGCTGCGGACCCTCCTCGAGGGGGCGACCGGCATCGGGAAGTGGGACGCGAACCGGCGCCAGCTCGACATCCTCGTCGTCGTGAAGGAGATCCTCGACGGCATGGCCGGCGGCTTCGGCGAGGCCCGGTCCGGCCTGGCGCGCCTCGCGGCGTTCGGACGGCGCGTCCAGGCAGAGGAACCGTACCGCTCGCTCGCCGATCTCCTCCGATATGACGAGGAGCTCGCCACGCTGAACCTCAAGGTCTCGGTCGGCGCCGACGGACGCATCCGCGCCTTCGAGGTGCTCTCGGTGCAGGAGGACGCGAAGAACCCCTTCGTGAGCTCGCCCTGGAAGCGCTGGCTCGGAAAGATCGAGCTGTTCCTCCGCGGTTTCAGCTTCGGCGAGGGCGAGGTGATGGCGCGGCTGATCGACGCCGTCTTCGAAGGGCTCGTCGACGAGATCGTGCCCCTCGTGCAGCTCATGGGGGATCTCGAGCTTTACCTTGGCGCGCTCGGCTTCGTCGACCGCGCAGCGGCCGCAGGGCTCGCGATGTCGCTTCCGGAGCTCGTCCGTTCGACCGAGGGCCGCCTGCTCGAACGGCTCTGGAACCCGCTGCTCCTCGCCCACGAGGTCACGCCCATCCCGTGCGACCTCGCGACCGACCGGCACGACACGACCGTGCTGGTCACCGGGCCCAATTCGGGCGGCAAGACGCGGCTCCTCCAGTCCATCGGGCTCGCCCAGGTCCTCGCGCAATCCGGACTGATGGTGCCGGCGCGCTCCGCTCGCCTCGCGCTCGCGCCCGCGCTCGTCGTGTCACTCATCGAGGAGACGAAGGCCGACCAGACAGAGGGGCGCCTCGGCACGGAGCTCGTGCGCATCCGCGGGCTCTTCGAGCGCCTCCCGCCCGGAGCGATGGTGATCATGGACGAGCTGTGCTCCGGGACGAACCCGTCCGAGGGGGAGGAGATCTTCGAGCTCGTCGTGAAGATGCTCGCGCGACTCACTCCACAGGCGTTCATCACGACGCACTTCCTGGCGTTCGCGGCGCGGCTCGAGCGCGAGGGGAAGATCACGGCGCTGCGCTTCCTGCAGGTCGAGCTCGGGCCCGAGCACAAGCCGACCTACCAGTTCACCCCGGGAGTCGCGCGGACGTCGCTCGCGGGGCACGCGGCGGCGCGGCTCGGCGTGACGGGCGAGCAGCTCATGTCGCTCATCGATCGCAACGTGGCGCTCGCGAACGCCGGCGCCGGCAAGCGCGGAGTCTGACGCACGATGGCGACGTTCTTGACGACCGCGAAGATGGCGCCCGAGCTCGCCGCACGCGTCGACGACAGCGTCCACGGCCGCCATCGCCATGGTCGGCCACGCCGCGCGCGCTCGGGGGCCCGCCTGGTGTCGCTCGTGAGGCTTGCCATGGCGCTCGCGCTCGCGTCCCTGGTCGGGACGGTGCTCCACTTCCAGCGCGAGGATCGCCTCGCGCTCGAGCGGACGCGCGCGTCGCTGCTCGACGCCGTTCGGCGCCCGAGCGCGGCCCTGACGGACAACGATCGCCGGAAGATCGCGGTGATCGAGGACTGGCTCGGTCGATTTGCGGGAATCTACGAGGGGGACTTCGTCGCCGATGAGCTCCGCGCACCTCACGGCCTCGACGCCGCGCTCCGTCGCGACGCCGTCTACGTCCGCGGGCCTATCGCGGCGTTCGCGCCCGCGGGCGCCGTCGCTGCCGCTGCCGCGGTGTCCTCGAAGGACTCGTTCGTCAGGTGCCTCGTCGATCCCCCAGCGTCTCGAGCCGAGAAGGCGATGCTCGCGAGGGTGCTCGCGTCGGGCGCAGACGACGGCAACACCGCCCACGTGCAGAGGCTCGACGACGGCGAGGTGACGCTCCCCATCCTGCTCTCGGCATGGAGTCAAGCCGTGGCTTCCGCGTCGGACGCGGCGACCCTCGCGGCGCGGAGGAGGCAGCTCGAGAAGGCGCCAGTCGAGCGCGGGGTCTTGGCGCTCAAGTCCGAGGTGCTGCTCGTCGCGATGGACGAGCCAGGGACCGGGAAGGGACCGACCGAGCTCGACGGAGAGCGCGCCCACGACGTCCGCGTCGGCGTCGTCGATCTTGCCGCCGCGCGGGTGCTGCTCCGCGTGCGACGGCACGTCGACCCGACATGGGTCTCCGAGGCGAGGCGGCCGGTCTACGCGAGCGCGCTCGACGGGTGCGCCCTCGCCCTCGACGTGCGCGAGAGGGTCACGGCTCGATAGCGCGCGGCCGCTCAGTTGAGGGCCCACCCCAAGCGGTGATACCAAAGGGATGGCAGGTCATCCGCTCCCCGATGGATTCTCCGCCCCTCGCCCAAGCGCTCACGCGCGCGAAAGAGGCTCTCTACACCGGGAGGCTGACATTGTGTCGCCCGAGCGGCGAGGCGTACACGCTGACGATCGCCTCGGGACGCCCGCTCCGCGTCGACATCGGCCCGGACAGGATCCCGCCGGGTGGCAAGCTCATGCTGCTCGATCGCGTCCGGCAGTCCGTGCTGACCGACGAGCTGTCGCCGGAGGATGCCAGCGATCCGGTGGCGCGCGCCAAGCACGCGACGCGCCTGCTCACGCGGATCCTGAGGCTCCCTGGCGAGTGCGCGTTCGACCCCCCGCTCCGCACGCTGGCGCCACACCCGCGCTCGACGATGCCGACGCTTCCGGAGGTCACTCCCACGTCGCACCGTCCGCACGTCTCGTCGCCGAGCGACCCGCTCCAGCCCGAGTCATCGAGCCCGCCCCCATCGTTCAGGCGCCGGATCTCCGTCCCCGCGGATCCCGACTCCGCACCGACGTCCGCGTCGCCGCGGCCGCGCGTCGCGATCCCGCCGGAGGCCGCAGCCGCACACTCGACGGCACCGCCGAGACCTTCGCAGCAGCTACGCGCGGTCACGCCGGGGGCACCGCCGGTGGCCTCTCCGCCCCCGCGAATCTCCCACTCGTCGATGCCCGCCGTCACCCCACAGGTCGCGGCTCCGTCGCCGCGCCCCTCGCCGCCGATCGCGCCGCCGATCGCCGGAGCGACCGCCGCATCCCCGCCTCCGCGCCACCCGTCGAGCCCCGCGACGTCCGCCGCGGGCCCGACACATCCCACGCCCCCGCCCAAAGGGAGCCGCCACCCCTCCAGCCGACGCGTCGCCGTCCCGCCGACGATCCCGCCCCCGACCGCCGGCAGCTCCGAGGAGGCCGCCGAGGCGGTGGCGCTGCGACGGGAGCGCGCGAAGGCCAAGGTCGCGCTCCAGGATTTCAAGGCAGCGGATGCGATCCTCGCCGAGCTCGCCGCGTTCGAGCACAAGGACCCGGAAGCCGAGGCGCTCGGCGCGTGGGTGCGCGCGAACCTCCAGAACAACCTCGACGGGCCGCTCGAGACGCTCGACATGCTCCTCCTGGCGAACCCGAAGTGCGAGCACGCGCTCTACTACCGCGGGCTGATCCTGAAGCGCGCGGGGCAAAGGAAGGCCGCGCTCCGCGACTTCGTGACCGTCGCGAAGCAGAACCCGAAACACGCCCCCGCGCTCGTCGAGATCAAGGAGCTTCGGGCGTCGCTGGACGACTGAAGCCCAGGACGCGCGCGAGCCCCTCCTCGCCAAGCGCTTCCAGCGTCGCGAGCCTCATGGCGAACCGTCGCCAGTTCTTGTCGGCACGAGGCGCGACGCCGGCCTCGGCAGCGCGGAGCTCGGCGTCCGTGAGGCGCGTGATCGTGAACCGGATGGCGGCGACGCACCCCTCAGCGAGCAGGCCCGCGCGCTCGCGGCCGGAGAGCGGTCGGACGCTCTCGTAGCCTGCGACCAGCGCGCACGCGACGGCGGCGTCGAGCGAGTCGCGGAAGGACCACGCGAGGAGCGTGACCATGAGGTCGTAGGCGAGGACCCCCGACGCGGCGCTCTCGAAGTCGAGGAGCGCGCTGATCTCGCCCCCGTCGTCCCATAGGACGTTGTCGCGGAACACATCGCCGTGGATGAAGCCCCGCGGCAAGGTCGCGTCGCGTCGCGATACCCAGTACGAAAGCTTTTCGCGGATCGGCTCTGCGTGGCGGGAGATGTCCCCATATGGCACATGGGCAAGGCGATCCAGGCGGGCCGCGAGGTCGCTCGGCTCGAAGCGACCGGGCGCTGCGACGATGTCGGCCCCGGCGCGATGGAGGGCTGCCAGCGCAATCCCCACGCGACGCGCAGCCTCCGGCGTCACGAGGGCGAGGCACCGCATGCGCCCGTCTCGCCAAGGAAAAAGCACGGCCGGCTTTCCATGGACCGAGCCGACGAAGCCCCCGTCCAGGCGCACGATGGGCGGCGGCGTCGGCACACCCCGCTCGGCGAGCTGTCGGAGGCGGCCGGACTCCAGCACAGCGCCATCGCGCCCTTGCTCCTCATAGATTCGGAGAAAGCAGCGCGCGGCTCCCAGCTCCAGCGCGTAGCTTGAATTCACCGTCCCCGACAGCACGGGGACAACGGCGGTGAGCGCATCGGCAGGTGCGGGAAGGTGCGCAGCGTCATAGCAGCCGAGGAGGTGGACGGCGTCGGAAAGGGAGAAAGGCGTCAGCACAGCCATGCGAAATTCAATCCTTTTGTAGACGCCGAGCAGTCGAGTCTGGTACATGCCGCGTGCCAGGGAAAGAAGCGCGCCACTCTGGCGCAGGCCCTGGTCAGTCTGTCAAGGCGCCGGAGCTCGACCATGGGGACCATCAAAAAGGGGCAGAAGGCCAAGTCGGAGGAGACTCCGAAGGCCAGCGGGAGCGCGAAGGTCGAAAGCAAGGCCAGCGAGAAGGACAAGGCGAACGCGAAGCGGAAGCTCGGGCTCCGCGGCGCTGCCCCGTGGGCGGCGCGCCACGCGGCGAAGCACGCGGCGGAGGCGCGCGCGCGAGCCGCCGAGCCGCCGCTCCCCGGCAGCGCGAGGGCGACGATCCGGATCCCGACGGGGGCCGAGGACATCAAGCAGCGCATCGGCGACCTCCACAACTCGCTCGTCAAGATCAAGGCGCTCCGAAAGAACCTGGGCAAGGGCTTCTACGAGATCGGCAATATCCTCAAGGACATCCAGGGGCGCCGCCTCTACGAAGCCAAGGGGTATGGCACGTTCGAGGCGTTCCTCGAGCGCGAGATCGACCTCGGAAAGACGACCGGTCTACGGCTCGTCAAGGTGTGCACGACGTTTCTCAGGGAGGCGGCGCAGGAATACGGCATGGATCGCATCATCAACGCGTTGACGGCGCTCGAAGGCGGCCTCGACACCGCGAGCAGCAACGCGAAGCCCGCCGCGAGCGGGAACAAGGTCCCGGAGCCGACGCCATCGACGCCGGCGTTGCCGATGCGCCCCCCGGGCAGGTAGCTCAGAGCCCGGGAAGCTCGACCGTCACGCGGGTCCCCTTCCCGCGCTCGCTGTCGATCGACACGCGGCCGCCGTGCTGATCGACGATCTTCCGGACGATCGAGAGCCCGAGCCCCGTCCCCGCCTCTTTCGTCGTGAAAAACGGCTCGAAGACCTTGCCGAGCACGGCGGGGTCGATGCCCGGCCCGGTGTCCGCGAAAACCACGACGACGCACCCCTCCGCCGGCGCGACGCTCACCTTCAGGGTGCCCCCCTCCCGCATGGCCTCGAGCGCGTTCACGACGAGGTTGATCATCACCTGTTTCAGCTTCTCCCGGTCGCCCATCGCGACCGAATGGTCCTCCGCGAGGCTCCGCTCGATGCGCACGCCCCTCGCCGACGCAGTGTCGCGCTCGAGGTCGAGCACGCCGTCGACGAGCCGCGCGACGTGGACCGGCTCGCGCTCGATGCCGCGCGGTCGTGACAGTTCGAGGAACTCCGTGAGGAGGCGGTTCAGGCGGCCGATCTCGTCGCCGACGATTTGCGTGCGCTCGCGGAGCGTCGCCAGGACCCCGTCGTCGAGCGCGAGCTTCCCCAGGTTCTTCTCGAGCAGGTGGAGCTGAAGGACGGCCGCGTTCAAGGGGTTCCTGATCTCGTGCGCCAGGTTCAAGGCGAGGGTTCCCATCACGCTCATCGCTTCGGCGTCTGCGGCGCGCTTCTCCAGCAGCCGTCGCTCGGTGACGTCGATGCCGATTCCGTAGACGAGCTCGGCCTCCGCCCCTACCTGCGGCGCCGACGAGAGGTGCCAGCGCACGCGTCGCGCCGAGGAGAGCTCCGCATCTCGGGCGGTTGCGGCGACGCTCGAGCGGAACCCGGTTTCGACGTCGGGGGCGCGAGCTCCGCGGCGCGCGGCGAGGATCGCGTCTCGAAGCGCCGCGTGGTCTCGCTCGGGGATCCAGCTGTCGAGGAAGCTCCGGCCGATCGCCTCCTCCGCGCTCACCCCGCTCAGTTCGGCGGCCTTCCGGTTGAAGAGCGCGACGGAGCTCTCCCCGTCGAGAGCGATCGCCAGGACGTCGGTGAGCTGGACGACGGCACGGTACCGCCGCTCGAGCTCCTCCTTCTCCTTCTTGAGCGACACCTTCGTGAGCGCCTGCTCGACGGTCGAAATGAGCTCCTCCGGGCGGAAGGACTTGAGCACGAAGGCGAAGGCCCCGGACCGGAGCGCCGCCAGCGCGGAGTCCATGCTCGCGAAGCCCGTGATCAGGACGACCTCGCAGAACGGGCAGGCCTCCTTCAGCGGCGTGATGAGATCGACGCCGCTCGTGTCGGGGAGCTTCACGTCGACGATGGCGACGTCGACCCCGCGTGCCCGCGCGATCTCGAGCGCCTCGCTCCCCATCGACGCGGTGGCAGTCTCGAACCGCGCGGCCGAAACGGCGTCGTGGCCCGCGGGATGCGCGAGCACGGCCTGCAGCGACGCAACGAGCTCGACGTTGTCGTCGACGATCAGGACGAGGCCCGAACCATGCCCCTTCACGACGACCCGAGGAGCCGGAGGAGCGTCTCGTTGACCTTCGCGGGGTTGGCGCTCCCGCGCGTCTCCTTCATCACGAGTCCAACGAAGAAGCCGAGGAGCGCATGCTTGCCCGCTCGGTACGCCGCGACTTGCTTCGGGTTCGCGTCGACGACCGAGTTGCAGACGGCGAGGATCGCCTCGTCCCCGCTCACCTGCGCCATGCCGAGCCGGCGCACGAGCGCGAGGACGTCGGGGACGGCCTGCCCGGCGCGGACGTCGTCACGGACGCGCGCGTAGATCTCCTTGGCCTGCTTGCCGCTGATCGCGCCGTCGCGGACGAGCCCGATGATCCCGGCCAGCTGCTCGGCGTTCACCGGCAGATCGGCCTCCTGCCCCCGGGTCGTGACGTCACGCAGGACCTCTGCCTGGACGAAATTCGCCGCCCTCGCTGGGTCGCCCGAGAGGCGCGCGGCCTCCTCGAAGAGCGCCGCGACGCGCGGGTGCTGCGTAAGGGTATCGGCGGCGGCCTGCGGGATGCCAAGAGCGTCGACGAAACGGCGGCGCTTTTCCCTGGGGAGCTCGGGCGTAGACGCGCGAACGCCGTCGACGAAGCGGTCGTCGAGCACGAGCGCGGGCAGGTCGGGGTCGGGAAAGTAGCGGTAGTCCTGCGCCTCCTCCTTGCTCCTGAGCGAGTAGGTCGTCCCGGTACGCTCGTCCCAGCCGCGCGTCTCCTGGCGGATGGCGCGCCCGGACTCGAGCTCGGTCGCCTGGCGCGCAGCCTCATGATCGATCGCCTTCTCGACGAACCGGAACGAGTTGATGTTCTTGAGCTCGACGCGGGTGCCGAGCTTCTCCGAGCCGAACGGACGGATCGAGACGTTGGCGTCGCAACGGAACGACCCTTCCTCGAGGTTTCCGTCGTTGACGCCCAGAAAGAGGAGCAGCTCGCGGAGGGTGCGGAGGTACTCGGCGGCCTCCGCACCGCTGCGAAGGTCGGGCTCCCCCACGATCTCGATGAGCGGGACCCCCGAGCGATTCAGGTCGACGACCGAATCGGCCCCGGCGACGTGCAAGTTCTTCCCGGCGTCCTCCTCCATGTGTACGCGGGTGATGCGAACGCGCTTGGTCGCCAGCTCGGCGTCGGGCGTGCCGGCCTTCGCCGGGACCCGGATGTCCAGGTGGCCCGCCTCGCTGAAAGGCTCGTCATACTGGCTGATCTGGTAGCCCTTCGGCAGGTCCGGATAGAAGTAGTGCTTTCTTGCGAATATGCTCCGCGGGCGTATCGTGCACTCGAGCGCGAGCGCCGCGCGGACGGCTAGGGCGACCGCGGCGCCGTTCAGGACCGGGAGGGCCCCCGGGAGGCCGAGGCAAACGGGACAAACCTGCGAGTTCGGCGGTGCCCCGAACGCGGTGCTGCAGCCGCAGAACGCCTTGCTCCGCGTCAGGAGCTGCGCGTGCACTTCGAGGCCGATGACCGGCTCGTACGAGACCATCCTCCCTCCACTCCTAGCAAAAGTGGCGCTCATCCGGACCGACATGTCATTGTGGGCCTCCTCAGCGTGCCGCTCGCATCCGCCCTCCAACGCGCCCTACCCATCGGCATCCTGGCCCTCGCGATGGTCGGTGCGCCCGTGCTCATCTTCGAGCCCCAAGGGCTCCCGCGAATGCAGACGCTCGACCGCGAGCTCGCCCGCGTGCAAGCGGAGAACATCGAGCTCCGTCGCGACATCGCCACGTTGCGCGTCGAGGTCCGGCAGCTCCGGGACGAGCCCGCCGCCGTCGAGAAGATCGCGCGCAACCAGCTCGGCCTCGTGCGCAAGAACGAGATCGTCTTCCAGTTCGGCAAGGCGCGTTGAGCACGGCGGGCGACCCACGTTCAAGGTGACCCATCGAGGCCGATCCTTTCCGGCTGGTCCCGCCGGCCTCGACCCAAGTAGAGTCAGGCGGTGACGTTCGAGCTGGGACGCGCCCTCCTGACTGCCGGCACGGTCACCCCCGATGCGCTGGCGAGGGCGCTCGTCGCCGCGGTCGAGCCCGGCATGCCTCTCGCGCGCGCGCTCGTGGGCCTCGGTCTCGTCAGCGAGGACGACCTCGAGCGAGAGCTCGCCCGCGCCGACCCGACCCCTCCCCTCACCGAGATCCACGCGCGGAACGACCTCCTTGGGGGGCTGCCGACGGGGCTCTGCAACCGCCTCGCAGCCCTGCCGATCGACATCGACACCGAGGGCGTCGCCCACTTCGCAGTCCTCGATCCGCGCGACCGGTACGTCGCCGAAGAGCTCAGCTTCCACCTGCGCCGCCCCGTGCGCCTCGTGCGCGCCGAGTACGCCGTCATGCGCGAGGCGCTCATCAACTACGCCTCGAGCTCGCCGCCCGTCGTCCCCTCCCCCGGGGGCCGCCGCCGCCCCCTCGCGTACACCCCGGCGTGGGGGACCGCGATCGGCACCTCGCCGAGCTCGGAGCCGGAGACCTCGCGCCCCTTCTCCTCGGTGCCCGCCCGCGCTCCGGCCGTCGTGGCGAGCGTCACGACGTCCACGCGCCGCTTCTTCGGCGGGATGCACTCGGCGCCGTCGCGCCCCCCCGCGCCGATGCCCGCTGAGGCCGCCGCCGCGGAGCCCCCCGCCGGCACAGCACCCCCCGCTGCGCTCACCGAGGCGGCGACCCAGGAACCCGTCTTCGAGCTCCGGCGCGGCTCTCACGTGACCCTGATGGACACCGATCCACCGACCTTGCGAATCCGCGACGCACCAGCGTTCCCGCTCGTCGCCTCCTTGCCGACGTCCCTCCCCGCGATCTCACCCGAGTCCATGGCCGAGCACTACCCCGATCCCGCGTCGACCCTGGCTCCTCTCCGCGCGGCTGCCGATCGAGACGAGGTCCTGGGCCTCGTCGAGAAGAGCGCGCGCTCCGTCGCGCGACGCGTCGCGCTGTTCGTGATGCGCAAGGACGCGCTCGTCGGCTGGTCGTGCTCGCCCGAGTTCGGGTCCGCCGACGCGCTCAAGCGGCTCTCCATTCCGACGAAGACGCCGAGCCTCTTGAACGCGGTCCTGGCGGGCGGCGTGTACCTCGGGCCGCTCCTCGGATCCGTCGGCGCGACCTTCCTGCAGGTGATGCACACGGCAACGCGCGACGTCGCGCTGGTCGCCGTGCGCGTGAAGGAGAAGCCCGCGGTCGTCGTCGTGTGCGACGAGCTCGGCGACGCCCTGCTCGCGACGCGACACCTCGACGCCATGGCGCAGGTCGCCGGCGAATCGCTCGAGCGGATCGTCCGCCTCCGCCGCGGCGACCACGGGTAGGTGCCCGCGCCCGCCGGGTGCTATGCGTGACGGCATGTCGCGCGATTCGACGAAGTACGCGGAGCTCCGCGCCGCGTGGACGAAAGACGTCCTCGACCCGGTCGAAGCCAAGGAGGCCCCCCGGCCCCGCCACCCGACGCTCGCTGGCGGCGCCGACGCCGCCTCGCTCTATGGTCCGGATGACCTCGATACGCACGACCCGGCCCGCGACCTCGGCGTCCCTGGCAAGCCGCCGTTCACGCGGGGCGTGCAGGCGAACATGTACCGCGGCCGGCTCTGGACGATGCGCCAGTACGCGGGGTTCGGGACGGCCGAGGAGTCGAACGAGCGTTACCGCTACCTGCTCGAGCAGGGACAAACCGGGCTGAGCGTCGCGTTCGATCTCCCCACGCAGATGGGGCGCGACTCGGACGACCCGAGGGCGCTCGGAGAGGTCGGCCGCGTCGGCGTCGCGATCGACTCGATGGGCGACATGCGGACGCTGCTCCGTGGTCTCCCGCTCGACCGCGTCTCGACGTCGATGACGATCAACGCGACCGCGGCGATCCTGTTCTGCCTCTATCTCGCGGTGGCGGAGGAGAACGGCGTGCCACGTGCGATGGTCCGCGGGACGATCCAGAACGACATCCTGAAGGAGTACATGGCACGCGGGACGTACATCTACCCGCCGCGCCCCTCGCTTCGCCTCATCACCGACATCTTCGCCTTCGCCGGCCGCGAGGCGCCCAGGTGGAACACGATCTCGATCAGCGGCTACCACATCCGCGAGGCCGGGTGCGACGCGGTGCAGGAGGTCGCGTTCACGCTGGCCGACGGCATCGCGTACGTGCAAGCGGCCATCGCCGCGGGGCTCGACGTCGACGCGTTCGGCGCGCAGCTCTCCTTCTTCTTCAACGTGCACAACAACCTGGTCGAGGAGGTCGCCAAGTTCCGCGCCGCGCGAAGGCTGTGGTGCCGCGTCATGCACGACCGCTTCGGCGCGAAGACCGATCGCGCGCGTGCGCTCCGCTTCCACTGTCAGACCGCCGGTGCCACGCTCACCGCGCAGCAGCCGCTGAACAACATCGTGAGGGTGACGGTGCAGACGCTCGCGGCCGTCCTCGGCGGGTGCCAGTCGCTTCATACCAACAGCTTCGACGAGGCACTCGGCCTCCCGACGAGCGAAGCCGCCACCATCGCGCTCCGCACGCAGCAGATCGTCGCCCACGAGTCGGGGGTTGCCGATTTCGTCGACGCGCTGGGCGGTGCGTACGCCATCGAGAGCTTGACCGACAAGGTCGAGCGGGAGGCCGAGAAGTACCTCGCGCGGATCGACGAGCTCGGCGGCATGGTGAGCGCGATCGAGCAAGGCTACCCGCAGCGCGAGATCCAGGCCTCGTCCTACCAGTACCAGCTCGAGATCGAGCGGAGGCAGCGGCTCGTCGTGGGCCAGAACGCCTTCACGCAGGACACGCCCCAAGTTCCGGTGCTCCGAGTCGACCCGAAGCTCGAACGCGAGCAGGTGGAGCGGCTCCGCGCCGTCCGCGCGCGGCGCGCGCCGGCCCCCCACGCGGCTGCGCTGGCGAAGCTGGAGACCGCCGCGCGCGGCTCGGACAACCTCGTGCCGATCATCCTCGAAGCGGTGAAGGCCGACTCGACTGTGGGCGAGATCTCCAATGTGCTGCGGGGCGTCTGGGGCGAGCACGTCGAGACGTTGGTTCTCTAGCCCTCACGCACCGCCGTGCCGCCGGACGGCCGAGCTCGCTCGCAGCGTGGCCCACGCGAGCACGATGGCGCCGAGACACGGCGCGGTTACCGCGAGCGCGCGCATCACCCGCTCGAGACCGGTGACACCGACCCCGACCGACGCGACGTGGAGGACCGACAGGGCTGCATCGCCGGACGCCAGCAGCGTCATCGCGACGAGCGACACCACCCGAGGGCGCAGCGCCGTCCGGTAGAGGGCGAACGCGAGAAGCGCGTCGAACAGCACCCACGCACAGCGCTGTGCCGTTCCGAACCCCAGGACCGACGGGCGGCCGAACACGGCGAGGAGCGCGAGGCAGAGCGTCCAGGGCGCGAGTGGAACCGCGAGCAGCCAGGGCGGCCCGCTCGGATGGGCGGCGATCGAGCGCACCGCGAACCGGACGAGTCTCCCGTTCGCGAACGCACGCAGGGAGTCGACCATGGCGATGCCCGGAAGCTGCCCTCGTGGGTGAACGAGCCAGACAGGCCGCCACTCCTGTGGGTGGAGTCGTGCGCGGAACGCTCGGAGCCCGCGGAAGTCGAAGAGCGGTCGGGACGCGTGTCGGGCGAACCGGAGCGGCCACGCGATGTCGCCGGAGAGTGGCGTCAGGCCAAGCGTGACGAACCGCGCGGCCCGGGTCTCCTCGAGCAGCGCGACGATCAGCGTTTCGGTCGTGCCGTTCGGCGCGTCGGACGCACGCACGACGTCCTCCACGAGCCACGCGTTCTCCGCGTAGATGGGCACGGCAGAGAGAAACTCGACCACCCGCCCGTCGCGCTCGGCCACGAAGTAGCGATGCTCCGCGGGTCGCGCGTAGAGCTCGAGCGACACGAGGAACGCCATGGGGTCCATGTGACGCGCTCGGAGCCAAAGGAGCGCGAGCGCGTCGATCTCCAGCCGGAGAGGTGACCCGACGGCGAGCTCGCTCGCGTCGACACGCCGGACACGCACGCCCTTCGCGCGCGCTCGCCGGAGCTGTTCGCGCAGGCGACCGTGACGCGGGAGCGCCGCCAACCACTCCGCGGGGCGCAGGATCGGCTGCTCACCGATGAGCAGACGCGCGAAGGGGTCCGCGTCGAGCGACTCCGTCGCGAAGAAGCACGCTCGACGACCTCGCGCGCGCGCGGCCTCGACGAACCTCGTCGCCGCCCGCGACCGGTCCGCCGGGTCGGACATCGGACCGGTGGCGCCGACCCATGCGGTTCCCGTGTCCACGTAGGCGACGCAGGCATCGGTTGCGTCCGGGCCGCCGTCGTCGATCCAGTGGAGCATCCGCGCCTCGAGCGCGAGAAACGACATCGCGTCCGTCCCGAAGCGCTCCAGTCGCCGTTCCACCTCCTCTCGCGACGGCGTCGGCGACGCGCGCCGCGCCAAGCGGGCCGACTTCATCGCGGACGCATGAGCTCCCCGAGCGGTTCGGGCCGTCGACCGGGGCCGTTCGGACGAGTAGAGGGCGACTGCGTGTCCATGCCGTGCGCACCTCGTAGCACTGGCCGTCGCGCGCGGCACTGACCCTGCGCTCCCGAGCGACCGCTCCCTGGTTGCCGCGCCCCCCTCGTCCGCGATACGACGCGGAATGGCCCAAGCCGACCCCGCCCCCGACGCCCCACATTCCACGCACGGCGGCGCGCTGTTCCCCACGGCCCTCGGCGCCATCGGGGTCGTCTTCGGCGACATTGGCACGAGCCCGCTCTACACGCTCCTGGTCGCCAGCGACGCGCAGCCGGGCGTCCCGCTCAGCCGCGCCGATGTCTTCGGCATCATCTCGCTTATCCTGTGGGCGCTCGTCCTCGCCGTCTCCGTGAAGTACGTCACCTTCGTGATGCGCGCCGACAACAACGGCGAAGGGGGGATCCTCGCCTTGCTGGCGCTCCTTCCGCGGCGCGCCGCGGCGCTCGGGATCGGGTTCACGGCGCTCCTCGTCATCGCCGGCGCCGCCCTCCTCTTCGGCGACGGGATGATCACCCCCGCCATCTCGGTGCTGAGCGCGCTCGAGGGCCTCGACCTCGCCGCCCCGGGGTTCAAGCCTTGGGTCGTGCCGCTCACGTGCGTCGTCCTCGTCGGCCTTTTCTCGATCCAGCGCCGCGGCACCGGCAGCGTCGGCAAGATCTTCGGCCCGATCATGGTGATCTGGTTTCTCACGATTGGCGCCCTCGGCCTCAAGGAGCTCGCGAAGAATCCGGAGATCCTCGGCGCGCTCTCACCTCAGTGGGGAGCGCTCTACTTCGCACACCACGGGCTTCGCGGGCTCGCGATCCTCGGGGTCGTCGTCCTGGCCATCACCGGCGGCGAAGCGCTGTACGCCGACATGGGGCACTTCGGCGTCCGCCCCATCCGCCTCTCGTGGTTCGGGCTCGTCCTGCCGGCGCTCGCCCTCTCGTACCTCGGGCAGGGCGCCCTCGTCCTCCGCGATCCGCACGCGCTCGCGAACCCGTTTTTCGCGATGGTCCCGGCAGGGGCCGCGACCTACGTTCTCGTGGGCCTCGCGGCGATGGCGACGACGATCGCCTCGCAATCGCTCATCAGCGGCGTCTTCTCGCTCACGCACCAGGCCGTGCAGCTCGGCTACTTCCCGCGCGTGACGGTCAGTCACACGTCGCGTGAGGCGGAGGGGCAGATCTACGTCCCGCTCATCAACTGGGGGCTGATGGTGGCGTGCATCGGCCTCGTCGTCGGCTTCAAGGAGTCCGCACGCCTCGCGTCGGCGTACGGCATCGCGGTCAGCGGCACGATGGCGATGACCTCCATCGTCTTCTTCGACGTCACGCGGAGGACGTGGGGGTGGCCGGCCGCGCGCGCGGTGCCGCTGCTCGCGCTGTTCCTTTCGTTCGACCTCCCGTTCTTCGCGGCGAACCTCACGAAATTCCTGGACGGCGGGTACATCCCCGTCCTGGTCGGCGCCGTCTTCTTCGTCGTCATGGTCGACTGGCGAAAGGGGCGCGACGCGCTGATGGCGCTCCTCGAGGAGCGGACGGTACCGCTCCGCGAGTACCTCGAGTCCCTCCCGACGAGCGGCGTCGTCCGGGTACCGGGAACGGCAGTCTATCTCTCCCCGACCTCGGCCATCCCCTTCACGCTCGCCATGCAGACGAAGCGCCTCCGCTCGATCGCGGAGAACGTCGTCCTCGCGAGCATCGTCATCGACCACACGCCCCAAGCCGAGGCCGGCCACGATCTCGAGGTGGAGTCGCTGGATCACGGCTTCGCGCGCATCGTCCTGCACTTCGGGTACATGGAGAATCCGGACGTCCCGCCCCTGCTCGCGCGTGCGATCGAGCAGAGCGGGCTCGAGATCTCGCTCGACGACGCGACGTTCTATGTCGGGCGGGAGACGTTCGTGTCGGGCACGGGAGGCCGGATGCAGCCGCTCGCCGAGTCGCTCTTCGCGCTCCTCTCGCGAAACGCGAAGAGCGCGATCGACCACTTCGGGCTCCCGCCCGAGAGGGTCGTCGAGCTCGGCATCCGCGTCGATCTCTGATGGCCCACGGGTGGCGCGCCCCCTCGGGCGGGAACGTCACAGGGCGACGGAGAGCCCCCCCGCGAGGGCCTGCTCGCCGAGCGGGACCCCCTCCACGAAGAGATCGATGCGGCGGAAGAGGAACCACGCGACCCCCGCGCCCGCCTGGTAGTGGTGCGTGTCCGTTCCGAGCTGTGAGGCACCCTGGTAGCTCCAGAACGCGGGGCCACCGAACGCGCGCGTGACGAGGTAGGCGCTGATTGCGCGACGCCACGTGTAGCCCGCGGAGAGCCCGACCCGGAGGTCCAGGGCATCGTACGCCACGCCCGGCCCCGTCCCGTGGAGCTTCGTCGTCGAACCCGTGTACGACACGGCGCCGCTCGCGATCACGAACCCCCGGCCGAACGCCGTCTCCCCGTCGACGAGCCGGTAAGACACGCCAGCGCCGGCCGCGATCCCGTCCGCGAAATCGTGCTCGCCGTCCGGCGCGAGGAGCCGCCCGCCGAGCTCGTCACCGAGCGAGACCGAGATCGAAAGCCGGGAGGTGGGCGCGTACGCGACCTCCGCAAGCGTGGCGAAGCGGGTCTCCCCTGCCTGGAGCGTGCTCGAGAAGCTCATCACCGTCGACGTGAAGACGCTCGAGACGCCGACGCGCCAGCGGGGGCGCTGGGCCTCCTCGTAGTCCGCGAGGCTGCACGCGGACACGCCATCCGGCCCCGAGGACCCGCACGCCGCGGCGACGCGAGGCGCGAGGATCGCGCCCCCGGCGCAGAGGATGGCGCAAGCGAAGCGTCGTGACATCTCGTCCTACTTTCGCTGGAGGAAGTCGTTGGGTGGCCTGTAGTCCCGCGAGGCCGCGGTGTTTCGCCGGGTATCGCGGAAGCCAACCGTGAGGTCAAATCGAAGCTGGAAGGTCGCGACAGGATTCGCGGCGTCGACGCTGACCGTCGGAACGAACGTGGCGCCGAGCGCGACGTAGAACGCGGGGAGCGGGAGCTCGAGCCTCACCCCCGCGAGGACGCCGAGCATGTCGGTCGTCGTCGAGAACGGCGGGGCTGGGTTCTTCTGCGGCAGGCCGCCGTTGTTCTGACCGAAGAGGACGCAGCTGTTCGGGACGACGAACGTGATCGCGCATCCCTGCCCGTTGTTCCCGAGCCAACGCTCGTAGGCGACACCGCCGCGGAGGAAGAGCGCCCAGTGGCGCGCGTCGCCGAAGAGGCGGTACTGCGTCCCTGCGTCGAACGAGTAGGCGGTCCACCGCCCGTCGTCGCCGCTGGAGAGGAAGTCGACTCGAAGGAACCCGCCCCAGGGGCGGATCTCGCCCAGGATCTCGCCGCCGAGGTCGGTGAACCCGATGAGCGCCGGGAGCGGCCCCGGGTGGACGACCCCCGCGAGCCCTCCGCCGAACGCCGCCACGAGGCCCAGCCTGTGCCCCTGGTCGTCGTCCGCCCGAGCGGACGGCGCGACGACCGTCGTCGCGAGCGCGAGGCCGGCGGCCAGACAGACCTCGAAGGAACCACGACGGCGCATGAACGGGGCGCATCATGCTGCGCGGCGCCTCGAGACGCCAGAGGCGGTCACGGCGCGCGACGGTGCTATCCTCACTCGCAGAATGGCGTCGTCTCCTCGCACGCTCGCCCTCGCGGGGTTCACCGCGCTCGGCGTTCTCGCGGGCTGCGCGAGCGGCCCCGCGGCGACTCACGTCTTCGTGCGCGATCCGCACGAGGTCTGGGTGGAGGCCGCCGGGAGCCGCGGCGAGGAGGTCGTCCTCCCGCCCGGACAGGGGCTCCGCGGCGTTCGCATCCGCGAGGGGGACGCCGACACCGAGCGCGTGATCTCGTACACGACTCTCTTCCGCGAGCCGAGCGGCGGCATCACGGTCGACGATCGCATCTGCGCGCCCTGGCCAACGAGCCCGCTCAGCGCGACCGGCGAGCTTCGCGTGATGAAGGACCCGGGCGAGGCCGCGTACGTCTCGGACGGGCCGACCGTCCGCGTGGCTTATCTCTGCGGTCCAACCGGCCACCGGCGGGTCCAGCTCGACTTCGTGACGGCCTGGAGCAACGTGCGAGAAGTGCGGATCGTGAAAGGCGAGGTGCCGGAGGTCGCGGCGGCGTCGACGCACCCCGCGCTGCAAAGAGAAGACTGGCACGAGTAGCAGCCCGCGCCGAAGCGCGCGGCGGAGAGGCTCTGCCAAGTATGATATGGGCAACCCATGCCCGTCGTCCCCATCTCCCACCTGGCCGAGCACGTCGGCGAAACGGTTACCCTCCTCGGCTGGCTCTACAACAAGCGCTCGAGCGGCAAGCTCCACTTCCTCGAGGTCCGCGACGGCTCGGGCATCTGCCAGTCGGTCGTCTTCAAGGGGAACGTGTCGCCCGAGCTGTTCGCGCTGGCCGACCACCTGCAGCAGGAGACGAGCCTCGCGGTCACCGGGACGGTGAAGGAGCACGGGAAGATCAAGGGAAGCTACGAGCTCGACGCGACCGCGATCGAGGTCATCGCGGCGCCCGCGCGCGAGTACCCGATCTCCCCGAAAGAGCACGGCACCGACTTCTTGATGGACAACCGGCACCTCTGGCTGCGATCGAAGCGGCAGCAAGCGATCATCCGCGTGCGGCACACGATCATCAAGGCCGTCCGCGACTTCTTCGACGGCCGCGAGTTCACGCTCGTCGACGCCCCGGTCTTCACGCCCAACGCCTGCGAGGGGACGTCCACCCTCTTCCAGACCGACTACCACGGTGAGCCCGCGTACCTGACCCAGTCGGGCCAGCTCTACATGGAGGCCGCGGCGGCGGCGTTCGGCAAGGTCTACTGCTTCGGGCCCACGTTCCGCGCCGAGAAGAGCAAGACGCGGCGGCACCTCGCCGAATTCTGGATGGTCGAGCCGGAGGTCGCGTTCCTGGACCTCGACGGCGACATGCGCCTCGCGGAGGATCTCCTCGAGAGCGTCGTCGGGCGGGTGCTCGAGTCGCGCCGGGAGGAGCTCAAGGTCTGCGAGCGCGACGTCGCCTTCCTCGAGAAGGTGAAGGCCCCGTTCCCGCGCATCACCTACGCCGACGCGATCCGCATCCTGAACGAGAACGGGCACCCCGAGGCGAAGATCGGCGACGACTTCGGCGGGGACGAAGAGACCGTCATCTCGGGCAAGTTCGACCGGCCGGTGATCGTGCACCGCTACCCGATGGATCTGAAGGCGTTCTACTTCGCGAAGGACGCCGACCACCCCGAGCTCGCGCTCAACATGGACGTCCTCGCCCCCGAGGGTTACGGCGAGATCATCGGAGGCGGCCAGCGCGAGGCGTCGCTCGAGCGGCTCGAAGCCGCCATCCTCGCGCACAAGCTGCCGCGCGAGGCCTTCGAGTGGTACCTCGACATCCGGCGCTACGGGACCTTCCCTCACGCGGGGTTCGGCCTCGGCATCGAGCGCACGGTCGCTTGGCTGTGCGGCCTCGGCCACGTCCGCGAGACCATCCCGTTCCCGCGCATGCTGAACCGACTGGCTCCGTAGGCGGGCGCATCGCGTGAAGTTCGTCGACTCGTGCGAGATCAAGGTCGTGGCCGGCAAGGGCGGCAACGGCGCCGTCGCGTTCCGTCGCGAGAAGTTCGTCCCGTTCGGCGGGCCGGCCGGTGGGGACGGCGGCGACGGCGGCGACGTCGTGCTCCGCGTCGATCCGGGCCTCACCACGCTGCTCGACCTCATCTACGCCCACACGCTCCGCGCGGAGGACGGCGAGAACGGGCAGGGGAAGGACTGCTACGGCCACGCGGGCGAAGACCTCGTCTGCCGCGTCCCCATCGGCACCGAGGTCCACGACGCCGCGACCGGGGAGCTCCTCTTCGATCTGACGGGCGATCCCCAGGACACCGTGATCGCCCGCGGCGGGAAGGGCGGACGAGGCAACATCCACTTCGCCACCCCGTACGACCGAGCCCCCCGGCGCGCCGAGCCCGGAGAGCCGGGCCAGGAACGGACGCTCCGCCTCGAGCTCAAGGTCATGGCCGATGTCGGGATCCTTGGCTTCCCGAACGTCGGCAAGAGCACGTTCATCCGCGCGTGCTCGAGGGCCCGCCCGAAGGTCGCCGACTACCCGTTCACGACGCTCATCCCGCACCTCGGGGTCGTCGCCGTCGGGGAGGACTCGAGCTTCGTCCTCGCCGACATCCCCGGCCTCATCCCGGGCGCGGCGGACGGCGCGGGGCTCGGCCTCCGGTTCCTCAAGCACGTCGAGCGGACGAGGGCGCTGCTCCACCTCGTCACGCTCGACGAGGGCGAAGGGCGCGACCCGGTCGCCGACTACGACGCGCTGCGAAAGGAGCTCCAGAAGTTCGACCCGGGCCTCGCCAAACGGCCGACGATCGTCGCGCTCAGCAAGGCAGACATCACGGAGGTGCGCGACGCCTACCCGAAGCTCAGAGCGAGGTTCAAGCGAAAGAAGGTCGATCTCCACCTCGTCTCCGCCGCCACCGGCGAGGGGGTGAAGGAGCTCGTCTACGCGCTCGCGTCGCTCATCGAGAAAAAGACCCGCGGCCGCACGTGAGCGAGAAGACCGAGCAGCCCACCGCCCAGCGGCAGAAGAAGGCAAACGACGACGGCGACAGCGGCGTCAGCGCGTTCGCGTCCCAGGCCGTCGCGTTCCTCGTGGCCGTCACGCTCCTCCCCGCCGTCGTTGGGGCACTCGCAGAGCGCGCAGCCGTCCTCGTCCGCGCGGCCATCCTCGAGGCCCCTCACCCCAGGACTCCCCCTACCGTTCTCGCCACCGCCGCTCTGACCGACGTGCTCACGCTCGTCCTCCCGCTCCTCGGCGCCGTCGCGTTGACGTCGACGGTCGTCAGCGTCGTCCAGTCCGGCGGCACCTTCACGACGGGGAAGATGGCCCCCGACCTCGCTCGGCTCGACCCGTTCGCGGGCGCAAAGCGGCTCCTCTCCTGGGACCGCGCGTTCGCGGTCCTCCGCTCTCTGGCGGCGGCAGCCTTCGTCACCTGGCTCGCGTGGCGCGCGCTCCACGGCCTCGCGCGCGATCTCGCGCGAACGACCGGCCGGCTCGAGTCTGCGGTGGGGCTCGCCGCGCATGCGACCCCCGTGCTCCTCCGGGACGCCGCGCTCCTCGGCGTGGCACTCGCGATCGTCGACCTCGTAGTCACGCGCCGGAGCTGGATGAGCCGAATCAAGATGAGCAAGGAGGAGGTGAAGCGTGAGCACAAGGAGAGCGAAGGGGATCCGGAGGTCAAGGCGGCGCGCGAGCGGGCGCGCCAGGAGGTGATGGCCGCGGTGGTCATTGCCAGCGTGAGAGAGGCGAGCGTCGTCGTGGTCAACCCAACGCACCTCGCGTGCGCGCTCCGCTACGACGAGAAGGAGGGCGATCCGGCGCCGGTCGTCGTCGCGAGCGGTCGCGGGGAGCTCGCGGAGCGCATCGTCGAGGCGGCGAGAGCGTATGGAGTCCCCGTGCTGCGCGACGTTCCGCTCGCGCGCGCGCTCATCGAGCTCCAGGTCGGCGACGTCATCCCGGAGGCGCTCTACGAGGCGGTCGCGGAGATCCTGCGCGCCGCGTGGGAAGAGACCTGAGCCTCGGCCGCCGTCACATCGCCGCCTGAGCCGCGTCCTTCAGCTGTCCCGCCTCCGTCGGCCGCGCCGTCTGCTCGTACAGGCTCGCGAGGAACAGGAGGCAGGTTCGCGCCCCCTCCCCATCCTCCTCCTCGCGCATCCGCGCGAGCGCGTCGAGCCCGTGAATGAGCGCCTCTGCGGAGCGACCCTCCGCGGCATACGCACGAGCGAGCGCGAGGAGCCCGCGGCGCTGGACCCCGCGATCGGCGCCGTCGACGAGCGACCGACGCGCCATCGCCACCCAGCGCGTCTCGCGGAGGTCGCGTGCGGCGTCGAGGAGCAGCTGGTAGCTGATGGGCGACTTCGACTCAGGCGCCTCCCCGCCGGCGTCCGGAGCCTCCGACGGCGGACGCGGCACGGGCGGCATGATGGACGGGACGTCGAGCTTGACCTCCTCGAGGAGCTCGTCGAGCTCGAGCGCTCCCGCCACCGTCGCGTCCTCGTCCAGCGGGAGCGCGCCCAGGTCGAGGTCCGCGCTGTCCGGGTCCTGCACGCCCGCGAAGACCGCAAGCGCCGACGCCGCCTCCTCGAGGCCGACCTGCGCCGCCGCGCGCGCCGCCGCCATGGCGAGCCGCGACGCGAGCTGCCCGTTGCCGGCGCGCGCCGCATGCTGGGCGGCCTCGGCCTTCCGGAGCGTCCCATCCGCGCGCTCGAGCACCGTCGCGACCGCCAGGCGCCAGTTGTGCGAGTGATCGTTCCGGGAGAATTCGAGGATCGCCTCGCGCTGCGCCCGATGGAGCAGCACGAACGTGCCCGGCCGCGACTCTCGAATCCATCGGCCGTGGCGCAGAAAGACGAGCTCCGCCGCGACGTCGACCTCGGGCGCGACGTTCGCGACGACGTCGAACACCTCCGCCACCGACGCCTCCCCGCCGAGGTGCGCCAGCGCGATCAACACGTCGCGCGAGGCTTCGCGCAGCCCCTCCGCGCGCCGGGCGATCCAGTACGCGACCGGGCGTCCGATCTCCTCGCCGCCGACCCGCTTCAGTGCGGCGAGCGAATCGTCCGTCCAGAGGAGCTCCCCCTTCGACACGCCCGCCGCCACGGCCTCGATGACCGCGAGCGGCGACCCGCCGCCACGCCGCGCCCACTGCCGGCGCGCGTGAGGCTCGAGCGCCTCGCCCGTGCACCCCCCGGCGATCGCCTCGCACGCGTGGATGTCGAGCCGCCCGAGCGTCACGGACTCGCCCTCGGAGAAGCGCGCGAGGCTCCGCGGGAGCTGCGACATCGAGTCGATGCGCGCGACCACGCGCACGGCGCCTCCCAGGAGCTCGATGGCCCGCCCGCACGCGTCGACGCTGGGCTCGTCGATGTCGGTCGCGTCGTCGAGGAGGATCGATGGGAGGAGAGCCTCGGCCGTCGGATGGAGCTGGTGGGCAAGCAAGAGCCCGGCTTCGTCGATGGTGATGCCCTGCGCGCCGAGGAGGCGGTCGAGCACGGGGTGCAGGTTGTGCGGGAGCGTGATCCGCTCGGTGGCGGCGACCAGCGCCATCGCGCGGCGGAGCGCGCCCAGCGGCTCGTGGACGGGCGCGAAGGGGGTCAGCACGATGCTCCGGCCCGGCTTCGTCGCGAGCGCGACCTCCGCGAGCACACGCGACCCTCCCATCCCGGAGTCGGCGCGCAGGCTCACGACGCCGGTCGTCGCCACGAGCAGCTCGAGCTCGACCTCCCGTGCGACGAGCGGCGGATCCACCATGCGCGCGACGTCGGCGGCCGCGATGGCGCGCCACGGCTTCTGCGTGTTCAGGCGGAACCCGCGGATGCGGAGGCCGCCGACCTTCCCGACGCGCGCCCGATCGGTCAGGAGCTCGCGCGACGCGACGAGCGGGATGGAGAGGTGGACGAGCACCTCACGCGGCTTCGCGAGACGCGCGAGGGCGGTCGCGACCGCGAGCACCTCGCCCCACTCGAACGGCGTCTTCGCCCCCGGCGCCGTGCGATGCGCGGTGTGCATCGTCCCCGACGCGATGCCGCACGCCCAGACACGAGGGTCACCCGCCGCGGGGTTCGCCGCAGCCGTCGCGAGGCTGACCGCATCCGGCAGCTGCCCCTCCTCCCACGAGAACACGACGCCGTCGTAGCTCGACTGGACGACCGTCCCGCCGAGCACCGCCGCGCGGCTCGCGAGCGTGCCGAACCGCTCGAGCACCTCGACCGGCCGCTCGCCGTACCGCAGCGCGCCGGGCATCCGGCACGCGACGACGATGCAGCTCCCGCTCACACGCGGATCCGTTTTTTCAGCGCGGCGAGCTCGTCGTCGATGTCCGACGGCGCCCCACCCTTGCCGACCTCCCCTTCGAGCTTGCGGAACTTTGCCTCGAGATCTTCCTTCGACGATGCCCCACCCTGGAGGGCCGCGTCCACCTCGGCCATCGCGCTGGTCTCGGCCTCGCGTCCTTCGATTTTCTCCTCCATCCTCCTGAAGTTGTCGAACGCGGACGTCCCGCCTCGAGCGCCGAGCCCCTCCGACGTGCCGCCCGCCTGAGCCTGTGTCGCGCGCGTCGCGATGGCCCCCTTCTTCATCTTCACCTCGGCGAGCTTCTCGCGCATTCGCTCGAGCTCGCTCTTCATGGCGAGGGCTGCGTCGCGCTGCGCGGACCGCGCCTGCTCGGCCGCCGCGGCCTCTCCGGTGACGCGCTTCTTCTGCTTGAGCGCCTCGCGAGCCAGCGCCTCGTCTCCGCTCTTCAGCGCGAGCTCGGCGCGCTTCTCCCACTTGCCCTGCTCGTCGACGAGCTCCTCTGCCTTCTTGCGGAGCTGCTTCTCGGCCGCGACCGCGGCGACGACCTCCTCCTGCGCCCGCTTCACCTGCTCGTCCATCTCGTTGAGGTTGAGATCGAGGAGCTTCTTCGGGTCCTCCGCCTTGTCGAGCAAGGTGTTCAGGTTGCTCGAGATGACGCGTCCCATGCGGTCGAAAATTCCCATGGCTCCTCTTGTCTAGCTGGGATTACGCTACCACGCGACGAAGGCGAGGACACCCGCCGCGAGGAGGTCGACATGCCCGTATGCAAGGTTTGTCGTGACGAGGTCGAGACCCTTTTCACCGTCCGGGTCGCCGGGAAGCAGACCAAGATGTGCGAGGACTGCAAGGACCGCGAGCGAGAGCGGGAGGAGATCGCCGAGGCCAGCGAGGGAGTCGTTCAGGGGATGATGGGCTTCAAAGGGCGTCGCTAGGCCCCGTCCACGGGCAGAGGATCGCTCTCCGGCTACCGATTCATGATGTGAATCGCTTGCCCCAGCCCATTGAGGCTGGCCTCCATCATGCCTTCGCCGAGCGTCGGGTGCGGGTGGATGGTGAGCCCGATGTCCTCGAGGAACGCGTGCATCTCGAGCGCGAGCGCGCCCTCGCTGATCAGGTTGCTCGCCTCGGGGCCGACGATGTGGACGCCCAGCACCTCGTGCGTCTTCCTGTCCGCGACGACCTTGAAGAAGCCGTCCGTCTCGTTCACCGCCATCGCTCGGCCGAGCGCCGCGAACGGGAACTTGCCGACGCGCACGTCGATCCCCTTCTCCTTCGCCTGCTGCTCGGTGAGCCCCGCCACCGCGATCTCCGGGTCGGTGAACACGGCCGCCGGGATCGACACCCAGTCCTTCCCGGCCTTGTGCCCCGCGATGACCTCGGCGACGACCTCCCCCTCCTTGCTCGCCTTGTGCGCGAGCATCGGCTGCCCACTCACGTCGCCGATCGCGTAGATGCTCGGCACGTTCGTCCGTCCGACGCCGTCGGTCGGCACGAACCCGCGCTCGACCTTCACGCCGACCTCCTCCAGCCCGAGGTTCGCGCCGTTCGGCCGCATGCCGACGGCGACGAGCACGCAATCGGTGACGATCGTGTCGTGCTGGCCCGCGCCCGTGTCGATCTTCACGGCCAGCGCGCCGTCCTTGTCGCGCTCGTAGCCCATCGCCTTCGCGTTCTTCATCACCCTGGCGCCGTGCTTGACGAGCTTCTTCTCGACGACCGCCGTGAGCTCGGGATCGATGCCCGGGAGGAGCCCGGCTGTCGCCTCGACCACGACGAGCTCGCTGCCGAGCTTCTGGTAGACCATGCCGAGCTCGAGCCCGATGACGCCTCCGCCGATCACGAGCAGCCGGTGCGGCACTGCGCGCAGGCTGACGGCCTCCTTGGCGCCGATGATCTGCTTGCCGTCGAACTTGAACGACGGGATCTCGATCGTGGACGACCCCGTCGCGACGACGATCGCCTTCGCCTGGACACGCTCGACGGCCCCCTCGCGCGTCCTCACCTCGACGGTGTTCGGCCCCACGACGCGCGCCTCGCCGAGCAGGAGCTCCGCGCCGTTTCCCCGAAGGAGGCTCCGCACACCGCCCGTGAGCTTCTTGACGATGCCGTCCTTCCAGTCCTGCATCCGGTTCGCGTCGATGCGGATCCCGTCGCTCAGGATCCCCATGACGGCGCCCGTCTTCGCCTTCTCGTAGGTGTGGCTCGCGCTGATGAGCGCCTTCGACGGCACGCAGCCCCAGTTGAGGCAGACGCCCCCCGGCTCGTCCTTCTCGACGCAGAGGACCTTCTGCTTCAGCTGGCCCAGGCGGATCGCGCACACGTAGCCGCCCGGCCCTGCGCCAATGACCACCGCATCGTAGCTCTTCGTCGCGTTCTCGCTCGCCATCGTCGTCTCCGGTGTGAGGCCCGTCTAGCACGCGCCGCGATCGGGGAGAGAGCCCCTATGCGCCGTGAGCTGGCGCACGCGGGACGCGGGAGAGCTCTTCTTGCTGCTCCCGGAGGTGCCACGGCATGCTCCCGTAGACGTCCTCGAAGAGCGTCGCCCGCTCGGGGGGCGGCAGGCGCTCGACCGCGTCGACCGCCACGCTGATCTCGCGGCTCATCGCCTCGTCCATCGCGGCGTCGCGGTCGTCGTCGGTCAGCCCGAGGGACACGAGGTGGCGTCGCAAGCGCGCGAGCGGGTCCTTCTGGCGCCAGGTCTCGACCTCCTCCTCCGACCGGTAGCGCGTCGGGTCGTCGCTCGTGGAGTGCGCACCGATGCGGTACGTGAGCGCCTCGATGAAGGTCGGGCCTCCCCCCGTCCGCGCGCGCTCGGCGGCCTCCTGCACCGCCTTGAACACCGCGAGCACGTCGTTCCCGTCGACCCGGACGCCCGGCATGCCGTACGCGCGCGCCTTGATCGCGATAGTCTCGCTCGCCGTCTGCCGCGACACGGGCACGCTGATCGACCAGTGGTTGTTCTGGCAGAGGATGATGCAGGGCGCGCGGAAGACGCCCGCGAAGTTCATCGCGTTGTGGAAGTCGGGCTGGCTCGTGGCGCCGTCGCCGGTGAAGCCCACCGCGATCGACCTCGCCTTCTTCAGCTTCATCGCCCACGCCGCGCCGACGGCCTGCGGGATCTGCGGGCCGATGCAGGACGACCACGACACCTGGTGCACCTCGCGCCCCGAGTGGTGGCTCGGCATCTGCCGCCCCTTCAGGATGTCGCCGCTGTTGCCGAACACCTGCGCGATGAACTTCACGAGCGGGAACCCGCGCACGAGCATGACGCTCTGCTCGCGGAGCGCCGGAAAGACCCAGTCGGAGGGCTCGAGCGCCAGCGCCGTTGCGATGGGGACCGCCTCCTGCCCGGTGCACGCCCCGTAGAAGCCGACGCGCCCTTGCCGCTGGAGCACGACCATGCGCGCGTCGAGCAGGCGCAGCCGGCGCATCTCGAGGTAGGCGCGGACGAGGAGGTCCTCGCGCATGAACGGGTCGGTGCGAGGATCGGTCGTGCCGTCGTCACGCAGGACGCGGAGGAGGTCTGGCGACGCGGGGTGCGCCTCGGGGACGGCGACCGGGAGGGTCATGGGGCAGCAGTAGAGCACCCCCGGACGCGCGAAGGGAGGCCCGCGCGAGGGTCGGCTGGGGGGCGCCTTGCCTCAGGTCCCGCAGACCCCGAGCCAGGCGGGGAAGCCGTTCACCCCCTGGCAGGTGTCGCCGGCAGGGCACCCGCCCTTGCCCGGGGTCGTCTTGAGCTCGCCCGCGTCGAACGGGGTCGCCTGGCCGGTGATGTCGCAGAGCCAGAGGCACGTGGAGTTGCTCGCGCTCGTCCCGATGCACGCCAGCCCGTCGGCGCACTGGTTCTCGTACTCGCACGCCTGCCCCGCGGTGGCCCCCGCGTCGCCGTTCGGGTTGTAGATGACGGCGCAGGTGGAGGTGCCGGCCGCGTTCTGGATCTCGCACGCGAAGCCGGGGAGGCATGGGCGGATCCCGAGCGGCTCGCACGTCTGCGGGTAGGTGCAGACGGCGTACTCGGCGGGGCCGTTCAGCGTCAGGCTGATGAGGAGGTCGCAGTGCCCCTGCGCGCCGCCGTCCCCCGCGGTGCCGCAGTTGCTCGTGTTCGCGCCGCCGTCGCTCGGGCAGCACCTGGGCGTGCAGCGCGAGCCGCCCCATCCGGGCGGGAGGCCTGCGCCGGGCGATCCCGCGTCGTTGCAGTAGTTGCCGCCGTTGCACTCGAGGCCGGGGTCGCACGGGTTCGTACCGTTGACGGACGGGCAGCAGGCTTGGCCTTTCGGCAGGTGCTCGGTCGCCTGCGTCGGCACGCAGCCCGTGGTGAAGCCGCCGTCGGAACCCTGGAGGACGACGCACTCGCTCCCGGCCGAGCAGTTCTGGGCAACGATGTCGCACGCTCCCGTCACCAGGCTGCAGTTGGCCAGCGGACCCGTGTCGATCGCGTGGGCATCGCCCGCGTCGATGGGGCCGCCCGCGTCGCGGCGATGGACGTCGCGCCTGCCGCCGTCGGGGATGGCGATGAAGCCGTCCGAGCCCCCCGTGTCGAAGACGGTGGCCTCGGGTTGACCGGTCGTCGCGTCGGAGCCGCCGTCGACCCCCTGGGTGACGGTTCCGCCGCTACTGCACGCGACGAAGGCGCCGCCGACCGCGGCGAGGCCGCCTAAGAGAGCGAAAAGGAGAGCACGGGAGCGCATTGAACCCATTCTACCACCTTCGGGCGGGGGGTCACGGCCGTGACGTGCGGTCGCGTGCGTGGTGAGGTGGGGTCGCGGGCGTCGTTAGGTGCGGGGGCGTGGAGGTTGGGGTGGGGTCGCGTGGAGGCTG
>Ga0209415_10003668_pt1 | contig 28584 bp, 3 predicted proteins | sample PeaSoiSIISIP2007_FD_187696 | JGI IMG/M metagenome (GOLD analysis project Ga0209415, IMG submission 187696) | Peat soil microbial communities from Weissenstadt, Germany - SII-SIP-2007 (SPAdes) (version 2) | ecosystem: Environmental > Terrestrial > Soil > Wetlands > Peat | place: Germany... | reverse complement strand
CGAGCCCGAGTCGACGGCGACGAAACCCAGCGTGTCGGTGGAGACCAGGAGCAGGCTGGTGGCGCTGGTCGCCTGGCTGTCGACGAGCAGAGTGGTGACGGGCGGGATCGAGTCGAGGAAGAAGCTCGAGGACGCGTTGGCCGTGTTGCCCACGTTGTCGGCCACCGACGCCGTGACGGTGTGCGTGCCCTGCGCGAGAGCCGCGCTCGGCACGTAGGTGGCCGAGGAGGCGGTCACGACCGAGTGCGCGGTGACGTCGACGCCGTCGAGGCTGAGGCGGACGCTGGCCGTGGAGATCCCGCTGCCCAGATCGGTGTAGGCGGCCGAGACGGTCGGCATGGTGATGGTGACCGTGCTGCCGCTCACCGGCGTCAGCGCCAGGCTGGGCGCGGCCGCGTCGGTGTAGATCGAGGCGCTGTGCGGCGCCTCGGCGTTGCCCACCACGTCGACGCTGTAGTAGGCGAGCGTGTGCGCGCCGGGCGCGGACACGGTGAAGGAGCCGGAGTACACCGCGTAGGCGGCCGAGTCGATGGAGACGTAGGTGCGGGCCACGCCCAGGCCGGCCGCGTCGCCGACGGTCGTCAGGTCGTCGACGGCGGAGAGCGTGAACGCGGTGGCCGGCGCGACGTAGGTCGGGTTGGCGCCGAAGCTGGGCGAGCCGACGGACAGCGCGGTGCGCGGCGGCTGGCCGTCGATGACGACCGTGGCCGCGTTGAGCAGCTCCTGGTTGCCGACGTTGTCTTCCGAGAAGTAGTAGATCGTGTGCGTGCCCGCCGACAGCGTGAAGGCGCCGGCGTAGGCTTCGTTGGCGCACGTGCCGTTGGGTTGAGCCGGGTCGAGGGGAGTGGCCTCGCAGGCGGGCGAGAACGGGTTGACGTCGACCGTGTAGAACGTCGCGGCCACGCCCGAGGCGACCCCGTTGGAGATCGGGTCGACGGCCGCGAGCGCGAAGGCCGTGGAGGCCGAGGCGCCGATGGCGCCGCCGGCCAAGGCGATGCTCGAGCCCTGCACGGAGAGCGTGGTCACCGGCGGCGTCAGGTCGACCGCCACCGACGAGGAGTGCGCCGCCTCGGTGTGGCCCAGCTTGTCGACGCTGTAGAAGGAGACCGCGTGCGCGCCCTCGGCGGCGAGGTTGAAGGGACCGGCGTAGAGCGAGTAGGTCGCGGTGTCGACGGCGACGTAGGTGGCGGCCACGCCCACGCCCATGCCGTCGCCCGCGACCAGCGCGTCGTCGACCGCGGAGAGGCTGAGCGTGGAGGCGTCGGTGGCGTAGGTGACGGGCGCCGAGGAGAAGTCGGGCGGGCCGACGGTCAGGCTGGTGCGCGGCGGCAGGACGTCCTCGCCGCGCACCGTGAGCGCGGCGTGATGCGCGGCCTCGGCGTTGCCGGCGCGGTCGACGCTGTAGTACGCCAAGGTGTGCGTGCCGAGGCTCACGCTGAAGGTCGAGGCGTAGACGACGTTGGCGCCGCCGTCGAGCGAGTAGAGGGTCTGCGCGACCCCGGTGCCCGCGTCGAAGGCGGAGAAGCCGAGGGTGTCCGTGGAGACCAGCAGGACGTTCGTCGCGCTCGCGGCCAGGCCGTCGACGAGCAGAGTGGTGACCGGCGGGATCGAGTCGAGGAAGAAGCTCGACGACGCGTTGGCGACGTTGCCCGAGACGTCGGCGATCGAGGCGGTCGCGGTGTGCGTGCCCTGGCTGAGCGCGGAGCTGGGCACGTAGGTGGCCGACGAGGCGGTCACGACCGCGTGGGCGGTCACGTCCGCGCCGTCCACGACGAGGTGGAGGGAGGCGAGGTTGATCGCGGTGATCGTGTCGGAGTAGACCGCGGCGATCGTCGGCGTGGCGGTGGTGACCGTGCTGCCGCTCACCGGCGTCAGCGCCAGCGTCGGCGGCGTGGTGTTGGTGGAGCGCACGGTCAGCGCGACCGTGTGGGCCCCCTCGGCGAGGCCGGCCTTGTCGACGCTGTAGTAGGCCAGCGAGTGCGTGCCGACGGCGACGGAGAACATCGAGGTGTACGCGGTCGGCGCGCCGCCGTCGAGGCTGTAGAGGGTCTGCGCGACACCGACCGCGCTCGTCGCGGAGAGGCTCAGCGTGTCGGTGGAGACCAGCAGCAGGCTCGTTGCGGAGGTCGCCAGGCCGTCGACGAGCAAGGTCGTGACCGGCGGGATCGAGTCGATGACGAACGTGGACGTCGCGTAGGCCACGCCGCCGCCGAAGTTGGCGACGCGGGACGTGGCGGTGTGCGCGCCTTGCGCGAGGGCCGAGGTCGGCGCGTAGGTCGCCGACGAGGCGGTCACGACCGCGCCGGTCGTCACGTCGGTCCCGTCGAGCAGGAGATGGAACGTCGCGGTGTTGACGCCCGTGTTCGTGTCGACGTACACCGCGGCGATGGTCGGAGTGGCGGTCGTGACCGTGCTGCCGCTGACGGGGGTCAGCGCCAGCGTCGGCGCCGCCACGCTGGGAGCCCGCACGCTCAGGGCCGCGGCGTGCGCGGCCTCGACGTTGCCGGCCTTGTCCACGCTGTAGTACGACAGTGCGTGGGCGCCGACGGGCACGGAGAACGCGGAGGCGTAGACGACGGGCGAGGACGCGTCCAGGCTGTAGAGCGTCTGCGCGACGCCGACCGGGCTCGCCACGTTGAAGCTGAGCGTGTCGGTCGAGACCAGCAGCAGGTTCGTCGTCGAGGCCGCCAGACCGTCGACCAGCAAGGTCGTGACCGGCGGGACCGAGGCGATGAAGAAGCTCACCGACGCCAGCGAGACGTTGCCGACGTTGTCGGCGACCAAGGCCGAGAAGACGTGCGCGCCCTGCGAGAGGGAGGAAGCGGGACGGAAGGTCGCGGAGGAGGCGGTCACGACTGTCGAGGCCGTGATCGGCGAGCCGTCGAGAGTGAGCTGGACTCCCGCCGGGGAGACGCCGACGGTCGCATCCGTGTAGACGGCGGCGAGGGTCGGCGTCGCGGTCGTGACGGTGCTGCCCGAGACGACGTTCAGCGCCAGCGTCGGCGCGCTCGCGTCGACGTAGACCGAGCTGCTGTGGACGACCTCGGCGTTGCCGACCTTGTCCACGCTGTAGAAGGAGATCGCGTGCGGACCCACAGCGGAGAGCTGGAAGGGTCCGGTGTAGGTCGAGAAGGCGGCGGAGTCGATCGAGACGTAGGTCGCGGCCACGCCGACGCCGGCGGCGTCGCCCGCGACCTGCGCGTCGTCGACGGCCGTGAGGGCGAGCTGGCTCGTCGGCGAGATATAGGTCGGGTTGGCGCCGAAGCCGGACCCGGAGGGTATCACGAGCGACGTGCGCGGCGACAGGACGTCGGGGATGGTGACCACGATCGTCGCGCTGTTCATCGACTCCTGGTTGCCGACGTTGTCCTCCGAGAAGTAGTAGACCGTGTGCGTGCCGCCGGAGAGGGTGAACGGACCGTCATAAACCTCGTTGGCGCAGGTGCCGTTGGGCGCGCTCGGGTCCTGAGGCACCCCCTCGCAGGAGAGCGAGAAGGGATTGGCGTCGACGACGTAGTAGATCGTCGAGACGCCGGAGGCCACGCCGTTCGAGACGGGGTCGACGGCCGACAGCGCGATCGGCGCGCTCGTCGTGATGTTCACGGCGCCCGCGGAATTGGTCGTGCTGGAGCCGAGCACCGACAGGGAGGTGATCGGCGGCGTCAGATCGACGGCGACCGAGGTCGAGTGCGCGACCTCGGCGTTGCCGACGCGGTCCACGCTGTAGTACTGCAGCGAGTGCGCGCCCTCCGCGGCCAGGCTGAAGGGATTGGCGTAGACGGCGAGCGTGGCGCCGTCCACGGAGTAGAGGGTCTGCGCGACGCCGACGCCCAGGCCGTCGCCGACCGCCGCGAGGTCGTCGACCGCGGCGAAGCCGAAGGCGGTCTCCCCGGACGCGTACAGGGTCGAGGAGGAGAAGCTCGGGCCCGAGTAGACGAGGGAGGTTCGCGGCGGCTCGGAGTCGGACGGCACCGTGAAGGAGGAGAGCTTGACCGACTCCTGATTGCCGACGTTGTCCTGCGAGAAGTAGTAGACGGTGTGCGCGCCGGGAGCCAACGTGAAGGGGCCCGCGTAGGCCTCGTTGGCGCAGGTGCCGCTGGGAGCGCTCGGGTTCGGCGGCGTGCTCCGGCAGCCGGGCGAGGACGGGTTCTGGTCGATCACGTAGAAGGTCCCCTGGACTCCGGAGGCGACGCCGTTGGAGACGGGGTCGGCGGCCGACAGAGCGATCGGCGCCGCGGAGGAGATCTCGACGACGCCCGAGGCGTTCGTCACGCTGGAGGCCTGCACGGTCAGCGTCGTCGCAGGCGGCGTGAGGTCGACGGCGACGGACGAGGAGCGGGCGACCTCGACGTGGCTGTCGTAGTCCGCGCTGTAGAATGAGATCGTATGCGCGCCCTCGGCGGCGATCGAGAACGAGGAGACGTACAGCGAGTAGGCGCCGTGGTCGACGGAGTAGTAGGTCGCCGCGACGCCCACGCCGGCGCCGTCGCCGACGATGAACTCGTCGTCGACGGCGGTCAAGCCGAAGCGCGTGGCGCCGGCCGCGTAGAGGACCTGCGAGGCCGAGACGTAGCTTGGCGATCCCAGAGCAAGCGCTGTTCGAGGCGGGAGGATGTCGACGGGGACGACCACCGAGACGGCGTTGACGCTCTCCTGGTTGCCGACCTCGTCCTCCGAGAAGTAGTAGACCGTGTGCGTGCCGCCGGAGAGGGTAAACGGACCGTCATGCATCTCGTTGGCGCACGTGCCGTTCGGAGCGGTCGGGTCGAAGGGCGTGCTCTCGCAGGCGGGCGAGAACGGGTTGACGTCGACGACGTAGTACGTCGCCGAGACGCCCGAGGCCACGCCGTTGGAGATCGGGTCGACGGCCGACAGCGCGAGCGGCACGGCGGTCGAGATCACGAGCGCCCCCGACGCGTTGAGGCTGCTGGGGCCCTGCGCCTGCAGGGTCGTGATCGGCGCCGTGAGGTCCACGGCCGCGCTCGCCGAGCGCGCGGTCTCGGCGTTGCCCGCGTCGTCGACGCTGTAGTACTGCAGGACGTGCGCGCCCTCGCCGGGCAAGGTGAAGACGCCCGTATAGGCCGCGAACGGCGCGCTGTCGACGGAGAGGTAGGTCTGGGCCACGCCGAGGCCCAGGCCGTCGCCGACGACCGCCAGGTCGTCGACCGCGGTCAGCGTGAAGGTGGTCGGGGCGTTCACGTACAGCGTCGCGGAGGAGAAGCTCGGCGCGCCCCAGGCCAGCGTCGTGCGCGGCGGCTCGCTGTCGGAGGGCACGGTGAACGAGGAGACGTTGACCAGCTCCTGGTTGCCGACCTCGTCCTCCGAGAAGTAGTAGACCGTGTGCGTGCCGGGCGCCAGCGTGAAGGGTCCGTCGTAGGCTTCGTTCGCGCACGTGCCGTTCGGGGCGGACGGGTTCAGCGGCGTGCCCGCGCAGGAGGGCGAGAACGGGTTCTGGTCGATCACGTAGAAGGTCGCGGCCACGCCCGAGGCCACCCCGTGGGAGACGGGGTCGACCGCGCCGAGCGCCAGCGGCACGCCCGAGGAGATCTCCACGATCCCCGACGCGTTCGTCGCGCTGGGGCCCGACGCCGTCAGCGTCGTGAGCGGCGGCGTCAGGTCGACGGCGACGTACGAGGACTCCACGACCTCCTGGTGGCCGGCGTCGTCCACGCTGTAGAACTGGACGACGTGCGGGCCCTCGGCCGCGATCGAGAAGGAGGACGTGTAGAGCGAGAAGGGCGCGCTGTCGACGGACACGTAGGTGAAGGCCGTGCCCAGGCCCAGGCCGTCGCCGACCGACGCCAGGTCGTCGACCGCGGCGATGGAGAAGACGGTCGCGTCGGCCGTGTAGTAGACGCCGGTCGAGGCGAAGACGGGCCCCGAGGCGACCAGAGAGCTGCGCGGCGGCTCGGCGTCGGGCAGGACGTTGACGACGATCGCGTGCTCGCCCTCCTGGTTGCCGACGTTGTCCTCGGAGAAGTAGTAGATGGTGTGCGTGCCGGCAGGAAGGGTGAACGTGCTGTCATAAATCTCGTTGGCGCACGTGCCGTTCGGGGCGCTCGGGTTCAGCGGGGTCACCTCGCAGTCGGGCGAGAACGGGTCCTGGTCGATCACGTAGTAGGTCGCGGCCAGGCCCGAGGCGACGCCGTTGGAGACGGGGTCCACGGCGGAGAGCGAGAAGGCGGCGTCGGTGGAGACGTAGAGCGCGCCCGTGGCGTCGGTCGCGCTCGGCGCGAGCACGTTCAGGGTCGTGATGGGCGCGGTGAGGTCGATGGTCACCGCCGCGGAGTGCGGGGCCTCCGTGTTGCCCGCGCGGTCCACGCTGTAGTAGGAGAGCGCGTGCGCGCCCTCCGCGGGGATCGTAAAGGAGCCGGAGACCACCGCGTAGCTGGTCGAGTCGAGCGCCAGATAGGAGGCGGCCGCGCCCACGCCCGCGCCGTCGCCGACGGCCGCGAGGTCGTCGACCGGGTCGAGCGCGAAGCCGGTGTCGTCGGTCGCGTACAGGGTGCCCGAGGAGAAGCTCGGCGCGCCGATCGCCAGGACCGTGCGCGGCGGCTCGACGTCGTTGAGCACGGTGTAGGTGGAGACCTCGACCTGCTCCTGGTTGCCGACCTCGTCCTCCGAGAAGTAATAGACGGTGTGCGTTCCAGGCGAGAGCGTGAAGGGTCCGTTGTACGCCTCGTTGGCGCACGTGCCGTTGGGCGCGCTCGGGTTCAGCGGCGTCGCGGCGCAGGACGGCGAGAACGGGTCCTGGTCGACGACGTAGTAGGTCGGGCCGGCGCCCGAGGCCACGCCGTTGGACACGGGGTCGGTCGAGGTCAGCACGATCGCCGTGTCCGAGGAGAGCTCGACCTGGCCCGCGAGCGTGATCACCGTGCCCTGCGGCGTCGCGGTCGTGATCGGCGGCGTGAGGTCCACGGCGACGCTCGCGGACTCGACGGGCTCCACGTTGCCCAGCACGTCGAGACTATAGAAGGAAAGCGCGTGCAGGCCCTCGGCGGCGAGGGTCAGGCTGGACGTGAACAGCGCGAAGGGCGAGCCGTCGAGCGAGTAGAAGGTCTGCGTGCTGCCCGCGCCCGCGCCGTCGCCCGGGGCGAGCCCGTCGTCGACCGCGCTGAAGCCCACGAGCGAGCCCGAGCCCACGAACAGCTCCGCGCCCAGATAGGACGGGCCGCTGGCCGCGACGCTGGTGCGCGGCGGCAGGTCGTCGACGAAGGCGCCGGCGGGGGTCGTCTCGTTGGCGTCCAGGAACGGGCTCGTGTCGGCGTCCACCGCCAGCCACAGGCCCGTGGGCGCCAGCGTGGCGCCGCGCCCGCCGCCCGCGTCGAGCTGGCCGGCGGACTGCAGCGCGCCGCCCAAGCCGTAGCGCCACACGCCGGCGAGCGTCCCGCCCGCGCCGTAGTCGAAGCCGCCGACCGCCGCGACTTGGCCGGGGTTCGTCTGCAGCAGGGCCGAGGCGAAGGCCGAGGAGCCGTCGCCGGGCCGCCAGGCGCTCTGCGCGGCGAGCGTGCCGGAGCTGAAGGCGACCAGGCCGAGGTCCGTGCCGCCCAGCGCGTCGCCGCGCGTGGCGGCCACGGTCGCTCCGCCGGTGGACAGCAGGACCGAGGCGATGTCCGAGGTGACGAAGTCGTACAGGTAGCCCTCGTCGAAGTACGGCCCGCCGATCAAGGTCTTGCCGTCGGGCGCGTACTCCCAGAGCGCGAGGTCGAAGGGCTTGGGCGAGCGCGGGTTCGGGTTCAAGCTGTAGCCCGCGATCCACAGGTCGCCCTGCGCGTCGAGCGCCACGCTCGTGGCCACGTCGAAGCCCGCGCGGGTGTAGGTGTTGACGAGCGCCACCGCGTTCGTCGCCGGGTTGTACTTCCAGATCGCCAGCGCGTAGGCGCGCTCGCCCGGGGCGCTCTCGCTGATCGGCCCCGCGGTCTGCACCGAGCCCACGATCCAGCCCGGGGCCACCGCGCCGAAGACCAGGTTGTTGTTGTTGAAGCCGCTGTCGAAGGAGAGCGTGGACGCGAGCGCGCTGCCGCCCGGCGCGGCCTTGTCCACCGCGAGCTGGTCCGCGCCGTTGCCGGCGAGCACGGGTCCGATGGCGTAGGCCGCGCCGGTCGTGTCGAAGAAGACCGTCCACGGGAAGGCCGGGTCGGCGTTCGGCAGAGTCGTCGAGCCCGAGACCACGCCGTAGCCGTTGTCGTAGGCGAGGACCACGGTCCCGCTCTCGAAGGCGACGTTCCACAGGTTCGACGAGGAGTCCAGCCCGATGTCGAAGCCGTCGGCCGTGCGCACCGGCGGCGGCGCGGCGACGATCGTGTTCACCGGGCCCAGCTCGGCGTAGGCGGTGTAGCTGCCGTTGATGCCCAGCGCGCGGACCCGGCCGTAGTACGAGACGCCCGGTGTCAGGTTCGTGAAGGCGTAGGAAGTGCCCGGCGCCGGCGTCTCGACCTGGACGGGGGAGCTGTGATCGGGCGACGTGGAGAGCTCGGCGGAATAGAGCGTGGCGGCCTGGTCGCCGTTGGCGCTCCAGTTGGCCTGCGCCGCGCCCGTGGACGGGACCGTCCAGGCCGCGGCCGCCGGCGGGAAGGCGGAGGTCATCACGCTGGCCAGGACGGACGGGGCGCCGGCGGCGCCCGTGACCGGGTTGTAGCCGTAGCCGTAGAACTGCACCGTAGTGTCGGGCGGCAGGCTCCCGAACGCGAAGGAGCTCAGGCTCACGCCGAAGGGCGGCGTGGCCGAGAAATGGACGCCGGTCGGCGCGGTCGCGGCGAAGATCTCGTAGGCCACCGGCTGGGCGTTCGAGCCGGGCAGCCAGGACAGCGACGCGGACGTCTGCCCCGCGTTGGCGACCACCGTGCTCTGTGGCGGCGCGGGCAGGACGTAGGTCGTGGCCCCGTTGGAGATCGGCGACACGAGGCCTTCGGCGTCGATGGTCCACAGGCGCACGTAGTCCGTGGTGTTGCCGGTCGCCGCGAGGGCGTAGGTCTGCGCGACGCCGGCGGGCGTCGTCGTCGCGATCGCGACCTGGGCCGTGACCGAGGAGAAGACGGCCGCGGCGTTCTCCTCGTGCTCGATCAGGTACTCGCCGCCCGTGATCGTGCCGATGGTCCCGTTGTCGCCCGGGGACGTCCAGGACAGGCTCACGCCGCCGCCGGCGGGCGCGGGCGAGGCCTGCAGGTTGCTCACGGGCGCGGGCGCGGAGGCCAGGCCCTTCGCGCTGTAGTTGACGAGGTACTTGGTCTGCGTGTTCGTGAGCGTGTCGTAGTCGAGGATGTGCAGGAAATAGTGGTAGGCCAAAGTGTTGGTGTCGAAGTGCTGGGAGATCCAGAAGTTGTGCGGGTCCAGGATCTTGCCGTCCTGGCGCGCGACGCTGACCAGCGCGGCCTGGCCGTTGGAGGGATCGGGCATGCTCGTGTGGATGAACGCGGGCTGGGACTGGATCGAGGTGACGATGATCGTCAGATTCCCGTTGGCGCCCGAGAGCGTGCCCGAGGCGATCGAGGGCACGTTGATGACGAGGTCCGGCGTCGGCTGGTCGGACTCGAGGATGTACTCGGGGGCCGGCTCGATGTTGTTGTCGAGGTTCTGCAGGATCTGCGAGCGCGGCGTCGACTCGTTGACGAGCATGTCGAACTGCTTGTCGCGCCCGGGGAGGTCGACGAGGACGTCCTTGATCAAAGTGTAGGTGGTCACGCTCTGGATGAGCGAGGTCAGCGGTCCGCCGAGCGCGCTGCTGTGCGTGAAGGACGCGCTGAAGTCCACGAAGTAGCCCGCCAGCGAGGAGGTCATCAGCCAGCTGCCCAGGATCGGCTGGTTGGGCTGGAGGTTGCCGAAGTCCAGGTTCAGGCTGTTGGTGACCGGCCCGGTGCTCACGAAGCTGCCGATGAGCTTGAAGTTCACGAGCAGGCCCTGCTTGTTGTCGACGATCTGAGGCTGGCCGGAGGCGATCTGGAAGTTGAGCGCCGGGCCGTAGCCCACGTTGGTCACGCGCAGGCCGACCGGGAACGGGACGATCGGCGTCGGGTAGTTGAGCAGGGCCTCCTGGCCGAAGACCTCGAAGGGCAGCGCGTACTCGAGCTTGAGCGAGGGCTGGGGCAGGACGGTGATCTGCGCGGGGAAGGTCGTGATCGTCTGCGTCACGCCGCCGCCCAGGAAGGTGATCGCGGCCGCGACGTTGTAGATCTGGCCCGACGGGACGATCCCGCCGGCGCCCGTGGACGGGATGATGATCCAGTTGACCGCGGCCGTGGCGCCGGGCGAGACGACGCCGGTGCCGTCGACCGCGTTGATGTTGGTCATCGAGGTCGTGTCGGGCGCGATGTAGAAGAGCTGGGAGGCCGCGTTGCCGTTGGAGTCCGTGACGGAGACGACCACGCGCACGTTCTGCAGGGACTGGTTCGGGAGGTTGTCGGTCAGCGTCAGCGCGGCGTTGAAGGCCTCGCGCTCGAGCGTCGCCTGCTGGTTGATCTGCAGCTTGACCAGGGCGCAGACGGTCCCGCTCTGGGCCGAGATCGACCGAGCCACCATCGCGAGCAGGAACGCCGCCGCCAGCAGGGATTTTATTTTTTGCATGAGAGGACCGGCGCCTCAGACGCGGCCGTCAACGCGTAGCCTTTCGAAGCCCACAACGACAGTCCGCCTTCCAAAACCCTCGCGGTGAGATGCGCGGCCCGCAGCCGCTTGGCCGCCTTCACGGCGCGCGCGGAGAGGCGATCGTAGACCACGATCTCCTGTCCCGCCGCGAACGCGCACAGATTGGAATCCAAAGTCTCCAAAGGGATGTTGACGGCGTGGGGCAGATGGCTGCCGGAGAACTCGTACGGCGTGCGCGTGTCCAGGACGAAGACGAGCCCGTTCAACACGCCGTCCTTGATCTCGTCGAGGGCGGCGGTGCCCACGGGCGACGAGTCGAGCATGATCCGGTCGCTGCGCTCCTGCATTTTCGCGTCGCTCACGATTTCGTAGCCGGCGGTCTGCCAGGCCTCGATGCCGCCCTCGAGGACCTCGAGCTTCGTGTAGCCGCGCCGCCCGAGGATCACGGCCGCCTGCTCGCTGAGCGAGCAGCCGTGCGCCGAGCAATAGAGGATCAAGGTCCTGTGCCGGGGCAAGGAGGCCGTCTCCATCGTGATGACGGGCACGTTGATCGCGTCCTTGATGTGCTTGGCCGCGAACTGCCACGTGGGGCGGACGTCGACGAAGAGGGGCGTCGGATCCGGCAGGCGCGCCAGCGCCAACTCCATCCGGGCGTCCGAGGGGGTGACGGTCTGGGCGGCGCGCGCCGGCCCCAGGGCCGCTCCGATGAGCAGCCCGAACCCGACCGACCGCGCGAGACGTCTCTCGTTCTTGTCCATTACCAGTTATAGGGGATGAGCTTCTTGTACCAGGGGTTGGGGTTCTCGCTCCAGCCTTCCTGGATGCCCTTCGCGTCGCTCATGATCTCGATGTATTTCTGAGTGTCCCGGTTCGCCGGGTCCGGGGGGAACGCTTGGCCGGCGGTGGAGAAGATGATCGACTGGCCGAAGATCAGCACGGGGTTGCTGGTGTCCGCGGTGTAGGCCTTCTTGATGTTCTTGCTGATGGAGCCGTACGAGCACGGCGCGACGAACGCGGTGGCGGCTCCGATTCCGGACATGGCGAGGGTCCAGGTCTCCCACAAGGCGGCCGCGGCGACGGTCGCGGGAGTGCCGATGGTGTACGTGTTCATCTTGGCCCTCGTGAGGTGCTCCTGCGCGGCGAGGTCGTTGCTGTCGTGCTGCGACCGGGCGAGGGTGATCGAGTTGACCTGGTTGTTCAGGTTGGTGACCGTGGTGTTCGGGTTCGGCTGGAGCCCGTAAGGGTCGGTGAAGTTCGTGGGATTGGACAGCGCGTACTGGTAATCGTCGAGGATCGTCTCGGGGTCCTTCTGCACGAAGCGGCCGAGCGCCGGATCGTAGTACCGCATGCGCACGAAGTAGAGGTTGGTGTCGCCGTCCCACTCGCGCCCGGCGAAGGCGTAAGGGTTGCCCATCAGATGGGAGACCGGCGCCGTGCTGCCGTCGACGGCGCTGACGAAGACCGGGATCCCGTAGCCGGTGTATTCCACCCGCTCCTGGAGCGTCCCGTTGATGTCGGTCATGCCGACGATCGAGCCGGACGGGTCCTGGAGGTAGAAGTAGTCCGCGGCGCCGTGGATGGCCAGCGGCTGGTCGACGGGGAGCTCCTGCGTGAAGTAGAAGACGTTGGTGGTGGCGTCGCCGGAGGCGTTGACGTCCTTGATCGAGAGCGAGATGACGGAGTCGCCGTCGTACCAGTAGCGCCAGACCTCGCTGATGGCGCCGAGAGTGATGGTCTTGGTGAGCCGGCGGTCGTACATGTCGTAGCGGTACGTCGTCAGGCGGCCGCTCGCCGAGTCCTGGACCGAGACGAGGCGATCCTGGCTGTCGTAGGCGTACTGGATCTGATCGTTCGAGGTCTGGGAAGTCTTCGTGACGAGGTTGCCGTCCGCGTCGTAGGAGTAGGTCCACTGGGCGTCGGAGAGCAGGCGGTTGGCCTTGCCGTAGGTGGACGAAGGGCTGACCGGACTGGACGTGAGGTTGTCGCCGGGGTCGTAGGAGTAGGACTCGTTGGCGTAAGGGAGGAGCGTCGAGCCCGGGTTCGTGACGGAGACGAGGCGCGAGGCGTCGTCGTACGAGAAGGCGCGCGAGCCGGTCGGCCACGTGACGGAGGTCAGGCGCCGCAGGGCGTCGTAGCCGTACGCGCGGGTGAGGACCTGATTGCCGCCGGCCGACGCCGACATCCCGGTGACCTGCGAGGCGGCGTCGTAGGAGTAGCTCTCGACCAAACCGCTGGGGAAGGTGACGGCGGTCAGGCGCGAGTCCTGGTCGTAGCTGAAGCGGTACTGCTGGTTCTTGTAGTCCGTGAGCGTCGTCATGCGGTTGAGGGCGTCGTACGTGTACGAGTAGTTCCCGAAGGGGGTGGCCATGCCCGTGCGGTTGTCGTTGGCGTCGTAGGTGTAGTTGATCGTGAAGACGGTGCCGTCCAGCTTGTCGGTCTCGGCGACCGAGACCAGGTTGTGGTCGGCGTCGTAGGTCTTCACGATCGTGGCGTTGTTGTCCGAGTCGGTCTCCGTGCGCTGGACGTCGTTGTAGCCGATGGTGAGCGTGTCGTCGGGGAACTGCGCGAGGATCACCCTCCCGTCGCCGTCGTAGGAGAACGGGATGTTCGCCCCGTTCGGATTGACGACGCGGGAGACGTGGCCGCGCACGTCGTAGCTGAAGGTCTTGGTCTGATTGAGGGCGTTGGCGACCGAGGTGAGCTTGCCCTCGTTGTCCCAGGCCATGTTCGTCGCGTTGCCGTTCGGGTCGACGTCCTGCGTGATGCGGCCGTCCGAAAGACGGCGGGTGAGCTGGTCGCCGTGGCCCAGCGGATCGGTGGCGGATGTGAGGTAGCCGTTGACGTCGTAGGTGAAGGAGTAGGTCTTGCCCTTCGCGTTCGTCATGCTGACGGGCCGCCCGAGCGGGTCGTAGGCGTAGGACGTCGCGCGGCCGAGGGCGTCGGCGCCGCTGGTCCAGTGGCCGTACGAGTCGTATTGGTAGCGGACCGTGTCCCCGTAGGCGTCCGCGACGCTGGTCACCCGGCCCTGGCCGTCGTAGGCGAAGGTCCAGTCCGTCACGCCCAAGGCGTTGGTCTGGCCGAGAGGATTGCCGTTGGGGTCGTAGCTCCACTGGGTGGCGTTGCCGTTGGGATCCGTCGCGGAGGCGAAACGGTAGAGCGTCGAGTGCCACGCGTAGGAATACGGATAGCCGCGGGGGGTCACGCCCGAGACGATCCTCTCGGCCGAGTCGTAGGAGTACTTCTGCACCGAGCCGTCGGGCGCGGTGGCGGCGGTCGTGAAGCCGTTGGCGTCGAACAGGTCGCTGTAGTTGTCCCCGACCTGATCGATGACCCCCGTGATCTGGCTGACCCCGTTGGAGTTGGAGCGGAGCCAGGTCGCGTTGTATCCGGCGTTGTCTTGGGTCAGGACGGCTTGCGTGGTCCGGCCCACCTCGTAGTAGTAGTTGGCCGTGAAGCCCTGCGAGAAGCCCTGGTTGGAGAGCGTCAGCACGTCTCCGTCGAGCGAGGACTCATCGTTGGAGTTGGGCGGGGTTCCGGCCGACCCGACGATCATCTCGGACCCGCCGGAGACGACCTGGACGCCGCAGGTGAAGCCCGCCGAAGCTCCCGCGTCGCCCGCCGCCACGCCCGCCGAGAACTCGGTGATCTTCACGCAGCTCGTGCTCTGCTGGAGGATCGGGCCGCTGGTCCCGTACCACTCCTGGTAGGCGGCCTGATTGACGTCGGCCATGCAGGAGAACCCGTCGCCGGCGCCGCCGGCCATCATGGACGCGCCGACCACGGTGCAGCCGTCGGCGGACGCGTACAAGAAGGGCGTGCCCAGGCTGGAGTTCGATTTCGCGTTCGAGTAGCTCCAGGTCATGGTCAGGCCGGTCGGCGAAGTCTTGCTGGTCAGCAGATAGCCGTTGTAGCCGTACGACGTCGTGCCGGCGGGGCCGTTGACCTGCGTGAGCTCGCCGTTCGTCACCTGATAGCCCACGGTCCTGTTGCCGACGTCCTGGAGCGAGCTGAGATGTCCGTTGGCGTCGTAGCTGAGCGTGTAGATCGTCCGACCCGAGGGGTCCTTGACGGTGGAGAGCAGGCCGTTGCCGCCGTAGCTCAGGGTGGCCGCGTTGCCGTTGTCGTCGACCATCGCGGTCAGCCGGCCCGTCGAGTCGAAGCGATAGACGACGTCGCTCTGCGGCCGGTTCCACGTGTACGAGCCGTCGGAATTCTTGACGACGTTCGAGCCCTCGACGAAAGTGGCCTCGGTGTAGGTGCCGCCGCCGTTGTTGTTGAACTGGATGTGCTGGCCCATCGGCGTGATGATGCCGACCGAGTCGTTCGAGATGTTGGAGCCGTACTTGTACCACATGCCGTCCAGCGGGTCCTGGTACACGTAGGCCAGCGCGCCGAGCGGGAGCAGCGCCCACTCGAAGCTGTGATGCCAGGACTTCCCGAGCGAGGCGCTGCCGAGGTCCTGGCTGTTGTAGTAACGCGTGAACGTGAACGGCTGGCCTTGCAGCTCGGGCACGTAGACGTCCAGGTCGTTCTCGGTCATGGTGTTGTTGCCGTCGACGAGGTCGACCGGATCGCCGGAGCCGCACGAGGGCTTCTGCGGCTTCTTGGGCGTCGTGATCACGAGCTCGCGGCCGCACTTCTGGGGCGGCGTGGGCGGAGGAGTGCCGGTGAGCTTCTGAACCTGCGCGCCGCCGATGCCGCCGAAGCCGAAGCCGCCGCCGCCGCCGGCGGGCCCAGGCAGACCGCCGCCGCCGGACGGGGCGGTGCCGCCGCAGTCGCCGATGCCGAAGCCCGAGCCCGGGACGAAGACCTTCGTGAGGACGCCGGCGACGCATTTGTACTCGTAGTGGCCGCCGACGCTGAAGTTGTGGCAGGAGGCGTGCGCGAGCGTGATCTGGACGGGGATGACGACGGTCTGCTGGGCGGCGAGCGTCGGGATCGTGGTGTAGGGCAGCGAGATCGAGACGGCCGGATCGGTGTTGTTGATGTCGAGCGAGAAGTTGTCGGCAGCGACGAGGCCGTGGTTGGTGACGGTCAGCTGCGTGTAGGCGGTCTGGCCGCTGGTCATCGACAGGTTCACGGCAGCGGGAGTGATCGTGACGACGGGGGCCGGGACGTCGGTCAGGAAGCTCAGGTTGAGCGTGACGTTGTACTCGTCCGCGATCAAGGTGGGCGTGACGACCCACGTGTAGGTCACGTACGCGTGCGTCAAGACCTGTTGAACGGTCTGATTGATGCCGGCCTCGACGACTTGGTTGCCGCTGGCCTGGTTGAAGCCGTTGGCCGAGATGACCCAAGTGTAGTTGCCCGCGGGGATGTTGTTGAAGACCGCCGTGCCGTTGGCGTCGCCGTAGGCCGTGAAGCTCAAGCCGCTGATGTCGTTGCTCGTGAGCGTCACGCTCGTGCCCGCGACGCCCACGCCCGCGCCGGTCTGGGCGTTGAGCGGCTGGTCGGCGTCGATCGAGTGGAAGGTCAGGCCGCCCTGCAGGACCGAGGTGATGGTCACGCCGCCGTAGACCGAGACCGGGGAGGCGTTGCCGCTGAGGATCTGGACGAGCGGGTTGTTGTTGTTGTTGTAGTTGCCGTTGACGAGGCTGGCCGGCGGAGCGAAGTTGATCGTGAAGTTCGCCGACTGCCCGGGCACGATGTTGCCGAGCGAGTTGCCGGCGGCGAGCGTGGCCCAGGGCAGCGCGGGCGCCGACACCGTGACTCCCTGCCAGATAGAGGAGCCGATGTTCGATACGGTGAAGCTCTGGCTGCGCGTCGTGCCGGCAAGCATGCCGATGGCGAAGGTCTGCGGCGTGACCTGCGGGATCACCTGCGGAGGCGTGATGTTGATCTGGATGGGGTTGATCGTGCGGCTGAAGCCGTAGGAGTCGCGCAGCGCGAACAGGTACTGCGCCGAGGACGGGGCGTTGGGCGCGGCGTAGATGAGGAACCGGAGCGTGGCCTGCGACCCCGCCGTCAGCGTGGTCGGCAGGGAGGTCGTGTCCAAGGCCACCTGCACCGCCGAGGTCGGCGTGCCGAGGTTGGTGATCTGCGTGGTGAAGCCCGTCTCGGCGTTGGCGCCGACGTTGTTGAGGTTGACGGTGAAGGTGAAGGTCGTGCCCTGGACGGTGTTGACCACCACGTTCGAGTATTGCAGCTGGAGGCCCACGACCGAGAAGCTCGACTGGGCGTTCGGGGTCACGATCGCGGGGTAGGCGGCCCAGAGGTTGAAGACGCCGACGGCCAGCCCCGGGTTGTAGGTGGCGAGGTAGTTGCCGTTGACGTCCGTCCCCGTGGCGATGGTCGTCTGGAATCCGCCCGAGACTATGCCGAGCGTCACGGGGACGCCCGGCACCGGCGCGCTCGAGGCGTTCACCGCGGTCCCGCTGAGGGTCACGGTCGCCTGCTGGTCGTAGACGCTGCGGTCGGAGCGGATGCTCACCGTGTACGGCGGCTGGGAGATCCCGTTGGTCTGGATCGAGGCGGTGAAGCCGGCCGTCTCCACGATCGGGTTGGACGGCGTGCTGAAGGTGATCGTGGAGATCGTCGCCGTCACCACGGCGTTGCTCGAGAGGCTCGGCGGCACGTAGACGCCGATCGGATCGAAGAGGAACGTTCCGCCCGCGGGCACGCTGACGAAATCGATCTGGCCCGTCGCTCCGCTGTAGAAGGAGGAGGCGCCGTTGTCGGTCTGCTGGACGCCTCCCTGCGAGAGCAGGAAGCCGCCCGAGGTGTAGAGGGAGGCCGTGACGGCGGGAGACGGCTGCGCCTGGCTGTTGGGGAAGAGCGCGGTCACGATGTCGGCCGGGGCCGAGCCTCGGTTGTGGAACTCGACGTGGACGTTGCTCTTGGTGCCGAGGATGAGCGGATCGGTGAAGATCTCGACGATCGGCAGCTGCGGATTGCCCACGTTCACGGTGAAGCTCTTCTGGTAGACCGCCGTGGTCCCGGGCTCGGTGGGCAAAGTCAGCGCGACCGCGAGGGTCATCGCGTTGGGAGCCGCCGCGCTCGTGAAGACGGCGCCGCTGACCGCGGCCGTCTGGCCTGCGCTGAGCGTCGCGGCCGGGGCCAGGCTGACGCCGGGCGCCGTGGCCGTGGAGGTCAGCGTCAGCGTCGCCGGGCCGAAGGCGGCGGAGGCCGGCCCCAGGTTCGCGACGGAGAGCGGGATCGTGTCGAAGAAGCCGCGCGTGAGCGTGCTCTGGCCGGACACCGAGGCGCCGTAGTTCGGCAGGCTCATCGTGACGGCGGGGATCGTGATGTGGGCGCGGGCGCTCTCCTGGCCGATGCTGTCCAGCGAGGTCACGTCGTAGCCGGCGGCCGCGCCGGCCGTGAACGCCGAGTCCTGGAACGACACGGCGGTCTGCAGGCTGCCGCTGACGAGGGCGCCGTTCTTGTAGACGCGGTAGCCGACGGCGCGCGCGTCGGAGTCTTGCCAGCTCAGCGAGACGAGGGAATCCTGGACGACCGCCGCGAGGCTCTGCGGCTGCTGCGGCGCGACGACGACGGAGAACGAGACGCTCTGCGTCGCGCTGTTGCCGGCGAGGTCGGTGGCCGAGGCCGTGAGGGTGTAGCTGCCCGCCGCGGCGATCGTGGAGCCGGAGACGAAAGGCGCGCCGTTGAGCAGGAAAGACGTCGTGTTGAGATTGAGGTCGGAGGCCGTCACCGTCGGCGCGACGGAGGCGTAGTAGGTCGCACCGTTCAGGACGCCGGAGATCGTCACGACCGGGGGGGTCTTGTCGATGGTGAAGGAGACCGTCTTCTGCCCGGTGAAGCCGCCGGAGTTGACGGCGTTGACCGCGAGCTCATGCTGCCCTACCGCGGAGACCGTGCTTCCGGAGGCGAAGGGCTGGCCGTCCAAGGTCGCGGTCAGGCTGGTCAGCGCGGGATCGGGCGAGGAGAAGGTGATCGTCACGTTGACGTTGGAGTACTCGCCGTTCGTCACGCCCGCGACGACGATGGCCGGCGGCGCGCGGTTGTAGTAGATCGCGGCCTCGTTGGACAGCGCGCTCTCGTTGCCCGCGACGTCCAGGGCGGTGACCGCGTAGTAGTACGTCGCGTTCGAGCCGATCGTGTCCAGGAACGGCGGCGTCGTGGCCGAGCGCGGAGTCAGGCCGGCGGTGGAGGCGAAGGCGGCGGTGGCGCGATAGACGTTGTAGCCGCTGAGGGTCTCCGTGCTGCCCGCCTGCCAGGTCAGGGAGATCTGGTTGCTGGCGGTGATGCTCGCCGTCAGGCTGATCGGAGCCGCCGGCGGCGTGCGGATCGAGACGCCGGGCACGGCCGAGGTCTGCGCGCCCTCGTTGCCGGCCGCGTCCACGGCCGACACGGAATAGTTGTACGTCCCGTCGCTCGCGGGGAGGTCCGAGTAGGAGCCGCTGCCGTCGCCGGCCGGCAGGACGCCGGAATGGATGAGCGCGCCGCCGCGATAGACGTTGTAGGACGCCGGCGCCCCATCGGGCGGGGCGCTCCAGCGCAGGAGCACGACCCCGGCGGCCTGCGAGAGCGTGGTCAGGAACTGCGGCGCGCCGGGCGGCGTGGTCTTGATGAGGAAGGACGTCGTGCCGCCCGTGAGCGTCGTGCCGACGTTGCCGTAGGCGTCGGTCGCCGAGTAGGAGAGCAGGGCCAGCCCGTCGCCGGTGTTGGTGCTGATCGCGAAGCTGCCCGACCAGCTCGCGCCGGAGCCCGTCAGCGCGATCGCGACGGCGCCGCGGCCGAAGGGCGTGAAGGACAGCGTCGGCGTGCTCGCGGCGGGCTCGCTCAGGGTCAGGCTCGCGTTCACGGTCGCGGCCTTGATCGGCGAGGCGTGGTCGAGGATCACCGTGCCGACGGGCCCGGTCGTGACGAGGGTCACGCTGCCGCCGGAGGTGATCGCCGTGCCCACGTTGCCGACCAGGTCCCTGACCTGCAGGGCGAAGAGCCCCAGCCCCGTCGGCGTCTGCGCGGTGACGGACAGCACGCCGTGCCACACGGTGACGAGGACGGGGTCGGCGGTCAGGAAGATCGGGTTGGGCGCGCCGCCGGCCGGCGTGAAGGTGAGCAGCGGCGGCGACTGCGGCGCCTGCGTGACCGTCAAAGTCAGGTTGTAGCTGCCGGGCCCCAGCGGCGGCGCGGAGGACAGCGCGATCGCGCCGGTCGGCGTCTGGCGGTCGGAGGTCGCGCTGGCCGGCGCGGAGAGCGGGCCCTCGTTGCCGACGTTGTCGACGCCGGTCACCGCGTAGGCGTAGATGCCGTCGGCCGGCGGCAGGTCGGTGTAGGACGTCTGCGTCAGACCGGAGGCGATGCGGTAGGTGGCCGTGGAGAGATTGCCGGCCACGAGCAAAGTCGTGCTCGTGGCGCGGTAGACGCGGTAGCTCGCCGGCGGCTCGCCCGAGGCGGGAGCCGACCAGCTCAAGGAGATCTGGCCCGCGGGCAGCGAGTCGGCCGTCATCTGGACGGGCGGGTTCGGAGCCCCGACGTCGAGGAACACGGAGATGACGTTGGACATCGGGCTGGTCCCTTTCGCGTCGAAGGCCGCGGCCGAGATCGCGTTCGAGCCCGTGAGCGGCACGGTGACGTTGTAGAAGTTGAACGCGCCGGACCCGGAGGCCTGGGTCTGGAGGGCCGTCGGGGCGCCGTTGACGTAGAGCTGGACGGTGATGCCGGGCTCCGCCGCGCCCGTGACGTTCACGGTCGCCGTGGTGCTGCTGCCGTTCACCGGTCCCGTCAGCACCGGCGCGGCCGGCGGGGCGTATTGGATGTTGACGGGGATCGAGGAGCTCGCGACGTTGTTCGAGGCATCGGTGGCCGTGATCGTCAGGGTCTCCTGGGTCCCGTTGCTCACCCGCGGATCGGCGGTGTTCAATATAAAGGAGTAGCCGACCGAGTTGGAGTTGAAGGTGCTCGTGGCCAGCGCCACGCCGTTCAAGCTCATGACGACCTGCGTGACGTCGTAATTGTCCGTGGCCGTGCCGGAGACCGTCGTCGGGCGCGCGAGCGTCGCGCCCGCGGCCGGGGCCGCGATGGTCACCGACGGGGGCTGGACGCTGAGCACCGCGACGTTCGACAGGGACGAGGCGTTGCCCAGGGAGTTCGTCGACACGATCCCGAAGTAGTAGACCTGCGACAGGTTCAGCCCCGTGACCGTGTAGTTCTCGGCGGCGCCGGGGCTTTGCGCCGGCACGTTCGAGGACACGACCACGGCGGAGCCGTAGTTCGACGAGTTGAGCGGCGTGTTCGCCAAATAGACGATCGTGTAGGAGGAGACCGTCACAAAATTGTCGGAGGGCGCGTTCCAGGACAGCTGGGCGCTCCGGTTCGGGGCCTGCGCCACGCTGAGGTTGGTGATCGGGTTGGGGCCCTGCTTGTCGACGATGAAGTTCACCCTGGTCGAGGTCGAGACGCCGGCCTCGTTGACGGCGTTCACGACCGCGTTGTAGCTCCCGGTGTTGGCGAAGGTGAACGTGCCGTAGTTGTCGGTGACGACGATGTTGCTCGAGACGCTGAAGGCGTCCGTCACGGTGTAGGCGAGGACGACGGTCTGGTTCGTCGCCGAGCCGCTCAGCGGGTAGGTGATGACCAGCGTCGGCGGCGTCGACTCGGTGATGAAGGAGCGCTCGGCGGACTGGGCGAAGTTGCCGACTTGGTCGTAGGAGAGGTCGCGGTAGTAGTAGCGGCGCAGCGGCGTCAGGCCGGCGACCTGGACCGAGTGCGAGGTGCCCAGCGAGGACAGCGTCGTCGTGCTGACGGTCGCCGGGAAGGTCGAGGTGTAGACCCCGGGCGCCAGCCCGTAGGCGACCTGCGACGTCGCGATGTCGTTCGTGGTCCACGAGAACGTCGCGGTGGACTCGTTGGGCGCGACGACGACGGGCGGCGTGGCCAAGGTGATGACGGGCGGCGTGTTCTGCACCGTCACGTTCACCGCCGCGCTGTCGCCGGTGTTGTTGGCCGTGTTCCAGGCCTGCAGATAGATCGAGTGGCTGCCGTCGGGATACAGCGGCTGGCTCTGGCCGTTGAGGGCCTTCGTGTTCCACGCGAACGAGTACACCGGCGGGTTGTTGATCCCCTGGCCGACGCCGTCGATGAAGAACTCGTCCTGGGTGACGCCGGTCGTGTCGGTGGCCGTGCCCGAGACCGTGACGGTGCCGCCGACCACGGAGTTGTTCGTCGGGAAGAGGACCTGCGCCGTGGGCTTCGACGAGCTGAAGACGTCGAAGGAGAAGTCGTCGAGGACCTCCTGGTGCGCGGAGTCCGCGTTGTACTCGTCGCCGCTGTAGAAACCCGTCTGGAAGTTGTTGATCGCGCCGATCGTGTTGATCGGGTTGCTGTTCTGGTCGGCGAGCAGGCTCGCGTTGGCCACGAGGCTGTTGCCGTCGACGTCCAGGCTGATGATGTCGTTGGTGAAGTCCAGCTGGGCGTGGAGCTGATGACGCTGGAGGGTCAGCGGCGCGGGCAAGGTCAGGCTCCGGATCACGTACTCGGTGGAGCCGGCGCCGGCGCCGCGGGTCAGGATCTGGATCACGCTGCGCGACGCGGCGTCGCCGGTGGCGCCGAGCGCGATCTTCACGTACTTCTCCGCGGGCAGGCCGTGCGTCGTGTCCTTGGCGGACGAGGTGTCGAAGAAGACGGCGGCGGGGACGTAGCCGTTGAAGCCGTTCGGAGAGGGGCCCGGCACCCAGTCGACGTTGAGGTGGTAGAGGCCGGACTTGCTGTAGGCGGACTGGGTGTAGACGGTGACGCCGCGGTCGCCGGTGGACCCGCTCGCGGTGTTCTCGAGCAGGTAGCCGCTGTTGTCGTTGGCGCTCGCCGAGCCGGTCGCGTAGATCGCCCAGACCGCCGGGTTGAGCGGCGGCGTCGAGAAGTTGTCGAAGAGCAGGCTGCCCTCGGTCGTGTCGACCCACAGGTCCGCGGAGCGGCTGACGAGCCCGCTGCCGTTGGTCACCGACAGCTGCCCGCCGCCGGTCGGCGCGTTGGCCGGGACCGTCGCGGTGATCGTGCTGTCGCTCCATGAGGTCGGGCTCAGATTGACGCTCGAGCCGTTCGTGAGGGTGATCGAGCCCGCCCCCTGCGAGGCGCCGAAGCCCTGGCCGTAGATCGAGACCGTGCCGCTCTCGGCGACGGAGGCCTTGCTCAGGCGGTTGAGCTGGACGGGTCCCTCGAAGGTCAGGCTGCTCCACTGCTCCTGGTGGGCGGCGTCGACGTAGTATTGGCCGCCGCCGTAGAGACCGAGCGCGACGCCGCCCATCGCGCCCAGCGGGTTGATCGGGTTGCTGTTCTGATCGGTGGTGAGGCTGACGCTGCTGATGAGCAAGGCGCCGTCGACGTCCACGCTGATCGTCTGGTGGATCGTGTCCAGCGCCGCGTGCAGCTGGTGGAGGTAGCCGGTCTCCAGGGGCACGGCGAGGGCCTGGTCCCTGATGACCTGGTCGCCCGAGGAGCCGGTGCGCGACACGATCCGGATGTGCGTGCGCTGCGCGCCGTCGCCGGCGTTCCCCAGCTCCACGCGCACGTGGCGGCTGGTCGGATCGGCGTAGCTGCCGTCGCGGGTGGCGGTGAGATCGAAGAAGTAGAGCGCGGGCAGGTCCTGAAAATTGGCGCTCGGCGAGGCGCTCGGCGTCCAGTTGACGTTCAGGTGGTAGAGCCCGAGCTTGTTGAACTGGGTCTGGCTGTAGACCAGCGCGCCGCGCGGGCCGGTGGAGCCGCTGGCCGTGTTCTCCGTCAATGAGCCGCCGCCGGAAACCGCGGTCGCGTTGCCGGTGATGTAGGTCCCCCAGACGGCCGCGTTGAGCGACGACGTGAAGGGGTCGGAGATCAGGGAGGCGACCGCGGGGTCGATCCAGACATAGACGGAGCGGGAGACCAGGCTGTTGCTCGCCATGACCGAGAGCGAGTTGGCCCCCGTGGGCGCGCTGGCCGGGACCGTCGCGGTGATCGTGCTGTCGCTCCAAGAGGTCACGCCGAGCGTCTGACCGCTGCCCAGGGAGACTGAGCCGGAGCCTTGCGACGCTCCGAACCCCGAGCCGTAGATGCTCAGGCTGCCGCCCTGGACGAGGGAGGAGCGGCTGAGGCGGACGAGCTGGGGCGTGCCGCCGTCCAGTTCCAGGGTGCCCCACTGCTCCTGGTGGACCGCGTCGACGTAGTACTGTCCGCCGCCGAAGAGGCCGAGCTGCACGTTGTACATGGAGCCTAGCGGGTTGATGGGGTTGTGGCCCTGGTCGGCGGTCAGGCTGGTGCTGCTGATGAGCAGAGTGCCGTCGATGTCCACGCTGATGACCTTGTTGTTGAAGTCCATCGCGGCGTGGAGCTGGTGCACGACGCCGGTCGGCAGGGCCACGGGCAAGGTCACGGTCTGGATGATCTGGTCGCCGGAGGTCGCGTCGCGGGACACGACGCGCAGCTGCGTGCGCACCGGGTTGTCGTTGGAGGCGGCCAGCTCCACGCGCACGAAGCGGTTGGTGGGCTCGGCGTAGCTGGAATCGCGGTTGGCGGTGGCGTCGAAGAAGTAGATCGCGGGGTTCTGCTGGAAGTTGGCGCTGGGCACGGAGCTGGGGATCCAGTTCACGTTGAGGTGATAGAGGCCGATCGAGTTGAAAGGCGCCTGGTTGTAGACCAGAGCGCCGCGGGGGCCTGTGGAGCCGCTGGCCGTGACCTCGGTGAGATAGCCGCCGCCCGCCGTGGCGGTGGCGTTGCCGGTGAGGTTCGTTCCCCAGATGGCCGTGTTGAGGGCGCTGGTGAAGGTCTCCGTCAGCACGGGGTCGATGAAGGAGTCGACCCAGAGGTAGACCGGGTGGGCGATCAGGCCGTTGCTCGCCGTGATCGACAGGGTGGTCGCGCCCAAGGGCACGCCGCTGGGCACCGTCGCGGTGACCTGCGAGTCGCTCCACGAAGTCGCGTTCAGCGCCGCGCCGTTGGCCAGGTTGACCGAGCCGGAGCCCTGCGTCGCCCCGAAGCCCGAGCCGTAGAGGGTCAGGCTCCCGCCCTGCGCGGTGGAGGAGCGGCTGAGCCGGCTCAGCTGGGGCGGGCCTTGGAGCACGACGTTGGTGAATTGCTCCTGGTGCGACGCGTCGGTGTAGTACTGGCCGCCGCTGAAGAGGCCCAGGCGCATGTAGGCGATCGCGCCCAGCGGGTTGATCGTGCCCCCCAGGGTCAGGCTGGCGCTGCTCACGATCAGCGTGCCGTCGATGTCCACGCTGATCACTTTGTTGGTGAGATCGAGGGCCGCGTGCACGTGGTGCGTGTGCCCGGTCGTGAAGGGCACGGGGGTCACGCTCGCGATGACCTGGTCGCCGGAGGTGGCGTCGCGGGAGACCACGCGGATCAGCGTGCGCAGGGGGTTGTCGTTGGAGGCGCCCAGCTCCACGCGGACGAGGCGGTTCGTCGGCTCGGCGTAGCTGCTGTCGGTGGCGGCGCTGGCGTCGTAGAAGTAGATCGCGGGGACGACCTGGAAGTTGGCGCTGGGCACGGAGCTCGGCGTCCAGTCCGCGTTCAGCTGGTAGAGCCCGTCGTTATTAAAGGAGGACAGGCTGTAGACCAGCGCGCCGCGGGGGCCGGTGGAGCCGCTGGCGGTGACCTCGGTCAGTTCGCCGCCGCCGGCCGTCGCCGACGCGTTGCCGGTGAGGTTCGTCCCCCAGACGCTCGTGTTGAGCGCGGTCGTGAAGCCGTCCGAGATCAGCGGGTCGATGACGCGGTCGATCCACAGGTACATGGACCGCGTCGAAAGGCCCAGGCTGTTGACCACGGTCACTTCATTGGCGCCCAAGGGCGCGTCGCTCGGCACCGTGACCGTGATCTGCGAGTCGCTCCAGAAGGTGACCGCCAGGGGCGTGCCGCCGGCCAGGGAGACCGAGCCGCTGCCCTGCGACGAGCCGAAGGCTTGACCGAAGAGGGTCAGGCTCTGGCCCTGCACGACGGAGGAGGCGCTGAGGCGGTAGAGCTGGGGCGGGCCCTGCAGGACGAAGTTGGCCCACTGCTCGTCGTGGAGGGAGTCGGTATAGTACTGGCCGCCGCTGAACAGGCCGACCTGTATGTTGCCGATGGAGCCGATCGGATTGACGATGCCGCCGTCGGTGAGATCCAGGGCGGCGTTGGAGACGTAGGTCGTCGCGCCGCGGGTGACGGTGAGGGTGAGCTGATTGGCGCTGGCGTTGAGGACGGCCGTGATGTGGTAGGTCGAGCCCACGGCGATGACCGGGCTGAGGGCGTTGTCCTTGATGACGTAGTCGTTCCCGCCGGAGTTTCGCGCGACGACGCGGACGTGCGTGCGCGAGGCGTTGTCGCCGGAGCTCGCGAGCTCGACGCGGATGTGGCGGTTGGTGGGCTCGGCGTAGCTGCCGTCGAAGTTGGAGGCCGCGTCGAAGAAGTAGAGCGCCGGAACCTGCTGGAAGTTGGCGCTCGGCGAGGCGCCGGGCGTCCAGTCGACGTCGAGCTGGTAGTTCCCGAAGGGCTGGAAGGTCTGCTGGGTGGAGACGAACGCGCCGCGCGGACCCGTCGAGCCGCTCGCCGTGGTCTCGACGAGCGCGCCGCCGCTGATGGAGGCCGAGGCGTCGCCCGTGACGTACACGGACCAGTTCGTGGAGCTCAGCGGCGGCGTGTTGAGCGGGTCGGAGAAGAGGGTGGTTCCGACGAACTGAGCGCCGACGGGAATCCCCGTCGAGAGAAGCGCGAGAGCCAGCAGGTATCGCGTGGACGCTTTAGGCGTAAATTTTCCTTTTTGTTTCCGCCGCGGAAAATAGCTTACGCAATCCTATCGAATCCGCCCCACGCGGAGTGTAGACCCGGGCCCCGCGCGGCGCAAGAACAAACGGTGACAAGCGCGGTGACAAACGGTGACAGCGGGGTGTCATCCGGTGACATCGCGCCGGCGCGCCGGCGCGCGGCCTCAGCCGATCAGCTTGTAGCCGCGGCCGGTCGCGACGACGGGATCGGCGGAGAGCGCCAGCGCGTCGCGCAGGCGCTTGACGGCCTGCTTGACGGCGTTGGGGTCGCTGCCGTTCGGCCAGCCCTCGGCCAGGAGCCGATCGAGGGAGACGGCCTCCTGGTGGGCGATCAGGAGACGCAGGAGGACGAAGAGCTGCGGCGTCAGCTTCACGGGCCGGCCCTCGACGGTGACTTCGTTGCGCGTCGCGTTGAGCCGGATGCGGCCGCGCTCGAGCACGAGGTCCGGGCGGCTCGCCGCGGCCTCCGCGCGCTCCTCGGGCGGGGACGCGAGCAGGCGCTTCACTCGCGCCGCGAACTCCTCCGCGCCGAAGGGCTTGTGGATGTAGTCGTTCGGGTGCAGGGTCTCGACGAGGCTGTCCATGGCGCCGGAGCTGTCCACCATGGCGGTCATCAGGAGGATGGGGATGCGCTTGGTCGTCGGGTCCAGCTTCAGCAGCTTGAAGACGTCGACGCCGTTCAGGCACGGCAGCCCCAGGTCGAGGAGGATCAGCGACGGCTCGGACGCGCGCGCCGCCTGCAGGCCGCTGCGGCCGTCCGCGGCGAAGGAGAGCTCCAGCTCGCTCGAGGCCAGGACGCAGCGGATGAAGTCCTGCGTGCCCGCGTCGTCCTCGATGACGAGCACGCGCCGCGAGGACGGACGGGCGTCCGGGCGCCCGTATGAATTCAGCGCGGTCCGGATCTGCTCCTTGGTCATGAAGAGATGGGCGCCCGCGGCGCGCGCGCGCGGCGCGTCGTCCGGCTCGACGACGGCCGAGATCATGATGGTCGGGATGGCTTTGGTCGCGGCGTCCATCCGGAGCAGCCGCGCGAGGTTCTCGCCGGACATCTCCTTGAGGACCCAATCCAGGATGATGAGGTCCGGCCGGAAGGCCCGCGCGATCGCCAGGCCTTCCTTGGCCGCGGCCGTTCCCTTCACCGTCACGCCGCGCGGCTCCAGGCAGCGCGACACGAACCGGCGGTAGGACTCGTCGTCGTCGATGACCAGCACGCGCTTGAGGCCGGGCGGCAGCCGCAGCGGCTTGCGCAAGAACGACGACCAGGCGTCGTCGATCTTCGGGGCGCGGCTGCCCGTCGTGGGATGCATGTCGAGATTCTCGGTGCGGCGGGAGGACGAGCCCGCCGATATCGGCTTGAGTCCTTTTATAACAGACGTCGCTTTCTTCGTCAAGGGACCTGTCGCTCCGATCGGAGTCGTCCTCTTCCGAAAAAATAAAAACGGAGACGACCGCCGGCCGTTTCCGTCGATGAACGTTCTTCGAAAGAGCCTGCCTCCAAGGGGAATCGAACCCCTGTTTCAGCCTTGAAAGGGCCGCGTCCTAACCGTTAGACGATGGAGGCGGAAAGCGAAAATTTGAGCCCGGTGGGATTCGAACCCACGACCCCCCGCTTAAAAGGCGGATGCTCTACCCCTGAGCTACGAGCTCGACGAGAGGCATTGTAGCAAGAAAAAAATCCTTTGACTTCCGGGCGGGCCGTCCTGCTTAATCTCCGCATGACGCGAAACCGCGCGGCCGCGTCCGGACCCCGGATCCCGGCCGCCGCGCTCGCGTTCGCCGCCGGCGCCGCGGCGGCGATGCTGGAGCTCGTCTGGGCGCGCTGGCTCGTGCTCTCCGTCGGCGCGGGCGCGCCGGCGCTGGCGCTCGCGGCGGGGGGGACGATGCTCGGGCTCGGGCTGGGCGGCGAGCTCGGCGGGCGCTGGGCCGCGCGCGCGCGCAGTCCGCGCCGGCTCTTCGCGCTCGTCTCGCTCGGCGCGGCGGCGGCGGGCGCCGCGGCGAGCGCGGTCCTGCTCGCGGCGGGAGGCGAGGGCTTCCCGGCGTTGTCCGACGCGGGCCTGCGCGGTCTCGCGCTCGCGCTCGTGACCGCGCCCTCGATCCTGATCGGCGCGTGCTGGCCCGCGCTCGCGGCCGAGGCCGAGCGCGGCGCGGGACGCGGCGCGGCGCTGGCGCGGCTCTACGCGGCGAACACGGCCGGAGCCGTCGCCGGGGCGCTCGCGGCCGGCTATGTCCTCATCGCCGCGCTCGGCTTCCGCGCGACGGCCGGGCTCGCCGTCGCGCTCGCCGCGGCGGCGGGGCTCGCGACGCTGGCGGACGCGGGCGGCGCTCTCGA
>Ga0209415_10003667_pt1 | contig 28585 bp, 24 predicted proteins | sample PeaSoiSIISIP2007_FD_187696 | JGI IMG/M metagenome (GOLD analysis project Ga0209415, IMG submission 187696) | Peat soil microbial communities from Weissenstadt, Germany - SII-SIP-2007 (SPAdes) (version 2) | ecosystem: Environmental > Terrestrial > Soil > Wetlands > Peat | place: Germany... | reverse complement strand
CGACGAGCAGGCCAGTGAGATCGTAGCCGGAGGTCTCGGCGGTTTTTCCGCCGATCCGAACGACGCGGCCATCGGGCAGGACGAGTTCGAGTCCGGTGACGTGATTCGCAGTGACGCCGTAAGCCAGCGTGTGCGGCCCGCCCGCATTTTCCGAGACGTTGCCGCCGATCGTGCAGGACTTCTGGCTCGATGGATCGGGCGCAAAATAAAGACCGAGATGCTCGACGGCGCGCGTGAGATCGAGATTCACCACGCCGGGCTGCACCACCGCGCGATAATTCTCCGCGTCCACTTCGAGAATGCGGTTCATCCGCGAAAATGCGATGACGATTCCGCCCTCGCGCGCGAGCGCGCCGCCGGAAAGCCCGGTGCCCGCGCCTCGGCCGACGATCGGCGTTTCATATTTATTCGCAAGGCGGACAATGTCGGCGACGTCGGCGGTCGCGCGCGGGAAGACGACGCATTCCGGGCGCGCCACTTCCACCGAGCCGTCGTATTCGTAGAGAAGCAAATCCTCGCGGTGAGAGAGAACTGATTCGTGGCCAAGCCGGTGTTCGAGCTCTCGGATGAGTTTGGCGTTCATTCGCGCGCCCGTGGCGGCACTTCGGCCACTATAGTCGCGGGCTGCGGCGGCGTCAACGCGATGCGCGGCCGCAAATCTCGCCCTGACGCGCTTGCGCGCAAATGTGCTACGCTCGATTCGCCGCGAACGCGGGATTTAGCGATGGCGCGCCCAAAAGTCTACGTCACGCACGAACTGTTTCCAGCGGCGCGCGCTGCGCTGGCGACGCGCTTCGACGCGGAGTATTGGCAGGGCTCCTCGCGCCCGCCGCGCGATGAGCTGCTGCGCGGAGTTGCGGACAAGGACGCGCTGATCTGTTTGCTGACGGAGCGCGTAGACGAGGCGCTGCTCGCCGGCGCGCCGCGGCTGCGGATCGTTGCGAATGTGGCCGTCGGCTACGACAATATTGATCTGGGGGCGTGTACTCGGCGCAAAATCGTCGCCACGAACACGCCGGGCGTGCTCGACGAAACCACCGCCGATCTCGCGTGGGCGCTGATGATGGCGGTCGCGCGGCGCATCGCCGAATCCGATGCCTACGCGCGCTCGGGCGCATGGACGGGCTGGAACCTCGATCAATTTTGCGGCGCGGACGTGTGGGGGAAGACGCTCGGCATCGTCGGTTTCGGACGCATTGGCCAGGCGATGGCGCGGCGCGCGACGGGATTTAAGATGCGCGTGCTCTACGCGAATCGCCATCGCGCGCCGGAAGAAACAGAGCGCGGGCTGCATGCGCAACATGCTGAACTCGACGATTTGCTCGCGAAATCGGATTTCGTCACGCTGCACGTTCCGCTGACGCCCGCCACGCGCGGCATGATTTCCACGCCGCAATTCGCAAAGATGAAGCAGCCGGCGTTCCTCATCAATACCGCACGCGGGCCGATCGTGGATGAAGCGGCGCTGGTCGCGGCGCTCGCGTCGGGCAACATCGCGGGCGCTGGACTGGACGTTTTTGAGCGCGAGCCGCAAATCAGCGAGGGCCTGCGCCGTCCGAACGTGGTGATGACGCCGCACATCGGCTCGGCTTCGGTGGAAACGCGCGCGCGAATGGCCAGCATCGCCGTGGACAACGTGATTGCGTTTTTCGACGGGCGGCGTCCGCCGACCATCTTGAATCCGGAAATTTTCGACTGAATTGCATCACCGCAACTGGGAGGGTGCCATGCCGCAAATTACGCGCAATCATCCGAAGCTCACACTCGAAGGAGCCAAGGCGATTCTGGCCGCGGCCGAAATACGCGCGACGGAGATCGGCGTGCCGATGAATATTGCCGTCGTGGATGACGGCGGACATCTCCTCGCCTTCAGCCGCATGGACGGCGCAAAACTTTCTTCCGTGCGCATCGCGATCACCAAAGCTCTCGGTTCGGCGATTCGACGTCTGCCGACCGGCCCCTCGGGCGGCGATCCATCAAGCATTCTGCCCTCGCTGAGCCTCGCCATCGCCAGTGGCGCGGCGCAAACTCCGCTGCGCGGCGGCCTGCCAATTCTCGTGGACGGGCAATGCGTCGGCGCAATCGGCGTCAGCAACGGAAGCGAGGAGCAGGACGTCGACGTTGCGCAGGCGGGCGTGGCCGCGCTGAATACGCGATAGCGCTTCGGATCGATGAAAGGTGTCCGCGCCTTCGCGCGGCCCACTCCCGATTCGTTCTGATTCTCATGCCGGACCTCAAACAACTCGCGCGTCGGATCTTTCAAGAGACGCTCGCGGCGATTGATATCCCAGCGGTCTTCCGGCGAAAACTGGATCGCGCCGGCACCACGATTTCTTGCGGCGACGAGCGCATTGACCTCGCGCAATTCTCGGCGATTCGCGTGATCGCAATCGGCAAGGCCTCTCTGGCGATGACTCGCGGCCTCACGGAGGTACTTGCGGCTGATTTTGCGCCCGAAGGAATCCTCGTTTCTCCAGCGATTGCTCCGACGGCAGTTCCGTTGGGCTTCCGTTCATTCTTGGCGGGGCATCCCCTGCCCACCGAGGCGAGCTTCGAGGCGGCCCGCGCAATCCTCAATCTGCTCGCGCACTGCGACGAGAAAACAGCGGTGTTCTTTCTGCTTTCCGGCGGCGGCTCGGCGCTGGTGGAATTGCCGCTCGATCCGAGCATCACGCTGGCCGAAATGCAAGAGTTGTACCGCGTGCTCGTCAACTGCGGCGCTTCGATCGATGAGATCAACGCCGTGCGCAAACATCTATCAGCCGTGAAGGGTGGCCGACTCGCGGCCGCGGCGCCGCGCGCGCTGAAACTCACGTTCGGTATTAGCGACGTTCCCGTGGGACGCGAATCCTCGCTTGCGTCCGGTCCAACGCTGCCGGATCCCACGACCATTGCCGATGCCCGCGAAGTCGTCGCGCGTTACGGACTGGTCGGCAAATTGCCCGCGAGCATTCGCGCGAAATTTGCGGCGGACGGAGCTCTGGACGAGACGCCCAAGCCCGGCGACTCGGCGTTTCGACGTTCGCAGTTCGCGTTGCTGCTCGGCAGAGACGATCTCTTCCATCCCGCGCATCGCAACGCCGAAGCGGAGGGCTGCGTGACCTTGTGCGACAATTCCACCGACGATTGGCCCGTCGCGCGGGCGGCCGAATTTCTGCTCGCGCTGCTCGATCGGCAGCGAATCGCGAATCCGGGCCGCCCGGTCGCGGTGATCGCCGACGGCGAACTTTCCTCGCCCGTCACCGGCGATGGCGTTGGCGGACGAAATTCGGCGTTCGTTCTCGAATGTGTGCCGCGAATTGCAGGGAAGAAGATTGCGGTGCTGAGCGCGGGCACCGATGGGGTGGACGGTTCGAGTCCCGCGGCGGGCGCAGTCGCGGACGGCGAGACGCTGGCCCGCGCGCCTGCCGCCGGCCTTGATCCCGCGGACTTCGCGCGCCACAGCGATTCTTACACTTTTTTCAACGCGCTCGGCGACGCCGTCGTCACTGGCCCGACCGGAAATAATTTGCGCGATCTGCGGATCCTGATCGCCGAATAGCCCGCTACTTCTTGGGCGCGCAGTGTGCCTTGGCGCGGAAAAAACTGGACGGGCAGGAGTGTTTGTCCCACTAGAACAAGCCGCGCACCGCGCCGCCATCCACCGCCAGGCTCACGCCATTGACGTAGCTCGCGCGTTCGGAAACCAGAAACGCCACCACCGCCGCGAACTCCTCCGGCCTGCCGACGCGCTTCAGCGGCGTCAGAGCGGCCCACTGCTCGAAAATCTTCTCGGGCGACTCTCCGGTTTTTGCGGCGCGGCCTTGCGCCAACTCCGCCAGCCGGTCCGTGCGCGTATAGCCCGGGCAGACGTTGTTCACGGTGATTCCGAATGGGCCAAATTCGTTTGCCAGGGTTTTCGCCAGTCCCGTCACGCCCGCGCGAAGGGAATTCGAGAGCAGCAGTCCGTCAATCGGCTGCTTCACGGAATTTGAAGTGATCGTCACAAAGCGGCCCCACCCGCGCGCTTTCATGCGCGGCAGCGCCTCGCGCGCGAAGTGGACGGCGCTCAAAAGCGTCAGCTCGAATGCGCCGCGCCACTGCTCCGTAGTCGTTTCCAAAAATGCTTTCGCCGGCGGTCCTCCCGCGTTCGTGACGCAGATATCGAGACGACCGAATCGCTTGTCGACGCCGACCACAAATTGCGCCACGCGCTCGGCGTCGGTCACGTCGACGGCCTCGGCGTACACCGAGCGCCCAGTCGCTTCCCTAATCGTTTGCACCGCCTGCTCCAGATTGGCGGCGCTGCGCGCGCAGATCGCCACCTCGGCGCCTTCGCGCGCCAGCTCCGTAGCCACGGCCAGGCCCAGACCCTTGCTGGCCGCGGCGACAATTGCCGCACGGCCCTTCAATCCAAGATCCATGACATCCCTCTTTCTCGGGCAGTTTTTCGCACGCCGCAATTACTTCTTGGCGCGCAGGTAATCGTCCTTCTTCGTTTTCCAATCCTCGCGGCAGGGCGCGAAGATTTCCAAAGTTTCGGAATCGCCGAACGCTTCCGCGGAGTGCGGCACATCGCCGGGAATCAAAATCATTTCGCCTTTCGCCACCAGCGCCTCCCGGTCGTCGAAGCGGAAGCGCAACGCGCCTTCCGTCACGATTGTCACCTGCTCGTTGGTGTGCTGGTGCCGCGGCACGATGGTTCCGCTCTTGAGTTGCAGCTTCGCGAGAGTCATCTTCTCGCCGTGAAGCATCTGCCGGGTCAGGCCGGGATTGAGCGGCTCCAGTTCAATTTCCTTCCATGAGGTCTTTTCCATGCTCCGGTTCTCCGCGCCGCAGCCTCGCGCCGCGGCAAGTGGAAATCCTGTATCGAAATGGCTCGCGCGTCAACCTGTCCCGCTCGCGCCGCCCGCGCGCATCTGCGATACTCGGACGCGATGTTTCGTCTCCTTCGCGTCTTTGCCGGTCTGGTCCTCTTCGCCGAACTGCCGGTGCCGCTTTATTGGCTCATCTTGCATCCGGGCGCAAAGTTTTGGCGTGCGCATTTGCGCGCGGCGTTTTGGTTCGCGGGGCTCACGGCGTGGACCGTTGGCGGCGTTCTCTTGGTCCACTATCGAGCGATACTTTTGACCGAAGTCCCGCCGCGCGCTTGGAGAATTGCGCTAGGTCTCCCGTTGATTGCGATTGAATTCTACACGTTGCGGAAGGTGGAGCGGCAACTCGGCACGCGGAGGCTCGTGGGTCACGCCGAGCTGACGCAAAGCGGTGAGCTCGAAACTTCCGGACTCTACGCGCGCATCCGCCACCCGCGTTACACCGCGATGTTCTGCGCTGTCCTGGGCGCATGTCTCGTCGCGGGCACGCCGCTCCTGTGGCTGGTCGCGGCCGCATGGTGGTTGGTACAACTCGGCGTCATTGCGTTGGAAGAGCGTGAGATGGCGGCGCGTTTCGGCGCGCCCTACGCCGAGTACCGCCGCCGTGTCCCCGCGTTTCTGCCCATCCGCCCGCGCCTACGCTAGCGCGGGCACTCGCCCGCTGTGGCTTTAGCGAACGGGCGTTTTGGCGCTTCGGTCCGCCCTGGCGGTGCATGGCCTCTTACTGTCCGAGCCCCTAGCGCGCCGCCCAAAAAGCGAGTCCGACAGACTAAACTAAGATGGTGCGAGTGGCTCAATTGGTGCGCGCTCGCCGTGTGGAATCCTCGAAAACCAAGTGAACTTGGCGGTTTTGGCAGCTACAATACCGTCTGTATTGTGTTGGGCGCGATGGTAGGACGCCATTGCGCCTGAAAGACTCGAATGCGTGGATTGTGGAATAGAGTAACGCCGTGAACTTCGAATGGGATCCACGCAAAGAGAGGCAAAATCGCCGGAAGCACGGGGTTTCGTTCCATGAAGCGGCGACGGTTTTTGGCGATCCCTTGGCCGTCACGTATGACGATCCGGATCATTCGATTTCGGAGCGGCGGTTCATCACAGTCGGAGTCTCCAAAGCAGGTCGGTTTGTTGTCGTGGCCCATGCCGATCGTGGTGAGAATATTAGGATCGTAAGCGCTCGAAAGGCGACGACGGGCGAGCGAAATCAATATGAACAATAAAAATGTGAAACGGAAACGAAGTGCAGGCAATGGACTACGCTCGAAGTATGATCTGTCCAAGTTGAAGGGTGGCGTCCGCGGAAAATACGTGGGGCGGTACCGATCTGGCACCAACCTCGTACTTCTATCTCCAGATGTCGCTGAGCATTTTCCTGACGACCGATCTGTGAATACCGCATTGCGCAGACTTATCCGCGTCCCGAAACGTTCGCTCCACCGGGCGCGCTGAATCCTGGATGGAATTCCCTCACTGAGAGAGTTCCTGCGCGGGCTGCGCCGCGTTTGATCCGCAGCCCCGCGTGCCCCGCGCCTTGACCTGCGTGGCAATCTTGGTATGCTGCTGCCCACCGCTCCCCCAAACAGGCTGATTTGGAGCCGCGTCCGGCGGGGACGAGGGAGGTGAGCCGTGCGGCGATTTCTGAGCCACATCTTGTTTTTTTTCTTCCTCTTAGCTGCTGCAGCGCTCTCTGTAAGAGCGCAAATCACCCGGCACATCGGGGTTGCCGCGGGCAGCCCGGAAGACAAGGCGCTGACCGAAATTACCTCCGCAACGGATCCCGCGCAAAAGCTCGCGCTGCTCGATAAATTCATGACTGATTTCGGCCAGACCGGGGATCTCGCGATTCTCGGCGATGAGATGTATCTCGAGATCTACGTTGCGCAAAAGAACACGCCGAAAATTTATGAGACCGGCGACAAAATTCTCGCCGCCGATCCCGATAATTTCGATGCCGCGGTCACGCTGACGCGTACGGCCATCGACGCCGGCGACACCGACAAGATGTACGCCTATGCCGAAAAAGTCGGCCAGATCGTGCAACGCTTCAACGCCAGGCCCGCCCCCGCCGGGACGGACCCCGCTCAGTGGCAGGCGATTCAAAAGAACGCCCTCGATCCGGATACGGACAGCATCAACTATGTGGATTACACCTTTTATAATTCCGCCTATCAGACCAAAGAAATGAATCAGCGCGCTGATCTGCTGACGCGCTACATCGCCGCCTTTCCGGACTCCGCCTACGTGGCGCAAGCCGAGATGCTGATTCCCATCTCCTACCAGCAAGCGCAGAATTTTCCGAAAATGGTGGTGGCCGCGAACGCCATCCTCGCCAAGAATCCCAGCAACGTGGACATCCTACTGCTCCTTGCCGATTTCTATAGCGATAGCGACAAGGGGCAGCACCTCGATGAAGCAGAAACCGACGCCAAGAAAGCGCTCGACGTTCTGGCCACGGCGAAGAAGCCCGATGCCATGAGCGACGCGGATTGGCAAAAACAAGTCGCGTTTCAGAAGGGACTGGCGTGGTCGGTCCAAGGCGAGGTGGACATCACTCGCAAACTGAACGCGCAAGCCGTCACCGCTTTGCAGACGGCTGCGCCGCTGTTGAAGGACAATCCGGTCATCTATGCGCGAAATCAATATCGTCTGGGATTCGCATTTCTGAATCTCAAGCGCAACCCGGACGCTTTCCAGGCATTCACGGATGCCGCTTCGGTGGATACACCGTATCGCAGCATGGCGCAGGAGAAACTCGAGGAGTTGAAGAAAGCGGGCGTGACCTCATCCACCCCGAAACACCCCGTGAAAGGCCATTCCTAAGAATCGATCTTGCCCGCCCGGCCGTCTCTGTTGCGGGCGACGTGCTATTCTCTCTTCATGTCCCGTGCCGAAGAGTTCATGCGACTTGCGCTCGTCGAAGCGCGCGCTGCCGCGGAAGCGGGGGAAGTTCCCGTCGGCGCCGTCCTGGTGTTGGGCGGCGAAGTAATTGCGCGAGCTGGAAATCGCACGATTCGCGATTGCGATCCGACAGCGCACGCCGAGATTGTGGCGATGCGCGCCGCGGCGCAGACCGTCTCAAATTACCGGCTCACCGGCGCCGAACTTTACGTCACGATTGAGCCCTGCGCCATGTGCGCTGGCGCCTTGGTGCAGGCTCGTATTTCGCGGCTGGTGTACGGTGCGGACGACCCAAAAGGCGGAGCCGCCCGGTCCTCCTTTTCTCTCCTCGATCATCCGGCTCTCAACCATCGCGTGGAGGTCGTCTCGGGCGTGCTCGCCGGCGAGTGCGCCGCCGTAATCCAATCCTTCTTTGCCGCTCGCCGCTAGACGCCGGCCGGCTTCCTGGAGTCGAAATCCAGCGGCCAAGCACGTTGCCCATCCTTGGGCCGTTCGTTAAACTGTGGAGGGGAGAGGTGTCCGAGCGGTTGAAGGAGCTCGCCTCGAAAGCGAGTGTGGGGGAAACTCCACCGTGGGTTCGAATCCCACCCTCTCCGCCAGTTTACTCGGAGTTTATCGTGCAGCGAAATCCTCGAATGGCCGTCCGTCACCCGCTTATTTACAACTGTCACCGTTGTGAGATGATAGGCGCCACCGAGAGCGTGGCTCGGTAGACATGGAACGACGCACTTTCCTCCAACTTTCCGCAGGCGCGATGACGCTTGCGCTCGCGCGATCTCTTCGCGCGCAGGAAGCGCCGGCGCCGCAGACGTTGCGCGATGCCGCGGCCAGCAGATATCTCCTGGTGGGGTCGGCCATCGGACGCGGCGTTCTGGACAATGCGGATATGTCTAGCCTCGCCGCCCAGCAGTTCAACATCGTGGTCTCCGAAAACGATATGAAGTGGCGGGCCACGGAGCCGGAGCAGGGCCGCTTCGATTTCACCTACGCGGACGCGCTGGTCGCCTTTGCCGAGTCGCACGGACAAAGCGTCCGCGGCCACAATCTCTGCTGGCACCCGGACAATCCGAAGTGGCTCGAGGCCGCGGCCACGCCTCAGAACGCCGCGAAAATTCTCGAAGACCACGTCCGTGCGGTCGCGGGGCGCTATGCCGGCCGAATCCATTCCTGGGATGTGGTCAACGAAGCGGTCGAGCCGAACGACCACAGGAAAGACGGCCTGCGCAAGTCACTTTGGCTCAATTTACTCGGCCCCGATTACCTCCAGGTCGCGTATCGCGCCGCCGCAGCCGCTGATCCCCAGGCCCGGCTCACGTACAATGACTACAACCTCGAGCGCGACATTCCCGATCACGACCGAAAGCGCAAATACGTGTTGAAGCTTCTGCACTGGTTCCGCAAGGAAAATATTCCGCTGCACGCCGTGGGCCTCCAATCGCACTTGAAAGCGGGCCAGGAAGGGACAACTTGGAAAGGCGTGAACCATTTCCTCGACCAAGTGCATGGTTTGGGCCTTGAGGCTTACGTGACCGAGCTGGATGTGGAGGACTTCGCGCTGCCCGGCGACATTCCCACGCGCGATCGCCTGGTCGCCGATATGTATCGCGATTACCTGGAGAATGTCTTGACGCACCCGGCCGTAAAGGCCGTGCTCACGTGGGGCTTCTGCGACAAGTATTCGTGGCTCAACTACACCTTCCACCCGCGTACCGATCACCTGCCGAAGCGCCCGCTTCTGTTCGACGCGGATCTTCGGCCGAAGCCCGCCTTCGACGCAATCCTGGAAGCCTTGAAAAAAGTGTAAGCGCCGCCGGGGAACTACTCAGGCGCCGCCGAAGGAACCTGATACTCAACCACCACGACGTCGCGCACATCGTCGCGGTGCCGCGCGTGCGCCAGATATTTTCCCACTTCGCGCCAGCCCGTAGCCTGGCATAGCCGCAAGCTGTCGCGATTATCGGCCAGCACGTGGCCGATCAGTTTGCGATACCCCTGGCGCGATGCCTCCGCCTGCGCCGCACGCATCAGTTGCCGGCCGACGCCGTAACTCCGGAACGAGCGCCGTACAAAGATGAAGACTTCGCCGATCTCCTCGAGGGACGCGCGCGTACCAAATGCTTCAATCGCCGCCCAGCCCGCCACCCAGTTGCGTACGTCCGCGACCAGCAGGGGATGTTTGGGGTCGCTTTCGGACGCCGCGATTCGCTCGCGCTGATCTTCGATCGCGCGCGGCGAAGTCTCGAATGTCACGAGTTTGTCCGCCACCGCCTCGTTGAAAATCTCGCGCACGGCGAGTGCGTCATCCGCGCGCGCGGGGCGCACGGCGAGACGCGGTCCGCTCTCCGGGGAAGCCATGCGACAATTCTACCATCGCTGGAATTTTCGCGGCGCCTCCGAAAGAATCTCACTCTAGGCAGGGAACCGAGAATCGCGTAAAACAACACCCCCAGAGCGCCTTGACAATCCACGCCCTCCCCCACAAACTAGCCCATCATGTCCGAACTCTGGCAGCGCCTCACGATGGCGGATTTCTGGAAGGGGATGAAGCTCACCTTCCGCTCGCAGAATCCCAAGAAAATCTACACGGAGCAGTACCCGCTCGAGCGGCCGCTCGTGGCCGAGCGTTATCGCGGCGCGCCGCGGCTGAACATGAATCCGGACACGGGCGAGACGCTCTGCATCGCGTGTAACCTCTGCGCGCTGGCCTGCCCGGAAAATCTGATCGTGGTTGGCTGGCATCGCGATGACGCCACTCGCCGCAAAGTGTTGACCCACTTCACCTACGACACTTCGCGTTGCATGTTCTGCGGGCTCTGTGAGGACGCCTGTCCTACCGATTGCCTGGAGTTGACCCAGGACTTCGAGATGGCCCAATACAGCCGCGAAGGGGCCATTTGGGACCGCCATCGCCTGGAAGAAGGGCCCACCCCTGCCCGCTACACTCGGTAAGCACGGGGCAGCATGGAACTCCGCAAAGACCCCATCACACGAAGCTGGGTTTTAGTCGGCCACCGCGAGTTTTCGCCCGTCGCCCCAAACGAGTGCCCGTTGTGCCCAACCACCATAGGGCCGCCCCCGATTCTGCGGATGCCTGCCGAAGGTCCCTGGGGCGTCTGCGTGCGTCCGCATGCCAATCCGCTCTACCACATCGAGGGGGACCTTGGCCGCCAGGCAGAGGGCATTTACGACATGATGCTTCCCGTGGGCGCGCACGAGTGGATTGCGGAGACGCCGAATCACGAAGGCACTCTTGCCACTCTCTCCGACGATCAAATCGCCCTGGTCCTCGAAGCCTATAGTCTGCGCATCCTCGATCTCAAGCAGGACCGCCGGTTCAAGTATGTCACGGCCTTCCGGAATCGTGGTTTGCCCGCGGGAGAAGAGCTCACGCACCCGCATTCGGAAATCACGGCTTCGGCTTTCGTTCCGCGCCGGATTCTCTACGAGCTGCGCGCGGCCAGAAGCTGGTTTGAAGAGAAGGAGCGCTGCGTTTTCTGCGATATTGTCCGGCAGGAGGAGCGCCGCGGCACACGGCTCGTGGATACGCAGGGCGATTATCTCGCTCTTTGCCCCTATGCCTCGCGTGTGCCGTTTGAAATCTGGCTGATGAGCCGGCGCCACAATCACCTCTTCGAGCAGCAGCGCCAGAAATCCAACCGTCGCGATCTGGCGATCCTGCTGGGCCGCACCCTCCGCCGCCTCGGGCGCATCACCAGCAACTACCACATGGTGTTGCACACTGCGCCGAACACCATCGAGCGCAGCGGCGATATGCAGCCGTTCTGGAAGACCATTGCCGACGATTACCACTGGCACATCGAGATTCTTCCCATCCTTGAAAAGGTCAGCCGGTCGTATAGCATCAAAGAGGTCTATTTCAACCAGCTTCTCCCGGAGCAGGCCGCGGAACGCCTCCGGCAAACCGATCCCGGCCAGTGAGCGGTTCCTGATGAGACGCAGTGAGCACGGCGGAATCATTTCAAGGCTCTTAGCGCTCTTGGTGTTGGTGTGTCTGGTGGCCGCGCTGTATCTGCTGCGGCATCCCATCCTGCGGGCGGCCGGCGAATTTTGGGTGGTGGAAGATACGCTGGCTCCGTCCGACGCCATCATCGTCTTGAGCGACGACAATTACTCCGGTGATCGCGCCGCGCGCGCGGCCGAACTGTATCGCATGGGTTTGGCGCCGCGCGTCGTCGCGAGCGGAAAGATGCTGCGTCCCTACGCGGGGATTGCCGAACTCATCGCGCACGATTTGGAATCGGACGGCGTGCCCGCCGCCGCGATCGTGCGTTTTCCGCATCACGCCGACAATACCCGGGAAGAAGCCGACGCCTTGCGCACGCTCATTGCGCAGAAAGGTTGGCGGAGCATTCTGGTGGTCACCTCGAATTATCACACACGGAGGTCGCGCTATATTTTTGTACGGGTAATACCTTCAGAGGTAACTGTCCGCATGGCCGCCGCGCGTGATTCGGAGTATGTTCCCGACGTTTGGTGGGAACACCGGCAAAGCCTCAAATTATTTTTCCACGAGACCATCGGACTCATGGTCGCCATGTGGGAGCTGCGCCACAGCCCAACCCCCGCTCTCCTACTGCCGAATCCATCGTAAAATATTGATTCGAGAGAGGTTAAATGCTTCCGAGAAGGGTAGCAGTAGCGAAAAGGACTACGCAAGAATGTTTGCATTGCGGAAACTTACCGCCACTTAATGTGCAAGTTTTTTCAGTTTACTCTGCCGAACGTCTGTACTATATTCTCCGGCCTATCGCCCTCTCCGAGCTGTCCTACATAGGGCCCAGCGACGCGGCTCAGGAGTAAAAAGGCTGAGGAGGTTTCTATGTGGCGCAAGCCCGAAGAGCCAAGGTCGTCTTCACCCTTGCCCGAGTCTGCACCTGTTTCGCGCGTCGAACCGATTCGCGTACCCGGTGTCTCGGCCCCCGCATCACCTTCAGTCGCGCACCCTCCGGCTGGCGGCGTTCTGAGTTCTTCGCTGCTCATCAAAGGTGAAATCACCGGCAAGGAAGATCTTTACATTGACGGTGAGGTGCAAGGGAAAATCCGCATCCTCGACGCCAAGGTCACGGTCGGCCCGCACGGCCGCGTCTCCGCCGATATCGAGGCTCGCGAGATTTCGGTGCGCGGCAACGTCAAGGGTAGCCTGCTCGGCCACGAGCGAGTGGAAATTGGCCCTACCGGAGACGTCAAGGGCGACGTGATCTCGCGGCGCTTGGTCATCGAGGACGGCGCGGTGGTCCACGGTTCTATCGAAGTGGAGCGCCAAGTGGAGCCCGCTCAGCCTCGGGTAGTCCGGGCGACCGGAACGGAATATTCTCAGCCGGTGGTGGTTGAATCCTCGGGATCGTAGCGGAGTCGCATGAGCTTTTTCGAACGATTGAAGGTAGTGGGTGTGAGGCATCCGGGTGCGCATGCGCCCCGCGCCGTTCATCCCGTTTCCGCCAGCACAGCGTCGCCGGCAATTCCGATGGCGCCGCCGATGCGCGCCCCGTCTATTGTTACGCCCGTTGCCATGCACAGTTCCCGCGTTTCGAATGGGCTTAAGGAATTCCTCTGGTACCTGGACGGGATCGGGCGCGGCTGCTTGCTCGACCTCGGACCTATCTACCAGCAGACCGTCGGTTTTTTCGTGGATCGCGGTTTCAAGGTCTATAGCGAAGATCTGCTGAGCGAATGGAAGGAATTCCTCGAGCAGGAAACAGATAAAGCGCGAGCTTTTCCTCCCGGTGAAGTTGATTTTGACCGGAGACCTCCAGCTCGCGCCGAGCGATTTCTGGAGACGGTGCTCCGGCAACCCGTGGGGACTCTGGATGCCGTCTTGGTCTGGGATCTTCTCGATTACTTTGATAGCGCCCTGGTGGAACGCGTCGTGGCGCGTCTGACCTCTCTAGTGCGCGAAGGCGGCGTGGTGCTGGCGATGTTTCACAGCCGCCCGCCGGAAAGCTTCAAGCATTATCGGGTGCTCGACGGCCAGAATTTGGATCTCGTGTCCGCGCCGTTGACGCTCCCCCACCAGCACGTGCTTCACAACCGCGAAATTCTGAACCTCTTCAGCCGTTTTCGCTCTTCGAAATCCTTCGTCGGACGCGATCAAATCCGCGAAGGGCTCTTCATCAAGTAGTTTCCCATCCCCATTATTTGACCTGCACTTGCTCCGGCGCGACTCCGTGCGAACGCACGATTGCTTTCGTCCGAGTGAGCACGGCCGGGAAAAGGAAGAGCTCAGCGATTGCGGTGCGAATGACGATGCTTGTGGTGCCGGTGATGGTGGTGATGGTACGAAGAATGAGCGCGCGATGGAGTCGCCGCCGCGGCAGGCGCCGGGCACAGCGGGAATAACGCAAATGCCGCGAAGATCGCGGTCAGGAATAATCTCCGCATGATTCTTCTCCCGTTCTTCAAGTTACTGGACTGGCTTGCAATCTAGCACAAGCCTGGCCACATCGTGCGGGAGAAGTCGATGGCCCAAAGCGATAAAGGAACCGCCTCACAGGCGCCCTCCAGCGGGCCCTGGTCCCACTGGCGAACCGCGCTCGCGAGGGCCGCCGCGAACGCAGCTCTAAAAGTGTCCGTTCCACAGCAGGCGAATAACGTCCCGCTGGTGTTCGATCACGCTCGATTGCCACAGGATGGCCCAGAGCATCAATCCCATGACCACGGCTGAGAGGGAAAGGGCGATAGCCAAATGCGATTCCGTAACCGGTACGGTCATATACTGGCGCAACCGCTGCATTTTGCCTCCGGACTTTCGCATGCGCGCTGCAGCGTCCCTCGGTCGGAGCCGCCGCGAACGCTCCCAAGTTTCGGGCGATTAAAGACAGTTCCACCCGACGCGGTTTACATTTGCAATCGCAATGCCATCTTCTGAGTGGTCCGCACGCGGCTGATTCGCTTGGATCTATTGCGGTTTATGCAGGGAGATTCGCAGTACTTGCTGGATTTCGTGCAACCCTTTGCGCATTCTCTTTCACACTGTGCTCAGGCTTTTCCATTCTTCTGCAACGCACATTCACATTCAAAGTTCCAGTACTCTCAGTACAAGCTTCGCCCAGCTCGCAGCGCCCGCTGGCCCTGCGCGCTCGATCTGCGCGCTTTTCGGAGTCTCTCCTTCTTGAGGTTTCTTGCCGGGAATTTCGAGCAGATACTGCTTGTTCGCTGCTGCGAGCATTGGAAGATCGGATTCCGAAGATCCAATCCCGACAACTTGAAACCGCTCGCGCGGTGCCGCGGCGCGGTAAAGCTTCACAAGCTGTCGCGCCGCCGGGCCCGCATCGGGAACGCCGGAAAATCGCCACAGGGGCTCTCCAGCATGCGCCGTAAATCCCCGCTGCCGCGCCAGTTCCACGAAGTCCGCCGTCTTTTTCTCCGTCGCGCCCGCGATAAAGAATAGCTCCTCGAATTCCCGTTGCCGCGCGCGATGCGCTTCGTCCATCGAAACGCCGAGATTCTGCGCAGTCTCCTGAAGCTTCATTCGCGCCAGGCTGGCGATTTCAATATCCGATTCGCCCGCGATCTCTTCGAGCGCCGCGCAAGTTTCCGCATAGGGCGTCCCCATCGGGATCAATTGAAATCCCCCGGCGCGCCGCGAGCCCTCCACCGCGATGTTGAAACAATCTTGAGGCAGGAACAGGCCGCCGCCGTTCTCGGCGACAAACGGATGCCGGTGCCCCATCTTCCGCCGCAACGGATCGAGCTGCGCGCGCGTCCTCCCGGAGAAAATCACCCAGGGAATGCGCCGCCGGTCGAGTTCGGCGAGCACTTCTTCGGCCGCCGAGCAGGAATCCGTGCGCGGGTCCAGCAGACAATTCTCCAGCGCGGTAAACAGCACGAATCGAGGGGCGAGCACGGAGAAAGAGTTTAACGCGAGAAGCCTGCGAAGCGAAGGCGCGCCCCACAAACGCGAAGCGGGCAGGGCATCAGACCGCGACGCCCTGCCCGCCACTCTCGAACAGCCTGACTGCCTTCCGCGCTTCCATCAATTCGCCAGGCCGCGAAAAAAAACTAGAGTTACCGGCTGCTCGACGACGCGTCGGCCGCGGTAGTCGAACCCGCCGCCTTCGGCACGCTGATGTAGCCGACGATCTGGTTGTCCTTCACTTGATTCACTACGAATTCCAGCGGCGTGCGCGTGGACGTCTCGTGGAAAAAGATCGGATCGTTGATGGCCAGATTCTTCCGCGCGATATGGACGTCGTCCACCAACAAATCGACGCTGAACTGCTTCTTGCCGGTGTTGGTGTTCCGGAGCGTCACCACGAAGTCGCCCACCTTCGCAGGCTTGTTCCTGCCCGTTACGGTGAACTCGATGTAGTCGCGTTCGCCTTGTCGGCGCAGTTCCTCGACCTCTTCATGGTTACGCGCGATGAGCGTGCCCAACTCGCTTCGCGCCATCTGCAGATCATTGCGTGTGGAATCAAGATCCGTGCGCACTCCGGTGACGCGCGTGTCCACGGCTTTCACGTCATCCGTGTTGGCCTTCACGGCCAGTTGGCCCTGCACGTTTTCGTTCACTTGCGAGATTTGCTGCTGGTTGTTCTGCGCGTCCTGGGCTTCCTGGTCCCGCGCTTTCTTCAACTGGCCTTGCGTGATGCGCAGCTTGTCGGTGACGACGGTCAAATCGCTCTGTAATCCCGCGTTTGACTCCTCAAGCTGCGACGCCTGCTGCTGAACTTGAGAGATCTGACTCGTGTAATCCTGCTTGACCGTCTTGATTTCATTCTCGAGCGTCGCCTGCGTCTGGGAAGCGTGCGACGATGCCGACCAGCCGATTCCCAGCCCCGCCAGCGCCACGACTCCCGCCAGGATCACGGCCGGCCCCACCCATCCCGCATGGCCGCTATTGCTCTGCACGATCTCTTGTTTGTCTTCGGACATTGCTTATCCCCCTCAGAGGTGTTGCCTCTCGTACACTTAACTGCAAGGGGAGCACCAATGCAACTCTTTGCACATATGGGGTCGTAATCGCCGAAGAATCAGCGCTTTAGTCTTAGTGGGAGGTCTGCCGCGGGTCGACGAGGCTGGTACTAGACCCTGCAATCTTTACAGGAATGACGCGTTTCAGGCGCAATTTGCAGCCGGCTTGACTCGTCGGAGGAGCGGGGGGCTGCTATGACGTGAGTTGGGAGGTTTCGACCGGCAGTCCGGCGGCTTCCTATCCCACAATGCCAACTCTCGTACTGGGAGCTGCGCGTTGGGAGGCTGGCGTCGCGAGCCTCCCTCAAGGCCTCAATCGCGACGCCAGTCTGCGAAACGAAGGAAGAGCTTATAGTATCTACTGGCCCGGCGCCGGAGGATACGCCGGCAGGTCCGCCGGACGCGGCGGCAGCCCCGTTGGATTCGCGGGGATCTTCTGCATCAAGTAGTCGATCGCCTTTTCGAGTTGCGGATCGTGTCCGGCCATCACCAACTCCGGCAGATTGTCCACGACCATGTCCGGCTCGACGCCGTGGTTCTCCACCACCCAGTGGCTGTCCAGACCGTAGATTGCAAACTCCGGCCGCGTGACATACCCGCCGTCCATGAGCGGAATCTCGCCGCGAATTCCGCGGACGCCGCCCCAGGTGCGCATCCCGATCGTCGGCCCCAATTTGTAGAACTTGAACATGTAGGGGAAAATGTCGCCGTCGGAAGCCGAATACTCGTTTGTCAGGCAGGCGAGCGGCCCGGTGAAAACGTAATCGGGCAGCGTCGCCGGCATCCAGTTGCGCGCGTCGGACATGCCCGAAAGGATGCGCCGCAACCGCGATTCGATCATCTGATCCACGAAACCGCCGCCGTTGAACCGCACATCGATGATCAGCGCCTGCTTGCGAATTTGCGGGAAGAATTGGCGGACGAATTCGTTCAATCCGTCGTCCTCCATGTTCGGCAAGTAGATGTAGCCCACTTTTCCGCCCGTGGCTTCATCCACTTTCTTGCGGTTGGACTCGATCCAATCCAGCTCGCGCAAATGGTATTCGCTGGCGATCGTTCGCACCACGACGTTCCGCGATCCGGTATCGCTCGGCTGCGAATTCACCGTCAGCGTGACGTTTTGCCCCGCCGTGTTCACGAACAGTTCGTAGGGATCCTGTGGAATCCGCAGCGGATGGCCGTTCACCGCGAGCAGGTAACTGCCCTCGGCCACGTTCACCCCCGGCTCCGTCAACGGCGAAATCCGGCGCGAATCCCAATTCTCGCCCGGATAAATCTTCTTGATGCGGTACATCCCGTGCGCCGTGTCCGCCTCAAAATCCACCCCGAGCAGACCGGTATTCACCGCGTGCAGATCCGGGAAGTCCCCACCGCCCACGTACGTGTGCGAATTGCTCAACTCGCCGATCATGTCGCCGATCAGGTAAGTCAGGTCCAGCCGGTCCGCGACGGACGGCAGCAGCGCCTCATATTTCTTTCGCACCGCTTCCCAATCCACGCCGTTCATCGAAGCCTCGAAGAAGTAGTCGCGCTCTTGCCGCCACGCTTCCTCGAACATCTGCTTCCATTCCGCGCGCGGATCGATCTCCGTACGCATCGCGGAAAGATCGAGCGCGCCTTCGCCCGGGTGATGCGTCGGCCCCGGCGTGGTGTCCACGATCCCGAACAGCTGTCCATCGCCGCCTGGCGCCGCGTACAAAATCTTGCTTCCGTCCGCCGACCAAGCGAACGCGACCGCCCCCGAAACCAGCACGTGCGTTTCGCGCGACTTCAAATCGAACACGTGAATCTCAGGATCTTCGCCCGGCAGCGGCCCGGAAAGTCCCGTCGCCGGCTGCGTCGCGTAGAGCACCAGTCCCTTGGCCGCGCCCACTTCCGTCACCACCGTGGGCGGAATCGGGAAAACGACCACGCGATTCTGAATCCCATCGAGATCAATGCGGAATTCCGGGGGCTTCGGCGTCTCTTCCGGCGCTTTCGGCTTTTCGGTCTTCCCGTTCTTGTTCTTGTCCGGTTTATCTTTGTCCGCCGCGGGAGGAGTGCTCTCCGCGCCTCCGCCCGCGGAAACGTCCGGCGTTGCCGCCGGCTTCACTGTCACTTCGTCGCTCTGCGTCGCAAACGGCGAGGGCACATCGTTCCGCAGGGTCACCGCGTACACGCGCATCGGCTTCGGATTGGAAAACTCCGTATCGAATACGCCGACGACTTCGTTGTAATCGCGGCTCGATGCGAAGTAGAGGTACTTGCCGTCCGGATCGAACGCGGGGAAATTGCTGTCCGTGAAGCTGTCCGTCGCATCCGTGATCTTTCCGCTGGCGAGCGAATAGAGCTCGATCGCGTGATTCGTATTCGCGTACGGCTTGGCGTATGAAATCCACTGGCTGTCCGGCGACCAAGCGTACGCCGTGATCTCGAAATAAACCGCCGTATCCACCAGCACCGGCTTTTTCGCTTCCACGTCCACATACCACAGCCGCAATTTCTGGTCCGCGTACGCGAGCTTCTTGCTGTCCGGCGACCACACCGGCGGCATCAGGAATCCTGTGTCGCCCTTGGTGATTTCCATCGCCGGCCCCATGCCGTCCTGCGGCGAAACCCAAAGTTCTTCTTCGCCCGTCGCGTCCGAAATGTAGGCGATCCACTTTCCGTCCGGCGACCACGCCACGCCGTGCTCGCGCGTCCCCGGCGAACTCGTCAAATTGCGGATGCTCCCGTGCTTCGCCGGCACGGTGTAAACGTCTCCGCGCGCCGCGAACACCGCGCGGTTTCCATCCGGCGCGATGTCGAAATCGGTGATCAGCTTGCTCACGTTCGCCCAGTGCCGCTCGGCTTCCGGCAAATCGCCGGGCAAATAAACGGTGAGCTTCGTCGAGGTCTCCTTCGCCGTGTCAAACAAGTAGAGATAACCCGATTCCTCGTAAACGATCGTGTCGCCGCCGAGGCTCGGCCAACCGATGTCGTAATCGGCGTAGTGCGTCAATTGCCGCGTTTGCTTGTTGCTCAAATCGTAGGCGAAAAGATTCATGCGCTGGTCGGGGCCGCGATCCGATCCGAAGTAAATCGTGTTGCCGTGCCACATCGGGTAGGTGCTGGTGCCGTCGTAATCGCTGATCTTTTCGGAGTGCATCGCGGCGAAATCGTAAATCCAGAGCGATTGCGCCAGCCCGCCGTGATACCGCTTCCACGTGCGGAAATTACGGAAAATGCGGTTGTAGACGATCTGCTTGCCGTCTGCCGAAAACGAAGTCAGCCCGCCCTTGTCCACCGGCAATTGTTGCGCGAGCCCGCCCGTCACCGGCACCTCGTACAATTTCCCGAACCAATCGTTGAAGCTCCCGCGCCGCGAAAGAAAAACAATTTTCTGGCTGTCGGGCGTCCAGGTGATGACCTGATTGTTGAATCCCATGCGCTCGGGCATGGGCTGAATATCGGGGAGAAACGTCAATTGCCGCGGCTCGCCGCCCGTCGCCGGCATCACATACACGTTGAAATTTCCGTCGTATTGCCCCGTGAACGCGATCCACTTGCCGTCCGGCGAAAATTTTGGAAATAGCTCCAGCCCGGGACTCGTCGTCAGCCGCTGTGCGACGCCCCCTGCCGTCGACACCATCCATAGGTCTCCCGCGTAGCTGAAGACCACTTTGTCCCCGTGCACGTCGGGGAATCGCATCAGCCGGCCTTCCGGCATCGTTTGCGCCAGCAACGCCGGCGCAAAAGCAAGCACACACGCTGCAACCAACATTCCGATTCGCTTCATATGGATTTTCACCCCACCCGATTTAACAGAAGCCACTCGCGGACAGTTATCTTAGCGCAACTCCCTTTGCAGTGCTAATAAAAGCGCGTCGCGTAAGGCAGCCCGTGTTTCACAAGCGGACTTGCACTCAGCCGGTTTATCTCCTTCCTCATCAGGCCCGCCCTATCAATCAGAAGAGATCGCTCTTAAATAATCGCGGCAGAAGACCTGCTGACCCTCTGGGCCGTATAATTGCCCCGGCAAATTCATGGACGCATCGACCTCGGACAATCTTTGGAATCAATTCTTACGCACTCGGCGGTTCGATGCGAGCCTCGAGACCGTCGTTGAATCCTTTGCCGGCAAGATCATTCTCCTCACTGGCGCGGGTGGCTGCATTGGATCGGCGCTTGCCAAGGCCTTGCTCTCCGCGCGGCCGGATCGCCTGGTCCTGCTCGATCACTCCGAGCACGCACTTCATCGGCTGATGGCCGAACTTGACTCGCTTTCGCACGCGGCGCCCTACACGGCGGTTCTCGGCGATGTCCAAGACGAACCGCTGCTCCGCTCGTTGCTGCGCGAAAACAGCCCGAACTTAATCCTGCACGCCGCTGCCTTCAAGCACGTCCCTTTGATGGAGGGAAATCCGTTCGCCGCGATTAGAAACAACGCCGTGGCGACGTGGCAACTTGCCCGCCTGGCGGCTGATTTCCGCGTGCCGCGCTTTCTGCTGATCTCCACGGATAAAGCCGCAAATCCACGAAGCATCATGGGCGCCTCGAAGCGGCTCGCGGAAATCTCCGTCTCACGTTGGAGCGCGGAGCCGATCGCCTACTCTGCGATTCGTTTGGGGAACGTGCTCGGCTCTCAGGGAAGTGTCGTGCCGCTGTTCCTCGAGCAAATTGCGCGCGGCGGTCCAGTGACGGTCACCCATCCCGAGGTCTCGCGCTACTTTCTGACGCTCGGTGATGCCGTTCATCTCATTATATCCGCCGCCACTCTGAGTGGTGAAGGCGGCTTGGTTCTGCCCGAACTCGGCGAGCCCATCAGAATCGTCAAACTCGCCGAGTTCTTGATCGATCGCTGCGGCAATAGTCGCGCGCCCGAAACAGAGATTCGATTCACGAGCCTGCGACCGGGCGATAAACTCACGGAGGATCTGCTCTCCGCGAGCGAAGAATTGCATCCGACGTCAGACTCCCAATTGTGGCGCGTATCAGGTCCTGCGCTCGCCCCGGCTATAGTGGACGCTACCATGGAACGCTTGAAGCGAAGCGCCCAGGAATGCGACCTTGCGATGATGCTTGCAGCCGTGCGTGAACTCGCGCCGGAATATGTCCCGGGCGCGACGCTTTTGAATTTCACCGCCCATCGAACCCCTGTGGCCCAGACCGGTGAGTGACGCCCGCCGAAAAATCGCCGTGGTCTCGACCTCTCGCGCGGACTACAGCCATCTCTACTGGCCGCTACGCACTCTCGCGGCTGATTCGAACGTCGATCTCAAGTTGATCGTCCTCGGCGCGCATCTCTCGCCGGAATTTGGCACGACGAGCCGGGAGATCGAAGACGATGGGTTCTCCATCGCCGCGCGGATTGAGTGTCTTCTCAGCTCCGATTCCGACGTGGGCATGGCCAAGGCCATCGGTGTGGCCACGCTCGGCCTCGCGGACTGCTTGGGAACGATGCGTCCGGATATTCTTTTGTTGATTGCCGACCGCTACGAATTGCTGGCGCCCGCGAGCGTCGCGCTCGCGCTGCGCATCCCTATCGCGCACATCGAAGGAGGAGAAATCAGCGAGGGAGCCATCGACGACGCCGTCCGCAACGCAATTACCAAGATGGCCCACATTCACTTCACCTCGACGTTCGCCGCGAGGGAAAGAATCATCGCCATGGGAGAAGAGCCCTGGCGGGTGCATCGGGCGGGGGCGCCTTCTCTCGACCATTTGCGGCGTTCGGCCCTTCTTTCCCGCGCTCAATTGGAAGAGCAGCTTCAGATCAATTTGGGCGCGCCGCCGATTTTGGTTTCCTATCATCCGGTGACGCTGGCTCCAGACACGCTCGAGGAAACCGCCGCGCTCTTCGCCGCTCTCGCAACAGTGCCAGGACCGCTTATTTTCTGTTATCCGAACGCCGACGCGGGAAGCCGTGCTTTGATTGAGCGGACGCGCTCCTTCCTTGCGGATCGTGGAAGCGGGCATGTCCTTGTGAATCTCGATCCCGTGACGTACTGGAGTCTCCTGCGCCACGCGCAATTCTTTCTCGGCAATTCCAGCAGCGGCATAATGGAGACCGCCTCCTTCGCCCTGCCCACGGTGAATATCGGTCTGCGGCAGCAGGGCCGCGAACGCGCGCGCAATATTATCGACGCGCCGCCGGACGCGGACGCGATCGTTGCATCCGTGCGAAAGGCCCAAAGCGCCGAATTCCGCGATTCGCTGCGCGGCATGGTGAATCCCTATGGCGATGGCACCGCTTCCGAAACGATCCGCGGCGTTCTTTGCGAGACGCCGCTTGGCCGGCAACTCCTTCTAAAGCGGTCCTCAGGTGTCGCCAATGAGAAAGCCGCGTCGGGCGCCTGAACCGCATTTCAGCCTGCAAAAATGAGAATTCCTTTATCGGCGCCGGATATCACCCAAGCGGAAATCGCTGCCGTTGAATCCGTCCTGAGGAGCGGCCGCCTAAGTCTCGGACCAAAACTCGCAGAATTCGAGGAAGGGATTGCGGATTATTTGGGAGCCAAGCACGCGGTCGGCGTGAGTTCCGGCACAGCGGGTCTGCACTTGTGCGTCAGGGCGCTCGGCATCGGCGGAGGCGACGAGGTCATTCTGCCATCGTTCACGTTCATCGCCGCGGCCAACGCCTTGCGCTATGAGCGCGCCGTGCCCGTCTTTGTCGACATCGATCCGCGAACGCTCAATATCGATCCGGCGAGGATTGCCGCCGCTATCACTCCGCGAACGCGTGCGATTCTTGTACCGCACACCTTTGGAATCCCCGCGGAAATGGAGGAAATCCTCGCGATTGCAAAACGCCAGGGGCTGCGCGTGATCGAAGACGCCTGCGAATCCATCGGCGCTGAAATTCACGGCAAGAAGGTTGGCACGCTGGGCGACGTGGGAGTGTTCGCGTTCTATCCGAATAAGCAGATCACCACCGCCGAGGGTGGTGTCGTCGTCTCGAGCGATGCCGGCCTCGCTGCTTGGACGCGAGCCTTGCGGAACCAAGGCCGCTCCGTCACGGACGACTGGCTCCAGCACTCCGAAATCGGCTACAACTACCGCCTGTCCGAATTGCACTGCGCCTTGGGAATCGAGCAGCTCAAGCGCATCGAGGCCATCCTGCGGCGGCGCGAAGAGGTCGCGCGCCTGTATCGCGCGCGCTTGAAAGATTGCGCTGCTGTCGAACTCCCGCCTTTCGAGTGGCCGGGCTGCCGGATCAGTTGGTTCGCATTTGTCGTACGCCTTCGCGCCGCAAGCGGAAAACTCGATCGCGATGCCATCGCTCGCGAACTGCTCAAGCAGGGAATCGAGACAGGCCGCTACTTCGGGCCGATCCACCTTCAGCCTGCCTATCGCGCGTCGACACCGCCGGCCCAGCCCCTGCTCGTAACCGAATCCATAGCCGCGCGTACCTTGGCTCTCCCATTCTTCAATCAGCTCACTGAACAGTCGATCGCGCAAGTTTGCGATTCACTCCAAGCGGCGTTGCGCTGAAAAGGGGGAATCATTTATGGAAATCTCGGGCGGGCAAAATCTTTTTTTCTCCACCGCCTAGGCGGATCTACTCCACCGGCACCACCACCGAGTGCGTCGCGTCCAGCTTTTCTTCTTTCTTGGCCCAAGTGTCCAGACAACTTTGCAGGGTGGTGAATAGTTCCGTTGTGCGGATGGGTTTGGAGACGTACGCGTCCATCCCCGCGTCGAGGCAGCGTTTCTCATCGCCTACTAAAGCGTGTGCGGTCATGGCGATTATGGGAGTGTGCGCGCCCGTGGATTTCTCTCCCCGCCGAATCTCGGCGGTCGCCTCGAACCCGTCCATTCCCGGCATTTGAACGTCCATCAGAATCGCATCGTAGGAAATCTTCCCATGTTCGGCCACGGCAGCGAGGCCATCCCCGACCACGGTCACCTCAAACCCACGCTTCTCGAGCAAACGCATGGCGAGTTTCTGGTTGACCTCGTTGTCTTCCGCCAGCAGGATCCGCTGCCGGTGGTGCTCCTCGCGCAGTTTGTGTTTTGTGACCAGTGGAGCAGTTGGCTCTTCCGGTGTTTTCCGCAGGATGGCGCAGATCGCCTCCAATAATTCGCCCTGGCGGATGGGTTTCACCAGATAGGCCGCAATTCCCAATTCCCGGCAGCGGGCCGCATCGCCGAGATGGCCTGCCGACGTCAGCATCATGATGGATGCCCCCACCAGCGAAGGGTCGTTGTGGATCATCTCCGCCAGCGTGAATCCGTCCATCTCCGGCATTTGACCATCTACCACGATCAGCGGAAACGGATTTCCCGCGCTCTTCGATATTTCCAGCGCCTGCAGCGCGATTGCGCCGCTCTCCACCGCCGTGGGCTTCATCCCCCAGCGAGTCAGCATGCCCATCAGCACGCGCCGGTTCGTCGCATTGTCATCCACGATGAGCGTGCGCAGTCCGTTGAGCTGCTGCGGCTGAATGGGCGTTAGCCGCTGTGCGGGCGTCTCTTGAATCGCCAGCCGGACTACGAAGTGAAACGTGCTCCCGCCACTCGGCGGGCTTTCCATCCAGATGCGCCCGCCCATCAGTTCCACAAGCCGCTTGGAAATCGAAAGCCCCAGCCCGGTGCCGCCGAACTTCCGCGTCATGGAGCCGTCGGCCTGCGAGAAGGCTTCGAAGATTTTCTCCTGTTTCTCGGCCGGCACGCCCACGCCCGTATCCCGCACCGAAAAATGCAGCACCGCCGCGCCGTCCGCCTGCGACTCTTCCTCTACGCTCAGATAGATCTCGCCCTTCTGCGTGAACTTGATGGCATTGCCCAACAGATTCACCAGAATCTGACGGATGCGGCCCGGGTCCCCCACCAGCGCCTCGGGAACATCCGGCTGAATCTCATAAATCAGTTCGAGACCTTTCTGTTGCGCGCGGAAGCTGAGCGCTTTCATCGTCTCCCCCAAGCTCTCGCGCAAATCGAAGGGAATGAGTTCCAGTTCGAATTTCCCCGCCTCGATCTTGGAGAAATCTAGAATATCGTTGATGATCGAAAGCAAGGATTCGGCCGAGAGGCGTACCAATCCCAGGTGTTCCCTCTGTTCTGAATTCAACTCGGTGTCGAGGACCAGTTCCGTCATCCCCAGGATTCCGTTCATCGGGGTCCGAATCTCGTGGCTCATCGTGGCGAGGAAATCGCTCTTGGCGCGGTTCGCACCCTCCGCCGCCTCTTTGGCCAGTTTCAGCGCCTCTTCGGCGGTCCTGCGCTTGGTAACGTCACGGCCAATCCCCATGATTCCGATCGCCTGGCCGAGCTTGTCGCGCCAGAGGACCTTCGATGTCGAGATCCACTTCGCGTTTCCTTCCGCGTCCACCGCTCTCTCCTCCTGATTCAGCAGGGGCTGCCCGGCTTGGATGATCGCTTGTTCATCGGAAAAGAAGGCCGTGGCAACCTCCTTTGGGTAGAAGTCGAAATCAGTCTTCCCGAGTAAATCCTCGGGGTTCTTCACTCCCATCAGCGCGGCTACCGCGCGGTTCGCCAGAACGAACCGGCTCCCAGCATCCTTCACGTAAATGTAGTCGGGCAGGCTATCGATCAACGCGCGCGTTAGCCTCCGCTCCTTAGCGAGATCCTCCGCGGCCCGCTTGCCTCTCTCCGCCTCCTCCCTGGCCGTTTCTGCCTCTTCCCTTAATCTTTCTGCCTCTGCGCGAGCCGCTTCGGCGCTCCGCCTTGTCGCCCGGATTCGTCTCATTTGCGCGGCCAGGAGCACGAGGACGAGACACAGCACGCCCCCCGCGCCCGCCAGGAGTCGCGCCGTGCGCTTCGCGTCCAGCAACGAGAAAAACTCCTGGGTCTGCGAAAGCGACCGCTCCTTCCAGTTGAACTCAATCCCAGAAAGACTGCCATCGGCCATCATCCCGCTCATTTCCTCGCGCAACGCGTCAGCCGCTTGCACGGCCCCGGGACGCCGGTAGCTTGCCCCGATTCCAAAGAAGACCGAAAGAGACGGGGGCGTAAGCACTTGCATTGGAATGTGGGTGCAATCCGAGGTTTGCTGGAGCAACTCGAAGTTCTGCGACACGACCGCGGCATCCGCCTCCCCCGCGCAGATGGCGCGCATTTGCCCCTCTGAATTTGGGACATCAAATTGCTGTGCATTCGGAAAAAGCTGGTTCGTGAGTCTGGTTTCGAGGCTGTCCTTCAAGATCGGGATCTTGAGACTCGGAGATTCGTCCCCTGCCGACACCGGGTGGTCCTTGCGGGAGACGAGCCCAAAGTTGCTCAAGGTCCAGGGACTCGTGATGTAGATTTTCCCTTTCCGCTCCGGTATGTCCCCAATGAGCGGCCAAAGATCCAGTTGGCCCGAAGACAGCGCTGCGTCCACATTTCCCGGCGTGTAAATCCATTCGAGCCGGATTCCGCGGCGTCGCGCGGCCTCATTGAGGATCTCAACCGCCGAGCCATGCGGCTGCCCGTCCGGCCCCAGGAAATGCGAGGTGCCGGAGTTGTAGAAGCCGATCCGGAATGTCCGCTCCAGCAGCCGCCCGGTGCGCCAGTGCTGATAAGCGAAGCCGCTCGCCACGAGGACTGCCACGAACGCGAGCGCCCACCCGAGCTTCCAACGGAATCCTAATTTGAGTGTTCGGCTCATCGACGACGTTTCAATTCAGCACGACTTCCTCTGGGGACACCATTCGCGCAACCCGAGCACGCATGGCTCTGCAAAACATGTGTGCATTCGAGCGGCCAGTTGGAGCGCCATGCTTTGTCTGGATGTACTGTGGAATCAGTGGGTTACGGACGGGGCTGCTTCGGTATAGAAGGCTGGGTCATCCTGCGCGGTTCACTACGGAATTCGCAGCCTGAAATGGAACACCCCCGCGCTCACAGTCGGGGAACTTTTCCAACGCAGGGCGGCTTGTCCTGAGCGAAGCCGAAGGTAGCTTGCTTGCCCGCCGTAGCCCTGGGCTTGGGCGAAGGAGGGCCTCCGTCCGCTCCGCGCCTCTCGCGGGCCTCACCCCACCAGCACGCCCAGCCCGCGCAACTCCGCTTCGAGCGGCCCCGGCCCGGTGAAGTGAATGCCCGTCATGCCGAGTTGCCGCGCGGCTTCGACGAACTCCGCCACGTCATCGATGTAAACCGCTTCGTGCGACGCAACGCTCAACTCGCTCAGCGCGCGGCGGTAAATCGCCGGCGAAGGTTTCACCGCGCCGATCGCGCAGGAATAGACGCGCACCGGAAAATGCCGCCAGAAGGTGAACGTCTTCTCCATGTGCGCCACGTGAATCGGATCCGTATTCGAGAGCAGCGCCAACCGCACGCGATGTCCCAACGCCATGAACAGCTCATCCTTCAAGATCGGCTGCGGATCGAGTGCGCGATTCCAGGTGTCGCAGAAGCCGTCGAAATCCAGCAGGGAATGGAAGCGCGCCGCGATGTGTGTGTGCCAGACGCGCGGCTCAATGCGCCCCTCCTGCCAATCGCGCCACAGCGGATCACTCTCCAGCTTCCGCCAAACCTCTTCCGGAGAAAGTCCCAGCGGCGCGCCCAACGAATTGAACGCGCGCGAGATATTGATGCGCACGATGACGCGCCCAATATCGAAAATCACGGCGCGAAGAGGAGCAGCGCGGCCGGATTGAGAGGTTGTGGGTGTGATGTGCGCCATCGCGTCAGGGCACGGCGTCAAGCTTTGTGGCAAATGCAGTTATGGCGCAGGTTCGAGTAGGACAGGCACTCTCTTGCCCGCAGTAGTCCGCCGCGGCGGACGAAAGCGGGTGCCTGTGTGCCTTTGCGGTTCTCGCATTGATGTGGAGCGTTCCGATAGTCCGTTCACGGCCGTTCGCTTTCAGGCTCACGAGACGCCACAGCCGCGGGAGGATCGTCTTTGAAAGAGCGAACCTCCGACCGCGCGCGCAACCCGCCGATAATCGCTGGCAAAATCGAAAGAAACACGACCACGGCAATCACGTAATTGATCCGCT
>Ga0209415_10003666_pt1 | contig 28585 bp, 22 predicted proteins | sample PeaSoiSIISIP2007_FD_187696 | JGI IMG/M metagenome (GOLD analysis project Ga0209415, IMG submission 187696) | Peat soil microbial communities from Weissenstadt, Germany - SII-SIP-2007 (SPAdes) (version 2) | ecosystem: Environmental > Terrestrial > Soil > Wetlands > Peat | place: Germany... | reverse complement strand
GACTCGAACTCGCGACCTCTGCCGTGACAGGGCAGCGTTCTAACCAACTGAACTACGTCCCCACTCGCCAAATCAACGAGATGCGAAATAAGCAGTTTTTATGCGGCTTTGCGCGATTTGCATACCGTGCACCGATTGCTCCCGATTGCCCAAAAGAGCGCGATTCCTGTCCGAACCGCCCCCAAACCGCCTCCAAATTTCGGCATATCCCTGCACGTCTGCGATTTCTAAAACAGCGAGCACAGAGAGCTCCGGGCGATCCAGAGTTCCGCCAATCCGGGCAAAACCATCAGAAAAACTTTCGCAAATCTTTGTCACAGAAATATCCTAACAGCTTCTCGCAGAACACGAAAGACCACCTTCATTTCCCCGGGGGGACTTAACGAAATTCTGAAATTCGGCGCAACGGTCAACCAGTTGTCTATTCGACCGAGCGGACCTCTGCCGTGTGAAGGCCGACTGTAATTGTGGAGGCCTCGCGTTGAGTCTGCAACAACCCTCGACTGATCAGTGAGTTAAGCGCGTTTGCTTTCAGCGCCAGCACGCAGCATCAATCCAAGGGTGACACTGTTGTCACGCCAAATGAATTGCCTGAGGCGCAGGGCGGAGTCTGGTAGCCATCCTCACTAGGTCAGCGAGGGAATTCGCTTTCATCTTCTGCATCACCTGCCCGCGGTGTGCTTTTACGGTGAATTCGCTGATCCCGAGCTCGCCGCCGACCTGTTTGTTCAGCAAGCCCGAGACCACCAGTGTCATGACCTCCCGTTCCCGAGGAGTCAGGGACGCGTAGCAGTTTCGAAGATCCCGCAACTGCATTTCGCGATCAAGCGCCACGCGGCCGCGGTCGAGGCTCAGGCGGATTGCAGCCAGCAAAACGCCATGGCAGAACGGCTTCACGAGAAAATCGACGGCTCCCGCCTTGATCGCTTGTACTGTTGTGGGGATATCTCCGTATTTGGAAACGATGATAATCGGCGTCTCCGCGCGTTCCCGAGCGATCTGCTTTTGCACTTCGAGGCCGTTGCTATGCGATGGAGAGAGAGCAAAGATCAGGCAGCTTGGAACACTCGCCCGCGGACGGGCAAGAAACTCAAGCGGAGATGCGAATGCCTCCACCTGCCACCCTTCGCAGCGGGCCAGCACTTCCAGCGACTCCCGCAGCGAAATGTCGTCGTCGACAACGAAAACGATTGGCGCGAGATTCGATGCAGGGCAGAAACCTAGGTCGCGACCGATTACGTGCGTTGCATTTCTGGGGCTTGCGTCAGGAAATCCGGTTACGGCTGAGCTCATAACTCAACTCCTCTTTTGCGTTCGATCGCGAAGTACCCAAAGAATTCTGGCAACCGATAACAGTGCAACGGCCAAGGTCCCTTTATTGCGCGGCCTCGAAGCGTGGAACAAGTGTGAAGCAATCGGCACTCTATCTACAACGGTAGATGGTCGAATTGTGCTATCCACCAAGGTCTACTCAAAAGCTACCCATTTGGGTGGTGAGGAGATGCATTGTCTTACACTTGCAGGTGTCTTCTCCCATAAAGCCGAGCATCCACGGAGAAAGCCCCTGGTCCGAGCATCGCTGAAGTTGCGCCGATGGTTGCTAACATGATCGAAATCCACGGATCACTGAGGTGCGTCACTGCGATCCACAATTCGGCGACTGCGATCAATGTTCCTACTACTGGCGTCCAGAGGCCGATGACAAAAAGCATAGCGGCGCATGCGCCAATGATGTGCGGAATCATAGATGCGGAAAAAGACGAGTCTGTGAGCTGGATAACACAGAAGCGAACGAGCATGATGGCAGCGACAATGCGCTGCACCAGAAGTCCGACTCCTGGCCAACCGTTAGCAAACGTCGAATAAAGTCTTTGCAAGATCCCTCCCTCCAGATCGTAAAAGAAATGGCGAGGAGATCGGAAGACCCCAAAGTCGGAAGCTTTTTCCTACTTTTGGGTAGAATCCAGCTCGATGATGCCGCGCTTCAGCCCAATGGTTACGGCGTGGGCTCGATCGTTGGCACCAAGCTTAGACAATATATTCGTAATGCGACTCTTGACGGTCGCTTCGCTAATCGAAAGCTCATCGGCAATCTGTTTATTTGCGTTGCCAGCTGCAATCAACCTCAAAACGTCGATTTCACGTTCCGTCAGGGCGTCATCGGTAGCATGATCAGCCAGCTCGGCGGCGATATCGGGAGGGATACGTTTCTTTCCTGCATGCACAGCGCGGATCGTGTCAAGGAGTTCCTCAGGCACGTGACCCTTAAGGATGTAGCCTCTTGCGCCGGCTTTGAGGGCGCGCACTACCTGGACATCGCCGGTGTAGGTCGTTAAAACGATGATTCTCGCGTCTGGAAACTCACCACAAATGGCGTTGATGGCTTGAATCCCGTCCAAACCCGGCATTTGCAGATCCATTAAAGTTACGTCTGGCTGGTAAGATCGAAATGCTTCGATGGCTTCTTTCCCATTGGATGCTTCCGCGACCAACTTCAAGTCAGGTTCAGGGTTAATTAATGCCGCAAGCCCCTTCCGTAGGACAGGGTGGTCGTCCACCATAAGGACTCGGATTAGCTTATGAACGCTGTGCACGACTGGTCACCTTTCGAAGCAATTTTGCTCGATAGCTGTCACGGGTGCTTTCGTAAGCGACCGTAGCGGGAATGGCCAACTCAACTTCGGTGCCGTCGCCGAGTTCGCTCCAAAAATCCAAACGAGCTCCGATTCGCTCAGCACGTTCACGGATGCCTCTCAGCCCCCAATGTCCGACGCGCCCACCCTCTTTTAACACATTCGGATCGATACCTCTGCCATCGTCCCGAATCCGCAAGCGAAGCATCTGATCACCATATCGAATCTCGACCTCGATTCGTCGAGCGTGGGCATGCCGATATGCATTTCTCAGAATTTCGAGTGCAATTCGGCAGATCTCGCTGCTGGTCGCCGGAGACAGCATTTGCTGATCACCTTCCTCGATCAAATCGAAAACCGGCGGCACTGGGTCTGCCGCAGAGCTTGCCAACTCCCGACTCGTCGACATGAGCAAGTCCGCAAGGTTACCCGTTGCCATCGGCTCCAAACGTAAACCTTGAATCGTGTCCCGGCTTTCGGCGACCGCTTTTTTTGTCTCAGCTATCGCATCGTCCAGGGATTGCATTGCGTCCTCCGGTTTTCGGGGCAGAAGGTTGCGGGCCGCCTGAAACTGAAACATAAGTCCATGCAGGCTTTGCAGCAGCGTATCGTGCAGTTCTCGCGCGATGCGGGTGCGCTCATTGACGCGCGCTTCAAGACCGATCGCGAACTGCCGCTGCAGCTGATGAACACGGAACTGATAGATGGCCCACAGTAGGACTAGAGAAGCGACCGCACACGCTATCCGAAACCACGCCGTCTGGTAAAACGTCGGGAGGACGGCAAACTCTAAGGAAGCCCCTGCTTCGTTCCAAACCCCGCTGTTGTTACATGCGAGAACCCGGAACCGGTATCGACGCGGAGCTAGATTCGTATAAGAGGCCTGCCGACGATTACCCACATCGTGCCAATCGCTATCCAGACCTTCGAGCTTGAAGCGAAAATGAACTTTTTCTGATGCCACAAGACTCAGTGCTGTGTAGTCAATCTCTAGATGCGCCAACGGCGGCAGCCTTAAGATCTGATCTGAATCGGAAACGGTATCGTATGTCTTCCAATCGACTACTACCTGCTCGATGTGCACCGGCGGCGGCAGCCTGTTAAACGGCAGGTGATGCGGATCAATCATGCTTACGCCATCCAGGGGCACGAACCAGATCTTCCCAGACGAGGATCTTGTGACGGCTGGATTGTACGGGCGGTAGGAAATTGCGGGCATCCTTACTCCGTCCGCGCTATCGAAAACGGTGGGGTGGACGATCTGCTTCACGGCTTGACCCCTGTCTGCTGCGGCAGTCCAAGTGTCCATCTCGGACCGCGAGAGGCTCAGTAGCCCACATGGGGTATACAACCAGAACGAGTGATCGTCGTCTTGTATCATCCAGTGAATCGGACTGCAGGGTAACCCGTTCTCGCGAGCAAGCGCGGCGAAATGCCCATTTTTCATCCGGCTTAATCCACCATCCGTTGCCGCCCAAAGCGTGCCATCTCTATCCACTTGTAGATTGGTGATGCTACCGTTGCCCAATCCCTCAGCGGCCGTGTACGTCTCTTGAATATGGCCGTCAGCGAAATAGGAGATGTCACCCCCAAAGAATCCAAGCCAAATACCGCCGCGCAAGCGATCCCCAGCCAAACTCAGCGCAAAGTCCTTATGCCCCAGGCTGGCCCACGGAATCCGTTCAACGAGCTTGCTGCCGCGCAAATGAATAAGTCCTTCTTGCTGGTCAGCTATCCATAGATTCCCGGCGGAATCTTGAGCAATGTCTTGTATTCTGCCTAACTCAGTGCTGCTCACGGAAATGAATCGGTTGTCTTCCAGATATCCGAGCTCGCGAGTAGTGGACACCCAAATTCGCCCGCTGCTGTCCTGAAAAAGAGAAGTCGGCGTCAGTCCATCGAGCTTTCCATCTCGCTTGTCGTAGGTGGTGATTTGCCCTTCGCGCCACCTATCGAGGCCGCCAGGCGTGGCCACCCAAACACTCCCATCTTTGTCTGCTAGAACCGACCGTGCTAGGGCATTCGACAAGCCTTCTTTCAGAGAAAAGGTAGCGACCGCAGTATCCCGAAAGCGATCCAAGCCGTTACTAGTCGCAACCCAGACATTATTTTCTCGATCTTCAAAGAGTGCCACGACCTCATCGCTCGACAGGCCGTCTGCTTGTCTGAACACGTCCGCCCTTCCGTTGTGCGTATGCACAAGGCCCGCATGGTACACAGCGATCCAGAGGCCACCGTCACGGTCGTGCAATAGTGTCCTCGTCTGGAAGGGCTGCACTGTGTGGGGCAAGGGATATGACTCGGTTTGTCCGTCGAAAAACCGACGAATTCCTCCCTGCATACCGATTAGCAACTTACCGTCAGCGTCTTCGGCGATACCCTCGAGGTAACCTGTCCCGTTAACGGGTCCAATCCGGAGTGGATAGAATTTCGGCGGGCCTGGCTTCCATCTCCAGATTCCGTTCTTTGCAACTGCCCAGAGATTACCCCGCCTGTCCTCATAGACACTGACGATCGCGCGGCCACCACCTAAACTGCCATCCTTCCCATAGCACTGGACACCGCTCCTTCCAATCGCGCAGAGCGTTGGCGGTGACGGAAACACCTCGCCGCTGGACCATATCGTGCCCTCACGATCTTCGAAGAGGTAGAAATTCGCCTGGCCATCAAGCTCCGGATAGTGCGTCAGCTTTCCGTCCTTCCAGGACGCAACACCTTTATCGGTGCCAATCCAGAGCGTCCCATCACGTGCAGCAACCAGGCGGTGAACAAAACGTGAAGGCAAATCCTGACCTGTGGGCGGTTGCCAGGGAACCGGGTGAAGCCCATCAAAGCGATACAAACCGAATCCCGTACCCAGCCACAGATAACCATCAGGCGTCTGTGCAATCGCGAGGACATCACCCTGGGTAAAACCGTCGCTTATCTTCCATGCGGTATGCGCGTATTGGCTGACATCTAGCGAGGGGTTCAGCGCGAAGGCGCAGGCACAACACGCCAGCACGATGGAAGACAGCGTTGCCCTCAGCACAATCGGATGCCGCACTTTCCCCCCAAAGACGCCCAATGCGCAACATCTTATCGCACTATGTCGCCTTGTTTTCGATGCTTGAAGATGGAAGCAGGTCACCGAAGAATTCCCCGTGCTTCAGTGGTTGTTCGCCCCGGCGGTTGACAGATCCTGGCGGCTGCCGTCAGCATTATCGAATTCTTTTGACCTTGAGGTATGAACCGGTGCTACGAGCGTCCCTCGCATTGGCGTGGCTTCTTTGGCTCGGCGTAGGACTTAGCGCCCAGTCTACGAACGCCTCTCTCACCGGTCGCGTAACCGATGCTTCTAAAGCACTAATCGTGAGCGCCAGGGTCGCCGCCATCGCCACAGACACCAATATCCGTCATACCAGTGAGACCAACGGAGCCGGAGAATACTTTCTGACGAATCTTCCGCCTGGACGTTATCACATTGAGGTTGTAAAGCAAGGCTTCAAGACATTAATCAAGCCAGATGTCATCCTTCACGTGCAGGATGTTCTCCACCTCGACTTCGAGATGCGAGTCGGCCCCACGTCAGAAACGATCCAGGTTGAATCCGGGGCGCCTCTGGTCAACACGGAATCGGCGATTGTCAGCACTCTCGTTGACAACCGTTTTGTGGAGAACCTGCCATTGAACGGTCGCAGCTTCGCTTCGCTGCTGGAACTGACCCCCGGTGTCGTGCTGACTCCTACTGCGGGGCCTTTCTATGAGCAAGGGCAATTCAGCGTAAACGGTCAGCGGCCCGATGCAAATTACTTCATGGTCGATGGCGTGAGCGCGAATCTGGGAACGCCTGCCTTGTTCTTTGGCCAAGGCGGAACGGGCCAATTGCCTGCTACAAGCGCATTTGGTGGCATGAGCAATCTCGTGTCGCTCGATGCACTCCAGGAGTTCCGCGTTCAAACCTCGACCTTCGCTCCGGAATTCGGACGGAGCCCTGGTGCACAGGTTTCGGTACTCACGAAGTCCGGCACAAATGCGCTTCATGGCACCGCGTTCGAATATTTTCGCAATGACATACTCGACGCCAATAACTGGTTTGCGAATAATCAAGGCTTGCCCAAGCCTGCACTGCGGCAGAATGATTTTGGCGGGGTTCTCGGCGGCCCGATAGAGAAAGACAAGCTATTCTTCTTCGGCTCCTATGAAGGGCTTCGAGTCCGGCAGCCGCAGATTGCCAACACCTACGTACCTTCACTAGCGTCGCGCCAGAACGCGCCCAGCTCTGTACAGCCTTTGCTCAACGCTTTTCCCAAGCCGACCGGCTCCGATCTCGGCAACGGTACTGCCGCATTTGCGGCTGGGTACTCAGATCCTTCTTCGCTAAATTCTTACAGCGGCCGCGTCGACTACCTTCTGTCGCAGCGCCTGACCGTATTTGCAAGATATAGCGATGCTCCATCAACCCTTGTTCAGCGTGCTGGTCTTGCATTCGGCTACAGTACGCTTCTGCACACGAAAGACCGCACACAGACCGTCACCGTCGGGGCGAATGAGACGATCACGTCACACGCTATCAACGAGTTTCGGTTTAATTACGGTCTGAGTCGAGGAAATGGCTTTTTGACTCTGGACAACTTCGGGGGGGCGGTCCCCCCTTCGAGTTCGGTGCTACTCCCAACAGGTCAATCCTTGAGTAATTCCTCGTTCACCCTCTTGGGCGATCTCAATCCATTTGGCCTCAGTTTTGAGGTGGGCAAGCTCGCAAACAACCTGCAACATCAGATCAATGTGACTGACAGTCTGTCGTGGATCGCGAGTGGCCATCAACTGAAGTTCGGAATCGATTACCGGCGCATGAACCCCGAAGAGGAATACAGTGCGTATCAGCAAACCTTTTACTTCGGCACACTGGCGACTGTTCTAGCGAATTCGGCCGCAATGGTCACCGTAAGCTCCAGAACCCCGGATGTGCAGATCGTAACTTCCAACTGGAGTCTCTTCGTTCAAGATACCTGGAAGCTCACGAACAGTTTAACGGCTACCTATGGATTGCGCTGGGACTGCAACACAGCTCCTTCCTCACCTAACGGAACTCCTCCGTTCACTGTGACGCAAGTGACTAATCTCGCGACAACGACGTTGGCACCAGCAGGTACACCTCTGTGGCACCCGCAGAAGGACGATTTTGCCCCTCGACTTGGTCTCGCGTGGCAGGCGCATTCAAACGTGGTCTTAAGGGCCGGGGCAGGTATTTTCTATGATCTCGGGTACGCGGATGTAACCAATGCCTTGATTTCGTTCCCTTATGTTCAACAAAGTGTTCTTTTCGGAAGGTCGTTTCCACTCACCGGCAGCAGTGCCGCACCTCCGCCTTTCACAACCAGCCCTCCTGCAGCGTCCATGTCTGTGGTCGACCCCCACCACGTGTTACCGCGAACGTATGAATGGAATGCCGCAGCCGAGCAGAGTCTTAGCCGGGCTGACGTTCTGACACTAACTTATGTTGGCGCCGCCGGACGCAAGTTAATGAGGAGGGATATATACATTGCACCGAATCCAAACTTCACGGGCAGGTTTGATGTTCAGAGCAACGGCGGAACCTCCAGCTACAACGCGCTGCAAGCACAATATCGTCACCGACTCTCGGACGGGTTGCAAACACTTCTCTCCTACACTTGGGGGCACTCCATAGACGACGTCTCCTCGGACGGAAATTTTCACAATGTTCCGCCCGGCGAATGGTCAGGGTCCGGCGAGCGTGGCCCTTCTGACTACGACATCCGGAACACTTTTTCCGGCGCTGTTTCCTACGACATCCCTGGGCCGGATAGCAGAGTTTTGAAACGGATCTTCGAAAACTGGTCGACAGACACGATCATTTACGCCGGCAGCGCTCCGCCGGTGAATGTAGTGACGGGAAACAATCCCTTCCCAGATACTTCGCTATCAGGGGCCGACAGCGTGCAGCGGCCGAATGTCGTTCCCGGCGTGCCGTTTTACCTTTACCCGCCTGGCGCGCCTGGAGGTAAGGTGATCAACGCTGCCGCATTCACGACACCTGTACCTGCTACCGCGCAAGGGGATTTGGGACGTAATGCTCTCCGCGGCTTCGGGGTGACACAGTGGGACTTGACGTTGCGCCGGCAGTTTCGTTTCACCGAACGCTTTTCGCTGCAGGCGAGAGGCGATTTCTTCAATATCCTGAATCACCCGAACTTCGGCAACCCGGTTAACTATCTCACCTCGCCCCAATTCGGCCAGGCCACACAGATGCTGAACAACTACCTCGGCAGTGGCGGCCAGAACGGCGGACTCAATCCCCTGTATCAGATCGGGGGTCCACGTTCGATTCAACTTGCGCTTAAGCTTCAATTTTGAAGAACTTTGCAGGTAGCTGCGGTTGGTTGTGGACCATCGCTGCGCGTCTCAGTCCATACTTTGGTATTGGCCACTACCTTCGTCTAATAGACTCGCCTCCAAGTCTCAGGCTTAATCGCGGCTGCTGGTAATCCGAAAAGAGGACGCAATGGCAATCACATCAATCGAAAAAATTCTCTACACCGCAAAAACTCACACCACGGGCGGCCGAGACGGAGGATCGTCTCGAACTTCCGATGGACGGCTGGATGTCAAGCTTTCGGTTCCCGGACTTTCGGGTGCCGGCACCAACCCGGAGCAGTTATTCGCCGCTGCTTGGTCGGCTTGTTTTCTGTCGGCGGTCAAGACCGTAGCCCACGTGTTAAAGGTCACTCTGCCGCCCGACGTCGCCATCGACGCCGAAGTAGACCTGGGCATGGCCAATGGGGGTCATCTCATTCAAGGTCGCCTCAACGTCAGCCTGCCTGGAATCGAGCAAGAAGTCGCGCAGAAAATCGTGGATGCTGCGCACCTGCAGTGTCCCTATTCCAAAGCCACGCACGGCAACATTAACGTAGTGACAACCGCACGGACGGAACCCGCCGCTCAGGTGGCGTGATTTCGTCTCAGCAATTGTGGGGTGGGCGATTGATGTCCGAAGAAAGAAATCTCAGCCGCCGTCGTTTCCTGGGCAGGGCAGCCATGGCAATCGCGGTCGCACAAATCGGCACGTTCGCTTCCGCGAGAACTGGATGGGTCGCCAGATCAGGCGAAAGAGGCCCGCTGTCCTCTCTCGACGGCCCCGCTCTGTGGCTGAATTCGCAGCCCCTTACTGCAGCTCATCTACAGAGCAAAGTTGTCCTCGTCAATTTTTGGACGTACACCTGTATCAATTGGCGGCGCCAACTTCCGTACGTCCGAGCTTGGGCCGAGAAATACAAAAATAAAGGGTTGATAGTGATTGGTGTTCACGCGCCCGAGTTCTCATTCGAGAAGAATGTCGATAACGTTCGCTGGGCCACGAAGGACATGGATATCGACTATCCGGTCGTCATCGACAACGACCATGCCATATGGCGCGCGTTCGACAACGAATACTGGCCGGCGCTCTATTTCATCGATGCGCGGGGCGGCGTACGGCACCAAGTTTTCGGCGAGGGAAAGTATGAGCAGTCAGAAGTAGTCATCCAACGCCTGCTGGCTGAAGCCGGCGCACGCGGCATCGAGAATCGGCTGGCGTCGGTGGATGCGCGCGGCGCTGAGGCCGCTGCCGATTGGAGTGAATTGGAGTCGGGGGAAAACTATCTTGGCTATGAGCGCACGGAAAACTTCGCGTCGCCCGGCGGCGTAAAAGCCGATAAGCCTCAAGCTTATGCTCTCAGCGGACAGCTAAAACTCAATCGCTGGGCGCTATCTGGCGACTGGACAATGGGGAAAGAAGCCGTCGCTTTGAGCCATCCCAATGGGTGTATTGCGTACCGCTTTCACGCCCGCGACCTGCATCTTGTGATGAGACCGGTAGCGTCAAAGGTTCCCATACAATTTCGAGTTCTGATCGATGGACACGTCCCAGATGTCGCTCATGGCGTTGACGTGGACAACCAGGGCAATGGCAAATTGACCGAACCACGGATGTATCAGCTAATTCGACAGCATTCCCCGATTGTTGATAGACAATTTGAAATTGAGTTTCTCGATGCCGGCGTGGAAGCCTTTTCGTTTACCTTTGGCTGATGCACAGAAAGGTTTGACCCCAATCGGATTATGAGCTTTCCGATTCAGGCCGGAGGGCTTTTCCCTTGCCGCAAGCTGACTACGCGCTGAGGGCTAAGCTCTTCACACGCGCGCTGCTATCATTCCCCAAGCCGTCGTCAGCGTAGTGCCGCCGAATTCTATTATGGCGAAGCCGAACACAGTTCCAGGCATCGATGAATACCTGCACGACAGGTTGATGCCGGTGGAAGGAGCGATTCCCCACATCCCGGGTATCGAGATGTTTGGAGATTCCATTCCTGTTGGAACTGTCGGTGGGGATCTCTTTGAATACATCAATTTTCAACAGCGGTATGACATTGATGCACGCATTCAGCAGGCTCAACGCCTATCAAGAGAGTTCCTCGAACCGCTCTCTCCGGGAACTCCTCTACGCAATTCGGTCGACGACCAGGTGCAGTGGCTGAAAACGAGGCCCGGCTACAGACCCGAGATGGAAACGGAGTATCGATTCGCCAGGAGCTGCGAGCAGGTACGTGTCGCGGAAGAGTTGCGTGATCTTTATTCGACGGCGGGTGTTCTGATCGTAGACGCACAGGGACACGGACTCATTTCAGCCAAGATTGCATCCACCGTACATGACACGTTCCACGCTTTGATGCTCACAGAGCTCGACCGATACGGCAGAACAACGCCCATGCTACTCGAAAACATGAACCTGCGGCTGGCGCAATCGGTGACCGCCCGCAACGCATTGGGGATCATCGAGAAAGAAGGCGCACGCGAAATCGCAACCATGGTATACGGCGAGGTACGCCCGGGCGGTTATTTTCGCTTTGCCAATTTCGGGCATCCTCCCCCGCTGGTGTTCTCGGCGGAGTATCGCAAGTTCATGAACATCAATGAACGCCGAATGGTGCAATTTCTTGCTCTTGGTTTGCAGGTCCCCGCAGATCATCCGGATCGCAAAAAATACTACTCCTTGAACTTCAGGCAAACAGAGGTCGACTCTTCGGATCTTGGTGAGATCACACTGATGAGTCCAGGAGACATTCTCGTTCTTTACACCGATGGAGTTTACGACGGCAGCGACGGACAAGTTCGCGAGCAACTCGAAGATGTTTTGCGCGAACACTACCGCCAACCGGCGAGGGACATCTGCAATGCACTACTGGATTCCGCTGTAAAGCAAGACGCCCAGTTCCGAGCGAACGGCGACACGGACTTGATCGACGACAAGACTGTCTTCATCGTCAAACGCACGTCGTAGTCTTTCGAAACGCTGCTCCGCATCTGCAATTTACACCGCGTTCCTCACTGCGCAGCTGTCTCCAGCAGGGTTTCGACCTTTGCGTCGAGGTCTCTCGCGACTGCGAGAGCCGATTCACTCCCGTAAGGCGCTAGCAGGCTTGCCATCGAATCGTAAGAGAGGTGCACTCCGTCAGCGCGCTCGTCAACCAAGATTGTGACCGGAGCATACGACGCCGCATCAGGAACGGTCTTGGCCATCTCTTTCATGATGAGTGGATTCCCTACGACGAGACGGAGGATGTTGGGCCCTTTCCCGCCTCGCTCCTTTCGCAAGACTTCGCCGGAGTCGAAACGGACGAACTCCATAAGACCCGAAGTTCCGATCGCCGTCGTAACCACCCGTTCCAGATCGCCAAGAGTCGTCGCCGAGGCGACCGCGCGATGGAACTCAGGCATGTCTGGCCGGCCTATGCTTGACGTAAGCGTGTTTATAACGTCTTCGAATGGTCTTCGTGAGACCATATTGACCCTACGAACCTGTACTTCGATCGTTTGCATCTTCATTCCTCCATGCTTCTTTGTCCACGCAACCTGGTTCAAGCGACCTCGGTAAGAGTACCCGTCGCGGTCCGCTCAGCGACTGACTCGACCTGCGCGGCGCGTTCGTGAACGTGTGCGGTAGGGGTGCGGTCAATCAGTAGACTAAGCAACTCCGGCCGGCTGTAGTGCCCTCGCGAATCCATAATCTGCTTGCGCTTGTTGATCAGCGTGAAGTCGAGGTCGGCGATGAACATGCCTTCGCCGGAGCGAATCGGCTCCCCGAGCAGACTTCCATCGGGCGCCGCGATTGCAGTGAAACAACCGCTAGAGATGGGGGCAATGCTGCCGCCAGTGTCTTTGGCGATTTGTGCCTGCTGTTCGGCATCTAACCAAGCCGTAGCGCAGACGACGAAGCATGCGGATTCCAAGGCATGCTGCCGGATGTTGACTTCGGTCTGTTGCGAGAACAGATCACCGAAGATCGAGCCGGGATACATAGCGGAGTGAATCTGCTCACCGTCGGCCATCATCGCGTACCGCGCCAATGGGTTGTAGTGCTCCCAGCAAGCCAGTTGCCCGATCCTTCCGACCTTGCTTTCCACCGCACGCAGTCCTGAGCCGTCGCCTTGGCCCCATATCATCCGCTCGTGGTATGTAGGCGAGATCTTGCGCCGCCGCTGAAGCAAGGTGCCGTCGGCGTTAAAGAGAAGCTGCGTATTGTAAAGAGTTCCGTGATCGCGTTCGTTAATGCCGATTGACACAACAACTCCCGCCTGCCTGCAAGCCTCGCTGATTGCGTCGGTGCTGGCAGATGGCACCGTTACCGCCTCTTCGAGAAGCTTCTGGTGCTCACGTCCAGCAAGAAGCTGGTACGGGGTCTGGATGAACGCGAAATACGGGTAATTGGGCACTACAGTTTCAGGGAAGGTGGCAAACTGGACCCCCTGTTCGCCCAGCACGAGGATTTTCCGTACGATTTTTTCGACCGTTCCGTCGCGGCTATACAGGACGGGACTAATTTGAACAGCTGCCGCTTTGACAATTTTCACTGGCCAACCTCCTTCGTGGGAAGATGTATGCCCACTCACATCTATCTCTTTCCAGAGCTAGCCGTGCGTGCTAGCTGAGGACAATTCGATCGAGATCGATGGAGATAATCAGCGGTTCGGGAGCCGGGCGTCCGTCGGGTTGTCTACGGAAGACGCGCCTCTTCGTCGGGAAGGAGATACCCGAAAACTCTTTGTGATCGGAGACATAGTGCGCGGCTCCCGAGGTGCCATCGACTTCGACGTTGTAGTCCTGTCTCCTCAGCAATCCTTGACGGTCGAAGTAGAAAGTCTGCTCTGCGCTGTGGGTCGCGATACTGGGCGGAAAGCGGACTCTCAGGCGACGCCAGGTTTCGCCTGACTCTTGCCACGGCTCAACTTCCTCTGACTCAACTCCGGGTCTTGCAAGAAGGAAGGGAACATTGAGATAAGTCCACATCGCGTATCCGGCGAAATAGGCGACTTGTAAATCGCTCCAGTGATCAAGGTGACCGTGAAACGAGTCGCGGGGTTGAAGCAGTTCTTCAAGGACCTGACCGTCGATATCTTCGATCGCGACCCGCTGCGGCTCGAAACGCGATCTTCGAGCCGGAGAACCGAACGGCCAGTGCGAAGCCTTCTCCTCGCGCAGGTCAATCGTGACGGTTACGTCAGCCAGGACTCCAGCCTTACCCTTGGCGGCCCAGAGCACGCCACCATCGATCAGATGCGCGGAAAGTGTGGTGAACCGGTTCCAACGTTCAAGGCCGCCGTGGGCGTCCATTGCTTGCATTGCGAGTTTGTGCATGACTCTTCTCCTTGCTGGAAGACCTCTCATCCTTATCGACGAAACGTCTCGATGATCGCGTCGGCGACTTCGTCGGCGTACTCGTCGAGGACGAAGTGGCCTCCGTCAAAATAGCGCAGCTCGGCCGCCGGCAGAGCCTGCTTGATGATTTCGGGAGCTGCTGCCGAAAAAACAGGGTCATTTCGCCCCCACACGATGAGCGACTTCGGCTGCCGGTCTCTCAGATAGGCGTTCCACTTCGGGTAGTGCGCGATGTTGGTAGTGACGTCCATAAACAACCTCGACATAAAAGCATGACTCGCCGGAATTGAGAACGCATACGCGTCCATCGCCCAATAGTCCGGGTTCAGGGCGTCGGGCCGACGTGCCCCTCTCTTGTGAAGAAACATGCTGCGATCCACGGTGGCAAATTGTTCAGTCTCGGCCAGATTTTCTGGTGTTTCTGGGCCGCCGAGCCTTTCGTAGACTTTCAGACGCTCGGTATTCCAACCTTCGACCGCAATCGTGAAGTTTTGGAAGATCAGGCCAGCGATCCGCTCGGGATGTGCCGTCGCGATCCGCATGCCGATCGGACCGCCGATATCGTGCATGTATAGAATGACTGGCCCAGGCGCGCACTGTGCGATGAACGCTTCCATGGCCGCGGTCATATCGTCGAAGGTCGGGCGCAGGACGGTCGGGGGTGGTGCCTCGCTGTATCCCATGCCGGGGTAGTCCGGAGCAATGACATGAAAGCGAGCCGCCAGACGCGGAATGAGATCGTGGAATGAGTATGTAGACGACGGAAAACCGTGCAGCAGGACGATCGTCGGATTAGGAGGGCCTCCGGCTTCGCGGTAGAAGATCCTAAGGCCCGCGACGTCGGCAGTCTTGAAGTGCATTGGCTTTTTGCTGCCAACGGGCGTCGATGTTGCGGTCTCACTCAACGTGTTCATTGAACTCTCCTTTTCTGGTTTCCTAATAAGGCGCACACTCTGAGTCTGACGCGAGGAAGGAGGCGGCCTGCCTGGCAAACGACTCGTGAAATTGAAACAAGGAACCGTGCCCAGAGTCGGGATAGGTAAGCAGCACGGAGTTCGGCAGGTGCTCGCTCAGCAGATAGGAATTTCTGACTGGGATCAGGATGTCGAACACGCCGCTCACCACCAGGCATGGTTGGCTGATTTTGCGAAGTTGAGCGAAGCGCTCGCCCGGGAAGGCTTCCCACGCGCGAAAGGCGGCGATCTGGGCTTTTGCAACGTCGGGGCCCGATGTGGGTTCCCGATCCTGATTGCGTTGTGAAAGTCGTGCTGTGAAAGCCTCGCCTGCCGCCTGACTCGACGCGGTTGGTGCGAAGAAAAGCTTCACCAGCCTTTGCGATGATGAGAGCTTGGAAGCGAAGATTGTTTTCAACTCCGGCTTTTCCATGCGCATGATTTCCTCGCCACCTTCTGGAGCGGTGCCAACCAAGAGCATTTTGCGCACGAGGGATGGCCGCGCGATGGCTATTTCCTGTGCGACCATCCCACCGAGGGAGAAACCAAGCAAATCCGCGCGTTCGAGGCCGAGCGCATCCAGGAAAGCAAGTGCATGTGCCGCCATCCCTTGGACCGTCTCTGGTACCTTGCCGGTCGAGCGTCCGATACCCGCGTTGTCGAACAGGATCACCTCTCGTCCGGCCGCGAGAGGATCGGTGACGGCCGGGTCCCAGTTGTCCAGTGTCCCCATGAAGTGCTGCAGAAAGACGAGGGGATGTGCCGCCCCACCGCCGAAGCGGCGGTACCCATAGGTTTCGTTCTTCACCTGAAGGAACTGCGTCGGCGCGGTGACATTACTCGTTGCGATCATTAAGGTTGACATATTGATCTACCTTCTTTCCAAAGCGCGAAGTGCACTCTCCCCGACCGATTTGACCGACGGGTGGTAGCCATAACCGTTATTTCTGCGGGGGAGTGGGAACCGTGAACTCCACGACTTGGGAAGTACCTTGAATTGGCCGGTGAAGTGTGTCCGCAAGTTCCATTCGCACTTTGTGCGGACCAGGCGGCAGCCCCACGATGGGTATAGTTTCGCCACTGGTTTCGACGATGGGCCAGGATAGGTCATCCACGAAGCAGTGTAGGTGCCCAACACGTGGCGATACCTCCAGCGCAGCTTTGCCGAATACCGGCAGAATGCGCAGATTCTCCGTCCTGTATTGGATGAAGACGCGCCCCAGTGCCAACTGTTCCGGAATCGGGGGGTCGACAATCAGCTTCGGCGCGGGTTCGTTGGGGATTGCTACAAGCGGAGTCGGCCCTTTGACGTCCTTGGCAGTCTGTGCCGAGGCCGAGGGCGGGTGAATGGTGCAGGCGACGCTGCCGAGGGCAGCCATCATGACTACCTTTGATCTAGTGAGCATTTTGAATCCTCCATTGTGAGTAGTGGTTCGCTAGCATCGCTTGTCAGGATGCGAAGCCGAACATAAGAATCCTTTCCCAGATGGAACAATCGCGCCATTACACCATGGTCGCGATCGCTACCTAGGTAGTGGTTCGCATCCTGCTCGGTCGACTCAGACAATGTTGATTGCGTGATGGGGAGGCTCTACTACCAAAGTAGCGCCACGACCATCGTCTAATTGTTTTGCCCTCACCCTTCTGCTTTTATGCCCTCAGCCGGGACGCTCGTTGAGGCGGACTCCCGCGAGAGATTGTCCTGAGAAAAGAGAAGTGATCATGGACCTCCAACGAAAACAGCAGAACTTCATACCGGCCGTCGCTGAAACCGGAGCTGCCCCCCGGAACAACAGGTACTTTATCCTCGCTTCAGTGGTAGCTGTGTTTTGCGCCCTTCCCATTCTTGTTGGCCCCAGTTGGGGCCAGACGGGTCGGGCTGTTATTGAACAGCCATTCGTCGAAAGGGAGCAGCCTTTGAAACACGATGCGCCAAGCGCAGATGAATCGATTCGCCCTTTCCATATCAATGTTCCTGAAGATCAGCTTGTGGACCTCCGGCAGCGGTTGGCGGCGACACGCTGGCCTGAGGCAGAGACGGTGGCTGATGGATCTCAAGGAGTTGAATTGGCAACCATGAGAGATCTCGTCCGCTATTGGCAGAATGACTATGACTGGCGGAAGGCAGAAGCAAGACTGAACGCATTGCCGCAGTTTGTGACGACAATCGATGGCCTGGATATCTACTTCATCCATGTCAAATCGCGATATCCGAACGCACTGCCACTCATCATCACTCACGGCTGGCCTGGTTCGATCTTTGAACTACTGAAAGCCATCGGACCGCTCACCGATCCCACCGGGTACGGGGGCCGAGCCGAGGATGCCTTCGACGTCGTCATACCGTCGCTACCTGGCTTCGGCTTTTCGGGAAAGCCCCATGACACGAACTGGAATCCCGACCATATTGCCCGCGCCTGGGACGTATTGATGAAACGTCTCGGATATGCGCGTTATGTCTCTCAAGGCGGCGATTGGGGAGCGCTTGTCTCAGAGGTGATGGGCAGGCAAGGTCCGCCCGGACTGCTTGGTATCCACACCAACTACCCTGCAACGGTGCCGGCGGAGATCGCAAAGGCCATTAGCGGCGGCGATCCAGCGCCGCCCGGGTTGTCAGCGGATGAAAAGGCCGCTTTCGATGCAATCAGTACATTTTTCACAAAACTTGCCGGCTATCGCGTCATTCAAGGCACGCGGCCACAAACCATAGGTTACGCACTGACGGATTCTCCGGCCGGGTTTGCGGCGTGGATGTATGACTACAACAGGGGTGAGCCACAGCGTTTGCTCACTAAGGACGAGGTCCTGGACGACATCACTCTGTACTGGTTAACCAACACGGCCGCATCTTCGGCACGTATCTATTGGGAAAACAACAATGCCAGTTTGTCTACTTCTAGTGTCGTGCGGACGACGGAAATCTCGGTTCCCGTCGCGGTAACGGTGTTTCCGGGCGAAGTCTATCGGGCGCCAAAGAGTTGGACGCAGCGGGCCTTTCGCAATCTCATCTATTTCAACGAGGTCGATAAGGGCGGCCACTTCGCAGCCTGGGAGCAGCCGCAGCTCTTTGCTGAAGAGCTTCGAGCGGCGTTTCGATCGCTGCGCTAACAACATTTCGCAATGCGCGTGACGGACGAGGACATTTAGACGGAGGAACGATTATGAAACGGATGATTTTCTTGCTGGTTGCGGCTGCATCGCTGGCTGGCCTTCTCTCCAGGACGCCTGCATCTGGGAACGCACGTGAAAAAGGCTCTCCGGTCGATGCCTCTCCGACATACGGGGTAACGATCCCGCCGGGATACAGGGACTGGAAATTGATCTCAGTAGCCCATGAAGAAGGCGATTTCAACCAGTTGCGCGCCCAACTGGGGAACGATATCGCGATCACGGCCTATCGCGAAGAAAAACTTCCGTTCCCTGACGGCGCAATTATTGTCGCGCTGCATTGGAAGCGGGTTCCTTCTGATGAGGACAACGCTGTCTTTGGCCACGTCCAGGCCTTCGTTGCCGGATCACCGGTGAATATGCAGGTCATGGTCAAGGACTCAACGAAGTACGCCACGTCGGGCGGATGGGGGTTCGCTGACTTCACGGATGAAAAACCTGCCGACGAGGCAAAACACAAAACCTGTTTTCCGTGCCATCAGTCCGCTAAAGCTCAAGATTTTGTCTACACCCGCTACGCACCATAAGCCTGGTGCGAAGGCATCGCTCTATACCATCGTCTAATGGATTCCTCTCATTGGCTCTGGCTTAATCGCGTTTGCATTGACCAGCAACCACGAGCTTGGTTACCACCGTCGGCATCCAGTCTATCGGGTTCACTATTTAGGGAGGTCAAAGTTATGGCGAGCTTCGACTACGACGTCATAATCGTCGGCTCAGGGTTCGGTGGAAGCGTTGCCGCCCTTCGTGCCGCCGAAAAGGGCTACCGCGTTGGTGTGATGGAGTCCGGTAGGCGTTGGAACGACGAAGACATTCCGAAGACCCAGTGGGATCTGCCGCATTTTTTATGGCAGCCCGAGGCTGAGATGTACGGGATCCAAAGGATCGAATATCTCGATGATGTGCTTATTCTGTCCGGCGCGGGAGTGGGCGGCGGCTCCCATGTCTATGGCAACACCTTGTATGTGCCCCCGAAGAAGTTCTTCGACGCTCCAGGGTGGGCCGGGATTACCGACTGGGCCGACGAACTGGCACCTTGTATTGATCAGGCGACCCGAATGCTCGGCGTCGTGCGATACCCGTACATGCCAACCGACGTCGACCGGGCTCTTCAGCAAGTCGCGATTGAAATAGGGAGAGGCGAAACGTTCAACAGGGCTCCGGTCGGCGTCTACTTCGGCAGTCCAGGCGTCGAGGCCGACGATCCGTACTTCGGCGGGATCGGGCCACGGCGCAGCGGTTGCATCTCGTGCGGCAACTGCTGTATCGGATGCGGCAAGAACGCCAAGAATAAGCTGACTACGAACTACCTGTACCTGGCCGAGAAGCTCGGCGCCGAGATCCACGAACTCCACGAAGTGTTCGATCTTCTTCCGATCGACGGAGGCGGTTTCGAAGTGCACACCCGCCACCCCGGATGGGCGCAGCGAGCGGCGCATCTCGGGCATCACACGTACACCGCTCAACAAGTGATCGTGGCTGCCCACGCGTATGGCTCGTCGAAGCTTCTCCTCCACATGCAGCATAAGGGCCGTCTGCGGGGCCTTTCGAGCCAACTCGGCCAACGAGCGCGGACGAACTCCGAACAACTTCTATATGTCACGCGAACGCACACAGAATGGAAGAGCCATCCGGAGAAGGTTCACATACAGCCAGGGTCAGTAGCGATCACCTCCGGCGTTTGGCCGGACCCCGTGACGAGCATCGAGCCCACGTACTGGGGCGTCGGAAGCAACATATTCGCGTTCCTTGGAACCTACCATCAGAATGGTGCACAAAAGCATCCGTTCGAGAGCTGGCTGAAGCAACTTGTGCGACATCCCAGCGAGGTCCTGAGCTTTGACGACCCGCGACACTGGTCGGAGCGTTCCTTCGTCGCTCTCTGCATGCAGACCACTGACACTTCGATTGAGCTGTACTGGCACGACGGGTTGCTGCGGAGTCGGCCAGGACCAAGTACACCTCCGTCTGTGCACATCCCAGTCGTCGAAGCGTTCGTCGACCGGGTAGCCAAAAAGCTAGACAGCGGTGAAGGGGCGTTGTTGACCGAGGTCATCAATCGTAACGCCTCCGCCCACTTTGTCGGCGGAATCTCGATCGGTGACGGCAGTGAAAGCGGCCCCATCGACCCATACCAGCGCGTGTTCGGTCAGCCAGGCCTTCACGTCATGGATGGCAGCGTCATGCCCGCCAACCCAGGAGTGAACCCGTCACTCATGATCACAGCCCTAACTGAGCGCGCAATGTCACTCTGGCCAAATAAGGGAGAAGCGGACACCCGGCCACCCCTGGGATCGGGCTACGAGCGTGTCCGCCCGGTGACCCCGCGCCGTCCAATCGTGCCTGCTGGCGCTCCTGGGCAACTGCGACTCGATGCGAAGAAGTCGGACGTGATCCCCGACTATCCCTACTGAACGATGATCGACGACAAGGAGAGACCGATGATTGAACCTGCTTCTACTGTGTTCCGTCAGCTTGGGCTAAGCCAGGCCGTTCCCAACGATTTTGTTGTGCCTTACTATCTTGATGATCGGAAGCTACGAATCTCATTCGCGCGCGTGAAGGATCGGTTATACGCATTCGACGATCTCTGCACTTGTGGTCTCACGGCATGCCCGCTTTCTGCGGGCCTTCTCGCAGGGATGACAATCATGTGTCAATGCCACGGCTCCCGCTTCGACATCGCCACCGGAGTGGTGATCAGCGGCCCCGCAACCAAGGCGCTCAATGTGTACGAGGTGCAAGAGGATGAAGGGAACGTTCGAATCCGAGTGTGACTTTTTTCGGAGAGACAGCGCGGCCTATTTTCCAACCGTTACTTCTTTGCTGATCGATACGTTGGTCTAATAGACTTGCCTCCGCTCGTCTGGCTTAATTCTGTGGAACCCGCACGAAAGGAACGCCGCAATGGCACGAAGTGTTGATGAAGACGAGGCCGTCATGAGCATCACCCAATTCGAGAAGGTGCTGTATTACAGGATGCGTTCGTCCTAGCTCAGGGCTCCGATTGAGCCGTGACAGGATCTTGGTTCTGGTGGCCGAAGGCAACCACGCCCTAGAGGTGATTTTTGACAGGAGGTATAGGTGCTCAAGAAATTGAATGGCGAGAGCGGAAGTAGCAAGTCGTTGTTGAGACAATTTCCGTGCGCAGGGAGGGTGCCGCGCCTCCATGATCGTCGCGAGCAAGTCGGTCAACTGAAGCAGATCAAGTGTGATATACGGTTGTAGATTTTGTACGCCCTCAGTGGGTGCAAAATTGGGGGAAACAATATGACCCAGGTCCAAAAACGCTATCTGTTGATCGGCGGAGTCCTCGGCTTGATCGTGGTCGCGCTGATTGTTGGAGCGATTCGGCCGTACAAGCAAGCTATGGGTGCGCCGCCAAGCACTCCGGATGTCGAGGTGGCGCAGGCTCAGAAGGAGGATGTTCCGATTTATGCGGAGTGGATTGGCACGCTTGACGGTCTTGTCAATGCCGACGTCCGAGCGCAGGTCACTGGCTACCTGCTGAAGCAAGGCTATCAGGAGGGCGCTTTTGTTAAGCAGGGCCAACTTCTTTTCCAGATCGATCCGCGGTCTTTTCAGGCGGCGCTCGATCAGGCTCAAGGCCAGCTTGCTCAGGCCAAGGCGGCGCTCGCCAACGCCGGAGCGGTTCAGCACCGCACGGAACTGGATGTCCAGCGCTACAAGCCTCTGGCGGAGCAGCAGGCAGCCAGCCAACAAGATCTCGACAATGCGGTGCAGAACAATCTCGCCGCAATCGCAACCGTAGAAACCGCCAAGGCTCAAATCAAGACCTACGAGGCCGCGGTTGAAACAGCGAAAATCAATCTTGACTTTACGCGTCTCATTTCGCCCATAGATGGCGTGGCCGGCCAGGCGCAACTGCAAGTTGGCGCGCTGGTCAGCCCCAGTAGCGGTGTGGTCACTTCAGTTTCCACAGTGAATCCGATCAAGGTCTATTTCACCGTGAGCGAGCCTCAGTACCTTTCGTGGCGCAGACGCTTTCCAACCGAGGAGAGCCGCTTGCAGGCCGACAAGGAACTGCGACTCCAACTGATCCTTGCGGACGGCTCGATCTATCCTCACGAAGGCAAGTTTTATTTTGCCGATCGCCAGGTGAACGAGACCACAGGATCGATTCGAATCGCAGGGCTCTTCCCCAATCCAAACAATATTTTGAGACCTGGCGGATACGGCAAAGTTCGCACGATGATTCGGACGGAGCCGGGGGCGTTGCTGGTTCCACAACGCGCCGTGTCGGAGCTACAGGGCGGCTACCAAGTGGCTGTCGTTGGCGCCGACAATAAAGTTGACGTTCGCACGGTGACTGTGGGCGACCGGGTTGATAACCGATGGATCATCGCGAACGGGCTCAATCCCGGAGACAGAGTCGTTGTGGAAGGTGTTCAGAGAATGCGCAGTGGGGTGCACGTGAATCCCAAGCCATTCATGGCCCAAAGCCAAAGTCAAGGCCCAGCGAATCGATAAGGACGGATGACCCATGTCGAAATTTTTCATCAACCGCCCCATCGTCGCAATGGTGATTTCCATCGTCATGGTGTTGGTTGGTGTGCTCACTGTGCTGAGCTTGCCCGTCGCACAGTTTCCCAATATCACGCCACCCGAGATTCAGGTCATTGCCACCTACGTCGGAGCCGACGCACAGACGCTGGAGCAAGCGGTGGCTACTCCGATCGAGCAGCAGATGAACGGAGTAGACAACGAGAATTACATGTACTCATTGAACGCCACGGGCAACTCAAGCACCAGCCTGATTGTCAACTTTGACGTAAAGACCGACCCCAACACCGATTTCATTCTCACGCAGTCGCGGGAAACTCAGGCGGCTTCCCAGCTTCCACTAGACGTCACGAACTACGGCGTCACAGTGCGAAAATCTGTGACTGCTCCGCTGATGTGGGTTGCGCTTTACTCGCCTCACGGAACTTACGACGCAAGGTTCCTCGCGAACTATGCCTATATCAATATCACTGACCCGATCCTTCGCTCGCCCGGCATCGGCAACGTTCAAGTATTCGGCGCCGGTCAATACGCGATGCGGCTGTGGGTAAAGCCGGACACGTTGGCGAAACTTGGCATCACCGTTCCGGAGATCGTCAGCGCGATTCAGTCTCAGAACACCGTAAACCCAGCTGGCAAAGCCGGAGGCGAACCCGCTCCGAAGGGCCAAGAATATACATATTCGGTCCTGGCTCAGGGACGCCTTGTTTCGCCGGAAGAATTCGGCAACATTGTCGTTCGCGAGACGCCTGACGGTGCGACGGTGCGCGTGCGCGATGTCGCTCGTATCGAACTGGGCGCTCAAGACTACAGCGTTGCCGGACGTTTCAACGGCAAGCCGGGCGCCATTATTGCGGCCTACCAATTGCCCGGATCGAACGCAGTCGACGCTGCAGCCGGTGTGAAGAAAATAATGGCACAGATGAAAGAGCGCTTCCCCGAGGACATGGATTTCGCCGTTTCTCTGGACACGACTCTTTCCGTGACGCAGGGCATCAAGGAAATCGTTGAAACTCTTCTGATTGCGCTTGTCCTTGTCATCATTGTCGTTTTTCTTTTCCTTCAGGGCTGGCGTTCAACCCTGATCCCACTGCTGGCAGTGCCGGTCTCGCTGGTGGGAACGTTCGTGCTCTTCCCGCTGTTCGGTTTTTCCATCAATACGCTCTCTTTGTTCGGACTAGTGCTGGCGATCGGTCTGGTGGTCGATGACGCAATCGTCGTTGTCGAAGGCGTCGAGCGGCATATCGAAGAGGGCATGACTCCAAAGAATGCAGCGCTGAAAGCGATGGAGGAATTGTCGGGCCCCGTGGTTGGAATTGCCCTGGTTCTCTCCGCGGTATTCGTGCCCACCGCCTTCATTCCCGGGATCACGGGCAGGCTGTACCAGCAATTCGCAGTCACGATCGCCATCTCGGTGATTCTTTCCGCTTTCAACGCCCTGACTCTCAGCCCGGCCCTGGCTGCTCTACTACTTCGACCACGCGAAGAGAGCCACGGCCTGCTGCGGAGATTCTTCGATTGGTTTAACCGGGTGTTTGAGCGAGCCACGGAGAACTATGTCAGTTGGAGCGGTGTCCTGCTCAAGAAAACTGCCGTGGTGGTCGTGCTTCTCCTGGTCTTTTGCCTCGCCGCGGGATTCTTCGCCAATCGGGTGCCGTCGAGCTTTCTTCCCGACGAAGATCAGGGCTACGCCTATGTGAATCTGCAATTACCCAATGGGGCGTCGTTGGAGCGAACTTCGCAGGCAGCGGCTCAGATCGAGAACATACTGGCGAACACGCCGGGGGTGAAGTACACGACGAGCGTCATCGGTTTCAGCTTGCTCAGTTTTGTTCGCACCAGTTACAACGCTTTCTTTGTCGTCACTCTGAAGCCGTGGGACGAACGCACGTCCAGAGCCGAGCAATTTCAGGCGATCAAGGCGCATTTGAATCAGCAGCTTTCCAAATTGCCAGCGGGAATTGCTTTCAGTTTTTCGCCGCCGGCCATTCCGGGTGTCGGTACCGCCGGCGGATTTACGTTCATTCTCGAAGACCGCTCTGGCGGCAGCATCCAATTCCTGTCGCAAAACTTGAATACGTTTCTTGAAGCGGCACGAAAGCGGCCGGAGATCGCTAGCCTGAGTACGACTTTTCTGCCCAGCGTCCCGCAGAAGTTTGTCGACGTCAATCGTGACAAGGTGCTGAAGCAGGGCGTCAATCTGTCTGATGTCTACCGTACCATCCAAGCGTTCATGGGCGGATATTTCATCAATTACTTCAACCGCTTTGGGCGTCAATGGCAGGTCTACGTCGAAGCCGAGAGCGAGGATCGCGCCAGCGTGGAAAACGTCGGACGGTTCTATGTCCGCAACAACAAAGGCGAGAGCGTTCCGCTGTCCACGCTGGCCACGGTCAGATCGCAACTCGGCCCCGAATTTACTCAGCGCTTTAACGAGTACCGTTGCGCGCAAATTAACGGGAGTGCAGCGCCGGGTTACAGCGCCGATCAGGCGACCGCCGCCCTTGAAGAAGTTTTCAAACAGAGCATGCCGCGAGAGATGGGCTTCGACTACTCGGGAATTTCGTATCTGGAACAGAAAGCGCGCCAGGGCGTGCCCCCCGCGGCCATCTTCGGGCTGTCGCTGCTGTTCGTCTTTCTGATTCTTGCGGCTCTTTATGAAAGCTGGTCCCTGCCGTTCAGCGTACTGCTCAGCACTCCGGTGGCGGTGTTTGGAGCTTTTGCCGTGCTGTGGCTACGACGCATTTTGCTCAGCGTTTTCCTGCCGCCCTACATGGTTCAGATTGAAAGCGACATCTACTCGCAGATCGGCTTGATCATGCTGATTGGCCTTGCAGCTAAGAACGCGATTCTGATCGTCGAATTCGCCAAGGAAGGTTACGAACACGGAAAACCGCTTGCCGACGCCGCACTCGAAGGTGCGAGGCTGCGACTGCGACCGATCCTGATGACATCCTTCGCATTTATCCTCGGCTGCGTTCCACTATGGACGGCGAGCGGGGCAGGTTCGGTTGCCAGGCAGATCATGGGAACGGCGGTAATCGGCGGAATGCTCGCCGCCAGCTCGATTGGAATCTTTTTCATACCCGGCATCTTTTATATGGTCGAGAAATGGACGGACGCTGGAAAAGAACCCGCATCCGGCATATTGCCAGCTGCGCCTGCACCCGCGCCGGGAGACTGAAACCGCTTCATGGTTGCGAGGAGCATGTGGGCCGAATGGAATCAACTGCCATGAAAACCGAGAAAATGAACACCGGGAAATTGCTGATCGTCATCGTGGGATCCGCCATGTTGGTCGGTTGCATGGTTGGCCCTAAATATCATCGTCCTGCCGTTCAGACTCCGAATTCTTTTCATGATCTGGCAGACAATCCTCAGCTTCAGATGCAAACGGCCTCGTACGCGGATCTTCCCTGGTGGCAGGTATTTCAGGATCCAAAGCTGCAGGAACTGATTCGCACTGCACTGAAACAGAGCTACGATTTGCAACTCGCCACGGAACGCATCAATGCGGCTCGCGCCCAGCTTGCTGTGACCCGTTCGAGTCTTTTCCCTCAGGCGTCGGGGAACGCCAATTTCAGTGGGGGGAAAGAAAACGTCATACAGTCGCGTTACAATTTCCTGACACTGACCGCCGATGCGGCATTCCAGTTGGATTTCTTCGGCCGCTTGCGCCGTGCCAACGAAGCGGCCCGCGCCCAGCTGCTCGGTACTGAAGATGCTCGCCAAGTCGTCACTCTGACCCTCGTCAGCGATGTAGCGAACGACTACTTCACGCTCTTGCAACTTGATCTACAACTGGCGATCACACGTGACACAGTCACGACCCAAACCGATTCGGTGAAACTTACCAAGCTTCGCCTCGACCATGGCGTCGCCACCAAGCTGGATGTGCTGCAAGCCCAACAGGTGCTCGATACAGCGAATGCGGCGATCCCGGAGCTGGAGCGGCAAATCGCCCAAGAAGAAGATGCCATCAGCATCCTGCTCGGCAACTACCCGCAAGATGTTCCGCGAGGAATTCCGCTGGTCGAGCAAACACTTCCGCCTGAGGTCCCGGCCGGCGTTTCATCTTCGATCATCGAGCGCAGGCCCGATATTCGCGAAGCAGAACAGATATTGATTGCCGCGAACGCCGACATCGGAGTCGCCAAAGCTCAGTTCTTCCCGCAAATCTCGCTGACCGGAGGAGGCGGTGGTTCCTTTGGTCGAAGCTCCGCTTTCTCCAGTCTCATGACAACCCAGCTCGGCATCTGGTCCTATGGCGCGCAGGTGAGCCAGCCCATCTTTACCGGAGGTGCGCTGAGAGGGAATTTACATCTCGCCGAGTCTCAACACCGGCAAGCTCTGATCGGCTACCGGGAAGCGATCCAGCACGCCTTTGGAGAAGTCTCGGACGCGCTCATCGGTTACGAGAAGCTTCATCAGGTGCGGACGCGCCAGCAGGATTCAGTCGCCGATCTGCAGGAGACGGTCCGCATTTCCACACTGCGCTATAAGGGCGGCACGACAACCTACCTCGAAGTACTGGACGGGCAGCGGTCGCTTTACGGCGCCGAACTGACGCTCGCAGCAGCGCGCGGAGATGAATATCGCAGCCTAGTCCAACTCTACAAAGCGCTAGGCGGAGGCTGGCAACAGTAAAATCGTCGGCCAGTCTCATGGAGGGCCATAAATGCTCAACACCACAGCCTTGCGAATTCTTGTTAGCTCACAGGAAACTGGAGGTTATTCCGGCCCTCGAAGAAACGCAGGTAGGGCACTCACTTGGCGCGTTCGCTCCCGATCGAGCGTCAGCCCAGAAATTATGGTCCAATAAGGGTCCACGAACTGTTTCTGAGGGTCATTAAAACGCTTCTGTAGCGCCATCCGTGTCGCGTGTTTTCAGTTAGTTACGAGTAAATTCCTCGCTGTCACTGCAGAGATCCGTTGCGACGGAAGTGGAAACGCCTCCCGTAGCGGATTCGTCGCTCGGCGCTGCTAGCACGCGGTGTCAACCTGGCTTGGCAAGATCGGCTTGGTGACAGTGCGACAGAAGCCCAACCCGCGTAACTGACTGAAGTAGATGAAGATATTACTTAGATGGGATGTTAGGGCAGCGTTCTAACCAACTGAACTACGTCCCCACTCGCCAAATCAACGAGATGCGCAATCGCCAGTGTTTATGCGGCTTTGCACGATTTGCATACCGTGCATGGAATTGCCTTTGTTGCCTAAAAGAGCGCGATTCCTGTCCGAACCGCCCCCAAACCGCCTACAAATTTCGGGGCAAACTGTCACGTTGCCCAGAATAATCGACGTCAGCGGCCAATAGGAATTCAAAAGGAAAACCTCGCAGAAATATCTTAACAGCTTCTCTTTCAACGCGAAAGGGCGCGCTGTGTTTTCCCTCGCCTGCAGCACGGCGGCGTCCTTCCTACTGTTTGTTCTCTGCGAATGCGCGCAATCGGTCAGCAATCTGATCCCGTACTCTTCGGAAGACTCCGAGCTGCTGATCCGCGGGGGCTGCGGCTGGGTCCTCAAAACTCTGATGGAGTCGCCTCCCACCACCGGGAAATATCGGGCACGATTCCTTTGCGTTGTCGCAGACGGTGAAGACGTATTCGAACT
>Ga0209415_10003665_pt1 | contig 28585 bp, 24 predicted proteins | sample PeaSoiSIISIP2007_FD_187696 | JGI IMG/M metagenome (GOLD analysis project Ga0209415, IMG submission 187696) | Peat soil microbial communities from Weissenstadt, Germany - SII-SIP-2007 (SPAdes) (version 2) | ecosystem: Environmental > Terrestrial > Soil > Wetlands > Peat | place: Germany... | reverse complement strand
AACTTCCGATAGCTCCATCGTCTACCGTTTCCGCGACGACAAGGGCCGTTCCCTCACCGGTGTCTCAAACAACCTGGTGGTCACCTTGCGCGACGAGAAGGGCCGCACCTGGAAGGGTTTCATAGACTAAACCCGTTTCAGTGATCGCGAACACCCCTTGGCATCCGTTAAGCTCTTGATAACACCGTACTTGCCGTGTGAAACTGGTTGATGCCGAGTCAGAAAAAGTCTAGCGCCCGCAAGGTTTAGCGAGTCGTGTTCCATCTGTAACAATGTTGTAATGATTCCTCGGTTAATCTAGAAGAGACCTATGAAGAAAGTCGTACTGATTGAAGACGATTCCGATCTTTACTCCTTGATCCAGTACAACCTGGAAAAGGAAGGTTTTGCGATGGCCGGCTCGCAAACCGGCAAAGGCGCGCTCGAATTGTGCCGGCGCGAGCGCCCGGATCTGGTGATCCTGGACATCATGTTGCCCGATTCCGACGGCCTCGAAATCTGCAAGGGTATCCGCGCCAACCCGGAACTCGCGCACATCCCCGTGATTTTCCTGACCGCCCGCGCTTCCGAGACCGACCGGATCGTCGGCCTGGAACTCGGCGCCAACGACTACATCGTCAAACCATTTTTCGTGAGGGAATTGATCGCGCGCATCAAGATCCATTTCCGCGGCCAAGCGCCGCTGACGAAAGTCCTCAAGTCCGGCGATCTCGAACTCGACCGTACACGCTGCCGCGTTCGGCTCTCCGATAGTGAAATCACCCTGACAGCCACCGAGTTCCGCCTGCTCGAATTCCTGATGAGCCGCCCTGGCGTCGTGTTCAGCCGCGAGCAGTTGCTCGATGCCGTATGGGGCCACGATCGCGCCGTCACCGACCGCACCGTCGACGTTTATATCCTCAGGCTCCGGCAAAAGATTGAAGCCGTCGATGGGCCGCCCTTCATCCGCAGCGTGCGCGGCTTCGGCTACAGCTTCAACACGGAAGTTCCCCAAGAGCAAGTACAATAGAGATTACAGGGCCGTTTCGATAGGAACGGCTTCCGTGGTCTCCCCATGGATTCTCTTCGCCGTCAACAACTTTACGATGCCCTTGCCTCGCGCATTCTGATCCTCGATGGCGCGATGGGGACCATGCTGCAGGCTCACAACCCCACGGCGGAGGACTTCGGCGGGGCGGGCCTCGAAAACTGCAACGAAAACCTCTGCCGCACCCATCCGGACTGGGTGGTCGGCGTTCATCGGGCTTACCTCGACGCCGGCTCGGACATCATCGAAACCAATAGCTTCCAGGGCTCGCCGATCGTGCTCGCCGAGTTCAACCTGCAGGACAAGACCCACGAGCTGAACGTGCTGGCGGGCCAACTCGCCAGGAAGGCGGCGGACGAATTCTCCACCACGTCGAAGCCCCGTTTCGTCGCCGGATCGCTCGGTCCCACCACTAAATCCATCACCCTTCGTGGCGACGTCACGTTTGCACAGCTCAGCGACAGCTATTACGCCCAGGCCAAGGGTCTGGTCGAAGGCGGTGTTGACATCCTCCTGCTCGAGACGGCCTTCGATACGCGCAACATTAAAGCCGGCGCCTTCGCGGTGCGAAAACTGGCGCATGATTTAGGCATCCAGATCCCGTTGATGATCTCGGGAACGGTGGAGCGGTGGGGCGCGATGCTCGCCGGGCAGCCGGTGGACGCGCTGTATGCCTCCGTAGCCAACAACGATCTGCTGTCCATCGGTCTCAACTGCGCCACCGGCCCGGACTTGATGACCGATCACATCCGGACCCTGGCTCAGATGGCGTCTACGCGCATCTCCTGCTATCCCAATGCCGGTTTGCCGAATGAAGAGGACAAGTATCTGGAAACGCCGGAATCGCTTTCCCGGCAGCTTGAGAAGTTTGTCGACCACGGCTGGCTGAATCTCGTCGGCGGATGCTGCGGCACTACGCCTGCGCATATCCGAGCGATCGCTCAGATGGCCGAAGGCCGCGCTCCACACGTGGTGAATGCGCCCTCCCACCGCGCCTACTACTCGGGTATCGAGCTGGTGGAGGCGGAAGACTCGAACCGGCCGTTGATCGTCGGCGAGCGCACCAACGTGATCGGCTCGCGCCTGTTCAAGGAAATGATCAGCGCTGAAAAATGGGAAGAAGCCAGCGAGATCGCGCGCTGGCAGGTAAAGAACGGCGCGCACATTATCGACGTCTGCCTGCAATCCTCGGATCGCGAAGAGCTGAAGGATATCGATCCGTTCTACCGGATGCTGATGCCCAAGATCAAAGCGCCGGTGATGATCGACACTACCGATCCCAAGGCCATCGAGCACGCGCTCACCTGGTGCCAGGGCAAGAGCATTATCAACTCCATCAACCTGGAGGACGGCGAGGAGAAATTCGAACGCGTCTGTCCCATCGCCAAGGCCTACGGCGCGGCGCTGGTGGTGGGCACCATCGACGAAGACAAGCTGCAGGCTCAGGCGTTCACGCGGGAGCGCAAGCTCGCAGTCGCCGAGCGTTCCGTGAAACTCCTCACGGAAAAGTACGGAGTCGCGCCCGAGGACATTATCATCGATCCGCTGGTCTTCCCCTGCGCTACCGGTGACGAGAACTACATCGGCGGCGCGGTCGAAACCATCGAAGCGATCCGCCTCGTCAAACAGCACATCCCTTACGTCAAGACCATCCTCGGAATCTCAAATATTTCGTTCGGCCTCCCCGCGTCGGCGCGTGAAGTGGTCAACTCGGTCTTCCTCTACTACGCGACGAAAGCGGGTCTCGATCTCGCGATCGTGAACGCGCAGAAGCTGGAGCGCTTCGCCTCGATTCCGGTGGAGGAACGGCGTCTGGCCGAGAGCCTGCTGTTCAACACGCCGCCGCCCGACGCGGAGAGTGAGCTCTTGCGAACGGCCCCAGGTGACTGGCGAGCCCAGTCGCGGGAACAGAAAGCCGCCATCAATCAGTTCCACATCGCCGCCATCGCCGAGCACTTCCGCAAGGCCGGCAAGAAGGAAAAGAAGGTCGCGACGGTGCTGCCGCTCGATGGGCGTCTGGCGAACTACATCATCGAGGGCACCAAGGACGGTTTGATCGCCGACCTCGAACGCAAACGGGCCGAAGGCTCAGCGCCGCTCGACATCATCAACGGTCCATTGATGGCCGGCATGAGCGAAGTCGGCCGGTTGTTCAACAACAACGAACTGATTGTAGCCGAGGTGCTGCAATCGGCCGAGGCGATGAAGGCCGCCGTCAATCATCTCGAGCAGTTCATGGAGAAGACCGAGAGCTCCACGCGCGGAAAGATCGTGCTCGCCACGGTCAAGGGCGATGTGCACGACATCGGCAAGAACCTGGTCGAGATTATTCTTTCGAACAACGGCTATCGGGTGATCAACCTCGGCATCAAGGTTCCGCCCGAGGATCTGATCCGCGCCTGGAAGGAGCATCAGCCGGACGCGATCGGCCTTTCCGGGTTGCTCGTCAAGAGCGCGCATCAGATGGTCACCACAGCCTCGGACTTCAAGGATCACGGCGTCGAGGTGCCCCTGCTGGTGGGCGGCGCGGCGCTCTCGGAGAAATTCACAACCACGCGGATTGGTCCCGCGTATAGCGCGCCTACGTTCTACGCCAAGGACGCGATGACCGGCCTGCGGATCATGAACGAGCTGATGGACCCGGCGACGCGCGAGATCGCCACCAGCACTCACATTTTCACCACCGCCGGGGCCGCGCCCGTCGAGACCGCGCCCGTCGTCAACACCGCAACCACGCGGAGTCCCAAGGTCCGCACGGACATCCCGATTCCCGCCGCGCCGTACCTCGATCGCCGCGTGCGCGACATCCCGAATCTGGCGGAAATCTGGAGCTACATGAACCCGTACATGCTCTACGGCCGCCATCTCGGTTTCAAGGGAAATTTCGAAAAGCTGCTCACCGAGCGTGACCCGAAGGCGCTCGAGCTCTATCACGATGTCGAAAAAGTGAAGGAAGCCGCGGCGAAGTTTCTAAAGGTCCGTGCCGTATGGCGGTTCTTCGAGGCCGAGCGCGACGGCAATTCCATCCGTCTGTTCGAGCCGGGTCTTTCTGACAGCCCGGGTCTTTCTGACAGGAAAGCCGCGCAGCCTATTCATACTTTCAAGTTCGGCCGCCAGCCGAAACCGGACGGCCTATGTCTGAGCGATTACATTCTGGATGCCGAAGAAAGTGGGGCGAGTGACGGCCGCCGCGATCATCTCGGCATGTTCGTGGTCACCGCCGGCGAATGCGTCCGTCAACGCTCGGAAGACGCGAAACAACGCGGCGAGTTCTTTCTGGCGCACGCATTGCAAGCGCTCGCGATCGAAACCGCCGAGGGCTGCGCCGAATGGCTGCATCGCCGCATGCGCGAAGATTGGGGTTTTCCCGATCCGCCCACGATGACCATGCAGGAACGCTTCACGTCGCGCTATCGCGGCAAGCGCTACAGCTTCGGCTACCCGGCGTGTCCGAATCTGGACGATCAGCAGGGAATCTGGAAGCTGCTGAAGCCCGAGGATATCGGCGTCCGCCTCACCGAAGGCATGATGATGGACCCGGAGGCGAGCGTCAGCGCCCTGGTGTTCCATCATCCCGATTGCGCCTACTTCACCGCGAGCGAAGCGTCCGGCTAGACTCAAGCTGAGCAGATTCGCTGCGTTACCGAGCCGCGACCGTGAGGGAGCGGTTTGTAAAAAAGAGAGTCTGCAACAGCGCGCTTATGAGCAAGTCTTTACCTCAATCACCCCAGTCTCAGTCACCCGCACTTCGGCTGCCGCGGTTTTATCCGATCCTCGATACGGAAACCGCGACGCGCCGCGGAGTCGCGCCCATTGCCGCGGCCGAGAGAATCCTCGAAGCCGGCGCGACAATCCTCCAGTTCCGTCACAAGGGCTTCCTCTCGCGCCAGGTGTTCGCCGATCTCGAACGCATCGCGGATCTCTGCCGCGCCGCGAATGTACTGTTCGTGGTCAACGATCGAGCCGATCTTGCGCGCCTCTTCGGCGCCGCCCTGCACCTGGGACAGGACGATCTGCCTCCCTCCGCCGCGCGGCGCGTAACGGGTCCGGAATTGCGGATCGGATTTTCAACTCATAACGAGCCCCAGCTTCGCGCGGCGGCGCAGGAGCCAGTCGACTATCTCGCCATCGGCCCCATCTTCGGAACCGTGACGAAGGAAAATCCGGATCCCACCGTCGGTCTCGACGAACTGCGCCGTCTGCGTCCGCTGGCCGTGAGGCCCCTGGTCGCCATCGGCGGGATCACGCGTGCGAACGCGCTGGCCGTGCTCGCCGCCGGAGCGAATTCCGTCGCCGTGATCTCGGACCTGTTCCCGGACGCCGGCGACATTCGCGGAAGAGCTGAGGAGTGGATTCGCCTGCTGCACGTATGACGCGGGCCCGCCACTTCTGACATCCTGTTCCGGACTTCCAAGGCGAGTAGTATGGGTGTGTCAGGATGACACCCGTAAAGGAACTTTTCTCCCGGCGAGGGTACCAGGCCCTGCTGCGCGCGCTGCTGGCCTGCCTTCTTTGCTCGCTTGCCTTGGAGGGTCAGCGGCCCCCTGTCGCGTTCGTCGACGTCACGGTCGTTCCCATGGACCGTGAGCGATTTCTCCCGCACCAGACCGTTCTTACGAGCGACGGGCGGATCGCAGCGATCGGCCCGGTGCATAGCGTCCACGTCCCGAAAGACACGCAGCGAATCGACGGCCGCGGCAGATTCCTAATGCCGGGCCTAGCGGACATGCACGTTCACTTGAATGTCCGAGGACCGGCTGGAATTTTGCAGAACGAAGACTTCGCTACATTGTTCGTCGCCAACGGCGTCACCACAGTTCGGAACATGTGGGGCGACGCCGACATCCTCGCCTTCCGAAGGTCCGTTGAGGAGGGAAAGATCGTTGGACCTCAAATTTACACCACGGGACCGCTTATGGATGGCGATCCTCCCATCCGGCCGCAAAGTCGCGTAGTGAAAACCGTTGCGGAGGCAGTCGAAGCGGTGACGAGCGACAAGCGCGAGGGCTACGATGCCGTGAAGGTCTACAACCGGTTGTCCCCGGAAGTCTATGAGGCTATCGTTTCCACTGCGCACAGACTTGGGTTGCCCGTTTATGGCCACGTCCCAAACAAGGTCGGAGTGGAGCACGTACTGGATGCACGTCAGGACTCGATCGAGCATGTCGAGGGTTACCTGGACGCTCTCGATCGTGACAAATCGCCCGGTAAGATTTCTGATCTGGTGTCCACCACCGTCAAGGTCGGGACATGGAATTGCGTGACGCTGGTTTTCTTCCAGGGTGCCGTTCCTGCGGACGAGGCAGCCCGGTTGAGTGCCAAGCCGTCGATGAGGTATGTGCCATCTGCGCTGATCGCGTTGTGGAAGAGCAATCCCCAACTCGCCTCGCTCACTCCCTACCAGTTTGGGCGCCTGCGCCTTTATGATCAGAAACGAAACGACTTTATCCGAGCTCTGCATCAAGGAGAAGCGAAGATCTTGCTTGGTACCGATACGCCCAACCAATTCATCGTGCCTGGGTTCGCCGTCCACGAAGAATTGCGAAACCTCGTCAATGTAGGGTTCACTCCCTATCAGGCAATCAAAGCCGGAACGGCCGACGCGGCCGAGTTTCTCAGGGGTCAGAATCAATGGGGAACCGTCGCCGTAGGTCTGCGCGCGGACCTCATTCTTCTCGAATCAAATCCGCTCCAAGATGTGGGTAACGCCGAGCGGCGCGTTGGTGTGATGGTGCACGGCCGCTGGATGGCGGATCAGGAACTCAAGGCGCGACTCGATAAGCTGGTGGCCTCGTACGCGCACACCGTGCCGGTCCCGTAAAACCACTCAGGAAACCCGGCGACAGCCTGCATGTTTCCGCGGGGGGCTGGGGCGAACGGGACGTTTCCGGTGTAATGCGCAGCCTTCTCGTTACAGAGAGTTCAGAATCGCTTGCCGGTCCACGCCCTTGTGATTGGCAACAGCTCGAAGAATCGCATTCAGCGTGCCAACGCGCACGGCCTTGTGCGTGGGAACGGCGATGCGATGCGAGCTTGGTTTCTGCGTCTGCAAGATGACGTGGCTACCGGCTTGGTTGACTTTCTCGTACTCCCAGTCGCGGCACAACACGACCGCCAGTTCGTGGCCGCTCAAGTCACGAGGGAGCCTCATCCCAGGGCAAGCATTTCATCGCGGACCAGATGCAAGCGGATGCCGGCGGGCTTCGCGCGATCGAAATAGAATGCCTCGACGGCCTCCTTCACGTTGGCCCGCAACTCATCCCACGTGTCGCCCTGAGTGAAAATGCTTTCGGTCAGGCACTCGGCGCAAAAGCCGCCGTCCGCTTCCTGAATGATCTCGAATACGATTTCGTTCACAACTCTGAATCTAAGGGATCGCGCGGCTTTGAGCAAGTGGCCCTTGCAGGGAAAGTACTGGTGGCACGTCCATACTTGGCGATTGTTCCCAGCGGTTGAGACACTTGGCGTCTCCACCCACCCTCGCGCGCATGCTGCCCCGTTACCCTGATGTCAGTAAGAGTGCGGAGGCGCTTGTCGGCCTCCCGCAACGCTACGCACCGGCGCTCCTCGAGGGTCCACCGGAGCAAACGCTATTACAACTGATAGGCGTCTGCTGCTGCCACGTTATAGCAGCCCCGAATTCCCGCTACGGGGTTATGAAGCGGTGGGGGGCCTTCCAAAACTCTAGAAACAGCCGAGCCGGAACCAGACATTATCAGAACGGACCAACGGTGGCCGGCGAGTCGTGCCGCTGCGGCCACCCACTACGCGTCCACCGGTAGCAGAACTTCGCGCGCTATCCTGGCCGCGCTCTTCTGCTTTGCAATCGCGAGGTCGTAGCTCGTCTGGAGATTCATCCAGAATTCGGGGCTCATGCCGAAATACCGCGCCAGGCGCAACGCCGTTTCTGCCGTGACGCTGCGCTTCTCGTTCGCGATCAGGCTCACGCGGCTCTGCGGAATGCGGATGGCCCTGGAAAGCTCGTTAAGACTGAGCCCTCTCTCGCGGAGCTCCTCGCGCAGGACGGACCCGGGATGAGTCGGCGGAAGCGTTCTTCGGGCGGGCATAAATGTACTTCTCCTTATGACATGATGAATCAAGGATTCAATGGTAGTCCACGATCTCCACGCTCCAGGCATCCTTGTTCTTCCACACGAAACAGATACGGTACTTGTCGTTGATCCGGATGCTGTGCCGGCCTTCCCGGTCTCCAGAGAGCGCTTCCAGGTGATTGCTACGAAGGGTGGCTAGGTCGTTCAGACTCGTCGCTGCGTTCAAGATGTCCAGCCTTCGCTTTGCGGCGCCTTCGATCGCTCTGAATCTCCGGCCACCTCCGGTTCCGTCGAAGATCGCCTTGGTTTCTTCGCATCGAAAGTCCCGGATCATGTCTATAAAGTAATATTCTACAGATATTATTTCAAGGGGACGGGAGCCGCCCTTGAACACTCCCGCCGCTGAATCTGACGTTGTCCCTTTGGACAGGTTTCCGTTCGCGAGGGGCGGGAGAGCGGGTCTCTATCGTTCGACTCTTCGCCAACGGTCCGTCAGCCGGCGCGCAGGCCCGCATCAACGCGAACTTGCCCCTCCCGGGCTCGAAGCAACGCGAATCCTAAAAATTGTTTGACAGCCGCCCTCCTCCGGATTATGATGATTGCATCACTGAAAAAGGAGGTGGTCCAGTCGAATGATATCTGGCAGTAGTAATAACACTTTAACCACGCGTGAGGTGGCCGACTCTTAAAGTCGACTGCTCCTAACGTTCAGGTTTCGTTCAGTGACGAGGCCGCTGCTCCAGTGGAACGGCCCTCTCACGCGAAGCATGAGTGTGTAACGCACGGAGCGTAGCGGCATGCCTGCGGGATTCACGGCGCGAGCTGTGTGATTTGGCGGGGCGCGCCGTTACGCTTTGTTGTCTCTCGATGTGTTTCTCACGTCGCTCCAAGACCTCACGACTTTCCATTCGCCACTCCGGTGGGTAATGTCTGAAATCCGGCGGAGGACGTCTTCCGTTTGCTAGACTAAAAGACCACCTCCCTTGGTGGCCCTGGGCGTTGCTGGTAGCGTACCCTACAAAACATTGGAACTGTTTCCGCTTTGGATACGCCTACCACTTGTGCGCATGGAAGGGAGAGTGGGGCTTCCGCTAGGCGCTGACATCCCCTCGGAAGAATATCCGGAATGAGGAACTTTGTGAAGTCAAATCTCCTGAGTGGCCTACTCTGCTTCTGCGCGCTCCTCGCGGCACAAGCTCGGCCGGGCAACGCACAGACGCCGGCATCACCGGCGCAGCCCCCTTCACCGGCGCAGGATTCATCCACGCCGGCAGCGGCCGCACAGACGTCGCCCACGCAGCCACCCTCCCCGCTGAAGCAGGCCGCGCCGTTTGACGATGGTGTCGACACCGGGGGCGGTTTCTCGGTCGAAGCTCGCTATTACTTCTGGCCGCAGGGTCATCCAAGCCTACGCGGGGGGCAGGCAGACATCCAGAATGCTCCCGCCGATTTCGTTCTCCCGGGCTGGCCCGGATACGGGCTCGGCGGTGTAGTGAGCGTTCCGGCGGGCAAGGGCGCGGTCCTGCGAGTCTACGGCTTCCAGGCCAAGACTTTCGGAAGCGCCGTAACTGGCGCCGACCGGAACTTCTTTGCCGTGGATTTCCCGGCCGGATCCGGCGTCGAGTCGCGCTACACAATTCAGAATTTCAAGATCGCCTACGAATACACCACCTATCCCATCACTCCTCGATTGAGGCTCAAGACGCTTTGGGAGCTGCAGTATGTCCACATCGTGTCGGACATGTGGATTCCGTCTACTTTCACCAGCACCTCGACAGCGGTCGATACCCTCCCCACGGCGCGTCATATCATCTATCCGAGCTTCGGTCTGGCGCTCGAGCACAGTGTCTCCAAACACGTGCGCTTAACGGCGAAGGGCTCGGGGTTTGCGTTCCCGCAGCGTGCTGTCGTTTGGGACGCGGATGTAAACGCGGCGGTGCGGATCGGGCAGATGGAGTTCGTGGCCGGCGGAATGGCCTATCATTTCAAGACGTCTCCGCTCAACGAGTTCTATCTTAGGGAAACGGTGACGGCCGGCTACGTCGGGATACGATGGTATCTCTTTAAGTAGCCAGCCCGCCGCGTCCCCTCTCTCTCACTTCGCCGAACAACTAGCGGCTGGACCGGAACCAATGCCGCCAGTCGAGCAATTTTTGGCTCCATCTGACGCCCGCCGAGGCCGGCGGGGGAGACAAATCGAATCCGTTCGACGCCCGCACGGTGGGTAAATCCGCCGGAAGCTGGTAGGGAACCTTGGATATCATCCGCACGTGATATCCGGCGAATCCGTAAGTCCTCTTATACAGCCGGCCGTCCTTATCCTCAAGGACCAGGGAAAATGCTTTTTCCTTTTGGCCCGGCCGCGCCTCGGCCTCCACCGGGAAATAGCCCTTCACGTTGCGCTCGATATAGGCGGTCTCGTAGCGGTGCCGCCTCGTGCTCCACACGAAAACTCGAAAACTGTCGAATTCGCCTGGCGGCGGACCGCTCGATTGCGTGGTCCAAAGCCAGTTGTGTTTGGTCTCGCTTCCATCCTTCACGTCTCCGAGCGACACGTAGGCTGTGATCCGATGGCCCTCCGCGTACTGCGCAACTTCATCCGGAATCGACATGGCCAGCATGCGCGCCAGCACCCATCCCGCCTTGCCGTCACGCATACGCACCAGGTTCCAATCGTCCATCGCGGCCGGCGCCGGCGCCTCGGCCCCAGGCCGGCCGGCATTCGACAAATCGGTCAAGCGCGGACGGGAAATCGCCACCCAGTTCGCGGGCGGCACGGGGAGCCTCGGCAGGGGCAGCAGGAACGCCGTCTGCCTGGACTCTTTACTTTTCGTTTTCTTGTTCGAGGAAGTTGATTTGCGCGCGGCCGGCGCGGCCCTCGGTGGTGCGCTCGGCGCCACGCGCGGCGACAAATGGTGACCGATCACTTCCACCGAACCGCCTTCTGGAACCTGGAAGAAACTGGGAGATTGGCGATTCGGCTCCGTGTGCATATTCAACGGCTCGTAAACCGTCGCCGCGCCCTCCGAAGGGAGCTTCGCGGTGCTGTCCGACAGCCGTTGCAAGTCGTCCATCTGCTGCGGCGTCAGCAGGAGGTTGGAGTCGGTCCATCCCTCGACTCCTTCGGCTGTGCGGACCTTCACGAAACGCCGGCGGGTCTCGAGAACCTCCAACCGCTCGGCATGCTTCACGGTTCCCACGGGGGCCGATTTCGAGGCCAGGTCCTTACGCAGGTTGAGGATCTGGGGACCGGCGTAGGCAACGCCCGTCGAAGGTTGCTGCGGCGGGTGCGAACTGCACCCGGCGAGGATCAGAATCCCGAAAAAACAAAACCCAAAGCGTCGGCCGATCAAGGGGGTGTTCTGAACGCTAGTGTAGACCAGTTTCAGGGATGACGTAAGAGTCTTCGATGTGTTAAGCCTTTGAGAACACCGTTACGTGCCGTGTGAAACGGGTCTATACTAAATCAAAAAATAGGGTAGCAGTATGGCCGATGAAGCGAGGAGCGATGAAGAGGAGTGATGAAGCGACGAGAGACGATAGGACCGTGGTGGACGCGGCTTTGGTGGATACGGAAACGACCGGCGGCGCGACGGAGTTCTATTGCCCCGCGTGCCGCGAGCCCGTCGGCGATCCCTTAGCGTGCGGCGACTGCGCGTCCCTCATTTGCCGCCGCTGCGGAACGCCTATCGAGCGAATCGACGACCTGGGCATCGGCTGAGCGCCGCCAACAAGATCTAACCGGCATTTCTTACACAGCGCAAGAGTGCGTGCGCCACGTTGGCGGCTCGAATGTGTGTGAGAAATCGGGGCTAGTGTCCGCCGGCGACGGTCGAGACAGTGCCCACGGGCGCGGCTTCGGCGACGGAATCCCGAGCCTTCAGAAATAAGTCGTATTGGCTCATCACGTCGCGAAAAATTGCATCGCCGAGCATCCGGTAGCCCGAATCCGTGAAGTGGACATGGTCGTTCTGCGCCATGCCGGCGAACAGCCACTGTTGCAGGGAACCTTTACCGCCCATCTTCGCCCGCGTATCCCAGAACGCGCAGTGGGCGGCGACCGCGGCCTGCCGCTGCGCTTCGACAATCATGTCGATGTTGTCCATCGGCTGCCACCCTTTGCGCGTGTGGGTGTAGCGGTCCGGCGGTCCCATCACCAAAATGGTGGCGGCCGGCGCTGCCTCGCGAAAGCGGGCGATCAACTGCGAATACATGTCGCGATAGCTCTCGAGCGTCCAATCCTTGCGGCCGGCCTCGTTGGTCCCATACGCGAGCACGATGAGCGCCGGGTCCCGGCGCTCGATATTCGAACGGAGAACCGTCGCGTCCCAGTTCAACACGATGGACGCCTGTGCGCCGTTAATGCCCAGCGTCTCGTAGGTGACACCCGTGGGATTCTCCGCCACCCAACCGAACAGCCTCACTGGGGCGCGATCCAGAGTTTCCACTTCAAAGCGGTGCGTGCCTGGCGTCGTCTCGTAGCGATAGTAGCCCGCTCCCAGCGTGCCGCCGGTCGAAATCCGCTCTACCGGCGACCCGTTGTCGTAAATCTGGATCGACCCTCCGTCGGGTTGCTGCAGGTAGAACAGCTCGAAATCCTGGCAATCCGCGAGCAGATACGCGGCCTCGTGCGGCGATTTGGCGGACATGCTGACTCCGCCCAGGCCATAAATACCGTCGCCCGCGCGCCCCACCAGGCCATCCGAGTGCCAGCCCCGAGTCGATCCGGTCCGCACGTCCAGCCGCCGGTAGCCGTTCCAGGGACGCCCGGCGAGCGAGTACCCACTGCCTCCATCGCCGAATTTTTCCTGGAAGCGCTCGCGCAGGTCGCCGGTCAGCTCATCCGCCGCTGTGTGCGAATCGCCGTAGTGCAGGATGCGCAGCGGTCCGGCCATCTCGCCCTTCTGATGACGGTACAGTTGCTCGAAAAACGGGATCAGGGCCGCGACGTTCTCGACCGGCAGATCCGCGCCGTTCGCGACCTTTAGAAATACGCCTTCATGCGCTTCGGCGCGCGTTGCCGCGCTGACCGCGGGTCCCCTGGGGATCACGCGACGACGGACCGCGGCCACTTTCGTCTTGACGCTGGATTTCGCGGGAGCGGCTTGGTCCGTGACGGATGCGGAGGGTGATCCTTTCTCTGAACCGGCAGCCGCGCCCGCGCTAATCGCCCCGGTGGTAGCTGGGGCTGCATGCGATGGCACCGCGGGATGGGCCGCATGCGACGGCGCCGCGGCATGCGCGGTCTTCGTTTTCGGGGCAGTAGCGGTCTTCCCCGTGGCCGCCGGACGCCCTACGCTCGAGCGGTACCGCTTCGTTGGCACGTGCGCCGCGCTGGTCTTTGCTGGCCGCGCTGTGCTTGTCTGGGCCGGCCGCGCTGCGCTGGTCTGGGTCGGCCGCGCCGTGCTCGCCGATTTGCCGCCGGTTTTAGAGCTGGTCTTGGCGGGCGTTTTCGCCGCGGATTTCGTGCTGGTTTTAGTGGCGGACTTGGCGGCGGGTTTCGGAGAGGATGCCTTGGCCCCGGAGGTCGCGCTGTCGACGGCGCCGATCCCCGCCGTTGCGTCCGCGGCCTTCGGCGGCGGAGTGGTGGTGTCGGATGGAGTCGCCGCAAAAACCGCGGCCGAGAAAACAATGGCTCCGATCGTATTCATCGATCGGACCTTCCACGCTCGGCGGCTATGCGGCGGCTGATGATGCATCATTTTTGCGGGCTGCCTGGGGCCTTCTCCGTAGTCCCGTCAGCTCCAGCGATCCTATCTGTCAATTGTCGCAGTTTGTACTGGTTATATCCATCGCGCAAGGCCGAGTAGAGAAGCTCGCCCACAATCTTGGCGCCGGCCGGCATGGGATGAATATAGTCCGCGCCCACCAGCCGCGGCTCCGCCTCGTACCATCGCGCCATGGTTCCCTCGCCGCCCATCGCCCGAAAAGTGTTGAAAAAGGCGGCGCCGGTTTCTCCCGCCACCTTGGCCTCGATGTCCACCAGCCGCGGCATGGCGGCGATGGTTTCAATCTCGCCCTCGGCATTCCTCTCGCCGCGGTCCATCGGACTCATCAACAACAGCGATACGCCGGGCAGCGCCGCGTGCAGCCGTCCTACCACTGCGCGCATCTCCTTCGCCCAGGTGGTATCGACGAACTGGGGGAACCCGCTCTCGTTGGTTCCGTAGTTAATGACGATCAGATCCGGCTGGTAGTGACGCAGTTCCGCCGCCCAGTGCGCCTCATTGAGCGAATGCGAAAGCAGCGTGACGTTCGCGCCATTAATGCCCAGGCTGCTGTAGATCACACCCTTAGGGCCCTTACGAAACTCCGCGCCGTACAGCCGCACTGAGCCACTGGTCACGCGAAGCGTGAAGCGCGTGGCCTTTTCCGGAATCGTAAACGTGACGAATCCCGGGGCTCTGATGTCGGACTCGGTCTCCGTCGTGCCCAGGTCCGCTCCGTCCGCCTCCACCGAAAACGCGCCGCCTTGAGGCTGGGATAAATAAGCGATCTCCATCGCGCGTGGCGATCCGTTTTTCAATCTCCAGGTGGCGACGGCTCCAGGAGAGCCGCGAAAACTTACCGCTCCCAGCCCGTGCATTCCATCTTTCAGCTCCGCGACGCCCGCCACGTCGATCTTCCAGTTCGACGCTTCCATCTCCACGCCGCGATGGTTGTACCAGGCCCAGGGCCGCGCGATCAGGACGAAGCCCGCCCCGGCGTCTCCGAACTCCTGCTGCAACATGGCGCGCGCGTCGGCCGTGATCAGGTCGCCGGTGGTGGGAGAATCGCCGTAATGCAGGATGCGTGTGACGCCGCCCCTGAGCAGCGACGCATAGAAGCCGTCCATGGCATGCGACGGATCGACCAGATTCTTCGGCGCCATCGCTGCGAGTCGCTTACTCCGCAATTCCTCGATCGCGGGCGCATCGAGACCGACGGAATCTTGCGCAAGTTTGCGAAGAGGGAAATCGAGCACCTTCCCGATGCTCCGCGGCTCGAGAGACTTATAGTTCCGGAGCGCCGGCGCGATGACGGGCAGCAGGATGAGCCCAGCGAATGTAAGGATGGTCAGACCCGTCTTGACCGGCATGTTCGCTATCGCCATCAGAATTTCGTGTAAATGAACGGCGCGGCGCCGGTCTGCGACACGTATTGCAGCCCGATCACCAACAGCGCCAGCGCCACGGCCTGGGCATAGAACGGAGCCCGCACGAACGTGGCAACACTCACGTCATACCACTGCCTCGGAATATAGTGGGCCAACGCCCCGATCATCATCACCATCCCCAGCGGGACCGAAATATTCGCGAAAGAGACGCTCAGCGATCCGATGCGGCCAAGAATCGCCAAAGCGCCTTCGAAGTTCGGCGCGCGGAAAAAGATCCAGGCGAGGGCGACAAAATGAAACGTCACAAAAATGTTGACATAGCGCCAGGCTCCGGTGGCTTTCGCGGACCCTTTCCAGCTTTGCCACAGGCGAACCGTCGCGAGACCGAATCCGTGGAGCGCGCCCCACATCACGAAATTCCAACTGGGGCCGTGCCACAGGCCGCCAATCACCATGGTAATCACCAGATTGGCATACGGGACGATCTTCCACTTCGAACGTTTTCCGGGAAGCGAGAAATACAGGTAATCGCGCAGCCAGTTTGAAAGTGTGATGTGCCACCGCCGCCAGAAGTCGGCCACGTTCTCGGCGGCGTAAGGACAATTGAAATTCCGTGGCAGCTTGATTCCCAGCAGCAATGCCGAGCCCATGGCGATATCGGTGTAACCGGAAAAATCGTAGTAGATCTGCAGAGCGTAGGCGTACACCGCTAGCAGCGTCTCGGCGCCGGTGTACAACTTCGGGAAATCGAATACGCGGTTAATCAGGTTACCGGCCAGGTAGTCCGCGATCAGCAACTTCTTCATCAGGCCCATACCGATCATGAAAAGAGCCCGGCTGCCGTCGGCGGCCTCCAGTTTCTTCGGTTTCTCGAACTGATCGATCAACGTGGACACCCTGGTAATAGGACCGGCTAGCGTGGTCGGAAAAAACGAAACCGCGGACAGATGCGCCAGGTAGCTGGTGGTTCCCTGGGCATCGCGGCGATAGAGATCGATGGTGTAGGTGAGCGCCTGGAACACGTAGAACGACAGGCTGATGGGCAGCGTCCAGGTCCAGGCTGGGGGAGTGCGCCCGGTGAGGTGGCCCCAATTTTCGAGCAGGAACGGCATGTACTTGACCACCGCCAGCATCCCGATATTCATGACGATGCTCGCGGTGACCAGAAGCCGCCGCACCACCGGGCGTTTGGAATACTGGAGGCCGAGACCGAAGACGTAATCGCAGGTCGAAGCCGCCGGAATCAGCGCCAGATAGTACAGATCCCACTTCGCATAGAAGAAATAGTTGGCGAACAGAATGACGGCGAGCGCCATCGCCCTCACCCGTGAGACGGCCCAGTAGAGGAAGAAGATGGCGAACAGGAAAACGAAGTAGGTCGAGGCGGTGACAGCCAACTTTCAGGATAAACTGGATCGCTTCCGCCGCGCCCCTGCCGTCGCGGCGTCCCTTAAAAGGGAGCCCGCCAGCGCAGTCCTTCAAAGCGGGAGAAATCGCGATCGGTGGTGATCCATTCGCAGCCGGACTCGATCGCGATCGCGGCGAACCAGGCGTCCTGCGTGAGATTCCCGGTGGCCCGTGCGCTTTCGCACAGGCCGCGATAGATGCCCCAATGGCGTTGTCCCGGCTGAATGATCTGGCAGTGGGGCTGTTCGAGAAGAAGGGTGGCGAAGGTGACCGCGTCCGCCAGACGGCTAGGTTGCGTAAAGATCCGCGGATGGGTGGCAATCCGGATCACGGAGGCGAGTACTTGAGGTGACATGCCATACGCCATCTCGCCGTTGACCACATCTTCGAGCCATTTCTTATAGGCGCGGTGGTCCTGCGCGCCAGCCCGGAAAGCGTACAGCAGAACGTTCGCGTCCGGGAGGATCACCGCCGGTCTTCCATGACGTCGAGCAGGGCGGAACTGTCATTCAGGTCGACTCCTGGGAGCACGCCGCCGCCAGCCCTGGATACCGGGAGAAGGATGCGCCGCCGGCGGGGCCGCGGTCCCGATTGAGCGAGAACCAGCCTCAGGCCCTGCTCAATCAAACCGGTCAGCGTGTCGTGCCGGACCGCGGCCACTCGCTTGGCTTGTTCGAGCAGAGCGTCATCCAGCCGCACGGTGGTTCTCATATGTCTAGACATATCATACCGGCGTCTAGATGTCCACCTGCAATCCTGCGTCATTAGTTCATTACACAAATCAAAGGTGGGGCGGACGCCCTCGTCCGCGCCGGACCCCCTGGTCCGGCTCTACCATCCACAGGAGAAACAGAGGCCGACCAGGGGGTCGGCCCGCGGACCTGGGGGTCCGCCCCACCAAGCAAACCGAATCCGCATCACTTCCAAGTCGTGCACCCCGGACGAATGCGTGCGGGCTGTCTTGCTTCGGCGCCGTCCGGCGGATCTCTACGATAATTGTTATATTCCCGCGCCATCCTGAAACGACGCGACGCGGAACCGCATGAAGCAATCCCATATCGCAATCATCGGCGCGCCGATGGACCTGGGCGCGGGCCGGCGCGGAGTGGACATGGGTCCGTCGGCGCTGCGCCTCGCGGGCCTCAACGAGCGGCTTCGGTCGCTCGGCTACGAGGTCGAGGACTTGGGCAACGTGGTGGCCGATCAGCCGGAGACCGCGCCGGTGGGGTCTTCCCAGGCGCGTTATCTCAAGCAGATCGCCCATACGTGCACGCGGCTGGCGAAAATGGTGAGAAAAGCGGCGGGCGAAGGACGCGTGCCCTTGGTGCTCGGCGGCGATCACTCGGTGGCGATCGGAACGATCGCCGGAATGTCGGAACATTTCCGCGAGGGCGGCGCCGTCCTTTCGGCCGAAGGTGCCCGGAGCCGGGGCAACCCAAATTCGGCCGAGGGAATCGGAGGCCGGAGAAATCCAAACCGGAGTAATCAAAAAAAGCTGGGCCTGATCTGGATCGACGCGCATGCCGACATGAACACTCCCGAGTCCAGCCCCAGCGGCAACGTGCACGGCATGCCGCTCGCCTGCTCGATCGGAATGGGGCCGCGGGAACTGACGCACCTGGGCGGTCATGCGCCGAAAGTGGAACCCGCCTCCGTGGCGATTATCGGCCTAAGAAGCGTGGATGAAGTGGAGCGAGGGAATGTTCGAGGCACGGGGGTGCATGCCTTCACCATGCGCGACATCGACGAGCGCGGCTTGCGCAGCGTGGTTCAGGAAGCGATTGAGATCGTCTCGGCGGGTACGGCCGGGTTTCACGTTTCCTTCGACATGGACGCAGTGGATCCGCGCGAGGCGCCGGGCGTGGGGACTCCGGTGCGGGGAGGCATTACCTATCGCGAGGCGCATCTGGCCATGGAAATCATATGCGATAGCGGCCTGATGACGTCCATGGAGATGGTGGAAGTGAATCCGGTGATGGATGAAGTGAACCGAACGGCGATGCTGGCCGTCGAATTGATTATGTCCGCCATGGGGAAGAGGATCCTTTAATCGAATGCGAATCCGCGTCGCAGTGCTGTACGGTGGCCGAAGCGGCGAGCACGAGGTCTCGCTGGAATCGGCCAAGTCGATTATGGCGGCCATGAGTCCGGATCGATACGAAGTGCAGGGCATCCTAATTACGCCGGAGGGCCGCTGGGAGCCGCGGGCGATTTCACCCGAGCCGGGAGGAAATCCCGGAATCGACGTGGTGTTCCCGGTGCTGCATGGCACCTTCGGCGAAGACGGCACGGTGCAAGGGTTGCTGGAACTGGCGGACCTTCCCTATGTGGGCGCCGGGGTGCTGGCGTCCGCCGTTTCAATGGACAAGGAAGTGATGAAGCGCCTGTGCCTGGAGCGCGGCCTGCCGGTGGTCGATTACGTGGTGGCCGCCAGGGGCGAAGGCAACGCCGAAGACATCTGTGCGCGCATCCCTCCTCCGGTGTTCGTGAAGCCGGCGAATCTGGGATCGTCGGTCGGAATCTCGAAGGCGCATTCGTGCGCCGAGCTCAAGACAGCCCTCGAAACGGCGGGCCAGTTCGACCGTAAAATTCTGGTGGAACGATGCATCGTGGGGCGCGAGTTTGAATGCTCGGTGCTCGGAAACGGAGAACCGGTGGCGGCGGCGCCGTGCGAGATTCTGCCCTCCCGCGAATTCTACGATTACGAGGATAAGTACATTCTGGGGAAAGCGCGCACGGTTCTCCCGGCGGATCTCACCGGGGAGCAAACCCGCGAGATCCAACGGCTGGCGATCGAGGGCTATCGGGCGGTGGAGTGTGAAGGGATGGCGCGGGTCGATTTCCTGTTCGAAAACGCCACCCGCAAATTTTTCATCAACGAGATTAATACCATCCCCGGGTTCACGTCGATCAGCATGTACCCGAAGATGTGGGAGGCGAGCGGGATTCCCTACGCGAAGTTGATCGACCGCTTGATCGACCTGGCACTCGAGCGCCATCGGGAGCGCGGGCTCACGCGATTCCACAGGTAGCCGCATATGCCGTATCTCGCCTGGCTCTTCTTGCTCGCACAAACCGGCGCCCCGGTCGCCGGCACTTCCGCCGCGGGCCCTTCGCCGGAGCTGGACCGAGACGTGAAGAAAGTGGTGGACGTCTTCCTCGCCGCCGAGAGCGAGGCCGCCGACCCCATCCCCGCGGACCAGGCGTTCTATCAAGGAACGATTCCGGGGATGCTCCGGACGCTTGATCCCCATTCCATTTTCTTCGACCCGGATCAATATCAGCAACTTCAGCAGATGCAGAGAAGCGAGGCCAAGGGCTTCGGGACCATCGTCAGCGTGTTGCCCGGACGGGTGTTCATCCTGCAGACGTCGCCGGGGACGCCGGCGGCGAAAGCGGGCCTGGCCGCGGGGGATGAGATCCTGGCCATCAACAACATTCCGCTGGCGAACCTGGAGATGGAGCAGTTGATCCAACTCATGAGCGCCGCGCGGCAGCAGCAGGCGGGACTCGACGTCCGCCGCCCCGGCAACATCCGGCTGTTCCATTTGACGCTGACGCCGGAACTGGTGAACTCGCCGAGCGTCGACCGCGTGTTCCTGTTGAAGCCGGACGTCGGGTACCTGCGCATCTCCAGCTTTGAAGATTCGACCGCCAGGCTGGCGAAAGAAGCCATCGAGAAGCTGGGCGGCGAAAAGTTGAAGGGTCTGGTGATCGACTTACGCAACAACCCGGGCGGTGAGGCCCAGGCGGCCGCCGATATCGCTTCTCTTTTTCTCCAGCCGGATCAACTCATCTTCACTATCAAAGGGCGAAACATGAAGGAACAGGAAGTACGTTCGCCGAAGTTTTCCAAGCCCTATTCGTTTCCGCTGGTGGCTCTGATCGACGAGAAAAGCGCGAGCGCTTCGGAGATTCTGACCGGCGCTCTGCAGGACCACGATCGGGCGACCGTCGCCGGCGAACCCAGTTTCGGGAAGGGGCTCGTCCAGAATGTATTTCCCCTGTCGAGCCACACCGGTATCGCGCTGACCGTTGCGTATTACTACACGCCCAGCGGACGATCGATCCAGAAACCGCTCCCCAGCGGCATCCTCGACGCGTCGAAGATCGTCCCCGCCGGTTCGTTCCATACCGACTCGGGCCGCGAGGTGAAGGGCGGCGGCGGCATTCAGCCGGACCAGTTGGTACTGCCGGAAGGGTTGAGCCGTCTCGAAGGAGTGCTCGATGCGAGCGGCGCGCTCACGGCGTTTGCGGGAGAGTACGTGCAGGCGCATACGGTCCCGGCGGATTTCGAAATCACTTCGGCGATTCTCGACGAGTTGCAGTTGTTCCTCTCGACGCGGAATATCCGGCCGGGTGTTGCCGACTGGCTGCGCGATCGCGACTGGATTCAGAGCCGCCTGCGGCAGGAGATTCTCAATCTGAAGTTCGGCGTCGCGAAGGGAGACGAGGTGGAAATGCAGCGCGATCCGGTGGTGCGGGCGGCGCTGAAGACGATCGGCGGACCGGCGCGGCCATAGGCGGCGATCGAAAGCATAATCTGCCTGCCCTCAAAGGGTGCGGCGGCGCCGGACATTCCGAAAGTGGCGCCGCCGCCCGCGCGGAACTCACGAACCGCGAGTTCACGATCACGATCCCTGTGGGATCGGCCGCCAGCCGTTCGGCACACGCGTAAGGGTTTTGAGTTTACCGTCTTGCGGTCGTGGTTGTCCGCACCAAAGTGTTGGAGAGTGAGCGGATGGAAACACGCGGGCTTCCCGGTTTCCCGCTGAGGGAGGGACGTCCCTGGTTTCCTCATTGACCTTCTACCTTCGCATTGACCGACAGCACGGTCTTGTCCACCTCCAGAGGAATTCGTTCAAGTTGAACAGTTCCCGTCCTCGATAGGGGAATGAAGATCGTCACGTCCGGCATGGTCAGCAGCACGTTCATAAGTGGAGCTTCATTCCACTCTCCATTGATAAACTTCACGGCCTCAATCGGTGCCAGTTCATCCCGGTGCGTCGTTCCAACGGGGATTAGGGCATTCGTTTTAGGCTTGTCGATATCGATGTACTTGCCGCCGATGCCATTCAGCTTGTGGTTCTCGGTCCCGGCGGTCATGGTCAGAAGGGTATAGTCGAAGATCAGATCGCCGGTGGATTTGTTCTCCACCTCCACATTTAGGCGCGCTCCCTGTACTCCGAAGCGATAAGTCACCCCATTTCGGTCCAATGGAGCTATTTTATGAATTGCCGAAACCGTCAGATGAAATGATGAACGCTCCCAACTAATCCCGACGTTGCTGCTGCTGTCTACCTTGAAGTAGAAATTCTGATTAGTCGTGACGTTGTTCAGCACGAGATTGGTGGACCCGCTCCTCCTGTCATCTTGAAAGTCCAGATTCAAAACAATTGCTTGAATGGGCTTCTTGGTAGTGACAGTTCCTGTCAGGGTGTGGTTTCCCGGTGCGCCGGCCAGTGTGAACCTCGATCCCTTCTGCCAAATCAGATTTGTGATGCACACCGGGCCTTGACACGTATCAGGGATCCGCATTTCCTTCGCCTGAACAACGACGCAGGCAACGAGCAGGGACGCGACGATTGAACAATGCATAATCACAACACACTATCAGCAGGCCGCGACTAGGGCAAGGGGACGGAACGGGGACGGAACGGGGCCGGGGACTTGCAGCCAGTCCGCAATCGGCTATCATTGCTGGCTAGATGAGTCTAGCAGTAGAAGACCGACGCCAGAATTTCGAACTAGCATTGGGACTCGCCGCCCGGCAGGTATGTGAAAGCGCTGTTGGCTTTGTGATTATCGATCCCGCAGCAACAGAATATACTCCCATCTACCCGACTACGTGGAGCGAGCTTGAAAGCAAGGGCTATGTCGATCGGATTCTTAACAAGAGAGTCTTCGCAATGACGGGCCTCGGATGGCTGAAGGGGATGCATTTGTTAGGCGAACAGGACAACCCAGCCTTCCAAAGGAGGGTTGGATTGATATGTGCTTACCTTAAGAATGAAGTTGATGGGCGAGAAGCAGAAGCATTCGTCGGGCTAGCTAACCTTTGTTCTGCAACTGGGCTCAGCCGTGGTTTCGTTCATTACGTGATTGAGTCTGACCTCATTGGCGTGTGGCATAACGTTCATGGGGTAATTTGGCACGAGCGAGGGAACCTGATTCGCGTGCCTATTAACTTTGGTTTACGGAAGCTTTAAAAGGAAACCCGGAAAGCCCGCGTGTTTCCCGCTACTCATTCTGAAACAATCCCGCCGGAGCGGAAGGGACCGCCACCGCGATCCCACTACTCGATCTTCCGCCAGTGGCGTCCGTCGCGCTCGATCAGCTCGTCTGCTTCGGGGGGTCCCCAATCGCCCCCGTAATTAGGGAAATTGCGCGCGGGTAACGCCTTCCAGACATCGAGCACCGGCTCGATGACCGCCCATCCTGCTTCCACCATGTCGGCTCGCTGGAACAAAGTCGCGTCCCCGCACATACAGTCCCGCAACAGCCGCTCATATCCGGTACTGTGCGAACTGCCGAAGTCCCGGGCGTAGTCGAAATCCATTTCCACTTGCCCTATGTTCATGACCGCGCCGGGAACCTTTGCGCCGAATCGCAGCGAAATCCCTTCCCCCGGTTGGATCTGGATCACCAGCCGGTTGGTGTGCAGGTCCTTCACGGGCGTGTTGCGGAACAGCAGAAACGGCGTCCGCCGGAACGTGATCGCGATTTCGGTGACGCGCTGGGCCATGTTCTTCCCGGTTCGGAGATAGAACGGAACGTCGGCCCACCGCCAGTTGTCGATCGCCAATTTCAGCGCCACGAAGGTTTCGGTGTTGGAATCCGGCGCGACGTCCGGCTCGCTCCGGTAGCCCGCGTATTGCCCGCGCACCATTCGTGACAGCACTTCCTCGGGCGACGGCGGCTGAATCGCGTGCAGCACCTCGGCTTGCTTCTCGCGCACCGCGTCGGCATCGAAGGAGACCGGCGGCTCCATGGCGGTGAGCGTCAGGAGCTGGAAAAGATGATTCGGGACCATGTCGCGGAGGGCGCCGGCGGTTTCGTAATAACCGCCGCGATGCTCCACGCCCACGGTCTCGGCGGCGGTAATCTGCACGTGGTCGATGAAATGGCGATTCCAGATGGGCTCGAAAATGCTGTTCCCGAACCGGAACACCATGATGTTCTGAACCGTTTCCTTGCCGAGATAATGGTCGATGCGATAGATCTGCTTTTCGTCGAGAGTCTGCTTGATGTCGCGGTTCAACTGCCTGGCCGATTCAAGGTCTCGTCCAAACGGCTTCTCGATGACGACCCTCCTCCACTGGCCATTCTCTTCTTGCGCCAGACCCGCGGCGCCCAGTTGCTTGACGATCTCCGAGAAATACCTGGGCGCCACCGCGAGATAGAAAAACCGGTTGCCGTGCGTTTGGTGCTTCTGCTCGACTTGTTCGATCTGGGTCTTCAGAAGTTGGTAAGTAGCGGCGTCCTGAAATCCTCCCCGCACGTAATAGATGCGCTCGAGAAACCAGTCCCACACCTTGGGGTCGACCGGAGTTGAGGCGAACTGCTTCAGATCCTCGGTGAGCGATTGCCGGAACCGATCCGTGTCAAGGGCGTCGAAGGCGCAACCGACGATCGCAAAGGCGGACGGAAGCAGTTGGTCCTGCGCCAGGTTGCATAACGCGGGGATGAGCTTGCGCTTGGTCAAGTCGCCGGTCGCGCCGAAGATCACCATGACGCAAGGATCGGGAAGCTGGCCTGTGGGCGGGTTCATTGTGGGTATGTCCCTTCCCAATATACGCGGTGATGGCGACAGTCTTTTAAGGAACTCGCGCAAAACGGAGTGCGGCGCGAAGAAGTTCCTTATGGTCTTGGCGGTGCGCGCCGCACCCTTTGCGCTTTTAAGGAATGCGCCCGTACAACGGAGCCTCGCTCGGTGGAGACGCTTAGAGTCCCTGCTAGTCCCGTGCCGGGCAACGTTCTTACAGCCGGCAGATCAATAGTTCGCGCTCGTAAACGATCTCCGGCGGCAGATGATCGTGCAGGTCGATGAACAGATGCTCGTGCTCGATCACTTCGGACCGCCACGCGATCCGGTCGAAAGACTGTAGTTCCTCGAACCGTTCCTTCGGGAAGTCAAGCCCGTTCCATTCCAAGTCCTCATAGCCGGGCATCCATCCAATGGGCATCTCTTTACCAAGAGCGCGGCCATGCGCGCGATCCACGATCCATTTGAGGACCCGCATGTTCTCGCGAAAGCCCGGCCACATGAACTTGCCGTTCGCGTCTTTCCGGAACCAGTTCACGTGGAAAATGCGCGGCGTCTCCGAGAGCGACCGCTGCATTTGGATCCAGTGCCGGAAATAATCGCCCATGTGATAGCCGCAGAACGGGAGCATGGCCATGGGATCGCGACGGACCTTGCCGATCGTTCCGGCGGCGGCCGCGGTCATTTCCGAACCCATGGTGGCCCCCACATACACACCGGCGCTCCAGTTGAAGGCTTGATACACCAGCGGCATGGTGGTGGCGCGGCGTCCGCCAAAGATGATGGCGCTGATCGGCACGCCCTGCGGGTCTTCCCAGGCCGGATCGATGGTGGGGCATTGCGACGCCGGCGCCGTGAAGCGGGCATTGGGATGCGCGGCCTTGGCCCCGGTCTCTTTCGCGATTTGCGGCGTCCACTTCTTGCCCTGCCAGTCGAGACACTCCGCCGGCGCCGCGTCGGTCATGCCCTCCCACCAGACTCCTCCCTCGGGCGTGAGCGCGACATTGGTGAAGATGGTGTTTTTCGAAAGGGCAGCCATCGCGTTCGGATTGGTTTCTTCCGACGTGCCGGGGGCCACTCCGAAGAAGCCGGCTTCGGGATTGATGGCGCGCAGCCGTCCACTCGCGTCAGGTTTGATCCAGGCGATGTCGTCGCCCACGGTCCACACCTTCCATCCGTCGAATCCCTTGGGCGGGATCAGCATGGCGAAATTGGTCTTGCCGCAGGCGCTGGGGAACGCGGCGGCGACGTAGGTCTTTTCGCCGCTCGGATTCTCGACGCCCACGATGAGCATATGTTCCGCCATCCAGCCCTCGTCCCGCGCGATATTGGAGGCGATGCGAAGGGCAAAACACTTCTTGCCGAGCAGCGCGTTGCCGCCATAGCCCGAGCCGTAGGACCAGATCTCGCGCGTCTCCGGGAAGTGTACGATGTACTTCTCCGCGTTCGACGGCCAGGGAACGTCCTTCTGTCCGGGATGCAGAGGAGCTCCGACGCTGTGCATGCACGGCACCACTCGCTTCACATCCTTGTCGATTTCCTTGAAGACCGGCAGGCCGATGCGGGCCATGATCCGCATGTTGACCACCACGTAGGGTGAGTCGGTCAACTGCACGCCGATCTGCGACATCGGCGACCCGATCGGCCCCATGCTGTAGGCGAGGACGTACATGGTGCGCCCGCGCATGCAGCCGTTGAAAAGATCCTTCAGCTTGCGGCGCATCGCAACCGGATCCACCCAATTGTTCGTCGGTCCGGCGTTGTCCTTCGAAAGCGAGCAGATGAAGGTGCGGTCCTCGACGCGCGCCACGTCGCTCGCGTCAGAGCGAGCGTAGTAGCAACCCGGCCAGAGCTTTTCGTTTAATTTGATGAAGGTGCCGCTCGAGACCATCTGCGAGCACAGCGCCTGATACTCCGCTTGCGAGCCGTCCACCCAGTGGATGGCCGCGGGCTGGGTCAGGTGAGCCATCTTCTCCACCCAGCGCAGCAGATGGGCGTTTTCACTGAGGGGCTGTGATTTAGGTGTGGAGGGAGCGGTACTCATTGGGACCGGGTTTCGAATTGTCTTTCAAGGGGCATCGTGCGTTGCGATCGTGGCAAAGCGATTCACCCGCACCCTGCGGCGGCGGCTCAGCGGCGGCCCGCCGTTCTCACCTTTCTACGTTATCCCAAGAGCGCCACCTGTGGCGAGTCATGGGGAAGGCTCGATGACCCGTCCCGTCCGGCGCGAGAGGGGAGGCCGGCGTGCGTTTGCCCCTCCAACCTAGCGATGATAGAAGCAAGGCATCTCCCTTCAAGAGCCCTCGAATTCACTCGACCCCATGGACCAGGCGAAATCCGGACGCATCCTCCGCGCACGTATGAAGTTCACATTGCGAGTGTCCGTCGTATGTCTTGCGATGCTCCTCAGCGCCTCCTGCCTGGTGCGGAGAAGGCTGGTCGCGCCGGCGGGCAAGCCTCCGAACCGGCCGATGATGACGGCCACCCGGGAGGAACTGCTGGAGCGCGTTCACGCCGTCTCCGACCCGATTCATTCATTCCTTGCGCGAACCGATATGACGGTCTCGGTCGGCAGCTTGTATTTGGGAGAAGTCACCGACTACGCCACCATCACCGGCTATGTCCTGTTCCAGCGCCCGGATGACATTCGCGTGCTGGGCCAAGATCCGGTGGTGGAGAGCACCGTGTTTGACATGGTCTCCAGGGGCGAGGAGTTTCGCGTCTCCATTCCGCGAAGGAACCGGTTCGTTGTGGGAAACAACGAAGCTCCCGGGACGTCCAAGAACAAGCTGGAAAACCTCCGGCCGAGCGCATTCTTAGATGCCCTGATGATCTATCCGCCCGATCCACAAGGCGAGGTCGCGCTGCTCGAGGACAATACCGATGAGAATCTGGCCGAGTACGTTCTCCTGATCATCCGCCGGGATGGCGACCAATTGCGTCTTGCTCGCAGTATCTACTTCGACCGCTACACGCTGCAAGTCATTCGCCAGAAGATCTTCGATCCAGCCGGGAATATCCTCAGCGAAGCGAGATACTCGGTCTGGAAGGACTTCGCCGGCCAGGCTTTCCCCACCGACATCGACCTCAAGCGCCCCCAGGACGGATACGAAGTCCACCTGGGAATTCTCACCGTCAAGATTAATACCAGCGAAGTGACCCCAGACCGGTTCGTGCTGGAGCAACCCCCGGGAAGCGAGTTGCAAGTGCTGAAGTAGAGGCGCTTTGAGCGGAACAGACGCTCGCGCACGGCGGAAGGTCCGTTGGCGATTCAGGACTTCCGCGCGACTACTACCCGAGGCAGGCCCGCGAGATCACTGAGGATTTCGACGCCGCTCCAGCCCTGCAACATGGTGCGCACCGGCTCCCCCGACAGATATCCGATCTCCATCACCAGCCATCCTCCGGCCCGAAGCAGGCGCCCCGCCTCGGGGACCAACCGTCGATAGATGGCGAGCCCGTCGATCCCTCCGTACAGCGCCTCTGGCGGCTCGTGCTCCCGGACCTCAGCCTGCAGCGTGCTCCGATCCGACTCCGGCACGTACGGCGGATTCGATACGACCAGGTCAAACCTGCCGCTCGGGAGCGCCGCCGCGAGATCGCAGCAGATCAAGTCGATTTGCGTAGCGAGCCGAGCCGCATTCTGAGCCGCAACGCGCAGCGCCGGCGGCGAAATATCCGTAGCGATGATCCGGGTCGTTCTTCCATGGGCAGCCTTCGCTTCGAGGGCCAGTGTCACGGCGATGGCGCCGGAGCCCGTTCCAATATCTACGATGCTGCTCTGGTTCGCCATCCGCGCGAGCGCCGCCTCGACCACGTGCTCGGTCTCGGGCCTCGGGATGAGTACATCCGGCGTCACGCGAAAATCGTGTCCGAAGAACTCCTGCCGGCCGGTGATGTACTGCGTAGGTTTGCCCTTCAGGCGTTCATGCAAGTAGCGGCCGTAGTGGATCCACCATAGCTCGCGTAGTTCGTCGGTCGAATGCGCGTAGAGCCAGGTCCGTTCGCAACCGATGGCATGCGCCAGCAGGACTTCAGCCGTCAGTCGCGGCGCAAAGACACTTCCCTCTTCGAGGAGGTTCTGGCCTTGTAGGAGGGCTGATTGGACGTTCACGGGAATAATCCCTTCCTGCTTCTAGGAGGTTGCTGAAAAAGACTTCTGGCCGCAGATAAACGCAGATGGACGCGGATTCGCAAAACGGCAAGGACTTTGTTTTCAATCGGCGTTTATCCGTGTT
>Ga0209415_10003662_pt1 | contig 28597 bp, 28 predicted proteins | sample PeaSoiSIISIP2007_FD_187696 | JGI IMG/M metagenome (GOLD analysis project Ga0209415, IMG submission 187696) | Peat soil microbial communities from Weissenstadt, Germany - SII-SIP-2007 (SPAdes) (version 2) | ecosystem: Environmental > Terrestrial > Soil > Wetlands > Peat | place: Germany... | reverse complement strand
ATTACCGCGGCGAAGTCGGCATCCGTGTAGTTGAGGCTGAAGATGAGGCGACCCGTGCCCACCCAGCTCAGGGCCAGGCCTGCTGCGCGCAGGTAGTACTGGAACATCCAGTTGTAGCGTGAGGGCCGCAGGTAGTTGATGGTCCAGATGGACGAGAGATGTGATACTTGAACAGGTACTTGTGCCGCACGCAAGCGCTCATTGAGCTGACGAGCGCGCCGATCCCATATCTCGTCGAGACCCCGGTAGATGGCGCGCACGGGCTCGCTCTCAAGGCGCTGCAGGAACTCATACATGGCGCCCATGACGTACGGATGCGAATTGAACGTGCCGCGCGCAAAGCAGATGTCCGCTGGTCGGTCCTCGCGGTATCGCTTCATCAGGTCGGCGCGGCCGCAAACCGCTCCGACCGGCAAGCCGCCGCCAAGCGTCTTGCCGTAGGTCACCATGTCGGCGCGAACGCCGAAATACTCCTGGGCTCCTCCCGGGGCAAGCCGGAAACCCACGAAGACCTCATCGAAGATCAGAACGATATTCCTCTCCGAGCACACCGCACGCAGCTTCGCGAGCCATGCGGCGTAGGCCGAACGATCGAAGTGCGCGCTACGTCCGCTGTCTATCAACCCGGAATCGCCCGGCGCGCTGGCATTCGGATGCAGCGCCTGCAGGGGATTAACCAGCACGCAGGCAATGTCCCGGCGCGTGCGCAATACATGCAGCGAAGCTTCATCCATGTCTTTCAAAGTATAGGTCTCGCGCGCTGCGATCGGGTTGCCGATTCCTGGTTGAACGTCGCCCCACCATCCATGGTAAGCGCCGCAAAAGCGTACGAGGTACTTGCGCCGGGTATGGTAGCGCGCGAGGCGCACGGCCTGCATCACCGCCTCGGTGCCGGACATGTGCAGCGACACTTCGTCGAGTCCGGAAATCTCGCGCAATCGCTCCACGTTGTAGACCATGACCGGATGGTACGAGCCGAGCACCGGGCCGAGGTCGCGAACCCGCTCGCTGCCGCGCTCGATGCAGTCCTTATAGAAGTCATATCCGAACAGATTCACGCCGTAGGAGCCGGTCAAGTCGAAAAAGCAATTACCGTCGATATCGGTCACCGTGGTGCCCGACGACGATCGCAGGAAGGCGCTGGCTTGCAGGTGTTCGCGGACCATCCGGCTGAATTGGAACGGCACGCGATAGCGAGCTGTAAACTGCACGTCGGAGAGTGTTTCCTGGACCTGGTCGGTCAACGCCACACTCTTGCGGTAGCGCTCCGCGTACAGGGCCGCGAGTTGCATGAATCCGGCGTGCCGCTTCGCCGCGACCTCCGGTGGCGCGTCATCGGCGCTGAAGAATCCTGCGTCGTCGTACTCGTAGTACGGGATCAGCGCGGCGATGCGCCGCGCGATGCGGGAATGCCCGGCGATGGAGCGGTGCTTGGCTCGCGACAATGCCAGTCTCAGCTGCGCTTTGCGCAGCAAGATCGCCAATATCAACGCGCCGGCAACGTACCACAGCATGATTGTGCTCGCCTATGGGGCCCGGTAAGGACGCACCCGAAACTGACCGGCACCGGTCTTGAGAAACGGCAACACGCGCGTGCCGGCCATTCATGTCGGGTACGGATGGCCCCGCTCGCAAAGTATTGCGGTTCAGTGACAGTTCGATGACGCCACGATCGGTTATCGCCAAGCTCACGCAACAGGAAGACCTGAATTTCCTGCTGACCAATCGCCTCCCGCGCCGCTGGTTGACGCTCTTCACCGGCTGGCTGAGCCGGCTCGAGCAGCCGCTGGTACGCGATTTCTGTATTGCCATCTGGCGCTTGTTCTCGGAGCTCGATCTGAGCGAAGCGCGGGCCACCCACTTCAAGAGTCTCCACGAGTGCTTCACGCGCGAGCTCAAAGATGGGGCCCGACGCGTTGATCCGGACCCTGCCGTTCTCGTGAGCCCCTGTGATGCAATTATCGGCGCAATGGGTCGGGTTGCCGCCGGATCCGTGCTGCAGGCCAAGGGGTTTCCTTACACGCTGATGGATCTGTTGGGCGACGACGAACTGGTTCGCAGCTACCTGAACGGATCCTATGTCACGTTGCGCCTCGCCTCCGGCATGTATCACCGCTTCCACGCCCCGTATGACTGTCGTGTGGAGCAGGTCACGTACATTTCCGGGGACACTTGGAACGTGAATCCGATCGCGCTCAAGCGGATCGAGAAATTGTTTTGTAAAAACGAGCGCGCCATCATTCGCTGCAGGCTGGTTCCTTCGGGCCAGCTGATTACGCTCGTGGCGGTTGCGGCAATCCTGGTGGCAAGCGTCCGGCTGCATTTTCTGGACGTGCTGCTGCATTTGCGATATCGCGGCCCAAATACGATACCCTGCGATGCGTCGCTGCATAAGGGGGACGAAATGGGCTGGTTCCAGCACGGCTCAACCATCATCGCCTTCGCACCGGAGGGCTTCGCGCTGTGCGACCGCCTGCGGCAGGGAAGCATCATCCGCATGGGGGAGCCTCTGCTCGAGCTCGAAGGCTGACGCGTGAATGAAGTTGCCGTCATCACGGGCACCACTCACGGAATCGGCCGCGTGACCAGCCGTGGGCTCGCAATTGCCGGACGCACCGTCGTCATGCTGTGCCGTGACGTTCAGGCCGGGAATGTAGTGCGCGACGAGATCACGGAACAGGTACCTGGAGCGACCGTTCATGTCGTTCATTGCGATCTGGCGTCGCTCGTCTCGGTGCGCAACAGTGCCGACGTCGTGCGCCGAACGTTCGGCCCGATCGGTCTGCTCATCAACAATGCGGGAATGGTCAGTAGCAGGCACCGGATGTCGGAGGATGGATTCGAACTCACCTTTGCCACCAATCACCTGGGTCCATTCCTGCTCACTGCCTTGTTGTCGGACCGTCTGAACGAAACCGCGCGCGTCATCAACGTCGCATCCAGGGCCCACTACCGCGGCCGGATCGACTTCGGCCGGATTACCGATCCGCGCGCGCGCTACAGCGGCGTGGCTGCCTACGCCCAATCGAAGCTCGCAAATGTATTGCATACATTCGCGTTGGCGCGTCGCCTGTCCGGCACGCGCGTATGTGCCAATTGCCTCCATCCGGGAGTGGTCGCGACCAATCTGCTGCCTCGGTGGCTGCGCGTGGTGAAGCCGCTAATCAGCCGCGTCATCTTTAATTCCGAACGCGGCGCGCGCACGAGCTTGCACCTTGCACTGTCGGATGAAGTCGCTGGCATCAGTGGCTGTTACTTCGACGAAAACCAGGTTCCGCGAGCTGCGGCGCCGCTTGCGAATGACGTGCAGCTGCAGGAATCTCTCTGGCAGACGAGCGCCGGCTGGGTGGGCGTGTCGGTCTGATGGCCCTCGTCGGCGGCGATCGTGCTCGTAGCAATGAGCCCTTGAATCCCTTAAGATTCTTCGTAGCCCGGGTTGTACACGGTTGCGATTGGGCAGCGCGAGCCTGCGGGGGCGGCCACTCGCCGCCGGGGAGGCCACCCTTTGCGTTGCTCCGACCGGACCGTCCACGGGGCGGGAGTACTTGATTGTACGAATCTTTCGACGTGTGAGGCTTGCCATGTCAAATGAAAAGAACCGATCCCGGACTACGGAGATGCTGCTGTTCGCCGGTAACTTTCTTCGCCACCCGTACATGCTCGGCTCGATCATTCCCAGCTCACGCTTCCTGGTGAATCAGGTGCTCGAGCCAATAGACTGGGAGCGAGCCCGAGTAATCGTGGAGTATGGGCCCGGCGTCGGCACCATCACCGGCGAGATTCTGCGCCGCATGCATAGCGATGCACATTTGGTCGCCATCGAGACGAATCGCGCCTTCGTACGGTTCCTGCCGACGTCGTTGCCGGATCCCCGCCTGCACGTTGTGCACGGCTCGGCCGCCGAGGTCCAGACCGTGCTGCGGCGGCTCGGATTGCCGCTGGCCAGCTACATCATTTCCGGCATTCCGCTCGGTAGCATGCCGGAGCGCGTGCGGGCCGACATCGTCGCCAAGAGTCGCGCCGCTCTCGAGCCGGGTGGCGCGTTCCTGGTATACCAGTTTACGAGCCGGGTCCTGCCGGTCCTGCAGCGAACCTTTGGCGATGTCCGTCGCAGCTTCGAGCGGCGCAATCTACCGCCTGCGCAGCTGTTTGTATGTGCGACGGAAGCGGCCTGAAGCCGCTTGTCGGTAACTTGGGCCGTGGATTTGTCGCACCATCGCTCGCGCGTGGGCGACGAAGCTGCAGGTGTCGCTCGACCCGGTGGCACCCGAGCAGCTCAACTGGCTGATCTCCAGGCCGACCAACTGGGTGACGCCGTGCAGGGTTAAATCCCCGCTCGCCAGGGCTCGACGGTCGCCGTCAAATTCGACGTGATTCGAGTGAAAGCTCATCTGCGGGTAGCGCTGCACGTCGAGCCAATCGGGAGAGCGCAGGCGGGCATTCCAGCCCGAGTCGCTGCAGTCCACTGAAGCCGTTTGTACGCTGACGTCCACCCGGCTCGCCGCGCCCTGGCGATCGAGCACGAAGTCGCCGCCGAAGTCCGGAAAACGAGCGCTGACCCATAGCATGCCGAAATACTGAATGTCGAAGGAAATCCGGGTATTGACAGGATCCAGGCGATAGATATCCGCCGCCTGCGTCCGCCGCAGAGTCAGCGGCAGCAATAGCCATGATGCGCTTCTCATCGGCTCGCCCTTGCTCCTGGCCCGCTTCCGGAGACCTCCGTAGGGTAAGTGCCGCATGCGCAGCCCTCGGTTCAAGCGTGGCGGAAGCTACGCACGGCGGGCCGACTGCCGAGTCGGAGGAAGGCCTACAGCAAATGTATCCTTCCTGCCGTTGTCCCGGCGGCAGTGGGTCGCACTGTAGCTCTCGCGAGCTTCAGACAACCCAGGCCAAGGGTACGCTTGAAGAATCTTACCGGAGCCGAGCGGCGGTCCACGACCCGGCGCGGCAGTGAGGTCCGCCGCAATCATCGTCCGCTATTGGCCGGCCTGACCGCATTGGTGCTGGCCGCCTGTAGCGATAGCGGCACCAATGCCGGCGTCAACTCCGGTCCTGGTACGCCGAGTACGGCACGCGGCACGCTGCTGCAGAATCCGCCGCAACTACTTACCACCGTGCCTGCTGCAACGCTGCTGGTGGAACTCAGTGCAGCCGCCAACCAGCAGACGCTGACCTTCAGCGGCGCGCCGATCCGCGACATCGCGGTCTACCATATCGAGTACAACAGCGTCGGCGGCGCCAACGAAGCCACCACCGCGTCCAGCGCACTGATGGTGCCAACCGGCGCGGATTCGCGCTGCAGCGGGCCGCACCCGATAGTCCTGTATGCGCATGGTACGACCACCGATCGCCCATTCAGCATCGCGGATTTGAACAATCCGCAGAACGCCGAAGGGCTGCTGCCGGCGGCGCTCTTTGCTGCGCGCAGCGACATTGTGGTCGCTCCCAATTACGCCGGCTACGACACCTCGACGCTTGCATACCATCCGTTCCTGCTCGCCGATCAGCAGTCCAAGGATATGATCGATGCGCTCACCGCAGCGCGCTCCGCATTGCCGACCCTGGATGCACCGCTGACGACTGACAGCGGTCAGCTATTCATTACCGGATATTCGCAAGGCGGCTTCGTGGCGATGCCGACGCATCGGGCCACGCCGGCCGCGGGCATGACGGTCACCGCATCGGCGCCCATGTCGGGCCCTTATACGTTGGCGGCGTTCGTCGAGGCCGAGTTTTATGGTGAGGTCAGCTCGGATGCGCCGGTAGTCGCGACCCTGCTAGTGACGGGGTATCAGCATTCATACGGCAACATCTACGCCAACGCGAGCGATATCATTACGGCTGCATATTCGACCGGCATAAATTCCTTGCCGCCGAGTGCGACCCGGAGAAGCCAGTGATTCGCGCAAGGCAAGCTGCCAGAATATGCGCTGTTCAGCGCGACACCTCCCGATCCTGCATATGCCGATATCACGCCAGCCACGACGCCGGTCGACCTGGCGCCAATTTTCGCGATGGGCTTTGGCTTCGGCAATCTGATCCAGAATAGCTTTCACCTGAGCTACCTGCAGGATGCGCAGGCCAATCCGGATGGCGGCTTCCCCACGGTGACAAGCAATGTGGCGGCCGTGAGCCCGGGTCTGGCTCTGCGCAAGGCGCTCACGCAGAATGACCTGCGCATCTGGACCCCGACGGCGCCGACTCTGCTGTGCGGCGGCGATCAGGATCCGACCGTTTTCTGGATCAACACGCAACCGATGCAGGATTACCTGACAACGCACGCACACTCATCGAGTGCCTATAGCGTGCTCGATCTCGACTCCCCGGAAACGCCTACTGATCCGTATGCGGCCCTGCAGAGAAAGTCGAAGTGGCGAGACAGGCGGTGGCCGCCTTGGCAGTCGTGCAGGCAGCCCGCGATGGTGGAGCGAGTGCGGTCGCGAACGCCTATCACAGTACGCTGGTGCCACCATTCTGCCTCGCGGCAGTGTTATCCTTCTTGGCGGCCCAGTAGCCGCAAGCCCGGGGTCAATCCCGCGAGAACCCGAACGACTCGCTGCGACCGGTCTGGCACAGCGGCTGGACGCAATATCGGCCGAGGAGAATGCCGAGCCGCAGTATCATCGGCCCATGAATACCTCGGACAAATCAAGCCTGGAGCTGCTCAGGCAGATCGCCCGCCGGGCGATGCTCGAGCGACATTTGTTGCCGGATTTTTCCGCGACGGCGTTGACGCAGACGAATTCCATTACCGGGGCCGCGCGGGACGCCGACGCAGCAATCCGAGATCTGCGTAGCCTGCTGTGGGCCTCGATCGATAATGATGATTCCCTGGACCTCGATCAGCTCTCGGTCGCGCAGCCCCTGAGCGCCGGGACGGTGAAGGTATTGGTCGCGATTGCCGATGTCGACGCTATTGTGCAGCGCGGCTCGCCGATCGACGATCACGCCCGCAGTAACACCACTTCCGTCTACACCGTGGCGCAGATTTTTCCCATGCTGCCCGAGAAACTGTCGACCAACCTCACGTCGCTCGGCGAAGGCCAGGAGCGTCTGGCGATCGTTATCGATATGACGGTCAACGCCGACGGCGCAGTGACAGCGTCAGATGTATATCGCGCCGTCGTTCTGAATCATGCGAAGCTTGCCTACAACAGCGTGGCCGGGTGGCTTGCGGGCACCGGACCGGCCCCGGCACCGCTGGCGGCCGTATCGGGCCTCGCCGAGCAGCTGCGGATCCAGGATAATGTTGCCCAGACACTTAAGCGAGTGCGGCATACGCGCGGCGCATTGGATCTCGATACCATCGAGGCCCGACCGGTATTCGAAGGCGGGCTGCTGAAGGATCTGCGGCCCGACGAGCGCAACAGAGCCAAGGAGCTGATTGAGGACTTCATGATCGCCGCCAACGGTGTGACCGCAAGGTACCTCGCCAGCAGGGGCTTGCCTTCGCTGCGCCGGGTGTTGCGAACTCCGAAGAGATGGGACCGCATCGTCGCGCTGGCCATCGGCGTCGGCGAACGCCTGCCGGCAGCACCGAGCGCTCAGGCGCTCAACGAGTTTCTAACCAGGCGTCGCCAGGCCGATCCTGCGCGATTTCCTGATCTCAGCCTGGCGGTGATCAAGTTGTTGGGCAGGGGCGAATATGCGCTCGCGTCGCCTGGCGAGAATATGCAGGGACACTTCGGTCTGGCGGTCGGGGACTACTCTCACTCTACGGCTCCCAACCGGCGATTTCCCGATGTCATCATGCAGCGCCTGCTCAAGGCCGCGCTCGAGCGCCGGGCGGCGCCCTATGCCGAAGAGGAGCTTCGGACAATTGCCGTTCACTGCACGACGCAGGAGGACAATGCCGCGAAGGTGGAGCGGCAGCTGCGCAAGTCTGCAGCGGCGCTGCTATTGTCGGCGCGCATCGGCCAGCGCTTCGACGCGATAGTCACGGGCGCCTCGGATAAGGGAACCTGGGTCCGAATCAGCGCGCCGACGGCCGAGGGTAAGGTCGTCAAGGGCTTTGAAGGAATTGACGTAGGCGATCGCGTGCGCGTGACCCTGGTCGATACGAATGTCGAGCGCGGCTTCATCGATTTCGAACGGCTACCATAGATCCATGCAACCCAACACCACCCCGGATTCCCGGCTCGCCTACGAGGACAAAGATTTCCTGTCGAGCGACGACGGACGGCCCCTGCGAATCATCGCGGAATACCTGGAGCCGCTGCAGCGCTTTCGTCGCGCCAATATCCACGACACCATCGTCTTCTTTGGATCGGCGCGTCTGGCGTCCGATGGCCCTCTGGGGCGCTTCTATCAGGAGGCGCGCGAGCTTGCGCGCCTGCTCACTGTCTGGTCGAAAGGCCTGTCGTCACACGCTCACCATTACGTCGTCTGCTCGGGGGGTGGTGGCGGGATCATGGAGGCGGCCAATAGAGGCGCCTCGGACGCAGGCGGCCGGACAATCGGGCTCAACGTCAGTCTGCCGCGCGAACAGCGGCCCAATCCGTATGTGGCGCATGATCTGGAGTTCGAATTTCATTATTTCTTCATGCGCAAGCTGTGGTTCGTGCACCTCGCGCGCGCGCTGGTGGTGTTTCCAGGCGGCTTCGGCACGCTGGATGAACTCACCGAGATTCTGACCCTCGCACAGACTCGCAAGCTCGAATGTCCGATCCCGGTGATTCTGTACGGAACCAGCTATTGGACTGAGATCATTAACTTCGACGCACTGGTGCGTCATGGCATGATCGATCGCGAGGATCTCGAGCTGTTCCAGTACGCCGATGATCCGGCGACAGCGCTTGGGCTGCTGCAGAGCCGACTCTTGCCGGAGGCCGACGAGGCGACGCCGGGATTCACCCACTCCAGAACGCAATCTTCGCGCACCGCCTGACGGGCGAATGGTGGCGAACGAGTTTGTAATTTCCAGCCACGGTGTGCGCAGTCCCAGGATCATTTATGGTACGGCCTGGAAGAATATGCGCACGCAGGAGCTGGTGCGCACAGCGATCCAGAGAGGATTTCGCGGCATCGACACCGCCTGCCAGCCCAAGCACTACTATGAAGCCGGAGTTGGGGCAGCCGTGGCTGCCTGTCTGAACGACAACCTGCGGCGCGGCGACCTCTATCTGCAGACCAAATTCACGCCGCTATCGGGTCACGACCCGAAGCGGATCCCCTATGACCCGAGCGCGCCGCCGGCGCAGCAGGTGGCGCAGTCGTTCAAGACGTCGATGCGCAACCTGCAGACAGACTATGTCGATTGCCTGATCCTGCACTCCGCGCTCCCCGATCCAAGCCAGATGTCGCAGGTGTGGGGCGCGATGGAACAGTTGTTCCACGCCGGCGGCGCACGGCAGCTCGGCATCAGCAACTGCTATAGCCCGGCAAGCCTGGAGATGCTGTACCAGGTGGCCAAGGTGAAGCCGGCGGTGGTCCAGAATCGCTTCTACGCCGAGACCGGCTACGATCGCGAGATCCGTGAGTTCTGCCGGCGGCGCGAAATCCTCTACCAGAGCTTCTGGACGCTGACGGCGAATCCACAGCTACTGGCCCACGGCAACGTTGCGATCTTGGCCGCGAAATACGCGCGCACGCCGGCGCAGATCCTGTTTCGCTACCTGACCCAGAACGACATCGTGCCGCTGACTGGCACGACGTCGGCAACGCATATGCGCGAGGATTTGGAAATCTTCGACTTCCAGCTGACACCCGGCGAGCTGCAAGCCGTCACCAATTTGCTTTGAAGTGGGCCGCTCGCGGGCGTTGCACGCCGCCCTCTGGTTGCAACAGGAAGGCCAGCGCCGCCGAGCAGGGCAGTGTCACTTTCAGCGTCAGTAACGGGTCCGCTCGCGTGCGACCGAGATTCACCGCGGCGATCGGTTTGCCGGCCAGCGCCGCCGCCTGTGCGAAGCGATAGCCCGAATACACCATCAGCGAGGAGCCGACCACCAGCATGGCGTCGGCTTGCATCAGGTGCGACATCGACGTCTGCACCCGATCCGGGGGAACGCTCTCGCCGAAGAACACGACATCCGGCTTCAGTACACCGCCGCACAGCGAGCAGGGCGGGACCTGAAAGCCCGAGAAATCCAGGCCTTCGAGATCGGCGTCGCCGTCGGGTGCCTGGAGCGCATCGAGTTCGGCCCACGCCGGATTGAGTCTTAGAAAATCGGCCTGTAGATGTTCGCGCGGCAGCCGTCGTTGGCAGCTCATGCAGCGAACCATATCGATCCTGCCATGCAGGTCGATCGCCTCGGCGCTGCCGGCGGCCTGGTGCAGGCGATCGACGTTTTGCGTCACCAGTCGCTCGACACGGTCCTGCTGCTGCAGGCGCGCCAGGGCACGATGCGCATCGTTGGGCCGCGCACCGCGCAAACGCCGCCAGCCGAGCAGGCTGCGCGCCCAGTAGCGCCGGCGGGTCGCAGGGTCGCCCATAAATGCTTGGAACATTACTGGCGCGGCGCGTTTCCACCCGCCGTCAGCGTCGCGGTAGTCAGGGATGCCGGATTCGGTGCTGCAGCCGGCGCCGGTGAGAATGAACAGGCGGGAATATCGCTCGATGAACTCTGTGAGTCGATGTTCGTCCATGGAACATGAACATAACACTGACTGGAGTGCGGCAGGGAGCAAGTCAGGGCTGCCAGATGCCGGCGTGCTCATCCGATGCGGACTGACAGCATCGAGATCGAGCCGCCGTCAAATCCTGCCACCGGAAAGCTTACCGGTTCGTTCTGTTGCCGCTGTGCGATGACATAGAGAAGCGGAAGGTAGTGATCGGGTGTCGGGGCGGATAACAGCGCATCGTGGCCCAGCGACTCATAATCCACGAGCGCCGCGAAATCCCCTTGAGCCAGCAGCTCCCGCGCGAGACCTTCGAATCTCAGCGCCCATTCGTACGGTGCGGCGGAGTGATTGCCCCAGGCATATGCATGCAGGTTGTGCACGATGTTGCCGCTGCCTACGATCAGCACGCCTTCGTCGCGCAAAGGCGCCAAGCACCTGGCGATCTCGAAGTGAGTTGCGGCATCCTTGGTCTCGTCGATGCTCAGTTGGACCACGGGGATCGCCGCGTCAGGATAGACATGTAGCAGCACCGACCAGGTGCCGTGGTCCAGTCCCCAGCTTTGGTCCAGATCGACCGGAAGCGGCGCCAGGACCTCCGCGATGCGGCGCGCCAATTCGGGTGAGCCGGGCGCCGGATAAGCGACAGCATAGAGCTCTCGCGGAAAGCCGCCGAAGTCATGAATAGTGCGCGGCCGCTGCATGGCCGTCACGGCCACTTTGGGTACATACCAATGCGCCGAGACACACAGAATCGCCCGGGGTTTCGGCACGCCGATGCCAAGCTGTCGCCAGCCATCGGTGTACTGATTGCGAGCGAGCGCATTCATCGGATTGCCGTGCCCGACGAAAATGACCGGCATGTGCAAAGACTGGGTCATGCAATGAAGCTTCGTGGGTTGGCGACAGGATTGCGCCGCCCCGAGAGAAGTTTATACCGCGGATCCCACGTTCGCCACGCGCGCCCGCGTCCAGGTGCATCCAGGGCTGGCGTTTGACGAGGCTACGATTAGATGTGAATGACGTCGATCTCGTTGTTGACGCTCAGGACGCCAGGCGCACACCAGGCGATATCTTCCGCTCGTTCGCGCTCGCTCCACGAGCGCACGCTGCCTCGCAGCGTGACGTTGCCGCCCTCGGCAGCCACCGAAACCGCATCGGCATCAATCTGCGCGCTGCGGTGAAAAGCGGCCTCTATTCCGCGCTTGATCTGCGCTGGAGCAGCGCGTGGCGCGATGCTGATGGCATCGTCAATCCCGGTCACTCCGGCGATTGCACGCACCAGATTCTCCGCCACGTCGCGCTGATAGCGCCATTCGGCTTCGCCCGTCAGCGAAACGCGGCCTCGATCGACAGCGATGTCGATGTGGCGGCACATCGAGGGCAGATGAGCCTCGAGGGCAACGACCGCCTGCCTTGCAATCTCCCCGTCACTCGGACTGGGTCCAGGCGGCAGGCGGACGGAGAGTTCGTTGATGATGCCGACGACGCCGGCGATGCGTTTGGCGGCTACCTCTGCGCGATATTTCTGCAAGGCGCTGCGCGCGTGGCCCGACAAGGTCACCACACCATGGCGGACATCCACGGTGATGCCGGTATCGTCGACATCCGGGCTCCAGCGCAACTCCTCGATCACATCGGCCCCAATGGCATCGTCGGTCTTCATGTCATGAGTCCCTCGGAAAAGTATACCCGCGTTGACCACGGGGCGGCTCACGAACGCCTCCCGGCCACGCTGGATTTCGGAGCGGCTTGAGGTTCGGCCATTTCGGTCGAGCCCAAGTCCGCCGACGCGTAGAACGGATAGTCGGTGTAGCCATGTGTGCCACCACCGAAGAAAGTCGCGCGGTCGGGCACATTTAGCGGCGCACCTGCGCGCAGGCGTTCCACGAGATCAGGGTTTGCGATATACAGTCTGCCAAACGCAATGAGATCGGCGAGCTTGTGCTGGCGTGCGTGCAAGGCTAGCGCCAAGTCGTAGCCGTTGTTGGCGATGTAAAGGCCGTTGAAGGCTCGACGCAGGATCTGCAGGTCAAAGCCATCGGCAACTTCGCGAGAGCCTTGCGTGGCTCCTTCGATCAAGTGCAAGTAGGCTAGATTAAACGCGTTGAGTTGTTCCACGACCCGCGAGTAGGTCTTTTCCGGATCACCGTCCCGCCCACTATCGTTGACTGGGCTTACAGGCGAGAGTCGAATGCCGACGCGACCTGCTCCGCAAATGGCCGCCACTGCCTCGGTGACTTCTAGCAGCAAGCGCGCCCGATTCTCCACGGAACCACCATAAGCGTCCCTACGTTTGTTGGTGCTGTCACGCAAGAACTGCTCGATCAAGTAGCCGTTAGCAGCATGGATCTCAACACCGTCGAATCCAGCGGCCAATGCGTTGCGCGCGGCACCACGATATTGCTCGATGATGCCGGGGATCTCCGCCGTCTCGAGTGCCCGCGGCGTCGTGCAGAGTTGGAAGCCGGCGCTCGTGTAGGCCGTGGCCTCCGGGCGAATTGCAGAGGGTGCGACCGGAAGCGCACCACCAGGCTGCAGTGAAGGGTGAGAAATCCGCCCCACGTGCCATAGCTGGACGAATACGCGGCTACCCTTGGCGTGAATGGCCGCCGTAATGGCCAGCCAGGCATTGATCTGCGAGGTGTCATAGATTCCAGGCGTATATGCGTAGCCTCGCCCCTGAGGGGAGATATTGGTTCCTTCGGTGATGAGTAGGCCGGCCGAGGCGCGCTGTGCGTAGTACTTCGCCATCATCGGCGTGGGGGTGCCGTCGGCGTTGGCGCGGCTTCGCGTCAGCGGCGCCATGACGATGCGATTCGACAGCGAACACCTGCCGAGTTGCACCGGCTCGAATAGGTCGGTAGGCGTTGCCGCTGATCGTTCGTCGCTCACGATTGTTTCCTCGATCTATCGCGGGCGCTTGTCACAAAGAGGGACACAGACTAATGCTCCTTCGATTCGCTGATTGCAGGGCCGCCGCGACTGCGGGAAAGGCTATGCACATGCCCCGCGAAGTGCATCCGCGAATGTACTTACCGGCGAGGGCAATGCGCCTGCGGGATCCGTGGGTCGCGGACCGCGGTGCGACCTTAGAGCTCGGGGAACTGGTGTCTGGCACGACTGATATCGATCACGGCTGCATGCATGACCGGGCTATATCAGTGAACTGTGGCGTCGATTACAGACCCAGCAGCCGTTCGGCGTTTCCGTAACAGAGCTTCGTCCGCTGCGGTTCGCTTAAGGGCTGTTTCCACAAAGCTGGCCGCGACGCCGCAGTCCTCGTACGGATAGTCGACCGGGAACATGACGTTGTCTTCCCCCAGCGCCTCTAATGCGCACAGCAACGCTGCATGGGAACAGACGCCGGCAGTGGTGATTGCAATGTTCTTTCGAGTGATCTCGGACGGCATTCTGTCCTGACCGGGGCCGTGTCGCGACTGGATACGCGAACGGCTGTCCAGTCGCCACAGCAGATAGGCTAAGGTCTCGCCCATGTGGCCGAGGATGAGCCTCAACTTCGGGAATCGATCGAAGGTGCCGCCGAAGACCAGGCGCAGGGCGTGCGTGGCGGTCTCGACGGTTCAACTCCAGGTTGCGCCCAATAGTTCCGGGCGGCCCAGGTACATATGCGGCATGTCATAGGGATCGCAGGGATACGGGTAGATCGGCACCTCAAGATCCTGCACGCGCTCCCAGAACGGGGAATAGATCTCTTCGTCGAGATAGTGCCCGCGGCTGTGGCCGTTTATCATCGCTCCCCGGAAATCGAACTCGTGAACACACCGTGCCAGCTCGTCCGCAGCCGCTGTGGGATCCTGTAGCGGCAGATGCGCGAGACCCGCGTAGCGGTTCGGACGTTTCTGGATCCGGGCAGCCAGAACGTCGTTCGCCTTTTGAGCTCGCGTGAGGGGGAGCCGCGCATCAGGTTCCCCATGCGCGACCGGAGGCGGGGCGCCTGACGCGCCCCGCCTGAAAATGTGAGTGAAGCAGCGGCCTCCCATCGCACAGCTATGCTGCCGACAGCGCCAGCCGCTACTGCACCTTGATTTCGATCGGCTTTCTGGCCTCTGTCTTCATCTTTGGCACGTGAATCGTGACCACGCCGTCCTTTGATTCGGCATTGATGGCCGCCGCATTGACGCTTTCGGGCAGCGTGAAAGTGCGCGAAAACTTGCCGTAGAAGCTCTCTACGCGGTGGAACTTCTCACCGCTGTCCTCCTGTCTCTGCTTGCGCTCACCGCTCACCGTGAGCAAGCCGTCCTCAAAGGTGATCTGCAGGTCTTCCTTCTTCACGGCAGGCAGTTCGGCGCGAATCAAATACTCCTTGCCGGTTTCACTGATGTCCACCGATGGAGCCCACTCGAAGCGCGCACCGCCGCGATTCTCGGGCAGGTTCCAGCGGGCAGCCGGACCCAGCAGGCGATTGAACGCCTCATCCATGCCGCCAAACGGTTCCCAGCGAATTAAGCTCATGACGATCCCCCTTCATAGATGGTGAAACCTAATTCAACTTTAGTGCCGATGGACATTGACGGCGATTCGGGAATGTACTTATCGGCGCGGTGGATTTCGCGGATTGCCGGCGCGGCGGCAAGCGCTAGACTACGGCCACAGCAAATCACGCGGGAGATGATCAGTAAAGCGCTTGTCTATCAAGGGCCCGGCAAGAAAGCCCTCGATCAGCGGCCGATGCCCGAGATCCAATCGACTGGCGACGCCATAGTCAAAATCGTCAAGACGACGATCTGCGGCACCGATCTGCATATTCTCAGGGGCGACGTTCCGACTTGCGCGCCGGGCCGCATCCTCGGCCACGAGGGCATCGGCGTCATCGAGCAGGTGGGCGCCGGCGTGACGGCATTTCAGCGGGGCAACCGCGTGCTGATTTCCTGCATATCGGCTTGCGGCAAATGCGACTATTGCCGCAGAGGCATGTATTCGCATTGCGCGACCGGCGGCTGGATCCTCGGCAACGCGATCGATGGCACGCAAGCGAAATATGTGCGCATCCCGCACGCGGACACCAGTCTCTATCCGATCCCGCAGGGTGCGGATGAAGAGGCGCTGGTGATGCTGAGCGACATATTGCCGACAGCTTTCGAATGTGGCGTGCTCAACGGCAAGATTGCACCTGGCAACACCGTCGGAATCATTGGGGCTGGCCCGATAGGCCTCGCGGCATTGTTGACGGCACAGTTCTATGCACCGGCCCAGATCATCATGATCGACCTGGACGCAAATCGGCTGGAAGTATCGAAGCGTTTCGGCGCGACTGCCACGGTCAATCCCGCGGATGGGGAGCCAGCCGGTACCGTGCTCCGACTCACGGGCGGTCGCGGCGTGGATACCGCGATCGAGGCCGTCGGTACGCCCGCGTCGTTTGAGACCTGCCAGGACATCATCGCGCCCGGCGGCACCATTGCCAACATCGGTGTCCACGGTGTGAAGGTCGATTTGCATCTGGAACGGCTCTGGTCGCAAAACATCAGCATTACGACGCGCCTGGTCGACACCGTCACGACACCGATGCTGTTGAAAACCGTGCGGTCTCAGAAGATCAATCCGACGTTGTTGATCACGCATCGGTTCAACCTCGATCAAATTCTGGACGCCTACGACACTTTCGGACGCGCGGCGAGCACGCGTGCGCTCAAAGTAATCATCGAAGCCTAGCGGCCGTGTTTCCGGAGTGAACACCTGGCGGGAATGGCGAAGCTGCAGTACCAGATAGCGTGGTCGCCCGATGATCTTTTCATGGACGAGATGATATGTGATCGCGATCGCTGATATTCTATGTCTCCTCCGCAGTATGATGGCGTCGCCGCGGCGCGCCGTAGGTACATTCCTGAATCGCGGCTACGGCCGCAGACTGCGATGATAGCGGCCGATAGGAACCGAGCCATCAAACCAAGATCGCCCCGTGAGTTGGTGATATCCGCCCGGTGGATGCCGGAGACAACATTGACAAGACTTCGAGCAGCGAGGACGTACGCCTTGGCTTGGGCGGTGCTGTTCGCGCTGCCGGCGGTGGCATGGCCTGCGTCCGTGGCGCAGCAGCAGTTGGATGCGGCGCTGCGCGCCAAGCCCGACGTACAGCGCGGCGAAGACCTATTCAAAGTATGCGTCGCTTGCCACGCCTCCGATGGCGGCGGCTCGCGCAATGGAGACGTCCCGGCGATCGCTGGACAGTACTGGCGCGCTGTCGTGCGTCAGCTTGTTGACTTCCACTACGGCAAACGTTGGGATGTGCGCATGGAGGGAATTGCGAAGTCGCATTACCTCTCCGGTGTCCAGGATCTGGCCGATATCGCAGCGTATGTCAGCGGTCTGCCGCGAATAACCGACCCCGGCAGGGGCGATGGCCAGTTCCGCGCTCACGGCATGACGGTCTACGAGCGACTGTGCGCGTCGTGCCATGGTGCGTCGGCACAGGGGGATACGCAGAAAGGCGTGCCGTGGCTCGCAGGGCAGCATTACGAGTATCTGCTGCGGGAGATGTATTACACCTTCGACCATCGGCGCCCAAATCTGGCCGGCCATCAGCTGTTATTGAGTGGTTTTGCGCGCCCCGAATTCCAGGGCGTGGCCGATTATCTATCGGGGCTCGGGCCACCCGTCAGTGGCCAATAAAATTCCCTCATTGGACGCTGGCGCGCCGTTTACGCCGCCTTTCCCTCCGATCCTCTGCGGGAAACGAAGGGAAAGGGCAGGTGTGGCCTCCGGCAAGTGTTGTCTACGAGCGCACGCTCAGGTGGTCCATCACCATGGAAACGCCTGGCGCAGCCCAAGCGGCCGCCTCGGCGTGCTGTCGCTCCTGCCAGGAATTGACTTCACCCTCCAGAGTGACGGTACCGCCCGCGGTTTGCACGCGGATCTTCTGCGCATCGAGGCTCGCATGGCGCCGAAATGCGTCTTCTATCTTCGCCTTGATATTTGTGACTGAGGCTTGCGGCTTGATCGTGATGTCGTTCGCCAGGCCTTTTACGCCTCGCAGGTGGGTAATCGCCCTTTCCGCGGCATCTCTCTGAAACCAAAAGCTGACCTCCCCGCTGAGCGTGACCCAGCCGTCGTGGACGACGACTTTGATGCCGGTGCCGGGGACTGACACGTTTGCATTGAGAGCGTGCAGTGCCGCTTCGGCAATTTCCGGGTCACTGCGCGTGGCATCCGAGCTAAGGTTTACAGCGAGCTCATTGGCAATCGCCTTGACGCCCGCGACGGATTGCGTGGCATCCTGGGCCGCCCACCGATCGGCGTAGGAGTTAACGTGGCCTGAAAGAGCGACGACGCCATTCTTGACGGCCACGCCGATTCCTTGTGAGTCGAAGCGTGGATCCCAGTCGAGCTGAGCCTCGACGTCGTGCCGGAGCTGTGTGTCTGTCTTCATATCCATCTCCTCGTCTGATATCTCGCTACTCGCAGCCGACCAGAACGATAATCTTATAGGACCTCGGCAGTGTGCTCGAAATACGGGTTTTCCGCATTCATAACCGGGCGGTGGAGCCTGAACGTGCGATCTCGATACACGCCACGGCTTAGGAATCGGTACAGACGCGCCTTGCGCACGTTCACAATTTGGCGCACGGCAATTGCCGAACCTTAGTTCACATTGCACTTCAAACCCGGCTTTGTACCCAGCGCACGATGTCAGCGGTTCTCATGGCACCTGGGTGGCGGGCCACTTCGCGGCCGCCTTTGAATAACACCAGCGTCGGGATGCTGCGGATACTGAATTGGGTACCGAGTAGCTGCTCGGCGTCGGTGTCCACCTTGGCCAAGCGCGCCCGCGGTTCCAGCATGCCTGCGGCTTGGGCATACTGCGGCGCCATCGTCATGCACGGACCGCACCAAGGCGCCCAGAAATCCACCACCAGCGGAATATCATTACGATCGACGTGGGTCTGGAAGTTGGCGCCGGTCAGTGCAATGGTATGTCCCGTGAACAAATCCCGACAGCACTTGCCGCACTTCGGCCTGTGCGCGAGGCGTCCGGCCGGTAGCCGATTCACCGTATTGCAATGCGGGCAGACAATGTGCAGCGCTTCACTCATTCCAAATCAGTCATCAAGAATGATTCTCCGTAGCGACGCCCAGGATAGTCCAAGGCTCGGTCTCAGCCGGCCATCTCACCCGCGTTCGACGCGACAACGGGGGCGAGTATCGGCCCACTTATCCGACGACATCTAACGGAAAGTACGGATACTAGAGGATTCGAGCGTCGACGACGCTATTAGCTGAGGATTAGATGGCATCGATGAGATCAAACACAGCGCACGTGAGGAGCGGTCTGCGGAGGTTCGTGGGCTGGTCGGTCTGCGCAGTATTATTTGGATTGTTTGGCATGCGAACCAACGCTGGAGAGGCTGCGCGTGATGCCGTGGCAGCACGTGGTGAGCAACTCGCGCGATCGCAGTGTTCGGCGTGTCACGTTGTGGCCAGCGACCAGGAGTTTCCGCCACTTCGAAAGCTTCCGACGCCAAGCTTTGACGAAATCGCCAACCGGCCGAAGACGAGCGAGAAGTCTTTGCAGCATTTCATCGCGACGACTCACTGGGACATGAAGAGCGTTCCGATGAGCATGCCGGCTCAAATGCTGACGAAGGAGGAGAGGGTGGCTGTTTCACGCTATATTCTCAGCCTGCGCAGGCACTGAATATTTCTTCTTGCAATCTCACGCGGGACGCCCGTTGGCGGTGAGATTCCCAAGCGTTTGATTTTTCATCGAAAATGCAGCGACTCGGAAGAGGCGCACAATCCCCGCCCCAGCCCTCGCCCCGGCTCTCGAGTAGCGAGCTCACCGGCTTTTGGGCCGCGTGGACCAGCGTATCATTGTGCGGTCAGCTTCAGCCGATACTGCGGCTCGAGCGCGGGAAATCGATGCGGACCGCTATCGTCATCACAGCGTGCATCGCCACCGTGCTGGGCTGTGCCCCGATGGCACGGCCGAGCCCTGCGGCGCGTGTTGCACTGCCGCCCTTTGACGATGCGCCAATATCATTCGTGGTCGCAGCGCCTCGCTTCACAGCGGGTGAAGTGACTATCGTCAAGGTCTGCGTCGCTCCGGACCGTACTATCCTCAGTTCTGATGTCATGGAGTCTTCGGGCGATCGACGCTTTGATGACCTGGCGGTCACCTGGGCGCGGCAGGTCAGAGTACGATCCGCGCCGAGCGATGGCTCACCGTTGCGAGCTTGCGGAGAAGTGCGTGTGGAGATCAGGACACCGACGGAACCGCGCGTGATTTCGCGACCTGACAGCTCCCTCAGCTAGACACGTCGCTGGAGATAGAGCTGGATCCGAATCGCCCGTAAGAGCGGTGCCGGCAAGCCATTGCGATATGACGGTCCATCGATCCGATGGCCTCCAGCGCAATCCAGCGCTGCCGAACCAGGTATGCCAACCGAACATGTTGAATTTGTATGAATACGCATCTGGGTTGACGTGGTTGCCGTAATGCAGCGCGCGCAGCTCGAGCGCGTCGAGATACTTCCCACGCTGTGCCATCAGCTGGCCGGAGCAGTCGTTCCAGTCGTGGGCAGCAGCCCTCAGTCCGAGCTCCCGGTCGTGGCCATGCTGCCGCCCGAGCCAATCGAGATCGTATTCGGCGCCGGTGGTGCGAAATTCCTCGCCGATCCGGGTGTTGATCGCCGATGGCGACAGGGAATAGGCGCTGTGCCAGCCCGGCAGCCGGTTCTCGGGCGAAATCGGCGCCTTGAAAGCGCCGAGCTTCAGCCGTGAACGCCAAGCATTTAGGGAGAATGGCCTGATTTCCGCATAGGCCTGGGTCAGAGCCGTCAGATTGCGGTCATCGTCCGCATAACTGAGCGCGTTCGCCGTGAGCTGAACGATCTCGAAGAGATCGTGACGAAAGCCAACCTCCAGGCTATCCAGCCGTGCGACTGCCGCCGCGCGCCTGTGCCGGAGTGCTGGAGCCGTCAGGGAGCGGCGGCTTCGATCGCTATGTCCAAGTTCATCTCATCGCTGACCATCGGCGTGTACTTGGCCATATTGAAATCAGCACGCTTGATGGTGGCGGTCGCATTGGCGCCGATCGCGTCTTTCTTGTGCATGTTCAGCCCGTGCATAAATGACGTCACCGTAAGGGTGACAGGCTTGGTAACGCCCTTGAGTGTCAGATTGCCTTCGATGCTGACCGGCTTGTCGCCGTCGAACTTGACCGCCGTGGATTTGAAGGTGGCGGTGGGAAATTCCGTCGTATCGAGATAATCGGCTCCCTGAATGTTTTTATTGAACGGATCCGAGCCGGTATCAACCGATTTGGCGTTGATGACGATAGCCACTGAGCCAGTCTTGTCCGCCGGGTCGTAGGTCACCGTACCGCTGACGCTGTTGAAGCGCGACTCTTGCGTCGAGAATCCCATATGGTTGTACGAGAAGCGCACGAAGGTGTGATTAGCATCGGTGGTATAGACGGTCGGCGCCGCGAATGCCGCGGTGGCGAGGATCGCTGATATGAAAGAGGCCGTGACAGCTATTCTCAACGGATGCATCAGGACTTCTCCTTGGATTTGGGGGACGCGCATTTTAGAGCGCCGGCCGCGGCGGCACAATTTGTCGGGCCTTGAGAGGCAACCATATGGTTGCATATAAGGACATCCGTAGACGAAGTGTTCAAGGCGCTAGCTGATCGGAGCCGCCGGCGCTTGTTGGACCTGCTCCAGGAGCGCAATGGCCAGACCTTGAGTGAGCTCTGCGAGCACCTCGACATGTCGCGCCAGGCGGTGACCAAGCATCTGCTGCTGCAGGCCTGCAATCTGGTGGCGACGGTACGGCGTGGGCGCAACAAGCTGCATTACCTCAACCCGGTCCCCATTCAGGAGATCTATCAGGAGATCTATGAACGCTGGATCGGCAAGTTCCAGCGCCATCATCTGTGGGCGCTCGCGAAGCTCAAGAAAGGATTGGGGGAGCCGTGAACGCACGTAAATTCGTGTACGTCATTTTTATTGCCTCAATTCCTGAGCGCGTTTGGCAAGTCCTGACTCAGGCCGAATTCAGTCGCCAGTACTGGTTTGGCCGCTGCGTCGAATCCGATTGGCGCGTCGGCTCGATCGTCAAATACTGGATCGATGAATCCAGAGGCGATCTGGACTTTAGCGGCAAGGTGCTGCGCAGCGAGCCGCCGCAGCTGCTGTCCTATAGCTTCGGGGTGGAGTGGGGCCGCTGGGTGCAAAACTCAACCACGCACAAGCACATGCTCCATGAGCGGCCATCCCGCGTCATCTTCGAGCTCCAACCCACGGGAGAAGTGACCAAGTTGACGCTCGTTCATGACGAGTTCGAACCCGGCAGCAAGACGCTGGAGGGGGTCTCGAACGGCTGGCCTGCAATCCTTAGCGGTCTGATGAGCGTCCTCGAGTGCGGAAAATCGCTGTCGCTCCACGCGAAGGCTCGGATAGCGCAGCGCGCGGGATCAGCGCCTAGTCCTCGGCGAAATCCGACACCGGATCGATATCCACCGGCACGTCGTGCGCCGCCTCGAGCGCCTTGGCCGGCTCGGGCGGCATCGAGCCGTACCTGGCAAACCAGGCCTCGGTGCGCGTTCGATCGCCGGTAGCCTCCTGTTGCAGCAATTCCGTGGCCAGATCCGCGACGGCGCCTGGCATGCGATCGAGATCGATACCGTAGCGGCCCGTGCTCGGATCGCGCGCCAGCACGCCGCGACCGGCGAGATAATTGAACTCCATCATCTCGGCGCGGCCGTGCGCCTCTGCCACCCCGAAACGCACGGTGCGAAGAATGCCGGCAACATAAGAGATGTGGTAGCCGTAGAGCTTCTCCGGCGGCACGCCCCCGTGATCGGCCAGCCACTTGAGCCCGAACAGGCCGACGATATCAGCCTTGGCTTCTTCGAGCCCTGAATACGCCGTGCCGATCGCGGCGCGGATGTCCCGCTTGTTACCGTCAACACTCGCGAATGCCGGACCGAGACCGTGCGAGATCTCATGCAGCATGGTGGTCGCGAGGTAGCCCTCCGGCGAGGCCTGCACGGCCTGATCGGTCCGTAGCAGCCGCCGTGCGATCGGCAGGATCACCTGATTGACGCGTGCATCCATGAAATTCTTGAAGAAGATCTTCTTCGAGCCGCGCTGCTCGTGCACGCGCGGATCATTGGGCGGGTTGTCCGCGGCGGCCTGGTATCCGTGCCGCAGGTCTCCGGCTCGAAACGGCGCGACCATGACCTCCATCGGTGAACGCAGGCCCTTCTTCGATGGCCGGTCTTCGGCTGCGAGCGGCAGCGCGTCCTGGATGTCCGGCCCGTATTGCTGATAGACGTCGAGCTTGCGGCTCTCGACATCGTTGCGAACCAGCACCGAAGCGCCGTAGGACGTCTTCACACCGAGCAGTCCGTCCAGATAGCTCTCGCAGGGCGCAAAGATCACATCGACTTTCGGATTGTCGAGATCGAGCCAGGCCAGATCGCTCGGAAAATAGTCGTCGCTGAGCAGCGCGTCGGCGCGCAGGCGCAGAAACTTCGCGAACGCCGCATCCTCGGACAGCACGGCCGCTTGGCGCAGCAGCGTGGCCATCGGCTCCAGCCACTGGCGGTAGGCGACGTGATAGGGCACCGCTTCCAGCACGGCGCGGTGGCGTCGGATGACCGTATGCGAATCGTACAGCGCCGCTTTCTGATCGGGATGCGCTGCGACATAGCGGTCGAATTCGTCGCGCGTCAGGTCGGCAGGATACAGATTGCGGCCCGGCGGCCAGGGCGTGGTGCCGACGAAAGACGCATTGTCGCGGATCAGATCGTAGCGGCTGCCATTAATGCGCAGGAAGCGGCGCAGATTCCGCGCCCCGACGCTCTGCTCACCCCGCAACTGCTGGTAGAGCTGCCAGCCGGCCGGATCGCTCTGCTGCCAGTATATCCGGTCGAGATAGCGGCAGGCTTCGACCAGTTTGCCGGCCATCTTGCGCCCGCGCGCGCTCAAAGCCGTGGCGTCGAAGGGCATTCGTACGCGCTGGAATTTCGCGAGCTCGCCAGCCAGGTCCGGCGCCACAATCAGCGTACTGAGAGCCGGCGCCGCGGCAGCAGGTGTCGAGTCCGCGCCGGCAGTGCGGTCGCTGGCCATGAGGCCAGCGAACAATACGGCGGCAATCGATGCGAACACCGCCCGATTCGTCTTTTTACTTTGCACGCTCGCGGTCCTTGTAATGCCAACGGCAACGGGTCGCGGATGATCCATTCAGGCGTAGCGCTGCGCCCTGGCGCAATACATCGGCCTCAGCAGGATACGAGCCTTCCAGCGTTGTGCGGACAGCAGTGCAGGTGCCGCATTATCAAATACGTCTCGCATCGCAGGTCGCGGCGCGAATCAGAACCCCAGCGAGAAACTGCCAGCTGCGGGGGCAACCGCTGCGGGCAGCGCGCCTTCAATGGCGAGCAGGCGCAGCTTGGTGCTCACCCCACCTCTAGCGGAAAAGCCACCGCTCTTGCCGCCCGCCGCGAGTACGCGGTGACAGGGCACGATGATAGGAAATGGATTGCGTGCCATGGCCTGGCCGACCGCGCGGGCCGCCTGGCGGTCGCCGCAAAGCGCCGCCACCTGGCCGTAGGACCGGGTTTGTCCCGGCGGGATTTGGCGCACGATCGCGTAGACGTGCTGGTGGAATGGCGGCACCTGCGCCAAGTCCAGCCGGACGTACTGCAGATCGCGCGGCTGCCCGGCAAGCAAAGCCACGATGTCGTCGATGGTCCGCTGCATCGCGAAGGCGGGGCGACGCGCAGCGGCCCCGCAGTGCACGCGCAGCAAGCGTGCCAGCGTCGCCGACTCGGTGGCTTCTGGCAGCTGCACGGCCACGACGCCGCGCGCCCCCCAGGAGATGCCGCAAGCGCCAATGGCAGTCCGAAACAGGGTGTATGCCAAATCGTGCATGGTGAGCAAATCGGGCCCCGGGGCGCAGTGAGTATACCGCCGTGGCCCCGCTGCCAGCGCCGTCAATCGCAAGGTGCCGGCCGGAGCGACCGAGCGTAGACTTCGGCGCATGCCGCTTGAGAATTTCCACCCGGCGGTCGCGAGCTGGTTCGCGAAGCATTTCCCGGTGCCGACTGCGCCGCAGCTCGCGGCGTGGCCGGCAATTGCAAGCGGCCGTCACGCGCTGATCGCCGCGCCCACGGGCTCCGGCAAGACTCTGGCGGCGTTTCTGGCCGCAATCGATGCACTGGTCCGGCAGGCGGTCGCCGGCGAACTCGCGGACACCACGCAGGTGGTCTACGTCTCGCCGCTCAAAGCGCTGTCGAACGATATCCGGCGCAACCTCGAGCTGCCGCTCGAGGGCATCGCAGCCGAGCTCAAGGCGATGGGCCTGCCGACTGTGGATATTCGCGCTCAGGTACGTACCGGCGATACGCCGCAGGCGGAACGCGCCGCCATGCGCCGCTCGCCGCCGCATATCCTGGTGACCACACCGGAGTCGCTGTATCTGCTGCTCACCAGCGAGTCTGGCCGCAGAATGCTGGCCACGACGCGATCCGTGATCGTCGATGAGATTCACGCCGTGGCGCCGACCAAGCGCGGGTCGCATCTGGCGCTGTCGCTCGAACGGCTCGCAGGCCTGTGCGGGCCGCCGCTGCAGCGTATCGGCCTGTCGGCGACGCAGAAGCCGATCGAAGACGTGGCCCGATTCCTGGTCGGTGTGCGGGCGACGGCCAGGGTCGGCGGCGCGGCGGCGGACGACTCGGCCGTGGACTGCGTAATCATCGATAGCGGTCACGCGCGCGGCCGCGATCTGGCGCTGGTGCTGCCCGACGCGCCGCTCGAGGCGATCATGTCGAACGAGGTCTGGGAAAACCTCTACAACCAGCTGGCGCGACTGATCGAGCAACATCGTACAACGCTGATCTTCGCCAACACTCGTCGCATGGTCGAGCGCGTAACCCGGCACTTGAGCAAGCGCATCGGCGATGATCGCATTGCCGCCCATCACGGTAGCCTGGCAAAAGAGCAGCGCCTGGATGCCGAGCAGCGCCTCAAGGGCGGCGCGCTGCGCGCGCTCGTGGCCACCGCATCGCTCGAGCTGGGCATCGATATCGGCGACGTCGAGCTGGTGTGTCAGCTTGGTACTACACGCTCGATCTCAACTTTCCTGCAGCGTGTCGGCCGTGCCAATCATGCCGTCAACGGCGTGCCCAAGGGCCGTCTGTTTCCCTTGAGCCGTGACGATCTGGTCGAATGCACCGCGCTGCTCGACGCGGTGCGCGACGGTGGGCTCGATGCCCTGAGCATTCCACCGCAGCCGCTCGATGTCCTCTCGCAACAACTGGTGGCCGAAGTCAGCGCCCGCGAGTATGGCGAGGAGGAGCTGTACGCGTTGGTGCGGCGTGCGTGGCCCTATCGCGCGCTGCAGCGCCGCGACTTCGACGAGCTGCTGCGGATGCTCGCGGACGGCTTCACTACCCGCCGCGGACGCCAAAGCGCCTATCTGCACCGCGACGCAGTGAATCATCGGCTGCGCGCGCGCCGCGGCGCGCGCCTGACCGCCATCACCTGCGGCGGTGCGATTCCCGACAATGCCGATTACCAGGTGGTCCTCGAGCCGAGCGGCACCTTCATCGGCACCTTGAATGAAGACTTCGCCGTCGAGAGTCTTGCCGGCGATGTGTTTCAACTCGGCAATTGCTCCTATCGCATTCTGCGTGTCGAGGCCGGACGCGTGCGTGTCGCAGACGCCAAGGGGCAGCCGCCAACGCTGCCGTTCTGGCTCGGCGAAGCCCCGGCGCGCAGCGCCGAACTGTCGGCCGCGGTGTCGGCGCTGCGCGCGGAGATCGACGCGGCGCTGCCGGTGATCGACGCGCCGGCAATTTCGCATTGCCTGCAGCAGGTGATGCAGCGCCATTACCTGGATCAATCGGCGGCACGGCAGCTGGTCGAGTACCTGGCCGCGGCCAAGGCTGTGTTCGGCCATTTGCCGACGCAGCGGCGAGTGATATTCGAGCGCTTCTTCGATGAGGCCGGCGACATGCACCTGGTGATTCATGCGCCGTTTGGCGCCCGCATCAATCGTGCCTTTGGCCTGGCGCTGCGCAAGCGTTTCTGCCGCGCTTTCAATTTCGAGCTGCAGGCGGCTGCCACCGAGGACGCGATCGTGCTGTCGCTCGGTGAGACTCACAGCTTCGAATTGCAACAGGTGTCCCGATACCTCGGTCGCGGCAGCGTCGAGCAGGTATTGATCCAGGCGCTGCTCGACGCGCCGCTGTTTAGCACGCGCTGGCGCTGGAACGCGACCATCTCATTGGCCATCAAGCGCTCGCGTGCCGGCAAGAAGACACCAGCGCCGCTGCAGCGAATGGCGGCGGAAGACCTGATCACGGTGGTGTTTCCCGATCAGCTGGCATGCGCCGAGAACCTGCGCGGCGAGCGCGAGATACCCGATCATCCCCTGGTACGCCAGACATTGTTCGACAGCCTGCACGAGGCGATGGATATCGACGGGCTGGTAGCGCTGCTCACCGCGATGGAATGCGGCGAGGTACAGGTGCTTACACGCGATCTACCGCAGCCCTCGCCCCTGGCTCAGGAGATCCTCAGGGCCCGGCCATATGCCTATCTCGACGATGCACCGCTCGAAGAGCGACGCACTCAGGCCGTGAGTGCAAGGCGTTGGCTCGACCCCGAGACCGCCGCACAATTTGGTCAGCTCGACGCGGCCGCCATCGAGGCGGTCCGCGCCGAAGCCTGGCCGATAGCCGAGAGCGCCGATGAACTGCACGATGCCCTGATGCTCCTTGGCATCATGGACCCTGGCTGGGACGCGGCCGACAATCTCGATGCGGCATTCGCCGCCCTGGTGCGGGAGCGCCGGGCAACCGAGCTGCGCACATCGGAGCGCAGGTTCTGGGTGGCGGTCGAACAGCTGCCGATGGTCGGGGCGCTGTATTCGCCGAGCGTGCTGTCGCCGCAGCTCAGCGTACCGGCGGAGTATGCGATCCGCCGGTGGGATCCGGCAGAGGCGCTGCGCGAGCTGCTGCGCGGTCGTCTGCAAGCCGCGGGACCGACGAGCGCCAGTGCGCTGGCGAGGATTCTGGCGCTGCCGCGTGCCGCGATCGACACCGCGCTGTGCGCACTCGAGAGTGAAGGCTTCGTGATGCGCGGCCAGTTCACTCCCGGCAGCCAGGAACTCGAGTGGTGCGAGCGCCGGCTCCTGGCGCGCATTCATCGTTACACGGTCAAGTCGCTGCGCGCCGAAATCGAGCCGGTCGCGAGCGGGGATTTCATGCGCTTCCTGCTGGACTGGCAGAGCGTGACGGCGCAGCCGCGGCCAGAAGGCGTGGCGAGTCTGGAGCGCATCATCGAGCAGCTCGAAGGTTTCGAAATTCCGGCGATCGCCTGGGAGAGCGACGTGCTGGCGGCGCGCCTGCAGGATTACGACGGCGCCTGGCTCGACAGTCTGTGTCTTTCGGGGCGCGCATTCTGGGCGCGTCTGGTTCCACCGGAGAGTGCAACGGCAGCGCCGGTTCGCGCCACGCCGATGACCTTGCTGACGCGCAAGAATCGGGCGTTGTGGCGGCAGTTGTGCGGTGCGCGCCGGCAGGAGACGCAGCTCTCGGCCAGTGCACGCGCAATGGTGGATTTTCTGCAGTGCCATGGCGCCTCGTTTTTCGACGAGATCGTGCAGGGCGCCGGCCTGCTGCCGGCGCAGGCAGAGAGTGCTCTGGGCGAACTGGTGGCCGCAGGCCTGGCGAGTGCCGATAGCTTCGGCGGCCTGCGCGCGCTGCTGACGCCGATGCAGCGCAAGCGCCCGGCGCGCGGACGTCGCGCCGCACTGTTCGGCCTGGAAGAGGCCGGGCGCTGGAGTCTGGTGCGGCGCTCAATGACGGCGTCTGCCGCCACGACTGGTGCGCTGCCACCGGCCGGCGTACAGCCGCAGCCGATCCCCGATGCCGCCGAGTCAGACCAAGCGGTGGAGGCGCTCGCGTGGCTGCTGCTGCGGCGCTATGGAGTAGTGTTTCGGCGCCTGCTCGCACGCGAAGCCGAATGGCTGCCGCCGTGGCACCAGCTGTTGCGCGCCTATC
>Ga0209415_10003661_pt1 | contig 28603 bp, 21 predicted proteins | sample PeaSoiSIISIP2007_FD_187696 | JGI IMG/M metagenome (GOLD analysis project Ga0209415, IMG submission 187696) | Peat soil microbial communities from Weissenstadt, Germany - SII-SIP-2007 (SPAdes) (version 2) | ecosystem: Environmental > Terrestrial > Soil > Wetlands > Peat | place: Germany... | reverse complement strand
CTGCAGCAGCTCGGCATCACGCTTCCGCCGGGCACCAATCCGCAGCTGCGCAACGTCGCCGCCGTGATGGTGACGGCCGTCCTGCCGCCATTCGCCCAGCCAGGCCAAGTCCTCGACGTGACCGTTTCTTCGATGGGCAACGCCAAGAGCCTGCGCGGCGGAACCCTGCTGATGACGCCCTTGAAGGGGACCGACGGACTCACCTATGCCGTGGCCCAGGGCAATATCCTGGTGGGGGGCGCGGGTGCCTCGCAAGGCGGGTCCAAGGTACAAATCAATTCCCTGGCCGCCGGGCGGGTCCCGGACGGGGCGACCGTGGAACGCGGTATACCGACGCCGTTTCAGCAAGGAGACCGTATCCGGCTGGAGCTCAATGCCAGCGATTTCTCAACCGCCGGCGCCGTTACCGAGGCCATCAACGCCAGGCTCGGCGAAGGCACCGCGTCGGCGCGCGACGGCCGCGTGATCGAGATCAAGGTGCCCGCCGCCGCCAACGACCGGGTCCGGTTCGTCGGCGAACTCGAGAATATCGATGTCCCGTCCGTTGAGCCGGCGGCGCGCGTCGTGGTCAATGCCCGCACCGGGTCGATCGTGATGAATCGCACCGTTACCCTGGAGCCGGCCGCGGTGGCACACGGCAACCTGTCGGTGACGATTACCTCGACCCCGGTCGTGTCGCAGCCCGGACCAATGTCCAGCGGCCAGACCGTCGTGACGGAGCGCACCGACATCTCGGTCAAGCAGGAGGGGGGTAGCCTAATTGGGGTCCCGGCAGCTACGAATCTGGCCGACCTGGTGAAGGCGCTCAACGCGCTGGGCGCCAACCCGGGCGATCTGGTCGCGATCCTGCAGGCACTGAAGGCCTCGGGCGCACTGCGCGCGGACCTCGAAGTAATCTGATCGAGCCGCCATGGTCACGCCGATACTGGATTCGCAGGCCGGCGCAGCGCTCAACGGGGTCGCTGAGGATTCGCGCTCGCTCGACAAGCTCCGGCAGCTGGCGAACAAGGATCCGGCGAAGGCCGTCAAGCAGGTGGCAACGCAGTTCGAGGCCTTGTTCATGCAGATGGTGCTAAAGAGCATGCGCGATGCCACGCCCAAGTCGGGGCTGCTCGACTCCTCCGATCAGCAGATGTACACGAGCATGCTCGATGAGCAGCTGGCGCAAAAGATCGCCACGGGCGGCACCGGACTGGCCGACGTGATTGCGCGCCAGCTCAGTCGCAACCTGCCCCAGACCGCGGCGACGAACGGCGAGCCGGCGGCTCCCGACCTGGCGGCGCCGGTTCCAGCTGCGGCAGGCACGACGGACGCGGGACCATCAGGCCAGCTGCTGCAGACCATACGCGCCGCGGCGGCCGTACGCGGCGCCCATTGAAGCCGGCGCCGCAATGCGGTTTTGGCTCCCGCGCGGTCACGATCGGATGAGCAAGGACCCGGGAGCCGCAAAAGACTCAAGATCCGGCGGCATTTGCCGTATCCCAGTAATGGCGAGGTGAATGGAAAATGTCCAGCGGAATTTTGTCAATCGGCGCCAGCGCTCTCAACGCTGCCTACACGGCGCTACGCACGACGGGCAACAACATTGCCAACGTCAACACGCCGGGGTATTCGCGCGAGGTAACGAGCTTCTCGCCGCAGATATCGACCGATAATGGCGGCATCTACATCGGCACCGGCGTCGCGGTCGATGCCATCTCCCGCGTGTACAGCGATTTTCTGGGGCAGCAGACCAACTTGGCGCAGGCCAGCGCGAGCCAGGCCGATTCGACGGCGCAGCTGACCGGGCAGATCAACAGCATGTTTTCGGACACGACGACCGGGCTGGGTGCGGTCATCGACAAGTTCTTCACGCAGATCCAGGCCTTGTCGGCCAATCCGGGCAGTGCGGCAACGCGGCAGACGACGCTCTCGGCGGCGCAGGAGATGGCCGGGCAATTCAACAACTATTACGCCCAGCTGCAGTCGATGAGCCAGAGCGCGCAGCAGCAGATCGGGCAGGAGATCTCGTCGGTTAACACGACGGTCGGGCAGATCGCGAGTCTGAACAGCCAGATTTCGCTTGCCGCCGCCAGCGGGCAGACGCCTAACACGCTGCTCGACCAGCGCAATCTGGACATCCTGACGCTTAACAAGTCGATCGGCGTAACCACTTCGACGCAGAGCAACGGTGCGATCAACGTGTACCTGGCCAACGGCCAGCCGCTGCTGGTAGGTAACCAGACGTTCGCGCTCACCATGGGCCAGGACCCGGCCAACCCGCAGAACGTGGTGGTCGGGACGAGCGTCGGTGGCACGATTGCGGCGCTCGATCCGAACAACAGCGGAGGCGGCGCCATCGGTGCGCTGCTCCAGTTCCAGACGCAGACGATTCCCAACGTGGAAAACCAGATCGGCCAGCTCGCCCTCTCGCTGGCTTCGCAGTTCAATGCGCTGCAGGCGCAGGGCATGGACCAAAACGGCAACGTGGGGAGCAATCTGAGCCCTTTCTTCGCCACGCCGACCATCGGTGTCACTGCTGCGCCGACCAACGCCGGTACCCTGGCCGCAAGCTACGGCACGGTTGGGACAGTGCAGGCCTCCAACTACCAGTTGAGCGTGTTGGGAGGCAATTACACGCTTACGCGTCTGTCGGACGGCACGACGGTAGCGAGCGGTGCCTTGGGGGGGGCGGGGACAAACGTTCAGGCCGACGGCATGACCCTGAACCTGAGCGCATCGACCGCGAGCGGCGATACGTACACGATAGCGCCGCAGGTGCAGCTCGGCGCGGCAAATATCGGCGTGGCGCTGACGCAGGGCTCGCAGATCGCTGCCGCCAGCCCTTTGCAGGCCAGCGTCGGCCCGGCCAACCAGGGTTCGCTAGCCGTCGGCAACCTCTCTCTGCCCGCCAATCCCAGCGCCAGCCTGCTGCAGCCGGTAACGCTCACTTTCAGCAACGCCAACACCTTCACGTACACGATCGGCGGCGGCGCGCCGTCGGCGCCGCAGACCTATACGCCCGGCACGCCGATCAGCATCAACGGCTGGTCGCTGACCCTGACCGGCGCCGCATCGGCATCGGGTGGGGACGTGGTCAGCGTCACGGCGAGCGGCAGCAGCGACAACCGCAACGCACTGGCGATGGCGCAACTGCAAGGCCAGTCGGTCCTCAACGGCGCGACGCTGGACAGCGCCTATTCGACCGTCGTTGCCAACGTCGGCGCGCTCGCGTCGACGGCGCAGACCGATCAGACTTCCAAGGACGCCATACTGCAACACGCCACGACCGCGCAAAGCTCCGTATCGGGCGTGAACCTGGACGAAGAGGCTTCCAACATGCTGCAATTTCAGCAGCAGTATCAGGCGGCCGCGCAGTTGATCATGAGTGCGAACGCGACCTTCACCTCGCTCATCACCGCGATCAACGCAGCGTAACCAGGACAAGTAGGGGAAAAATCATGATCCGGGTTTCGACCGCCAACCTGTACCTGCAGAGCGAGCAGGGAATCAACGCCGATCAGTCTGCCATGATGAACACGCAGGCCCAGCTATCGAGCGGCAAGCAGATCAACTCGCCGGCCGACAACCCCGTCGGCGCAGCCCAGGCCGCGCTGCTGCAGAGTGATTTGAGCCAGCTGGGCCAATTCAGGAGCAACCAGGCGCAGGCTAGCCAATTGCTGAACAATGCCTCCTCGACCCTGACCCAGGTCACCAACGTCATGCAGTCGGTGAATACCACGCTCGTACAGGCAGGAAACGGGGCCCTTCCGGACTCGGGCCGCAGCGCCCTGGCAGCGCAGTTGCAACAGGACCTGAACCAGCTCGTCGGGCTGGCCAATACCAGCGATGGGCAGGGGGGATACCTGTTTGGCGGCTCGGTGACCTCGTCCCCGCCGTTCGTGCAAAACGGCAACAGCGTCAGCTATGTGGGAAACAACGACGTTCCGAGCCTGCAGATCTCGCAAACGCGCACCGAGCCGGTGAAATATTCCGGCGCCGCAATCTTCAATGACGTGCCCACCGGCAACGGCACCTACCAGTCGATCTTCAGCACGATCGCTTCCGCGATTACTGCGCTGCAAACGCCCAACAGCTCGGCGGCGGTTGCGGCAACGAATTCTGCCGCCATCACTTCCGCCCTGGGCAGCACGCAACAGGCCATTACCAGCCTGTCCTCCACGCAGGCATCGATGGGCGCGCAACTGTCCGAGCTCAGCATGTACGGGACGGTAAACAGCGATCAAACCCTGCAGGATCAGACGCAAATGTCGTCGATCGTCGACCTAAATTACGCGACCGGGGTGTCCCAGCTGGCGCAGCAGCAGACGCAGTATCAGGCGGCGCTGCAGAGCTATGCGGCGATCTCCAAGCTCTCACTTTTCAACTACGTGTAGCGAGCAATCCCCACCTTCCGGTATTCTTCGCTTGCGTCCGGCAGCGGCCGGGGCGCGTCGAGCATTCATGGCGAGAACACGGAGCGGCCGAGCGTGGCGGATTCGATGACTTTCGATCGCGAGTCGGACCCGGTTGCGTCCGCAGCGGCGGTCGCTGATCCCCCGCAGACGGCGTCGCTGCCGCCGGGAACCATCCCGGTGCCGCCGCCGTCGAGGATCTTCGACGAGCTGCCCGACGGCGTGTGGCGCTTTGATCGCAGCTTGGCGATCGTGTATTCCAACCCAGCGATGGTGCAGGCGACCGCGGTCCCCTGGCAGGATTTCATCGGCCGCCGGTTGAGCGAAGTCGAACCGTTTCGGGAATTTGCGCCCTTCTGGGAAACGAAGCTGAGTGCGGCCTTCGAATCGCTGGAGGGCCGTTCGTTCAAGTTCACGTATCCGTACCCGACGGGCGCGAAGAGCTTTGACGTGCGCCTGTTCGTGGAGCGCAGCGCCGATGGCGAAGCCTCGCACGTCACCGCGATCGCCCGCGACATCACCGTTCCGCGCAGCGCCCTACGTGCCAACCGGGCGGCCGACGCGATGGTCTCGACCCTGATGTCGAGCGCCCGCATCGGCATGGCCGTGCTCGATCGCGATCTGCGCTACGTGCGCTGCAACCTGTACTTGACACAGCTGCTGGGCGTCGAGGCGCGGCAGCTGCTGGGCCGGCGCCTCGACGAGGCCTTCGATCTGAGCGGCCAGCCGGATGTGATGCGCTCCCTTGTACGCATGCGCGATACAGAGCTGCGCAGCTCGCACCAGGTGGAGTATCAGTTCTGCGGCGGCGAGTTTCCCTGGATCCGCGAGCGGCGCACGCCGCTGCTCAACGCCCGCGGCGACTTCAACGGCGTGTTCATCACCATCGAGCGCCTGGACCGGGAAAGATTCGCCGAGACTTCGCTCGCTGCATTGCGCAATGCGCTGGAGCGCGCCGGGGAAATGGTCCTGGAGATCCGCCGCGACGGCGGGATTGTCGACGCCAATGAAACGGCGCTTGCCTGGCTGGGCTACAGCCGCGAGCAGCTCACCGGACTGCGCTTGAGCGCGATCGATGCGAATCTCGATGACGAGCGCTTTGCCCGGATCCTGGACGCCTTGATGGCGCACGGCGCCTACCAGGGCGAGACACGCTACCGGACTCGGATGGGGGCGGAATTCACGGTCGATGTCGTGCTGCAGCGCGTCGAGCACGGCGAGCGTGAATTCATATTCTTGCTCGTGCGCGACATTTCGGATCGCAAACGCATCGAGGACTCGCTCGCCGAGCATGGCGAGCGCCTGTCGACCATATTCAACGAAAGCCCGGTCGGCGTCGTGCTGCTCGACAGCAATTTCCGCATCCGCCGGGTCAATCGCGCGGCCTGCTCGCTGCTCGGACAGCAGGAGCAGGAGCTGCTCGGACGCGATCCGGCGAGTCTGCTCCATCCCGACGATGTGCAATCGAGCACGCGCCAGCGAGAGCAACTGGCGGCCGTCGGGGGGTCGGTCACGGAGGAGGACCGGCGCCTGGTCGATCCGCGGGGGGAGGTCGTCTGGGTCAACCTGGTTTGGCGCGCGCTCGGGGCCGCCGATGGCCAGCGGGAATACCTGCTGGTTCTGGAGAACTTCACCGAAAGAAAACGCTACGAGGAGCGCCTGCAGCGGCTGCTGGCGGAGAGCCGCCTGATTTTCGATACCGCGCTGGTGGGGCTGCTGTTCGTGCGCGACGGCAGCGTACTGCGGGTCAATGCCGCGATGGAGGAACTGCTCGGGTGTGAGCCCGGGACGCTGGTCGAGCAGATCCAGCTCTTTGCGCATCCCTCGGATCGCTTGTTGCTGTCGGGACTGAGCGAGCGATTCAACGAGATTCGCGCCAAGGGCGCCTGCGAGTTCGAGCTCTACATGTATCGCCGGCGCGGCGACCCGATCTGGGTCGCGGTGCAGGGGCGGGCCGTCAACCCCGAGCGTCCCGAGTTGGGCTACATCTTTGCCTTCGTGAATATCGACCAGCGCAAGCGCGCCGACCGGGAATTGCGCGTCACGCTAAACGAGTTGCAGCTGATTTTCGACAATGCGCTGGTGTCCATCGTCTATGTCGCCAACGATCTGGTGATCAAGGCCAACGCGGCCGGGGAGCGGCTGTTTGGCTTCGGTGCCGCCGATCTGAGCGAAGTGCAGTTTGGTTCGTTGTTCGTCGATCCGCGCGCTTGGCGCACGGTCCAGGACCAATGCAGCGTCGAGCCGGTTGCCGGCGAGGCGCGCGCAAGCGCCAGTTTCGAACTTCCCATGCGCCGCGCGGACGGGACGACGTTCTGGTGCGCGGGAAACGTGCGCCCGATAGAGCCCGGTGCGCCGGAGCGCGGAATGATCGTGGCACTTACCGATGTCGATCAGCGGCGTCGATCGGAGGATGAACTGCGGCGCGTGCGCAATTATCTCGATCTCGTCATCGAAAGTCTGCCCGTCCTGGTAGCCGTTCGCGAGGCGCAGAGCGGCCGTTTCGTGAGCATGAATCGGGCCGGCGAGTCGATGACGGGCTTGTCCCGAGAACAGGTGATAGGCCGGACCTGGCACGAAATCTACGGGCGCCAGTTCGCGGATCTGTACGCCGAGTTGGACCGCAAGGCGATCCTCGAGGCCCGCCAGATCGAGCGACCGCGCGAGGTGATGCTGCGCTCCGATGGGCAGACCCTGACGGTCAATCAGCGCGTGGTACCGATATTCGACGATAAACAGGAGGGCCGTGGCCATGGAACGGCGCATTACGTTATGTCGATCATTGACGATCTGACCGGGGAGGTATTGGCCGAGACCGCGCTGCGCGAGACGGAATCGCGGTTTCGCCAGTTTGCGGAGAACATCGACCAGCTGGTATTCATCGCCAATGCGGATCTGACGCAGGTGTACTACGTCAATGACCGCTACGCGCAGCTGGTGGGTGCGCCACCTTCGGAGCTGCTCGCCGACGCGGGCTCCGCGTGGGAGCACGTCCATCCCGACGATGTCGCTTCGCTGCGGCGACATTTGCCGAGGCTGGTGGCGAGTCTGCGGCACCAGCGTCGCACCGAGTTCTCGGTGCGCATTTCCCACGCGGTTCACGGCGTGCGCATGCTCAATGTGCGCCTGAATCCGGCCCGCATTCACGACGGGTCCATCCGCGTGTTCGGCGTTGCCGATGACGTCACCGAGCGCAAGGCGGCGGAGCAGCAGCGCCTGGAGGAGGCGGTCATGCAGCGCGACGTTCTGGTCCGCGAGGTGCATCACCGGATCAAGAACAACCTGCAAGGGGTGGCGGGTCTGCTGCAGCAGATGGCAAGCGCGAAGCCCGAGGTGGCGTCGACCCTGCACGAAATTGCCGGCCAGATTCAGGCGATTGCCCAGGTGCACGGTCTGCAGATTGGCAGCGGGGGAACTTTGCCGGTGCTGGGCGTGGCGCAGGGAATATTCTCCAACCTCGGCGCGATGTTCGGTGCCGACGTCCGGTTCGAGTCCGATGCCCCGGCACTATGGCGTTGGGGTCTGCCGGAGAACGAAGCGGTGCCGCTCGCCCTGGTGATCAACGAGTTGGGCACCAACGCCATCAAGTATCGTTCCAGCCGTGAGTTGGCGATCGAGGTCCGCATCGTGACGCGCGCCGACGGCATCGCATTGCAGATTGACAATGCCGGCCGCTTACCGCCGGGCTTTGACCTGTCACGGGTGGCGTCGGGCGTATCCGGGCTCTCGCTCATCAAGGCGCTGCTTCCGCGACGCGGTGCAAGATTGCGGATCGAACAGCTCGGCTCGCTGGTGCGGACCACGCTCGAGCTTGGCGGCCCCGCCATTCGCGAGGAGCTCGAATGAATGTGCGGCCCGGCGGCGCCTCGATAGCGCCGCGCTTCCTGTCGGAAAATCGATCATGATGGATCAGACGCCGTTGGTAATGGTGGTAGACGATGACCGGCTGGTGCTGGCGACGCTTTGCGCGGGCCTGCGCCAGGCGGGGATCGAAGTGATCGAGGCCGACAACGGCGACGAGGCGATTTTGCTGGCGCGCCGCCACAAACCGCAGCTCGCGATTCTGGACATGCGAATGCAGGGGAAATCGGGCATGGACGTTGCCCGCTACTTGGCGGCAAATACGCACACGGGGTTCATGTTCCTCTCGGCGTTCAACGATTCGGCGACGATTGAAGAGGCCAACCGTTTGGGGGCCCTGGGCTACCTCGTCAAGCCGCTGGACGTCAAGCAGATCGTCCCGGCGGTGCGCGCTGCCATCGCGCAGACGGCCAGCAAGGCTGCGCTGCCGGCCTCGGCTAGCATGGGGCGCGGACAGCGCGATGAGCAGGTTGCCATCGGCATACTGATGGAGCGGCTGCGGCTGGACTATGACCGGGCCCTGGACGCGCTGCGCAACCAGGCGCGGCTTGAGGGGGCCAGCGTGGAGGCGCTGGCTACGAGCATGGTCGAGGCGGCGAATCGCCTCAATTCGATTCCCCGCTAGTGCGCTAGGCCCCGGTCGAGGTCGTAGCGGCGGGCGCCGCTGGCAGCGTGAAGTAGAAGCATGCCCCTTTTCCCGGTTCCGATTCGGCCCACACGCGCCCGCCGTGCTTGCGCAGGATGCGTTGCACCGTTGCCAGCCCGACACCGGTGCCGGGAAACTCGTTTTGCGAGTGAAACCGCTGGAACAACCCGAACAGCCGTTCGGCAAAGCGCATGTCAAATCCGGCACCATTATCGCGAACGAAGAACACGTCGTTGCCGTCGACGATGTGGTAACCGAATTCGATCAGGGCCACTGGCGCGTGCGCGCTGAACTTGAACGCATTGCCCAGCAGGTTTTGCAGCACTAGGCGCAGCAATACGGGGTCGCCGTCGGCCTTGAGGTCGGGTTCGATGCGAAATTCGACCGTACGGCTGAAATCGCTGGCGCGCAGCTCGTCGGCAAGTTCGCGTGCCGCGCGGGACAGATCGACCCGCTCGACCTCCAGCTCGCGCCCGGTTCTGCGGGACATGGCCAGCAAGGCGTCGATCATGGCATTCATCCGGTTCGCCGCGCCGGCAATGCGCTTGACATGTTCGCGGCCGAGCTCGTCGAGCCGGGAGCCGTAGTCCTCCAGAATGATGCTGGCGAACCCGTCGACCACGCGCAGCGGCGAGCGCAGGTCATGGGATACCGAGTACGAGAAGCTTTCCATTTCGCGGCTGGCCGATTCAAACTGGCGCGCCCGCTCCAAATGCTCGCGCTCGAGTTGTGCCACCCGCTCCTGGATCGCCGCCGGCTCAGCAGCCGGCGCCCCGTCGTGCCCGGTCGCCGTGCCGACGTAGCCGCGAAACCCGCCGCCGCGTTCGTGCAGCGGTACCGCGCTGAGCCAAACAACGACCTCGCCGGCGCCCGCGAGCCGTGCCGTGATCGGAACGTTGAGAAAGGGCAGGTGCGCCGCAATCGCCTCGCCGATGGCCTGGGGCGGGGACTGCGTCTCCATCGATCCGGGAATGCGCCAGAAATCGAGGCCGATCAGCTGTTCGCGGTCCAGCCACGGCGGCCGCAGTCGCCCCGCCTGCGCCCAGACAATGCGCGAATCGCGGTCCGCCTGCCACCACCACAGCGAGGACGCCGCCAAGGCGCGCCGTAGCGCGGCCAGCTCGCGGCGGTTGTGGCGCTGCAGCATCAGCAGCATTGCCGCAATCGTGGCAAGCGCGCCGCTGCATACCGCCAGAAAAATCTCGGTCATATCCAACAGGGGTTCACCTGACGCGCCGCCGGGAGGGCCAATGACGGCGCAGGCCGCATTGTGCCAGCCGGGCGCAATCCTGCGCAGCTCCCTCGCGTTGTCGCGGTGTAGGAAAGAGCGCGGAATGCGGACGGCTTACTCGGCAATCCAGCGGTCAAGTTCGGCGCTACAACGTCGAAATACGGTACGGCGGCATAAGGCCGGTTGCCGGCGCGGGCAGAAACAGCCAATGGCAAAGCAGGACAAGGAACTGTGGGCAGACGGAGCCGGACTCGAACCCGGCCCCGCGATTCCGCTCGCTCCTGCCGCGCCTGGGTCCGCCCCGCACTCGACCGCGCAAGGGCCGAGCGATGCCGGCGCTGAGCGCCTGCCCCAGGTGGCGGCAGCGATGGGGGGCCAGCGCCTTACGCTCCGGTGGCGGATCTTGCTGCTGGCCCTGCTCCCCGCGGTCGTCTCGGGATTGGTGCTTCACGGGCTGGCTCGCCTTGGCGCGGGTCTGCCCATCACCTTGCTGGTCGCGCTCGCCCTGGCCGGCCTGGGCATCGCGTACGCCATGCACCAGGCGCAGCGGGTGCTGCGGCCAATCCGCGCGATCACGGCGCAGTCCGACGTTCTGACCACGCGCTATTCCGGTCAACTGCCCGGCAAGAGCCGCTGCGAGTTGGGGGCGATGGCAAGATCCTTCGACGCCCTGACCGGGGCAATCGAAAGGCATACGGACAATGCGCGGCAGATGTATGAAGCCGAGGTCCAAAACAGCCTTGACCTGCAGCGCCAGTACGCACTCATGCAGATGCTGCGCAACCTGGCTTCGGCGGCCAACAATGGCGAACCGCTGCAGCGGGCCCTGGAGAACTCGCTGCGGGAGATCGGCAGCTACTTGGACTGGCCCGTAGGCCGCCTGGTCCTGGAGGTACGCAAGAGTACGGGCGAGGTCGAGAGTGTGCGATCGGAGTGGTACGCGCCAAACCGGGAGCGATTCTCGGCGTTTATTGACGCCTCCAACGAGGCGTCGCGGGAAGCCGAGAACACCGGTCTCATCGGCCTGGCCCGGGAAAGCAATTTGTCCCATTGGATTTCCGACCTGGGACGCATGCAGGACTGGCCCAGACGCGGGGCGGCACTGGCTTGCGGTCTGCGAACCGGTTTCGTAATTCCCATCAGCGCGGGCGCCGATACGGCGGCCTTTGTCGAGTATTTCGCCGATCATCGCATCGAGGCTGGCGCGGAGATGCTCGAATTGGTCGAAGCGATCAGTGTCGAACTGTGGAGCACCGCCAACCGTTACCAGTCGGAATCGTCGTTGCGCTCCACAAGCACGCGGGCACGGCGCCTGGCTTCGATCGCGGAGAGCATGGAAGATGCGGTCGCGGTCACGACGGCCAACGGCCGCATTGAGTGGGCCAACGGGGGGCTGACCCGGCTAGTGGGCTACACGGCGACGCAGACGATAGGCAAGGACATCCCGGAGCTGCTGTTTGGCGCGGAGTCGACTTCGGCCGCCGAGTGCTTGCGACACCTGGCGTCGGGCGCGCCGGTTGCCGGTCTCGTGCTGCCGGTCCGCGTCGACGGGGCCCGTTCCAGGTGGTACGAATTGGAAATCCAACCGATGGCCGATGCCAGCGGTGGCTTCGCGGGATCCTTCGTCATCGTGCGCGACGTCACCGGGCACAGGACCGCGCAAAGCGCGTTGCGCGAGGACCTCGAGCGTGCCCGGCAGGCAAGCCAGTCGAAGTCGCAGTTCCTCGCCAATATGAGCCACGAGATTCGCACGCCGATGAACGGCGTTCTGGGGATGACCGAACTGCTCCTGGGAACCGACCTCGATGAGCGCCAGCGTCGCTTCCTCGAGTTGCTGCACCGCTCCGCAGAGTCACTGCTGGACATCATCAACGACATTCTCGATTTGTCGAAGATTGAAGCGGGGAAGCTCGCGTTGGAGTCCATCGATTTTGACCTGCGCACCTTGATCGAGGACGTCGTCGAGCTGCTCGCGCCGCGCGCCCACCAAAAGCGTATCGAACTGGCCTACCAGTTCGGTGCCGGTCTTGCGACAACGGTGCGCGGCGACCCGACGCGGCTGCGCCAGATCCTGCTCAACATCGTTGGCAATGCGATCAAGTTCACGGAGCGCGGGGAGGTCACGCTGACCGTCGAGGCGCTCGCCAGCGATCCTGCGCTCCCCCCTGGGCCGCCGACGACACGGGTGCGCTTCGTGGTGCGCGATAGCGGCGTCGGCATGCGGCCGGAGGCCATCGAGAGACTCTTTTCCGTGTACATGCAGGCGGACCAGGACTCGTCACGCCGCTATGGCGGCAGCGGGCTCGGTCTGGCCATCTGTGCGCAGCTCACGGAGCTGATGAACGGGCAAATTTGCGCCAGCAGCCGCATCGGCGAAGGTTCGGTGCTCCAGGTGGAGCTGCCCTTGCAACACGGCGATCCCTCGGACGTTGCGCCCAAGACCGTCGGCGTCGAATCGCTGGTGGGCAAGCGCGTACTGATTGCCGAGGACAATCCGACCAACCGGCGCATACTGAGCGAGCAGCTGCTGGCGCTCAGTATGGACTGCGCGTTGGCAGAAAACGGCCGCCAGGCGCTGCAGATGTTGCGTATCGCCGCCAATTCCACGAGTCCGTTCGACGTGGCGATCGTGGACATGAAAATGCCGATCATGGATGGCATGGATGTGATCAAAAGCGTTCGTGCCGAGCCGGCTCTGTGCGCCTTGCGCCTGGTCTTGCTGACGTCCATAGCGGGCCGCGACGACGCGGGCCGCGCACATGCCATCGGCGTCGATGCGTATCTGTCAAAACCGGTCCGCCAGCGGGATCTGATCAGCTGTTTGGCGGCAGTGCTCGAGTCGCCGGCCGCCAAGCCGGCAGCCGACCAGGCGATGAGCGACCTGGGCGAGCTTGCCGGCCTGCGTGTCCTGGCCGTGGAGGACAATCCGATGAACCAGGAGGTCGCGGCGGCCATGCTGGCGGAATTTGGCTGCGACTGGAAATTGGTCGACGGCGGTGCCAAGGCGCTGGAGCTGCTCGAGCGCGAGCGCTTCGACGTCGTGCTGCTGGACTGCGGTATGCCGACGATGGATGGTTTCGAGACGGTTCGAAGGTTGCGGGATCCGAACTACCGGCAGCACGACCTTGCCCGCGTGCGCCAGATCCCGGTCATCGCACTGACGGCGAACGCGCTGCACGGAGAAGCCGATCGCTGTCGTGCCGCGGGATTTTCCGACTATCTGGCCAAACCCTTTCGCCGGCGCGACCTGCGCGAGGTCCTGTTGCGCTGGACGGCAACCGGCCACGGCGGAGCGGCGCGCGGCCGCAGCGGGCAGGGCCCCGCAGCGCCGGGTGGTGCGCCGGCGCCGGTGAAGCTGCCGGTGGTCGCTGCGCAAGCGCCAGCTCCCGCGCGCACCTTGCCGGCCATCGCGGCCCAATCGCGCCAGCGTGCGGGCTCGTTGCCGTGATCGCGATCCCAGCGCGGAGACCCTGATGAACCCCGGCGGAAACAAACGCAAACCGCCGCTCGACCCGGCGAGCGTGCTCGGTCCCACCGTGGGCGGCCACGGGCCGGTCGCGATCGTTCGGGACTTAGCGCGGGAGTTGCTGCAACAAGGACGCATCACGCTCGATGAGGCCGGTCGCATCGACGGGGCGCTGCGCGACCATGACTGGCCAACCGTGCGCACCTACGTCGACCTGGGCTTGGCGCGCCGCCCGGTTGCCAAAGCGGCGCCGGACAATGGCGCCGCGACGACGCCCGCCCCAGGCGCGGGACCCACGGCGTCGGCACCATCGCGCGAGCCGCCGGCCGAAGACCAGGTACTGATAGCCGGCCTGCTGCGCATGGTAATGCGTCTTTGCGACGCCTTGCCAAAACTCGTGCTCAACGACCGGAGCTTCGTCGAGCGTTTCGCCCCGATCCGCGCGCTGCTTACCGCGCGCCTGACCCCGGAGCGTCTGGGCGAGGCCGAGGCGCGGATCGCCGCAGTGATCGACCAGCAGATCGAAATGCAACGGGACCTGGAGGACGCGCGCTCGTCGCTCAAGGACATGTTGACGATGGTGGTCGACCGATTGGGTTCCATCGGCAACACCACCGCGCGGTTTCAGCAGCGCATCAGCGGTTACCAGGAGGAACTTGGCGGGCAACCTGATGTCCTGGTCGTGGCGCGCGTGGTCGGTGGTCTGCTGGCCGATACCAAGCTCGTATCGGAGGAGATTGAAAAGTCGCAGCAGGACCTGGCCGACGCACGCCGCAAGGTCGAATCCTACGAGCTGCGCGTGCGCAGTCTGGAGCATGAGCTGGCGCAGACCGCGCGCATGGTGCAGAACGATCCCCTTACCCACGCGTTGAACCGGCGCGGACTCGAAGAGGTGTTCCGCATCGAGGTGTCCCGCTCTTCGCGGTACCGGGTCCCGCTGACCGTGGTCATGATCGACCTCGATGACTTCAAGTCGATCAACGACAGCCTCGGGCATGCCGCCGGCGACCGTGCGCTGGTCCACTTTGTCACCACCGCGCAAGCGTGCCTGCGTTCCACGGAGTTGATCGCACGCACGGGCGGAGAGGAATTCGTAGTGGTGTTCCCTGCGACCGGGGCCGCGGATTGCGTGGACGCCATACGCCGGCTGCAGCGCGAGCTGGAGCGCAGTGGCTTCCAGTACGAGGGGCAATCCCGGGTGATGACCTTCTCCGGGGGGGCGGCCGCATGGCGCGAAGGCGAATCCCTGGCGCAGATTCTGCGTCGTGCCGACACTGCCATGTACGAAGCCAAGAACGGCGGCAAGGACCGGGTCGTCATCGCCGGCTAGGCGGGCGCCGCTGGATCCATGTCGAGCGTCTGCGACTGCTGCGGACGGGGCTAGTCGACGAGACTGTGCTTGATCGCGTAATGCGTCAGCTCGGCGTTGTTGCCCATGCTCATCTTCTCGAGGATGCGCGCGCGGTAGACGCTGACGGTCTTGGGACTCAGGGCCAGGGCCTCGGCGATATCCGAAAGCCGATGGCCGGTTGCGATCAATTTGAGCGTCTGGAACTCGCGGTCCGACAGCCTCTCGTGCGGTAGCCCCTGTTCGGGCGCATGCAGATTTTCCACCAGCGCCTGGGCGATCTCGGGGGTGACGTACTTTCGACCGGCGACGATCTGCTCCACCGCCTCGAGCAGCTTTTCCGGCGCCCCGGCCTTGTTGAGATAGCCTGCAGCGCCGGCACGAAACGCGCGCACCGCGTACTGCTCTTCCGGATACATGCTGACGACTAGAACCTTGAGCCGCGGCATTTCGCCAAGCAGGGTCTTGAGAATGTCGATGCCGTCCTTTCCCGGCAAATTGACGTCCATCACGAGCAGGTCAATTTCCCCGACGCGCCGCAGCAAGGTCCGCAGCTGGCCGTAGTCGCCGGCCTCGCCGGCTACCTCGATGCCGGAGTGTTCGGAAAGGATCTGCACAATCCCGCGCCGCACGATGGCGTGGTCGTCTACGACAATGGTCCTGAGCGCCATAGTGGTTGGTCTGGGACTATCCGGTGGGAGTCGCGGCACCCTCGTGCCGCTGCCGCGATTGTGGACCCTCTTCGGGGCTGGTAGGGACGGAAAACATCACGGTTGTGCCGCGCCCCGGCGCCGAGCTGATTTCCGCCCACCCGCCGAAGCCACGGGCCCGTTCAATGAGTCCACGCAGACCGAAACCGGGCGTCGCCTGCAGCATGCCCGGATCGAAGCCGACCCCGTCGTCACTGATCTCCAGGGTTACCTCGCCGGTGGCGACGAACAGCTGCACGGAAACATGCTGCGCCTGGGCATACTTGGAGATGTTCGACAGCGATTCCTGCGCCACCCGGTACATGGCGGCGGCGCACTCGGCGGGCAGCGGCAGGTCTTCCCGATTGGTCTCGAAGCTGGCCACGATTGAGGTGCGCGACGCGAAGCTCCGCACCAGCCATTGCAAGGCCGCGACCAAGCCCGCATCGAGCACGGGGGGCCGAAGGTTATGTTGAATTCGGTGGCTCGCGGCCACTGCCTGTTCCAGCAGGCCGAGCATTGCGGCAAGCCGCGGCGCCTGTTCCGGCTGCGTCTGCCCCTGTCGGGCCAGGCCGACCAGCTCAAAGCGCAATGCGGTCAGCGTCGCACCGATATCGTCGTGTATCTCCCGCGCGATCCGGTGGCGTTCCTCCTCCTTGATCGTTTCCAGGTGCCGGGTCAGTGCGCGCAACCGGGTTTCGCTCTGTTCCAAGGCCGCGGCAGCCTCTCGCCCGGCGCGCCGCTCGTGTGCGGCCTGCAGGCTGCGCGTCAGCGCGGGACCGAGCCGGAACAGGCGCGACTTGAGGATGAAATCGTCGGCCCCCGCGTGGAGCACGGCCACGGCCAGTTCCTCCGACATTTCTCCCGAGACGACGATCACCGGTAGGTCGGGATCGTGCGACTTTGCAACGGCAAGCGCCGCAAGAGAATCGAATTGCGGCAGGTTGTGATCGGTGACGACGACATCGACCGGGCCGTCGTCGAAGACCGCACGCATGCCGGCCGCGCCCTCCACGCGCCGGGCGCGCACCGGACGGCCGCCGCGCGCAAGCAGCGCCAGCAGCAGGTCGTAGTCAAGCTCCGAGTCCTCGACGACCAGGAGCTGGATGGGCGGATTATCCAGGGTGGTGGGCATTGGCACTCTCATTCTGGCGCATTTTCCGCCCTCGGGGGCGTCGGTGAACTGCGCACCAAATGCGTACCTTTTCCCCCAATCGAGCGTGGGTTGCGTCACGGACACTACCCGACGAAGGATTCCCAATACCGGGGATCAGGACGACCATGACAGCGGAACATTCTAACGAATCATCGTTGCCGGACGCTGGCCGCAATGCAGCGCAGGAATGCGCGGCAATCGAGGCCGACCTGGAACGCCTCAAGGCGCTATTCAACGATGCCGCCGGTCGCCTGCTCGGGAGCTTCAACGAATTTGCCAGCCTGGAACAGCAAACCAGCCGCAACCTGGAGGAACGCAAGCGCATTGAGTCGGCAATCGGTTCTGCGGTCACCGCGCTGCAATTCCAGGACATGGCGACCCAGCTTACCCATCATGCGCAGCGGCGATTGGCGGCGCTGGAAATCTGTCTACGGTCCCTCTACGGCGAAGTGCCTGGCCGGGGGATCTTGGAGCATCCGCAGCCGGTTCGGCAGGCGGAGATGAGCTCCGGCTCCATAGATCTCTTCTAGATAGCAACCCGGATAGGCAAGGGAGTTCGCAATGCATTCGATTCTCGCGGTGGATGACTCGGCGTCGATGCGGCAGATGGTCGCATTCACGCTCAAGGGTGCCGGGTACAACGTGATCGAGGCCGCCGATGGCCAGGAGGCCCTGGACAAGGCCAAGGCAGAGACGGTTGACCTCGTCCTCACCGATCAGAACATGCCCCGCATGGACGGCATCACCCTGGTGCAAAACCTGCGCAGCCTCGCAGGGTACGCCGCAACGCCGATCCTGATCCTTACCACGGAATCGAGTGCCGAGATGAAGGCCAAGGGCAAGGCCGCTGGTGCAACCGGATGGTTGGTCAAACCCTTTGATCCCAGCAAGCTGCTCGACGTCGTTCGCAAGGTCATCCGCTGACCGGGCCCGGCGCAAGCGGCGGCGCGATGCGTTGCACGCCGATGGAAATGGCGGCTTCCACCGCCAGGCGTCCGGTTTCACGGGCCCGCGCCCATAGGGACAGAACCTTACTAGGCAGACAGCGATCATGGGTGAAGTAAGCAACCAGGGACTGCAGCAGGGCGGCTTCGATCTAACGCAGTTCTATGCCGTGTTCTTCGAAGAGGCCGGTGAAAACCTCGCGAACATGGAGTCTTTGCTGCTCGAGATCGACCTCGGGCAACCGAGCGATGATGAGCTCCATGCCGTGTTTCGCGCAGCCCATTCCATCAAGGGCGGGGCGGCCACGTTTGGCTTCGCCGACGTCACCACATTGACGCACGAACTCGAAACGCTGCTGGATCGGGTTCGCCGGCACGAGCTTTCGCTCGACAAGGTGATGGTCGACGTCCTGCTCGAGGCCGGCGACGTGGTGCGTGCACAACTGGCGCGGCACCAGGGTCGCCCGGGGGAGGTTCCCGAGACCGGCGACCTGATACGCCGCATCAAGCTCCTTGCCAGCGGCTCGTGGATTGCACCGCCCGCCGCTGCGGCGGGCGCCTCCGTCGCAGCCGTCGCGACCCAGGGCACCGTGCTCCCCGCAGGGGTGCGCAGCCTCAACATCCGCGTCGGCCCGCTGAAGGACGGCACGGTTGCCGACAGCCTCGCAGAGCTGTTTCGCGACATTCCGTCGCTGGGCACCATCGAGGCCGCCGACGGCGGCGCTCTGGGCGCTGACGGTTATCGACGCTTTCTGGTAACGACACCGACTCCGGACTCGGAACTGATCGAGCTGTTTTCCTTCCACGTTGCCCGCGAACAGATCCTCATCGAACCCCGGTTGGCGACGACGCCGAGCGCGGCGGCGTCCCCGCCGGCGCCGGCGGTCGCCGCGACAGCCGCCGGGAGCGATGAGGCCAACGGATTTGGATTCTTCGTCGATCTGGCGACCCTGCCTTCGGCCAAGGCTGGTGCCGCGGGCAAGGGCGCAGGCGCGAAGCCGGGTGCGCCGGGGGCCGGGCGCTCGTCGCAGCCGGCGGGAACAAGCGGCAAGGCACCGGATAGCAAGGCGCGGTCGGACAAGGCAGGCACGGCCAACCTCGACTCCAATACCCTGCGGGTGTCGGTGGAGCGCGTCGACCAACTCATCAACCTCGTGGGAGAACTCGTCATCACCCAGGCGATGCTCACGCAGCAGGTGAAGGACCTCGACGCCGCGCAGTTTCGCTCCTTGCTGACCGGCGTCACGGACCTGGAGCGCAATACGCGGCACCTGCAGGAAGCGGTGATGTCGATCCGGATGATCCCGATGTCGTTCGTGTTCAACCGTTTCCCGCGCATGATTCGCGATCTTGCTGCCAAACTCGGCAAGAAGATCGAACTGAAGATGGTCGGCGAGGCAACCGAGCTCGACAAGGGTCTGATCGAAAAGATCGTCGATCCGCTCACTCACCTCGTGCGCAACAGCGCCGACCACGGGCTGGAGACGCCCGAACAGCGACTGGCAGCGGGCAAGCCCGAAACGGGCACGATCACCCTCTCGGCAGCGCACCAGGGCGGGTCCATACTCATCGAGGTGCGAGACGACGGGCAGGGGCTGCGGCGCGACCGCATTCTGGCGAAGGCGCGCGAGCGCGGACTTCCCGTTCGTGACGAGATGACGGATGCGGACGTCTGGGCGCTGATCTGGGAAGCCGGCTTCTCCACAGCGGACCAGGTAAGCGATGTCTCGGGGCGTGGCGTCGGCATGGACGTCGTACGCAGGAACATCGCGGCGTTGGGCGGCACCGCGGAGCTCGATTCGGCCGAAGGATGGGGAACGCGCGTGTGCGTGCGCCTGCCGCTGACGCTGGCGATCATGGACGGAATGTCCATCGGCGTCGGCGACGAGACATACATCCTGCCCCTGGCATCGGTGATCGAATCGTTCCAGGTCGAACCGGGAATGATCCAGACGGTCGGCTCGAGCGGCCACGTGGTCAAGGTGCGCGACGAGTACATGCCGGTGGTGGCGTTGGCCGACGAGTTTGGCGTGCCGCGCCTGGGGACCGAACCCGGAGTCGATGGCGCTGCACAGATCCTCGTCATCGTCGAGGCCGACGGCAAGCGCATGGCGGCGATCGTCGATGAATTGCTCGGGCAACACCAGGTCGTGGTCAAGAACCTTGAGTCCAACTACCGGCGGGTGCGTGACATCTCGGGCGCAACCATTCTTGGCGACGGGCGCGTGGCGCTGATCATTGACGTTTCCAGCCTGGTCAAGCGGACCCGCCACTGAGCGCGAGGAAACGCCAAGAAACCTGCGGGCACGGGACACGAACGGCTTATGGACCTGGCGGCGCTGCGGTCGCGATGGTCCTCATCAGATGGATGCGGGAGTTGCCATGGGCGTGATGGAACAGTTGACGGAAGCCACGGTCAAGCCGAGCGAATACCTGACGTTTCGTCTGGGCAAGGAGGAGTACGGCATCGACATCCTGAAGGTGCAGGAGATCCGTGGTTATGACGCGGTCACCCGCGTTGCCAGCGCTCCCGAATTCCTCAAGGGCGTCATCAATCTGCGCGGCGTCATCGCGCCGATCGTCGATCTGCGCCTGAAGTTCCAATTGGGCGATATCAAGTACGACGAATTCACGGTGGTGATCATCCTCAACGTCGCGGGCCGCATCGTCGGTGTCGTGGTGGATTCGGTCAGCGACGTGCTCGAACTCGCTAAGGAACAGATCCGCGGCGCCCCCGAGTTCAATTCGCTGCTGGACTCGAGCTACATCATCGGGCTCGGGACCGTAGGTACCGAGGAACGCGCGCGCATGCTGATCCTGCTGGACATCGAGAAGCTGATGACCAGCCCGGAGATGGGAATCGTTGGCGAAGAGGAAGCGCGGGCGGCCGCCTGAGGGCGGCTCCCGCACTGCGTCCTGCGCGTCGGGCGATCGGCAAATTTCATGGGCGCACGCGACCACCTGACACCGCCAGCCGATCCGGGCACGAACGCCGCCGTCGACGATCGCGAGTACGGGTTCCTGGAGAAGGACTTCCGACGCGTGCGCCGTCTGATCTACCGCCGTGCCGGCATCCATCTGAGCGAACACAAGCAGAACATGGTCTACAGCCGTCTTTCACGGCGCTTGCGAGTCCACGGCATGGAGTCGTTCACGGAGTACCTCGACCGCCTGGAGGCCGATGCGCAGTTCGGCGCCGCCGAGGAGCAGGAGTTCGTCAATGCGCTGACCACCAACCTGACCTCGTTCTTTCGCGAGGCGCATCATTTCCCCGTGTTGGAGGAATTCCTGCGCAATCGGGCCTCGCCGGCGCCGCCGCTGGTCTGGTGCGCCGCCGCCTCCACCGGCGAGGAACCCTATTCGATCGCCATCGCGATGAGCGAGGCGGCCGGCAGCCGGCCGGCCGGATCCTTGCTGGCGACCGACATCGACACGAACGTGCTGGCCACGGCCGCCGGGGCCACGTACCGGCTGGAGGCAGCGCAAGTGTGCGGTGAGGGGCGCTTGCGGCGCTTCTTTCTGCGCGGCGCCGGTGCCAACGAGGGCATGGTGCGTGTGCGCCCCGAACTGAGCCAGCTGGTCCGATTTGCGCAGCTCAACCTCCTCGATGAGGAATGGCCGCTGCTGCGCAGCTTTTCGCCGCAGCTCGACGCCGTGTTCTGTCGCAACGTCATGATCTACTTCGACCGCAAGACGCAGAAGGAAATCCTGCATCGGATGGTGCGGCTGATCCGGCCGGGCGGTTTGCTGTTTGTCGGACATTCCGAGAACTTCACCGATTGTCACGAATCGCTCTCGCTGCGAGGCAAGACCGTCTACCAGAGGAAATGACGTGCGCGCAGCCGCTCGGCAATCCCTTCCCAAGCCCGTTGCGTCCGGCGTCCCGGGCGAGGCGCGCACGTTTTATTTCGAGCGCGACTTCGGTCGCCATGCCGTAAAGATCATGCCGGGCGAATTTTTCGTGGCCAGGGATGACGTCGTCATCTCGACCGTGCTCGGATCGTGCGTCGCGGCGTGCATCTGGGATCGCTCGGTGCGGGTAGGTGGCATGAACCACTTCATGCTGCCAGGCGAGGAGTCAGGCGCCGGCGACCTTACGGCGGCCTCCGGGCGCTACGGTGTCTTCGCCATGGAGCAACTGATCAATGAACTGATCAAGCGTGGTGCGCGCAAAGCGAATCTGGAGGCAAAGGTCTTCGGGGGCGGGGCGGTGCTGCGCAATCTTTCGACCCTCAATGTCGGGGAGCGCAATGCCGCCTTCGTACTCGAGTTTCTCAACACCGAGGGTATTCGGGTCGTGTCCCAGGATCTGCTGGACGTGCACCCGCGGCGCGTGGCGTTCTTCCCGACAACGGGGCGCGCCATGTGCAAGAAGTTGACCCAGACCGACAGCTCGCTTGTTGCCGCCGAGCAGCAGTACACCGCGAAGATCAACACGACCGAAGTTGCGGGTGACATTGAACTGTTTTGATCGATGCATCGACCGCGCCGGCGCCTCCTTCGGGAGATTTCTGCGGCGGCACAAAAGAGGTGGAGCATGGCGAAGATCCGCGTTCTGATTATCGATGACTCCGCCCTGATTCGAAGTCTGCTGACGGAGATCATCGGCACGCAAGCCGATCTGGAGGTCGTCGGTGCTGCCCCCGATCCTCTGGTGGCGCGGGAGATGATCCGCGCTCTCAATCCCGACGTGCTCACGCTCGACGTCGAGATGCCGCGCATGGATGGCCTCGATTTTCTCGAGAAGCTGATGCGCCTGCGGCCCACGCCCGTGGTCATGGTGTCCACGCTCACCGAGCGGGGCGCCGAGGTGACGATGCGCGCGCTGGAGCTGGGCGCCATCGATTTCGTCGCCAAACCCAAGTTGGGCATTGCCGCCGGTATGCAGGATCTGGGCGCCGACATCTGCGACAAGATCCGCGTGGCGGCCAAGGCGAGGCTCCATCGCCGCGTTGCTCCTGCGGCGGTGGCGGCGGGGCATACGGCCGCCGAACGGGTCCCCCCCGCACGATTTTCCCGAATGTCCACCGAAAAACTCATTGCCATCGGCGCTTCCACCGGCGGGACCGAGGCAATTCGCGAGGTCCTGACACGGATGCCCGCCGATTGTCCCGGGGTGCTGATCACCCAGCACATGCCGCCCGGCTTTACCCGCAGCTTTGCCGCCCGCATGGACTCGCAGAGCCGGATCACGGTCAGCGAGGCCATCGATGGCGAACGCGTCTTGCCCGGGCATGCCTATATCGCCCCGGGCGACCGGCACATGCGGCTGGCCAAGAGCGGCTCCAACTACGTCATCGCGATCGACGACTCGACCCCGGTCAATCGCCACCGTCCGTCGGTCGAGGTGATGTTCCGCTCCGTCGCCGCGGTCGCCGGCCGCAACGCTCTGGGGGTCATGCTCACCGGCATGGGCCGCGACGGTGCTGCCGCCATGCTCGAGATGCGCAACGCCGGCAGCTTCAACATTGCCCAGGACGAGGCGAGCTGCGTCGTATTCGGCATGCCGCGGGAGGCGATCGCCGTCGGTGCGGTCGATGCGGTTTTGCCGGTAACCGAGATCGCCGCCCGCCTCGTGCAGGAACTGGCCCAAATGGGGGTGGCGCACCGCGTCTGAGTTCGCCCGCCCCAGCCCTGGCCGGGGCAAATACCGCCTATCCGGCGGAAGCGGCCGCCGATCGCAGCCCCCTCAAGGGAGCGCCCGTTGCGTCGAAACCCCGTTACCGGCGCAGTGTTTGCCGGCGGAGCAGGTGCGGCGGGGGGTGGGTGCGCCCCCCGTGGGCAAATTCAATCGGGGACAGCAATGAGCGGGTCTGAGTTGGGCGAAATACGTGAGACGTTTTCCGGGCGCCGCTGGCATGCGGCGCGCGGGGTCACGGCCGTCGAGGTGATGATCGTGGTCGCGATTCTCGCGGTGATCATGGCGATGGCGGGGCCGACTTTCAGCGTTTTCGTCGGCAAGAATGGCAACACCGCTGCCGAATCCGAATTCGTCAACGCCTTGAACTTTACCCGCAGCGAGGCCCTGCGGCGCGGTACGCCCGTCGTGATAACCGCCAGCGCACCGGTGGCGGGCAACGGCTTCGGCAATGGCTGGACGATCTGGGTCGACGCTAACGCCAATGGCATTCGGGACGTCGGCGAGCCGGTGGTGCGCAGCCGTATCGCCTTCACCAACGGCGTCGTGCTGGGCGACGGCACCGTGACCCAGATCGCTTTCAACCAGCAGGGGTACCTGACGAGCGGTGCGGCACTGCAAGTGAAGTCCTGCAGCAGCGCGGCACCCGGAACGACCGGCTACCTCGTGACCATCTTGCCCGGAGGCATTACCGATGTGCAGCAATCGGTTGCCTGTCCGTAGCATTGGCGCCCGGCCGGGACATGGCGGGGCGCGCGGCTACCTGCTGATTGAGGTGCTGGTGTCGATCATCGTCATCAGCATCGGGCTGCTCGGCCTGGCCCAGTTGCACGCGGTAGCGGTGGCCAGGGGCACCAGCGGCCTGCTTCGGTCGAAGGCGACCGAACTGGGCTACGCGATGGCCGACCGGATCCGCGCCAACCAGGTGGGCGCCAGTGCCGGCGCCTATGCCAACCTGACGGGCGTGCCTTCCGACCCAGGCTGCATCACCGCCAGCTGCACGCCGGCCCAGCTTGCCGCGTACGACTACTTCGAATGGAACCAGGAGATTGCCGCGGCGCTGCCGGGCGGCTCCGGCGTGGTTTGCATCGATAACACGCCCGACGACGGCACCCCGGTGAACCCCGCCTGCGACGGCATCGGCACGATGATGGTGGCCAAGGTGTTCTGGAGCGAAAAGGGCCAGCTCGTGCCGTCGTATTTTGTGACCCCGGTGCGACCATGAGACCGTCGCGAGCGGTAGCGAGACTGGCACGGCCCGGCGCTCGGCGACAGTGCGGCGTAACGCTGGTCGAACTGATGATCGCGCTCGTGCTGGCGCTGCTGCTGTCGGGCGCGGCGGCGATGATCGCGGTCAACAGCAAAGGGGTATTTAGCGCCAACGCGTCGGTGGCGAGCCTGCAGGACAACGCGCGCTTCGCGATCGACTCGCTCTCGCGCGATCTGCGCATGGCCGGATTCGACGCCTGCGTCGGCAACTCCGTGCGGCCGGTGAGCAAGCTCAATCCGGCCGGGTACCAGTATGACTACACGAGCGGGCTGCTGGGGTTTCATGCGGTCGGTCCTTCGTGGGCGCCGCCGCTCGATGGCAGCCTGACCGGACTCGCCCAAGCGCCGCTCGAAGGCACCGACGTGCTCACCGTGCGTACCGAGACCGGCGGCGCACATGCGCTCATTGCAGCGATGGGAGCGTCGAACGCGTCGCTGACGGTCAGCGCTGCCAGCGGCCTGGCCACCGGGGACGTCGTCATGGCGGCCAACTGTTCGGGCTCGGTCGCATTCCAGATCACGGCCGACCCGAGCCTGGGCACGGTGAGGCACGCCGCCGGGGCGGGCTCGCCGGGCAATGCCAGCGATGATCTGGGCACGAGCTTCAGCACCGACGCGTCGTTGTACCGGCTGGTAACGCGCACGTATTACGTGGCCCCGAGCCTGCTGCAGCCGGGAACCACGTCGCTGTGGACCTACAGCGTTCCCAACTACACCGGCGCCGCGCAGCCGCAAGAGATCGTCGAGGGTGTGCAGAACATGCTGTTCCTGTTCGGCGAGGACACCGACGGCGACGGTGTGCCGAACCGGTACGTGACCGCGGACCTGGTCGGAACCTGGGCCAACGTGATCGACGTGCGGGTCGAGCTGCTGATGGAGACCGTCCAGGACCGCATGGCGACCATGCCCCAGCCCTACACCTTCAACGGCGCGACGGTAACGCCGAACGATCTTCGCGTCCGCACCGTGATGAATTCCACCATCTCCCTGCGCAACCGCATCAATTGACCATGCGCCGCGACCTACGCGTTTGCTCCGGACCGGCCCGCTTCGCCCAGCGGGGCATGTCGCTGATCGTCTCTCTGGTGATGCTGATCGCCATCACGCTCATCGGCCTGGCGGCCATCGGCAGCAGCGTGATGCAGGAGAAGATCGTCGGCAACGCCAAGGACATGAATCTCGCCCTGCAGGCGGCCGAGGCCGGCCTGCGCGATGCCGAAGCCGACATTGCTCTGAACCTCACCTCCAGCTCCCCCTTCACCTCGGCCGGAACGGCCGGACTGTGGACCACGCCCTCGACGTGGGCGACCCCCAGCTCGACGCCGCTGTGGCAGCTGGTGGACTGGAGCGGCGACGCCCAGACGGCGGCGACGACACGCGCCTACGGCCAGTACACCGGGGCGCAGCTCACCGGCATGGGCAGCACGACGCCCTTGTACGCGGCGGTGCCGCTGTACGTAGTCGAGAAGCTCAGCACCCTGCAGCCGGGCCAGGGCGACTCCTGGGGCCAGGGGATCGCTCCCAACTCGAACCAGGGCGTCTATTACCGCATCAGCGTCTATGCCACCGGCGGGCGAGCCGATACCCACGTCGTCATGCAGTCGATCTACATCAAGTATTGAACCGCGAACCGAGACCGAACCATGAAACAACGATTCCCGCGAACCTGTGTCGGCGCCGCCGCGATGGTGCTGATGGTCCATTCGGCCACGGCAGGGGGCCTGCTCAACCTCGCCCCGTACCCGCTCTTCTTGTCGGACAACGCGGCCCCCAACATCCTCGTCATCTACGATAACTCCGAATCGATGGACGGAACGATGGCCGGCAAGCTGATCGCGGGCGACGACCCCTCGACGCGCGCCAACACGGCGCGACGGGTGATCACCGACACGATCAACAGCTACCGCATGCAGTTCAACTGGGGGCTGGAGACCTTCCAAATCGTCGACGGCCCATGGCTGTTCAGCACCTACGCGTACTACTTCGGCGGCGACGGCAGCGATCCGACCGTGCCCGAGGTCGTGTTCACGAACGACTGCGTCAACGGTATCTCGGCGTCCAACGGCGGCGTGCGCTGCGTTGCCAATCCGCAGAGCGGGACGCCCTACGCCTATGTCACCTACGCGCGCACCGGCGACGATCCCGACGTCAACGACGTGCTCTACGCCTGGTCCGGATTCCCGCCCTGGGGCATGGGGGTCAACAACAGCACCGCCTACTACGTCTTTTACACGCGCAACGGCGCCAGCGCTCCGAACAGCTGGAACTGGCCGGACTTCAGCGGCTACATCGGTGCGCTGGGCTTCACGCCGACCGACGCGGGCTTCTTGCCCGGCACCCCGCCGTATCCGCGCCTGTACTGGATTCCGCGCGCCTGGGGCTTTTACAGCGACGTGAGCGGCCATGGCGCGATGGTCGAGCCGGTCAGGGTGGACTCGGGCTCGAACACCGACCCGCACTACACCGCGCTGATGACCGCGTTGGCCCAGGAAACCCCCTCGGGCCCGGATCTCAAGGACTCGGCCGTGTTCACGCCGCTGATGGGCAGCCTGCAGACCGCCGGCCAGTATTTCTCGGGAACGCTGGGCGGCCAGAGTTCGCCGATCACCATGAGTTGCCAGAGGAGCTTCGTTCTGCTGGCCACGGACGGCAATCCCACGTCCGACGGCTGGGGCAACATGTACCCGCTGTCGATGCAGCAAAACGTCTACAACCCGACCAGCGGAACCTGGACCTACTCGCAGGCGGCGCAGGACGTGTTCCCGATGGTCACGAACCTGCGCAGCACCACCCACAGCGGCAATACCTACGACATCCAGACGTACGTCGTCGGCATGGGCGACACCGTGGCAAACCCGGGCTCGACGGCGGTGCTCAACCAGATCGCCAGCCTGGGCGGCACCAACAGTGCATATTTCGCCACCAGCGCCGCCGACATGCGGTCCGCCTTTGCGGCGATCAGCACCGACATCGTCAACAAGACCGCGTCGGATTCGGCCGTGTCGCTCAACGCCGGTTCGTGGTCGAGCGACAGCGATCTGTATCAGGCGCGCTTCAACAGCGGCGGCTGGACCGGCCAGCTGGTAGCCTATCCGATAGCGGCCGGCGGTCTGCTCGGTGCCCCGACGTGGGACTCCGGGCAGGTGCTCAATGGACAGGATTGGTCGAGCGGTCGCAGGATTCTGACCTACAAGCCTTCGGCCGCCCTGGGAGCGCGCGGCATCGGCTTCCGCTGGCCGGTCAACCCGGCCAGTCCGGCCGCCACGGAGCTCGATCCCTCCGAGATTGCCGCGCTCAACACCAGTCCGAGCGGCGCCGTCGATAGCTACGGACAACTGCGCCTGCAATTCCTGCGCGGCGCGCACGGCAACGAGCAGGCCACCTGCCCGACCTGCACGCCGGCGTTTCGTAGCCGCCCGACCTCGGTGCTGGGCGACATCATCGACTCGGCGCCGTACTACGTGGCGGCCCCGCCGTTCGGCTATTCCGACTCGCTGGAGCCGGTGCCCTACAGCGAATTCGTGGCAATGTACGCCAACCGAACAGCGACGATCTATGTCGGCGCCAACGATGGCATGCTGCACGCGTTCTCGGCGATCGACGGACACGAGGAACTGGCCTACGTGCCTTCCTCGCTCTACTCCAACCTCCCCCTGCTCACCAGCCCGACCTATACGCACCGGTACTTCGCCGACGGTTCACCAACCATCGGCGACGCGTTCTACGGCGCCCATTGGCACACGCTGCTGGCTTCGGGCCTGCGCGGCGGCGGCCAGGGCATCTTCGCGCTCGATGTGACCGATCCGAGCACGTTCAGCGAGGCCGGCGCCAACTCCATCGTGCGCTGGGAATTCAACGACTCCAACGATGCCGACCTGGGCTTTACCTTCGGCCAGCCGCTGATCGTCAAGACCAACAATGGCCGCTGGTCGGTGATCACCGGCAACGGCTACAACAGCAC